>Ga0160452_100490_pt1 | contig 25871 bp, 20 predicted proteins | sample HID1971I_E6MG_FD_108230 | JGI IMG/M metagenome (GOLD analysis project Ga0160452, IMG submission 108230) | Enriched millipede-associated microbial communities from UW Madison campus, WI, USA - HID1971I_E6 MG | ecosystem: Host-associated > Arthropoda: Insects > Digestive system > Unclassified ...
ATAACGGTTACTTTTCAGCACAACACTCGTATCCAAGCGTCTTGGTGGAGCGCTTAATGTACTGCTCGCAGCGACTTGCCCAAACTTAAAGCCCCGAGAGCGTGCCTATTCACTCCCACCGTCGCTAACCAAAAACAAGAGCCCCTGCGGGGCTCTTGTTCTACAAACCAACTTCATATTGCCCGATTAAGGGTCCCGACTTGGAGCTTAATCCTCTAATAACAGTTACTTTTCAGCACAACACTCGTATCCAAGCGTCTTGGTGGAGCGCCTAATGTACTGCTCGCAGCGACTTGCCCAAACTTAAAGCCCCGAGAGCGCACTTATTCCACTCCCACCGTCGCAACTCTTCTGCCGGGTGCGTTGGCGCTTAGCGCACCTCCGCCCGTTCGTTCTCGTTCGCCGCCGTCTCCGCGACGGCGGTATGCTTGCCGGGCCAGAAGGCCGCGCGGCCAAGCAGCGCCGTAATCGCAGGCACGAGAAACGGCCGGACGATGAACGTATCGAGCAGAACCCCGACGGCCGTAACGATGCCGAAGTGAACGAGCACCTGGATCGGCAGCGACGCGAGCACCGCGAACGTGCCGGCCAGAATGATGCCCGCCGACGTAATAACCGGACCGGTCTCCTTCACCCCTTCGCGGATGGCGCGAGCGAGCGGCATCCGTTGTCTTTTGTCCCAGATGCTCGAAATCATGAAAATGTTGTAGTCCTCGCCCAGCGCCACGAGAAACACGAACGAATAAAGCGGGATTGAGCCGGATATCGCGTCGGCGCCAAGCGCGTAGTGAATAATGATCCAGCCTAAACCGAGCGCGGCAAAATACGACAAAACGACCGTTCCGATCAAGTACGCCGTCGCCACGATTGAGCGTAAATAGCCGAGCAGCAGCAGCGCAATAAGCCCGATGACGATCGGGATAATGACGCGCTTGTCGCGGTCTCCCGTCGCCTTCGTGTCGTACTGCTCCGCCGTCTGGCCGCCAATCCATACCCGCTCCGCCGTCGCTCCTCCGTCGCCCGCCGCCAGCGCTGACATCGCCTCCTCGCGCAGCTTCGGAATAAGCGACATCGCTTCTTGCGAATAAGGGTTCATCGTCAAGCTGATATCCATCGCATAGATGTCCGGATCGTTGCTGCCCCGCTCCGGCTTCGACACGCTTGCCGCGTACGGAAGCGCTGAAAGCCGCTGGCGCACCGACTCCGCGTCGCTGCCGTCCGTATCGACGATGATTCTTACCGGCGCGAGGCTTCCTTCCGTGAACTCCTCGCCGATAACGGCAAACCCCTCCCTCGACTCCATATCGCTTGGGAACGAAGACAGGATGTCGAACGTGACTTTCAACTGCGAGGAGAAGCCCGCCAGAACGGCAAGCACAATCGTCGTCGACAGCACGACCGTCCACGGACGGCGGACGACGAGACGGCCGATGGCTCCGTCCCTGCTCGCGCTTTTATGCATTGGTGCAGGCCTGCCTTTGCGCTGCGCGCGTTCCGCGATCATATCCGGCGTACGAGGCACGAATGGATAAAAGGAAGTGCGGCCGAAGATCGCAAGCAGTGCCGGAACGAGCGTCAAGCTGGCGATCGCCATAATGAAGATCGACAAGCTGAACGGAATGGCGAAGCGGTGATAAGCGCCGTATTGGGCGAACAGCAGCGCAAGCAAGGAAAGCACCACCGTCAGGCCGCTCATCGCAATGGCGCCGGACGAGCCGGTCATCGCCTGCAGCAGCGCGCTTCTCTTCTCCTTCTCGAAGCCAAGGCGCTCGCGGAATTGCGAGATGAGGAACAAGCAGTAGTCGGTACCCGCCCCGAACAGCAGCACCGTCATAATCGAGATGCCCTGCGAGTCGATCGTAATCCATCCTTCGTGCGCCATAGCCCCGAGAATCGGTCCGACGACCATATAGGCGAAGCCGACCGCAATAAGCGGAATGAAAGCCAATACGGGCGAGCGATAGATGAGCAGCAAAATAACGAGCACCAGCAGCACGGTCGCCATCAACAGCGACATATCGGCGTTCTTGAACAGCCCGGTCGCATCGACCTGAATGCCGGCGGGACCGGTGACGCGAGCGCTTAACGCAGCTGGCCGATCGGTCGCCGTCTCGAACGGCTCCCCGCCGTATGCCGCCGTCACATCGTCGCGCAGCCGGTCAAGGCCAAGCTCCAGTTGCTCCGTCTCGGCATTCGTCTCGAACGCAACGGGCATAATGAACGTGCTTCCGTCTCCAGACAGTTGCTCGTTCAGAGCGGGCAGCGGCAGCTTGTTCAGCGGCGGCACTGCGCGCTGATGCGGCAGCGGGTTAGCCTCCCAGTCTGCGGCAAGCCGCTGCAGCTTCGCCAGATCGTCTTGGGATAGCCCGCCTTCCCGATGCAAGACGAGCAGCGCAGGCAGTCCGCTTTCGTTCGGAAATTCGCGCGCGTCCAGCGCCGCCGCCTGCATGGACGGCTTCGAGCTGTCCAGATTCGGGGTATTGTTAACCTCCTCGTCCCCGGCCCCGGGCAGCGCCAGCGTTAGCGTCGCCGCCAGCGCAAGCCATACAAGCAGCGTCATCCACCGGCCTCTTCTTCCCGTCACCAGGCCGCTGATTCGGTCAAATTGCTTCATTTGCCATTCCACTCCCCCGCATGATATGAATAAGGCTGAATCCGTTCTTCGGTGATATAATAATTATATATACCGGTCGGTTAATTAATCAACGACAGAATGATGAACGACGTTATTCAGATGAAGGTGTGAGACACGATGACTACGAAGAAACCGAGATCGCTGGGAAGGCCCAAAAGAACCGATCTGCGTTTTCCGACGAATGAGACGATTATCGCGGAAGCCTCCCGTCTGTTTATGGAATACGGCTACGAGCCGGTTTCGTTGAATCAAATCGCGCAAGTGTGCCAAGTGACGAAAGCGTCGCTGTATTATCATTTTGCCAACAAGGCGGAATTGTTTACGGAGTCGCTCGTCTGGACGCTCTCTCGCGCCCGCGGCGGCACGGAGAAGGCGCTGAAGGACTCCCCCGATATTCGCAGCGGTCTGGAGCGGCTGGCCGTGGTCAAGCTGTCCACCCCTCATATCGACTTCGAATCGATGATGCGGGACGCAGAGCCTCATCTTAGCGAGGAGCAACTGCTGCGAATTCGGCAGGCGGAGCATGGCATACACGATGTGCTGTCCGCCCATTTTCGCTCGGCGATCGATCGCGGCCTGCTCCGCCCCGCCGACCCGCTGCTGCTATCGCATGCGCTCAGCGCGCTGCTGATGCTCGGCAACCGCCAGCATCCGGCCGATTCCGCGCCGTCGACGGCCGAGCTCGCCAAGACGCTCATCGGCCTGTTCTGGCACGGCATCGCGCCGGAGCGGTAGACAGCGGCGCGACGCCGGGCGAGCGCGAAGCGGGCCGCAAGGTGAAGCGAGTGAGCGCGCAAGGCAGGCCACGAGAGTGAGACGCAGGCGACCGCGGCGCGGGAATACAGATGTTTCGGAGCACGAGCACAGACATGGATGCGGGTGAGAGCCAAAGGTAGGCGTGGGCGCGGAAATAAGAGCCTGGCGCAGGCTCTTATCTCATTCACTAACTATCCAGTTCTCGATTAAGAGTCCCGCATGGACTCCTAATCCCCGAATCAACGTTACTTTCGGCACCCAGTGAGCAATTTAAGCAACCTTGCAGAGCACTTATTTAACTGCGTGCGAGTTTTCGGAACAACTAAGCGCCCCTCAGGGGCGCTTAGTTCGTCCAGTTGCCCCCCTCCAGTTGACGTGAGAGTAAGGGCAGGAGCGCAGGTGCGGGAGACGCGGGAATAAGAGCCTGCCGCAGGCTCTTATTTCATTCACTAACTATCCAGTTCTCGATTAAGAGTCCCGCATGGACTCCTAATCCCCGAATCAACGTTACTTTAGGCACCCGGTGAGCAATTTAAGCAACCTTGCAGAGCACTTATTTAACTTCGTGCGAGTTTTCGAAACAATTAAGCGCCCCTCAGGGGCGCTTAGTTCGTCCAGTTGCCCTCCCCTCCAGTTGACGTGAGAGTAAGGTCAGGAGCGCAGGCGCGGGAGACGCGGGAATAAGAGCCTGCCGCAGGCTCTTATCTCATTCACTAACTATCCAGTTCTCGATTAAGAGTCCCGCATGGACTCCTAATCCCCGAATCAACGTTACTTTCGGCACCCGGTGAGCAATTTAAGCAACCTTGCAGAGCACTTATTTAACTGCGTGCGAGTTTTCGGAACAACTAAGCGCCCCTCAGGGGCGCTTAGTTCGTCCAGTTGCCCTCCCCTCCAGTCGACGTGGGAGCGAGGTCCAGAGCGCAGGCGCGGGAGACGCATGAATAAGAGCCTGCCGCAGGCTCTTATTTCATTCACTAACTATCCAGTTCTCGATTAAGAGTCCCGCATAGACTCCTAATCCCCGAATCAACGTTACTTTCGGCACCCGCCAAGCGATTAAGCAACCTTCCAGAGCACGTATTCGACTACCTGCAACCACCCCAACGAAATAAGAGCCCCAGAAGGGGCTCTTATCGAACAATGATGCCAGGCTGTTTGCGCCAGCCCCGCCTATGCGATGCAGCGCTGCGGGCTACGACCCCGCACCTCTATATCGCTTCACGCCGTGGTTCCAGACCGTGAGTCCGATCGCGAATGCGATTAGTCCGACGAGCGGCGTATACAGCGCAAGCGAAGCGATGTTATCGCTCTTCCGCTCCAGAAAATACGACGCCGGAATAATGCCGACGAAAGCGAACGGCAGCACCCACGTCAGCACGAAGCGGATAATCCGATTATAAATGTTAACCGGATAGCGGCCGTAGTTCTGAATGTTGTACATGAGCGGCAAAATGCCCGTCGGCGCGTCCGAGTAGAACGAGATCGCCGTCAGCGCCGTGTACAGACCGCCATAGATCAGCACCGCGCCGACGATAAGCAGAATCATAACCGGAATGTCGAGCCAATGGAGCGTCAGCCCAAGCTGCCCGTAGCTGATCGCCATAATGATGAAGCCGACGAGCGAGCCGATAAGCGACGGCGGGTCCATATTTTCGAGCGTAACCTGAAATAGATTGTGCGCCGGCCGCGTCAGCACCCGGTCCATTTCCCCTTTTGCGATATAGCGGTCGGCGAAATTCCACAAGCTGAAAAACGTCGCAAATATACCGTACGGCACCATGAAGAAGCCATAGACGAACACAACCTCCGCCTCCGACCATCCTCCGAGCGACGGCGTCTGCATAAATACGATTAGAATGAAGATTAGGTTAAGCCCCTGAAACATCAGATCCGACAGCACCTCGATCCAGAAATCGGCGCGGTAGGTGAGACGGGTTTTCGCATAGTTTTTCAAATATTCCCAGAAAAGCGACATATACAGCATAATATCGTTAACCCCCTTGCACGAACAGCCGCATCCGGGCGGCCCGCCACGTCATCCCAATCGGCACCAGCAGCACGGCGAACCATACGATTTGCAGGCCGAGCACGCCCCACGCGTCGGAGAGCGGCGTTCTGCCCGTAAAGAACGAGCTGGGCAAATACGTAATCGCCTGGAACGGCAGCCATTTCATCGTCTCCGACAGCCACCCCGGAAAGAACGCGATCGGCACGACCACGCCCGAGAACAAGTCGACGATTACCCTCTTCATGCGCATCATGCCCTCGTTATTTTCGACGAAGAAGGCGAACAGGCCGGTCAGCATATTGATCTGCGTATTAATAAGGAAAGCGAACAGCAGCATAACCAGATAGATGCCCCACACCGCCGGATCGGTCGGCAGCGACACCGGGAACAGCAGACAGGCGATGACCATGCCCGGAACCATAAACAGCAGCAGGCGAAAAATCCCTTCCCCGAAGCCCTGCATCATTTTGACCGCGAGATACGAATAAGGCCGGATTAACTGAATCGCAACGCTGCCGTCGCGTATTTCGTTGGCGATCTCACGGTCCAGATTGTTGAAATAGAACGCCCGGGCCATCCAGGACACCGCTATATAAGTGGTCATCTGCGCCACGGTAAAGCCGTTAAGCTCCTGCTTGTCGCCGTATACCGCCTGCCACAAAAAGTAGTATGCGCCGATATTGATCGCATAGATGACGATGCCGCTGTAATAGTTCACCCGATAAGCAAGCATCATTAGAAACCGGATTCGGATAAAATCGATATACGCGCTCATCATGGCCGCGCCGTCTCCTTCCGCTCCTCCTGCGCTTGCGATTGCTCTTGCGCCTTCGCCGCCGAGTCGGGCTCCAGCGCCGCAGCGGCAGCCGACTTCGCCTCCGCGCTGCCGGATTGATAAATTTCGCGGACGATTTCATCGGTATTCGTCTCGTTAATTTTAATATCTCGAATGTCGACCGAAGAGCCGACGACGCGCGCCAGCGCATCCGATACATTCACGGAATGGGGCAGCCACATGCTGGACGCCATCTCGTTATCCATCGACCAAGTAACGCCGAGACCGTCGGTCATCGACCGCAGCCGGTCCAGACCGACCGCGGCTCCGAATTGGAACTTGATTTCGCGGCCCTTGCTCCAGCGCGTCTTCAGCTCCTCCAATCCCCCGTCATAAATAATGCGGCCGTCATCCAGCATAATAACGCGCGAGCACAACGCCTCGATATCCTGCAAATCGTGCGTCGTCAGCAGAATCGTCGTGCCGTGCTCCCGGTTCATTTCTTTCAGAAACTCGCGAATTTCCGTCTTGACGATAATATCGAGACCGATCGTCGGCTCGTCGAGAAACAGAATGGACGGATTATGCAGCAGCGAAGCGACGAGCTCGCACCGCATCCGCTGTCCGAGACTGAGCTTGCGCACCGGCCGGCTCAGCAGCTCCGACAATTGCAGCCGCTCGACCAACTCATCCAGACGGCGGCGGAAATCCGTCTCCGGCACCCGGTAAACCTTGCGCAGCAGTTGGAACGACTCGATGACGCCGATGTCCCACCACAACTGCGAGCGCTGCCCGAAGACAACGCCGATTTCTTTGACAAATTTCTCCCGCTCTTTATATGGAACGTATCCGTTCACGCGCAGCACGCCCGACGTCGGCACGAGAATGCCCGTCAGCATCTTGATCGTCGTCGACTTGCCCGCTCCGTTCTCGCCGATGTAGCCGCAAATTTCGCCATGCGGGATCTGGAACGTTATATCTTTCACTGCGGCAACCTCGCGATATTCGCGCTTGAATAGATCGCGCAACGCGCCGCCAAGGCCCGCCCGATTGTTCTGCACTTTGAACTGCTTTCTTAAATCACGTACGTCGATTGCTAGCTCTGACACTGTTGTACCCCTCTCTGACTCGACATTTCCCGATTTTTGTAATACTTATTTTTGCTTTCATGATAAAACTTGATTCCAAACGACATTGAGCCTTATAATTTTAGGATGTGCATCATATTTCGATTACGAAACATTCAGGCTCAAGAAAGCATACTCCAAAAAGGAGCGACATTCAATGGAAGCACGTCAAAAATCGCAAAGAAAACGCAAGCCCTGGTGGATGTGGTCACTGCTCGGTTTGCTGGTCGTTATAGCGGGCATTTTCATCTTCGTGGCGGTATGGGGCTACGGCGTGTACAACGCAGCCGACAACCTGCACAAGACGGGCGAGGATTCGAAATTCAGCCAGTTCGATAACGAAGCGACGCCGGAGCCTCCGAAGTGGGAAGGATCCGAACGGGTGAACATTTTGCTGATGGGCGGCGACGGCCGCGGCCTTGAGAAGAATCAGGTCGCCCGCTCCGACACGATGATGGTCGTATCGATCGACCCCGCGACGAAGAAAGCGCATGTATTCTCCGTACTGCGCGATACGTACGTCGACATTCCGGGACACGGCAAAGGACGGATCAACACGGCCGTAACCGAAGGCGGCGAGCGGCTCGCACGCACGACGATCGGCAATTTGCTTGGACTTGATATTCAATATTATGTTTATACGGAGTTCGAAGGCTTCAAATCGCTGATCGACGAAATCGGCGGCATCGACTTCTACGTGGAGAAGGATATGAATTATGTCGACAACGCGGATTTGAACCGTTACGACATCCACTTGAAGAAAGGCCAGCAGCATCTCGACGGCGATCATGCGCTGCAATACGTCCGTTTCCGGCACGACGCGATGAGCGACTTCACCCGGACGGAGCGCCAGCGGGCGTTCATGAAGGCGGTCGCGGACAAGATTTTGACCGGGTGGAACCTGTTGAAAATGAAGGATATTATCGAAAGCGTCGAGCCTTATATCGAAACGAACCTTACGGTCGACGATATGCTGAAGCTCGGCAACCTCGGGCGCAACGTTACGATGGCAGGCTCCGAGCAGGTGCCGCCAATGAATCTGATCGGCGAAGATAAAGTCGGCGGAGCGGCGGTCATCGGCATTACCGACGAGAGCAAGCTTCGCGAATTCGTTCAGCAGACGCTGTCGACGGACAAGAACGCGGCGGCGAACAACGGTGCGAGCACGGACGGCGCGGACAACGGCCAATCGACAACGGCAGGTCAATAGCAGAATGAAGAACTGTTCCGCAAGTCATGCACATGACAGGCGGGCAGTTCTTTTTTTGATGGACATAGGTTAGGATATGCGCCGATCTGCAATCGTCCCCGGACTGCTGTCCTTCATTCACTCACTCCTTCTCTATCCTTCCCGCCGCAATATCCAGTCCATTCGACAAGTGAAGTTTGTTATAATAGCTAAGAAGCTTATGCATTTACGGAGGTCATAATTCGATGATGAATAATCGTGCGCGTTCCGCGCAATTGTACGAGGAAGCGCTGCAGCATATCGTCGGCGGCGTCAACAGCCCGTCCCGTTCGTTCAAAGCAGTCGGCGGCGGCGCCCCGGTATTTATGGAGCGTGCGAACGGCGCCTATTTCTGGGATGTCGACGGCAATAAGTATATCGACTATTTGGCGGCCTACGGCCCTATTATTACCGGACATGCCCATCCGCACATCACGCAGGCGATCGTGCGCGCTGCCGAGAACGGCACGCTGTACGGCGCGCCGACCGAGCTTGAGATCAAGCTTGCCCGCATGCTGAAAGAAGCGATTCCCTCGCTCGATAAGGTCCGGTTCGTCAATTCCGGCACGGAGGCGGTTATGTCTACGATTCGCGTCGCCCGCGCCTACACGAAACGGAGCAAAATCATTAAGTTCGCAGGCTGCTATCACGGCCATTCGGACCTCGTCCTCGTCGCCGCCGGCTCCGGCCCTTCGACGCTGGGCATTCCGGACAGCGCAGGCATCCCGACAAGCATCGCGCAAGAAGTGATTACGGTTCCTTTTAACGATATCGACGCTCTGCGCGCCGCACTCGAACGTTGGGGAGACGATACGGCGGCGGTCATGGTCGAACCGATCGTCGGCAACTTCGGCATGGTCATGCCGAAGCCGGGCTTCCTTGAAGCGCTGTGCAAGCTAACTCGCGAGTTCGGCGCCCTTGTCATCTATGACGAAGTGATTAGCGCCTTCCGCTTCCATTACGGCAGCACGCAGACGTACGGAGCATTCCCGGATCATGCGGCGATCGAGCCGGACTTGACGGCGCTTGGCAAAATTATCGGCGGCGGACTGCCGATCGGCGCCTACGGCGGCCGCAAAATCATTATGGAGCAGGTGGCGCCGCTCGGACCGGCTTACCAAGCCGGCACGATGGCCGGCAACCCGGCTTCGATCTCGTCGGGTATCGCCTGCCTTGAAGTGTTGAGCGCTCCCGGCGTATATGAGGAAATGGAGCGTCTCGCCGTCCGTCTCGCCGACGGGATCGGCGAGGCGGCGAAGCGGCACGGCGTTCCGATGACGATCAACCGAATTCGCGGCGCCTTCTCAACCCATTTCTGCGACCATCCGATCACGAACTACGAACAAGCGCAGCAGACCGACGGCGAGCATTTCGCCCGCTTCTTCCGCGGCCTTCTGGATAAGAGCGTCGTTATCGCGCCCTCGAAGTACGAAGCATGGTTCTTGACGACCGCCCACACCGACGCGGACGTCGACGCGACAATCGAGGCGGCGGACTACGCTTTGAGCCGCGTACTGGGCTAGACACACTGCAAAAGAGGACGGGCAGCATGCTGCCCGTCCTCTTTTGCGATTCTTGATTGGGTTTCTCCGCATTCGACAGCTCCGTCGCCTGCCGAGTCCCCCGCCCCTACCGGGCCAGCTTGACGACGGCGCCGAGCGCGGCTTCGATCTCGCGCTCGACCGCCAAGCCGACGACATCGGTGTGCGGATCGTATTCCGCGGCCAGATCCGCATCCGCGTAGCCGTCCAGCGCAACGATGGCGCCCGCCCGGACGCCGCGCAGCGAGGCGATGACATAGAGCGCCGAAATTTCCATCTCGACCGCGAGCGCTCCGGCCGCTTTCATTTTCTTATGCGGAAACTCCTCCACTCCGTTAAAGAAGACGTCGAGCGTAACCGTCATTCCTTTGCGCACGATGCCCTCGCCTTCCGCCTCCAGCGCCGCGGCATAGAGCGCATTCGCAACGTCGCTGTCCGCAACGGCCGGGAAGCCGTCGGGCACAAGCTGGCGCGTCAATCCATCCGTCCGAATAGCCGAGGTGCTGACAATCAAGCTGCCCGCCGGACTGTCCGCCGAATACGAGCCCGCCGTGCCCACCCGAATCAGCGTCTTCACGCCAGCCCGAATAAGCTCCTCGAAACAAACCGCCGCACCCGGGCAGCCAACGCCGTGACTGACGACCGCCAGCTTCACGCCGCGATATTCGCCGACGAACGTCCGGTATTCCCTTGCAAAAGCAAGCTCCCTCGCAGCGTCCAATTTCCCCGCTATAGCCGCCGCACGGCGCGGATCGCCGCACACAATCGCATATTCCGGAATCTCTTCCGATTCAATCTGTAGAATAGGCATATACATGGCACTATTTCTCCTTCCAAAGTCCAAATCGAATCTTCCAATCGAAGCCAAATATCAATATTGCTTTTACGCAAAAAGTGATGCCGGCACGGCGGCCGAAACGCCGTCCGCAGCCCGCATCACATCTCCAACAAAGACTATCGCTCCACGCTGGCTTTCTTCAGTTCGGCCACGAGGCCGTCGTGCATAAGACCGTTCGATGCGACAACATGCCGAACGCCGAGATGATACGGCTCCCCGGCAATGTCGGTTACTTGTCCGCCGGATTCCGTAACGAGGAGCGAGCCGGCCGCCAAGTCCCATGCGTTCAGTCCGTACTCCCAGAAGCCGCTTAACCGCCCGGCCGCTACATAGGCCATATGTAGAGCGGCCGAGCCTCCGGCGCGGATGTTGCGAACTTGGGGAACGAGCGTCTGCAGCCCCTTCATGTTCGGCGCAAGCATCTGCGGGTCCGCCGGGAAGCCCGTTGCAAGCAGGCTGTCGCGCAGCGCGCCTTCCTGCGACACCAGCATCCGCTGACCGTGCACGTACGCTCCTTTTCCTTTCTCCGCAACGAACAGTTCGTCCCTCATCGGGTCATAAATAACGCCGACGATGACTTCGCCCTTATGCGCGAGGGCAATCGATACCGAGAAGAACGGAAATCCGTGGACGAAGTTCGTCGTGCCGTCTACCGGATCGACGATCCACAGGTACTCCTCGTCCCGCATATCGTGCAACGCGCGCGCCGATGCCTCCGGTCCCGGCTGCACGCCTTCCTCTCCCAAAAACGAATGATGAGGAAAATGCGTCATAACGAGATTGCGGATCATCGTCTCCGCACCTTTGTCCACTTCGGTCACAAGGTCTTGCGCCGAATATTTTAATGACAAACTCGTATGTTTGCCAAGCTTGGTCTTAATCCATTCCCCCGCCTTAGCCGCACAGTTAATGGCGACGGCTGTGAAGCTTTTGCCCCCGACGACGGGTATGTCCCGCTGTTCATTCACCTTCGATCACGCTACTTTCCTATAAGGTTCCGACCGCTCTACTACAATACGTCTTGTACGCGTCAAAGTTTCGCCCGTTTACGCTATACCGACTGCAACAGCGGCCGACGCCCGCCGCAGAACGGCCTTCCGCCCGGCTGCCTATGATGACCGCACAGGTTCCCCTTCTCTCGTTCCTGCCCTACAACGCCGCCGTACCCTCGTAAATAAGCTGAGCCGCCATCAATACGAAGGTGACCCGCAGCACCCACAGCAGCGCATTGCCGGTCATCCGCGACGCGACATACGCGCCCAGCTTGCCGCCGACCCACGCGCCCGGCACCAGCATGAGCACAATCCACCAGTTCGTTTCTCCAAGCCAAGCATGCACGCCCGTTCCAAGAATCGATGACATAAAAATAACGAACATGGACGTGGCCGTCGCCACATGGGGCGGAAACCGGAACAGCAGCACCATGACCGGCACGAACAGCGAACCGCCGCCGATGCCGAACAGGCCGGAAATAAGTCCGACAACGAAGCCGATCAGCAGCGCGGGAACGATGGAATAGCCGTAATGATGCTCCGTGCCCTTGTCATCGGTATAAGTGCGGGTAATCGGCCATTGTTTCGTTAGCGGTTTCATATAGTCTCTTGCTACGAGCAAACCGGCCATCAGCAGCATAAAAATACCGAACGACAGTTGAAACGCGCCGTTCTTCATATGGCCGGTCAGCGCGGAGCCGAGCATCGCGGCAGGCCCGCTCGTTATGAACAGCAGCAAGCCGCTCCGCCAATCGACGCGGCGCTTCTTCGCATAGCTCATCGTCGACGCGAGCGCCGTTACGATCAACACCGCCAGCGACGTCCCGACGGCCGTCGGATGCGCGATCGACTCTCCGATCAGTTGAGGGCCGAGCAGCGTCAGCGCCGGAACGATAATAATGCCTCCGCCCAGACCAACGATACTGCCGAATACGGCGGACACGAGACCTAGCAGCGTCAGCAGGACGATCTCAAGCACACAGTTCCCTTCTTTCTACGTATGTTGCAATGAATGCCATCATGCATGCGAGACGGCCCTCTAACGAGTCCATCTTATGCGGTAAGCGAAAAGCCGCCATCGGAACGATTGCGGCCTCGCTTATAATTCGATTGCCGAAGGGCCGATGACGCGTACGCCCTCGCCCCGCGCGTCCATCGCGCGAAAGTCGTTCATGAGCTGAAACAGCGCGTCGTCCTTCCGTTTCGCCTCCAGCATGCAATCGACGGCCGGGACCGAGCCCGATATCTCCTGCAAAAACCGGAGCAGCGGCGCCGCCTCCACGTAATCCGCATGCCCGCGCGGGTCCGATATGCTCTTCGGACTGGAGGCGTGGATTTTCGGCGGCAGCATGCCCTCTTCGCCGCCGTTCCCGGCTCCGGCACGGCCGCCGTACGCCGACTGTCCCGTATCCGCGAGCCGCTCGTTCTCGCGCCGCCACGTGTCGGCAATGCGCGGCCATAGCTCGCCGTGCAATGACGCCTCGCTTTCGCCGCCGTCGTTCACGGCATGATGGTGAATGTCGAGCGCCATCGGCACGCCGACCGATTCGGCAATCTCAAGCGTCTCGCGCGCGTTGAACGTCTTGTCGTCGTTCTCGAGCGTAATCCGGTTCCGCAGCCGCGGGCTGAGCGCTCCGAACTGCTCGACGAACCGCTGCCCCGAGACGAGCTTGTCGCCGTACGCGCCGCCGACGTGAATGTTATTTTTAGCCGTTTCGTTCAGTCCCATCGCCTCAAGCATCCGAACGTGATAGTCCAGATCCTCCGTCGATTTCGCCAGCACCTCGGGTCTTGGCGTACTGAACACGCAGAAGTGGTCCGGATGAAACGATACGCGCAGGCCGTTGTCCCGTACGAAGGCTCCGATGGCCGAGAACTTGTCCGTCAGGACCGGAAAAGGGTTCCAGCCTTGCAGCGCATCGTGCGTCGCAAGCGGGATCAGCTTGGAGGAGAACCGGTATACCGCAACGCCGCTGCCCTTGCAGTGCCGCAGCAGCCGAAGCGAGTTGTCCAAGTTTTGCTCCGCGATCCTTTCCAGCTTGCGCAGCGCCGCTTCCTCGTCGTCCAGCTTCGAGAAGCTGGCGTATGTCATCGTCTTCGAGGGCGAAGCGTTGTCCAGCAGCATGCTCATCGCAACGAATCCGAACCGGACGATCACGCGCTGTGCTCTCCGAAGAACATTTCGTGCGCCAGCGCCGTCTGCACGCGCGCTTCTTCCTCCGTCAGCTTCCGGATGAGCACCATCTCGACTTCCGTCACTTCTTCTCCTTGAAAATTAATCTCCGCAATCGATGCGACGATGCGGACGATCGCAATCGCCTCGTTGCTCGGCGAGTACGCGATCACCTTCTGGCCGGTCGGAAATACGCGAAAGCCGCTCTTAACCATTTTGCCCCGGCCGTATTCGAGCAGCTCGTACAGCTCCTGCTCCGATTTGAATTTGCATACGGAATTAAATTCGGTCTGGAAGCCCATATCCCGTTCCCCCTATATCGTTATGTATACTTGAAAGCTTGTCCCAAGCGGCAAGCGTTCCCCTTACAGAGGGGAGCCGCCGCCGTAATCGATCCGCAGCTTCTCGGCATGACGCTCCAGCGCCAGCGCAATAAGCGTATCCAGCAGCTCGCGGTAAGAGACGCCGGTTTCCTTCCACATAAGCGGATACATGCTGAACGGCGTAAAGCCCGGCATCGTGTTCACCTCGTTAATGAACAGCTCGCCGTCGGACTTGCGCATGAAGAAGTCGACGCGGGACAAGCCCGACCCGTCGATAGCCGTGTAGGCGCGAAGCGCCATTTCGCGAACGGCCTCCGCCGTCTCCGGCGGAAGGCTTGCAGGTATTTCCATGACGGAAGTACCGTCAATATACTTTGCTTTATAATCGTAAAAATCATTCGAAGGCCGAATCTCGCCCGGCACGGAAGCCTTCGGCTCGTCGTTGCCGAGCACGCTCACTTCGATCTCGCGCGCGTCGACGAACTCCTCGACGATGACTTTGCGATCGTAGCGAAGCGCGAATTCGATGCCCTCGATCAGCTCCTCGCGGTTTCTCGCCTTCGAGATGCCGACGCTGGAGCCCAGGTTCGCCGGCTTGATGAAGCAAGGATAACCGAGCGCGACCTCGATCTCCGTCACATAATAGTTCGAATCCTTCTCCCACTGCGTCCGGTTGAAATAGCGGAATACGCATTGCGGCAGCCCTTCGTGCGCGAACACTTTTTTCATCGTAATTTTGTCCATGCCGACTGCCGAAGCGAGCACGCCCGCTCCGACGTATGGAAGGTTCGCCATCTCCAGCAGGCCTTGTATCGTACCGTCCTCGCCGAACGTGCCGTGCAGCAGCGGGAAGACGACATCGAGCGCGCGGCCGCCGTCGCCGGACTGTCCGGCTGTAGACTGGAGCCCCTGAAACACCGGGCCGATCGCTCCGCTCTTGCCCTTCTCGTTCGAATCCGCTTCATTCAGGCGAAGCGATGCCACGTCCGCCGGAGGCGCCAGCAGCAGATCGCCCGTTCTCCATTGGCCCTCCTGCGTAATATAGAATGGCTTCACTTCATAACGGCTATAATCAAATTCGCCCATAACCGCCAGCGCGGTACGGAGCGACACCTCGTGCTCTCCCGATTTTCCCCCGTAGATGAGACCTACGCGAATCTTCTCGCCCATTCGTTTTTCCTCCGGTAGTTCGTATTCGTGGACGACCTCGGCGTCTTGTCGCCTTGTCGCTCACATTAGAATTGGTCGGCTATATGAAATAAGCGGTATCTCGTCTTATCGGTCCAAGCATAGGAATCCTGATAGTCCCAGTACCGGTGCCGGCTTGCGACCGTGTTCGCATTGACGAGCGGCATGCCGTCCACGTCGAATGCCGTTACGATCGTGCTGTGCTGATACCGGTAATCGCCGTTCCAATCGTACAAAATAACGTCGCCGAGCTGCAGTTGATCGGCCGATTCGACTATCGTCCCCTGCAAGCCGCTCTTGCGGCCCGATGCGAGGTACGCTTGCAGCGCATTCGCGACGGCCCAACTGTAGCTCCACATTTCGCGACCGCCATTGCGTCCTTGATACCACCAGCCGTTATCTCTTTTACCAGTATAGTTCATTGGCGCATGGCCTGCAAAGATGCACTGCGACACGTAATTTGTGCAATTGACCTCGAACAGCTCGTAGGCGGAATTCCCTTCGTTCCACCACCGGTCGGCATAGGCGGCCGCGAGATCGCGGCGGTACGTCTGCTTCGCCCGATGTCTGATTTCCGGCAAAATGTCGTAATTTAAAAACGGCGCCGAAGGCGGTCTGCTTATTCGCTCCGACAATTCCGTCCACAGCTCGCTTTCCTCGGACAGCGGCGGCTGGCCGGTCGTGCCAAAACGCGGCCTGCGCTCGGACACGACGGGCTCGACGCGCGTAATAATCCACTGTCGGCCGTCGCGCGCAAGCCACAGCCGTTCGTGTTCCAGTCTTTCCTCTGTATAAGAACGGCTCTTTTGTTCCATAATGCGCTTGATACGAAGCTTTAGCATAACGGTCGTCTCGGAAGCGGATTCGTTCACGCGGACGATCTCCGCCTTCGTCTCGCTGCGGGAGGAGAGCACGCCGCGCAGCAAATCCCGCTCGCGCAGCCGCTCCAGCCGGGAGCCGAGCCGCAGCAGATGATCGCGGTCGACGATAAGATCGTCGAACACGGACGGATGCTGATCGACCTCTGCCTGATTAAACCGCTTAATGTACGCATGAACGCCGGACTTCCAGCTTTCGGCAGCAGGCTGCTGCTTCGGCTCTTGCGATGCCGGCTGCCGCTGCGGCTGCGCGGAACGCGTCATTCCCGTCCCGCGCCTGCCGGCTGCGCGGCTCGTCGAACGCGGCATGCTCATCCCTCCTTAATTGGATGAAAGATAATGGATATTCACGCTTTTTTCATCTTATGTGGGAACGGGCGCGTTCATGAGAAATACAGATTGAAATCGTTATAAACAGGCTTTACGTACCCCCCATAAAAACGATATACTATAGTCATAAGCAATTTATGAAATTGTGTTTCACAGAATGAAACACACCAACGATTTTGATTGAATCCATTAAGGAGGCGTTATCGTTCATGTCTAAGCAAGACCAATATGGCGTACGCTCGACGCTGGAATCCGGCGGCAAATCGTATGCATACTACAACCTGCCTGCCCTTGAGAAGCAAGGACTCGGCAGCATCTCGAAGCTCCCGTTCTCCATTAAAGTGCTGCTTGAAGCGGCGATCCGTCAATTCGACGGCCGCGGCATTACGGCCGAGCACGTCAAACAACTCGCAACGTGGGCCGAAGCTCGCACGGACAAAGAAATTCCGTTCATTCCTGCCCGCATCGTTCTGCAAGACTTCACCGGCGTACCGGTCGTCGTCGACCTCGCCGCTATGCGCGACACGGTGAAGAAAGCAGGCGGCGATCCGAAACGGATCAACCCGCTCGTGCCGGTCGACCTCGTCATCGACCACTCCGTCATGGTCGACGCATTCGGTTCGCCGGACGCGCTCGAGACGAACATGAGATACGAGTTCCAACGCAACGCGGAGCGTTACAAATTTCTCCGCTGGGCGCAAACGGCGTTCGATAACTTCCGCGCGGTTCCGCCGGCAACGGGTATCGTTCACCAAGTTAACCTTGAATATCTCGCATCCGTAGCGGCAACGAAGACGGTAGACGGCGAAACGGTCGTCTATCCGGACTCGCTCGTCGGCACGGACTCCCATACGACGATGATTAACGGTCTCGGCGTCGTAGGCTGGGGCGTCGGCGGCATCGAGGCGGAAGCCGGCATGCTCGGACAACCGCTGTACTTCGTTATGCCGGAAGTTATCGGCTTCAAGCTGACGGGCAGCCTGCCTGAAGGCTCGACGGCAACCGACCTCGCGCTGACGGTAACGCAAATGCTCCGTAAGAAAGGCGTTGTCGGCAAGTTCGTCGAGTTCTACGGCTCCGGTCTGTCCAACATCAGCCTCGCCGACCGTGCGACGGTTGCGAACATGGCGCCGGAATACGGCGCAACGGTCGGCTTCTTCCCTGTCGACGACGAGACGCTGGCGTTCCTGCGTTCGACCGGCCGCGAAGAAGAGCAAGTGAAGCTCGTTGAAGCTTACTACAAAGAGCAAGGCATGTTCCGTACGAACGATCTGGCCGATCCGGTATTCTCGGACGTCATCGAGCTCGACATGTCGACGGTCGTTCCGTCGCTCGCAGGTCCTAAGCGTCCGCAAGACCGCGTAGAGCTGACGGCGATGAAAGAAGCGTTCAACAGCATCATCCGCACGCCGATCGACAAAGGCGGCTACGGCCTGTCCGAAGAGAAGATCGAGCAGAAGGTTGAAGTGAAGCATCCGAACGGCGATGCCAGCACGATGGGCACGGGCGCTGTCGTTATCGCAGCGATTACGTCCTGCACGAACACCTCCAACCCGAGCGTAATGGTCGGCGCGGGTCTCGTAGCGAAGAAAGCGGTCGCTCGCGGTCTGACGAAGCCGGGCTACGTGAAATCGTCGCTGACGCCAGGCTCCCTGGTCGTTACGGAATATTTGAAAAACGCAGGTCTGATCGAGCCGCTCGAAGCAATCGGCTTCCACGTCGCGGGCTACGGCTGCGCAACGTGCATCGGCAACTCCGGTCCATTGCCGGACGAGGTCGGTCAAGCGATCGCGGACAACGACATGACGGTTGCAGCCGTTCTGTCCGGCAACCGCAACTTCGAAGGCCGCGTTCACGCGCAGGTTAAAGCGAACTACCTCGCTTCGCCTCCGCTCGTCGTGGCTTACGCGCTGGCCGGCACGGTCAACATCGATCTGGCGAAAGATCCAATCGGCTACGATCAAGACAACCAGCCGGTCTACCTGAAAGACATCTGGCCGACGAAAGCGGAAATTCAAGAAGCGATCAGCACGGCGATGAGCCCGCAAATTTTCCGCGACAAATATGCCAATGTCTTCACGCAGAACGAGCGTTGGAACGCAATCGACGTACCGGAAGGCGAAAGCTACGAGTGGGACGAGAACTCGACGTACATCGCGAACCCGCCGTTCTTCTCGAACTTGGGTGCCGAAGCGGGCAACATCGCCAACATCGACGGCGCGAACGTGCTTGCATTACTCGGCGACTCCGTTACGACGGACCACATCTCGCCGGCTGGCAATATCAAGGCCGACAGCCCGGCGGGCAAATACCTGATCGAGCATGGCGTGAAACGCGAAGACTTCAACTCGTACGGCTCGCGCCGCGGCCATCACGAAGTGATGATGCGCGGTACGTTCGCCAACATCCGTATCCGGAACCAAGTGGCTCCAGGCACGGAAGGCGGCGTAACGAAATACCTGCCGACGGACGAAGTCATGTCGATCTACGACGCTTCGATGAAATACCAAGCCGAAGGCAAAAACCTCGTCGTTATCGCAGGCAAAGAGTACGGCACGGGCAGCTCCCGCGACTGGGCGGCGAAAGGCACGTTCCTCCTCGGCGTCAAAGCGGTTATCGCCGAAAGCTTCGAGCGCATTCACCGTTCGAACCTCGTGGGCATGGGCGTTCTGCCGCTCCAATTCCAAGCGGGCCAAAGCTGGTCGTCGCTGGGCATTACGGGCCGCGAAACGTTCGATATCGCGGGTCTGTCGAACGACGTTCAACCGGGCCAACTGGTAACGGTAACGGCGACGCGCGAAGACGGCTCGAAATTCGACTTCCAAGCGATCGTACGTCTCGACTCGCTGGTGGACGTCGACTACTACCGCAACAGCGGTATTCTGCAAACGGTTCTGCGTCAAATGATCGCGAACATGTAATAATGCAAGGCGGGCTGCGCGAGCAACGCGCCCGAATAACAATGGCCTGTAAGCATTGCGGCTCCGCCGCGGCTTACAGGCCATTGTTTGCGTTCTGCGCGGTGTTTCGCTGCATGACGGGATCGGCCGCCTCATCGAATCGGGATGCGTACCAATTCCGCAATTATTCCGCCTCGCACAGCTCGATAAAACGCCGCAACGCGTTCGACAGCCATTTTTTCGGATGCCGTACAAGCAGCAGCTCCAGACTCAGCTCGGGGCGCTGCAGCGGCAACACCGTCAGCTCTCTTCTACGGATCTCCTCCTCGGCGGCCATGCGCGGCAATATGGCAATGCCCGATCCGGCCTTCACGCACCGCTTGATCGCCTCCGGGTTGCCAAGCTCCAGCCCGATGCGGTACGACACGCCCTCCGAGCGCAGCAGCTTCTCCAGCATAATCCGGTAGTTGCAGCTCTCCTCCGTCATGAGCCACTCCTCTCCGTCCAACTGCGCAAGCTCCAGCCGCTGCCGCGCGGTTAACGGATGACCGGGCCGGGCGATCACGACAAGCGGCTCCCGCCTGATCGTCAGCCACGTCAGCGACGGATCGGACGGTCTGGTGTCTAGCAGCAGTCCGAAATCCATCTCGCCTGCCTGCACCTTATTTAGTATGGCCGGCTCCCGGTCCGGCTCAAGCCGAATGGACAGCTCCGGCTGCTCTTGGCGGATGCGCTGAATGAGAGGGGGCAAATAATACGCCGCGATCGAGTCGATCGTTCCGATCGTCAGCATGCCGCCTCCCTGCTTCGCCAGCTTCTCTTGGGATTGCCGGTACAGGTCGAGCATTTGCACCGCGATGCGCAGCAGCTCTTCGCCTGCCTGCGTTAAGCGCAGCCCTTTGCCGAACCGTTCGAACAATTGCACGCCATAAGCCTTCTCCAGCTTTTGAATTTGCGTCGTCACGCTGGATTGCGCGTAACCGAGCGCCTCCGCCGCGCGGGTAATGCTCTGGCGCACGGCAACCTCCCGAAACGTATGCAAGTACGTCAGCTCCATATATTCGCCTCATCTAAATTATTGATATCTATCATCAATTATTATAGATAACACCGATGCATTATTCCATGCTAAAGTTAAGCCATTCCAGATTAGCGGGAGGTTGTTCCTATGCTTAGCGAACGTGAATTGAACGGACTGTACGTGCCTGTCGTCACCCCCTTCCATCCGGACGGAGAGCTGGACTTATCGTCTTGCGACCGCCATCTTGGCGGATTGCTGAGCCATGACATTCAAGGCATCGTGCTCAACGGCACGACCGGCGAATCGCCGACCGTCGCTTGGGACGAGGTCGTATTGCTGATGAAAGCCGCCGAGGCGAGCATGCAGCGGCACGGGCGCCGCATGCCGGTCGTCATCGGGACCGGAACGAACGATACCGCCGCTTCCGTCCGCAGGACGGAGCAGGCCGGCGCGATTGGAGCCGACGCCGCCCTTGTCGTCGTGCCGTATTACAGCCGCCCCTCGCAAGAAGGCATCGTCGCCCATTATCGCGCCGTCGCGCAAGTCGGGCTTCCGATTATCGTATACGAAATTCCGTCGCGGACCGGCGTGCGGGTACATCCGGACACGATGCGGACCCTTCTTCATCTTGACGGCGTAATCGGGCTCAAGGACAGCTCCGGCGACACCCGGCTTCTCTCGGAGCTGACCGCAAGCCCGGATTGCAAGCCGATATTATGCGGGGAAGACCAATACTTCCACGCGATGCTGGCTCAGGGCGCAAGCGGCGGCATGCTGGCGGCGGCTAATGTACGAACGGACGAATTCGTTCAAGTATATCGCCTTGCGTCAGAGGGCCGCCTGTACGAGGCGCTGACCGCGTTCAATCGGCTGCTTCCGCTCATCCGGCTGCTGTTTCAAGAGTCTAACCCTGCGCCGCTGAAATGGCTGCTTGCGCGGCAAGGCATCCTTTCCTCGGATACGCTCCGCCTGCCGATGCTGCCGATCTCCGGCGCGCTGCGAGCCGGAATGGAATTGCTGACGGACAACGGTATGTAGACAGACAAGTGCGAACGTATAAACGCGCTGCGGCAGACGGGAACGAATCGGCTTGGATTCAACGTCGCGGCATCCTTCCGCATCCCCCTATGGCCGGCTTGGCGCAACCAATCTCTGACGGACCATTGCGGCCATAAACGAAGAGGCGCAGCGGGATTCTTATCCCGCTGCGCCTCTTCTCGTGTTATCTTGCCATCGTCCCCATACGCCCGGCCGTCTCCATAACCGTCGGCGCAATATCCTTCATCCGCTCCAGCGTCAGACGGCTCGACGGGCCCGATACGGACAGCGCGGCGACGAGCCGTCCTTGACGGTCGAATATCGGCGCCGATACGGCGGCCGCGCCCGGCTCGCGCTCCTCGATGCTCGTGGCGTAGCCGTTGCGCTTAATCTCCGTCATCTGGCACTCGAACATGTACCGGTTGACCACCGCGGGCTGCAACGATTCCAGCTCCCGCCATATGTGCTCTTGGTCCGGCTCGTCCGCGAACGCGATCAGCACTTTGCTGGAGGCGCCGACATAGAGCGGCAGACGCGCGCCAACGGTGGCGACCCTGCGGACCGCCTGACTGCTCTGTACCGCCTGAATCCGAATCCGCTCGCCTCTGTCGCGGACATACAAGCTGACCGTCTCGCCAAGCGCATTGCGAAGCCGTTCCATCTCCGGCAGCCAGATGACGGCGGGATCGTCCGACGAGGTCAAATGCGCGGACAGCTCCCATACCCGAAAGCCGAGCCGATATCGCTCCGACACGCTGTCGCGCTCGACGAAGCCCCGGTCCTCCAGCGTCGAAAGCATGCGGTGGACCGTGCTTTTATGCAGACCGACCTGCTCCGCGATTTCCGTCATCGCAAGATCCGTCCCCGAGGTAAAGCACAATAAAATATCAAGCGCGCGTTCGACGGCCCGCACCGTCGATTTGCCTTCCTCTGACACTGCCGGCACCCCTTCCATCTATCGATCAAACCTGATGTCCAATTGTTTCATGCAATGAAACTCATTTTCATTCCTAGTATAACTCAACCGTCGGACGACGTAAACCTTCCAACGCTATTTTACAGGCATATTACAAACGGTTAACAAGTCGTCGACATCGATTGACACCCTTGGTCGGACAGTCATACGATAGTAGTACTAACAGACTAAAGCGCTTCCATCGTAGAGAGGGGATGTTCCGGATGAGCACGATTGCTTCCACACCGATGCCGATGACCAGCCCAGCCGCACCTGCCATTCGTCCCGTATCCCGACATGCCGCAGGCAAAAGACGGCACACGGGCACGCATGCTCTGTTCGCCACCGTGTCGGCCATTGCCGCTTTGTGCATACTGGCGGTCGTCGCTTTCCACGGCTACATCGCCTGGATGCTGGCTCATCCGTATGTCGCCCCTCTCTATTCCAATCCGACCGAGGCCGCGGGCCTCGCCTACGAGAATGTCGCTTTCCCGAGCCAGAGCGGCCGGACGACGGTAGGCGGCTGGTTTATTCCGGCCGATAGCGACGGCCATATGCCTGCGCCCGGCTCCGGCGTACAGAACGCTGCCATGCCGGCGCAAGCCGCGGAATCGGAGCGTACCGTTATTTTCAGTCACGGCTACGGCGCCAACCGCGAAGAAACATGGGTGCCGATGTACGATCTTGCCGCGCTGCTTCATCAATGGGACTACAATGTGCTGATGTTCGATTACGGCTATGCCTCCACCGACTATAAAGCTCCCGCTACGGGAGGCCATGAGGAATCCCGGCAACTGCTCGCGGCAGTCGAATATGCCAAGTCGCGCGGAGCAAGCGAGATCGTCGTCTGGGGATTCTCGATGGGGGCCGGAACGGCGCTGCAGGCGGGACTTGCGACCGACGATATCGACGCCATGATTCTCGACAGCCTGTTTCTCCCGAGTCCGGATACGCTGTTCCATAACGTAACCCAAATTCTTCCGTTGCCGAAATATCCTTCCCTCCCGCTTATCGAGTTCCTGCTGCCCGCCTTCACCGGCACCTCGTTCAGCGGCATACCGGCAGACGAAGTAATGACGAACGATTACCCGATTCCGCTATTTATTATGCACGGTACGGAGGATGTCAAAGCGCCTTACGACATCGCCGAGCGGATCGCGGCGAATCAGACGAATCCGCTGTCCCGGGAATGGATCGTCAGCGGCGGCAAGCACGAGCTTTTGTTCCAGGTGCATGCCAAGGAATATATCCAGCGCGCCGCATTATTTTTAGGTCAGGTTCACCAGCAGCATACCGACGAATCGAACGATTCGGTGCTTCTATAATTCGAAAGCGCGACATAGCCGCCCCATGTCATGAATACATCTGTAGCGTAGACGTACGTTCTCTGCAAGTGCGGGAGATGCGGACCACGGACAGATGACATGAATAAGGAGGCTGATGTCGTGCTTTTCGTATATGGAGCCCAGACGCCCATTCGGCTGCTGGAGGAAATCCGCGATTGGAAAAGGCAAGAGATCGAGCACGCCGCCGTCATACGGCGGCTGTCGACCGCTCTGGAGCCTGAATTCGTCTGGGTGCTCACCGAATGGGAGCAGCCGCTGCGCGCGGCGGAGCGCGTCGCGGACCGCTGCTTGAACGAAGCGCTGGCGCGAACGCCCGAGGAAACGAGCGATTCGGCGCTCATTCATACAAGAGCCGATCTGCTGCTGCAAGCTTCCGCCTACCAGTCGCAGCGGTTCGTCGAGCATTTGCTCCAAATGCTGGAGCGAAGCTCGTCCCTGGCAGCCGAGCCGGCGGCGAAATCGTTTATCCTTCATGCCGTCAGAGAGTCCAACGGCTTCTTAAGCTTGAACGAATCGTACCGGCACGGATACCCGGCCGAGGATCGCTTTGAAAGCGGCGATAGTACGGACGAATCGTCGCAGGCCGACGAGGAGGCTACCGTCACCATCGGCGCCGCCGGCGCGCGCAAAAAAGCGCACGCCGCGAAGCGCAAGGCCGCGCCTCCCGCCGCAACGGGCGATCCGGAAGGGCGCCCGCCCGCTCGGCCAGCCGCGGCGACCGGGCCGATGGCAGACTCGGGCGCTGCGACAAGCGCTCAAGCGGCGCCCCCGGCGGAAGTCGTGAACGATCGGGCGCCGGGGGCGCAGGTTCCGATCGGGGGGCACCGGCTGCCGCCGCTCCCGTATGCCTACAATGCGCTGGAGCCTTTTATCGACGAGAAAACGATGCGCATCCATCACGACAAGCATCATCAGAGCTACGTCGACGGGTTGAACAACGCGGAACGCGAGCTGCAGCAGGCGCGCCAGACCGGCAATTTCGATCTCGTCAAGCATTGGGAGCGCGAGCTTGCGTTCAACGGCGCCGGCCACTATCTCCATACGCTCTTCTGGCCGACGATGGCCCCTCGCGCGGGCGGCCAGCCCGGCGGCTCGCTTGCCGCGCAGATCCGCAGCGACTTCGGCAGCTTCGAAGCCTTTCAGAAGCAGTTCACCGAAGCCGCGAACAAGGTCGAAGGCGGCGGCTGGGCCATTCTTGTCTGGAGTCCGCGGGCAAGAAGGCTGGAAATATTGACGGCGGAGAAGCATCAGAACTTGTCGCAGTGGGACGTCGTCCCGATTTTGCCGTTGGACGTATGGGAGCACGCCTACTACTTGAAGCATCAGAACAATCGGGCCGACTACATTCGGGACTGGTGGAACGTCGTCAACTGGCCGTACGCCAACCAGCGGTTCGAGCAAGCCAGCAAGCTGATTTGGGAGCCGTTCTGACTTGGAGGAGCAGAAGAGCGGGCATTCAAGCCCGCTCTTCTCTCTTGCAACTATAGGAGCTCGACGCCGCGCCCTGCTCTTCAACCCGCCAGCCGTCTCTTATGACACAAAAAGTGATGCAGCAGCTCCCTTCAACCCGCCAGCCGTCTCTCATGACACAAAAAGTGATGCAGCAGCTCCCCTTCAACCCGCCAGCCGTCTCTTATGACACAAAAAGTGATGCAGCAGCTCCTCTCCACCCCGCCAGCCGTCTCTTATGACACAAATAGTGATGCAGCAGCTCCCCTTCAACCCGCCAGCCGTCTCTTATAACACAAAAAGTGATGCAGCAGCTCCCCTTCAACCCGCCAGCCGTCTCTTATAACACAAAAAGTGATGCAGCAGC
>Ga0160452_100492_pt1 | contig 25733 bp, 24 predicted proteins | sample HID1971I_E6MG_FD_108230 | JGI IMG/M metagenome (GOLD analysis project Ga0160452, IMG submission 108230) | Enriched millipede-associated microbial communities from UW Madison campus, WI, USA - HID1971I_E6 MG | ecosystem: Host-associated > Arthropoda: Insects > Digestive system > Unclassified ...
CGTCGTCGATCGAGCCCGCGACCTCCAGGTAGTCCTGCCCGCCCGCGAGCACCAGCACCGGGTCCCCGGGCGTCGGGTCCGCGTCCAACCCGACCGGGGACCAGTCCGCCGGCCTCACACCGGGCCCCCGGGCCCGCTCGACGACGACGGTGCGGGAGCGCCGTCACCGCTGATCCCGTCCGCCAGGTCCGAGTCGATGTCCGTGAACGCCTGCGCCACCTGCACCGACGCGTCCGCGAGCAGGCGCAGGTTGTCGGTCATCTTCTTGCGCGTGTCGTCCCACGAGCTCGCGAAGTCGCGCACCGTGCCCGCCAGGCCGTCATGCCCCACCGCGTCCGCGATCCGGTCCGAGCGCGTCGTCGCGTTCTCGAACTCGTCCGCCACCCGCGACAGGCTCGACCCCAGCTCCGTCACCGCGTCCAGGTCCACCCGAAGATCCGCCACAGACCTCACCCCCTCCGCCCGCAAGAGAGTAGCCAGACCCACCCCTGATGCACCACGGGGAGAACTGCCCGCAAGCCCGCACGTCAGGCGGTCCCTCCGCCGGTGTCGGCCGGGTCAGTCCAGCCCGTCGCGGCCCGGTACGCCGCGAACCCCGCGTCGGTGGTCCGGTAACGGACGACGTCCTCGCCGGTGTCGACGTCGCCCGGGCCGAGCCAGGACGCCGGGTCCTGGAGAGCCTCCCGGGCCTCGTCCGGCGAGAGGCGACGCGACGCCTCGACGTCGCGCGCGGCCGGCCCGACGACCACCTCGATCAGCCCGGACCGCATCAGCTCGACGACGAGGTCGGCGCGCCACCCGCTCCCCGCCCGCTCGTCGCCGGCCGCGCCCCAGGGCACCTCCCAGAGCCCGGTCGTGTCCTCGTACCCGAGCCACAGGAGCTCGACGGTGACCGGGTTCATGGCACGACGACGGAGAGCTCGCGGGTGTCGTGCGCCTGGAGGCCCATCGCTGAAGCATCCCCCGCCCGCCGGTGGACCTCCACCGGTGGTCAGCAGCAGCGCGACCCGGGGTTCCTGTCCTGCTCCGCGTAGTGCTCCCGCCAGAACTCCCGCTCGCCCAGGGGCTCACGGTCGGGGTGGGCGGACCGCTCGTGCGCGACGTACGTCGCGTAGGCGTCGTCGCCCATCACCTGGCGCACGTACCAGCGCAGGCTCGTCCACCCCGCCGACGCCGCCCGGGCGATCCCCCGGGCGGCGTCGCGCGCGGGCGACCCCGTGGCGTGGGCGTCAGCGGTGCCCGGCACCGGCCGTCTCCGTCAGCCCGGCGTCCGCCCACTGCTTCTCGATGCGCTTCTCCTCCGCCGTCGCGAACAGGCTCGCGGGGGCGAAGCGCCGCGACGCGACGGGCGGGTCCTCGTGGTTCTCCCCGCCGCCGGAGCGGAACGCCTTGATGGTCACGACCAGCGACGCGAGGATCACGACGATCGACAGCACCACGAAGATGATCGACAGCGTGCCCTGCACGAAGGTGTTGCGGACCACGGCCTCCATCGCGGCGACGTCGGGCGCGGTGCCGAACGACGTCTCCCCGGCGGCCAGCGCGTCCTTGAACGCCCGGTGCTGCGCCCAGTACCCGACCGCGGGCACGTCCGAGAAGATCTTCTCGAACGACGCCCAGATGGTGATGAGCGCCGTGAACGCCAGCGGCACCGCCACGATCCACAGCCACGCCCAGTACCGGCGGCCGCGCTTGGCGACGATGGCGAGCACGACGGCGAGCGCGATCGCGGCCAGCAGCTGGTTCGCGATGCCGAACAGCGGGAAGAACGTGTTGATCCCGCCGAGCGGGTCGGTGACGCCTAGGTAGAGGATGCTGCCCCACCCGGCGACCATGATCGCGGTGCAGACCCAGACCCCTGGCCGCCAGCTCATGTCCTTGAACCGGGGTGCGACGTTGCCGATGGTGTCCTGGAGCATGAACCGGGCCACGCGGGTGCCGGCGTCGACGGCGGTGAGGATGAACAGCGCCTCGAACATGATCGCGAAGTGGTACCAGAAGCCCATCATCGCGGTGCCGCCCACCAGCTGGTGCATGATGTGCGCCAGCCCGAGCGCGAGCGTGGGCGCGCCGCCCGTGCGGGACACGATCGACGGCTCGCCCACCTGGCTGGCCAGGGTGCTGAGCATGTCGGGCGTGAGGTTGACGCCGGCGAGGCCGAGCGAGTTCACGAACGCGACCGCGCCCTCGATCGTGCCGCCGGTGGCGGCCGCCGAGGAGTTCATCGCGAAGTACACGCCGCGGTCGATCGAGATGGCGGCGACCAGCGCCATGATCGCGACGAACGACTCCATGAGCATGCCGCCGTAACCGATGAAGCGGGTCTGCCGCTCCTTCTCCACGAGCTTCGGCGTCGTGCCCGACGAGATGAGCGCATGGAACCCGGACAGGGCGCCGCACGCGATCGTCACGAACAGGAACGGCCAGAGGCTGCCGGCCACCACGGGGCCGGTCTCGCCGCTCGCGAACTCGCTGACCGCCGGCACGGAGATCTCGGGACGCACGATGACGACGGCGCCCGCGAGCACCAGGATGACCCCCACCTTCATGAAGGTGGACAGGTAGTCGCGCGGGGCGAGCAGCAGCCACACCGGCAGCACGGCGGCCACGAAGCCGTAGACGATGATGCCGACGGCGATGGTGGTGCGGTCCAGGTGGAAGAGCTCGGCGCCCCACGTGGTGTCGGCCACCCAGCCGCCGCCGATGATCGCGGCGAGCAGCAGCGCGAAGCCGATGAGCGAGACCTCGGTGATCTTCCCGGGGCGCAGGTAGCGCAGGTACACGCCCATGAACAGGGCGATGGGGATGGTCATGGAGACGCTGAACACGCCCCACGGGCTCTCGCCGAGGGCGTTGACCACCACGAGGGCGAGGATCGCCACGATGATGACCATGATCAGCAGGGACGCGACGATCGCGGCCGCGCCGCCGATCCGGCCCAGCTCCTCGCGCGCCATCTGGCCGATGGTGCGGCCGCCGCGGCGCATGGAGAAGAACAGCACCGTGTAGTCCTGCACGGCGCCCGCGAGCACCACGCCGACGATGATCCAGATCGTGCCCGGCAGGTAGCCCATCTGCGCCGCGAGGACGGGTCCGACCAGCGGGCCGGCGCCGGCGATCGCGGCGAAGTGGTGGCCGAACAGCACGCGGCGATCGGTCGGGACGAAGTCCTTGCCGTCCTCGCGCGTCTCGGCGGGGGTGGCGCGCTTGTCGTCGGGGCGCGTGATGTACCGCTCGATCACCTTCGAGTAGAAGCGGTACCCGATGAGGTACGTGCAGACCGACGCGAAGACGAACCAGATGGCGTTGATCGTCTCGCCGCGGACCAGCGCGATCATGACCCACGCGACGCCGCCGAGCAGCGCGATCGCCGCCCAGAGCACGACCTTCTGCCAGGTCCAGCGCGGGACGAGGTCCTCGGCCGGGACGGCCGTCGGGGGGAGCGAGGGGTCGGGGACGGAGTCGTCCGTCGCCGTGGCGGCTCCGGAATGTGCTGACAAGGTGAGCCTCCAAGGCGTCGCGTCGTTGCGGGGCCCGACAAGGATAGGGGGTGAAAAAAGCTACGCTGCCCCCGTGCTGGTCACCTCCCGCCGTGCCGCCCTCGCCTACCGCGTCGTGTGGACCCTGGTCACCGTGCTGGCGGTGGGCCGCGTCTGCGGCCTGCTCACCGGGTCGTGGTCGCCGGGCGCCTTCAACTACTTCACCGTGCAGAGCAACGTCCTCGTGCTGGTGTGGGCCGCGGCGCAGACGGTGCGCACCGCCGTCGACCTGCGGAGGGACGGGCCGCGCGGCGCGTCCACGGTCTCCGCGCGCGGCACCGGCTACGTGACGATGGCGATCCTCACCACGATGATCGTGTACTGCGTGCTGCTGGCCCCGACGGCGTTCACGATGGGCGGCGCGGGCGGCGTCTTCGCGCTCACCAACCTGCTGGTGCACGTCGTCGTGCCGCTGCTCGCGATCGGCGACTACCTGCTGTTCGGGCCCAAGGGCACGTTCCGCGTGCTGGACCCGCCGCGCTGGGCGCTCGTGCCGTACGCCTACCTGGTGTTCGCGTTCGTGCGGGCGGAGGTGGGCGGGCCGCTCCCGGGCGGCGGCCGGTACCCGTACCCGTTCATGGACGTCGACGCCCTCGGCTGGGGCACGGTCGTGGTCAACCTGGTGATCATCACGGTCGCCCTCGAGGCGGTGGCCTTCGCGCTGTTCTGGGCCGACCGCGCGCTGGGGCAGCGGGCGCGCGGCGTCCTCGCCGCGCCGTAGGGTGACGGGCATGGACACCGAAGAGCGCCTCGCCGTCTTCCTCGACTACGAGAACCTGGCGCTCGGCGCTCGGGACCACCTGGGCGGGATGCAGTTCGACTTCAAGCCGATCGCGGACGCGCTCGCGGTGCGCGGCCGCGTGGTGGTGCGGCGCGCGTACGCGGACTGGTCGTACTTCGACGAGGACCGGCGCATGCTGACCCGCCACCAGGTCGAGCTGATCGAGATGACGCAGCGGATGGGCGCCTCCCGCAAGAACGCCGCCGACATCAAGATGGTGGTGGACGCCATCGAGATGGCGTTCGAGCGCGAGTACATCACCACGTTCGTCATGTGCACGGGCGACTCCGACTTCTCCCCGCTCGTCCACAAGCTGCGCGAGCTCGACAAGCGCGTCATCGGCGTCGGCGTCGAGAACTCCACGTCGCGCCTGCTGCCGTCGGCCTGCGACGAGTTCCTCTTCTACGACCGCCTCGAGGGCGTCGACGTGCCCGACGAGTCCGAGGCGCCCGCGCCGAAGCGGTCGGGCCGCGGCGGGGGCAAGGCGCCCGGGCGGACCGCGGGCGGCCGTGGCGGCCGCACGAAGGCCCCGGCCCCGGCAGAGGCCGCCCCCGTCGAGCCCGTCGAACCCGTCGAGGAGGCGGCGCCCGCGGCGTCGGGCACGACGGCCACCAAGAGCCGCCGCCGGAAGGCCGCGGCGCCCGCGGAGGCGCCCGCCGTCGAGCCGGAGGCCCCGGCGAGCGCCGAGGCCGAGGTCGACGTCGAGCACGAGGAGGCCGCCGCGCCCGGGGAGGACGCGACGATGGAGGTGCGGGTGGCGCAGACCCTCGCCGACCTGCAGGCCTCCACCAGCGGCTCGATCACCGCGTCGATGCTCAAGCGCACGCTGGTGCGCAAGGACCCCACCTTCAGCGAGTCCGACTACGGCTTCCGCACGTTCGGCGAGTTCCTGCGCTTCCTGGCCGACCGCGGCTTCGTCGTGCTGTCGCCGGGCCCGTCCACGGGGGACCCGGAGGTGGCGCTGCCCGAGCAGCAGGACACCGAGGGCGCGTTCGGCCTGCTGCGCACGGTGGTGCAGGACGCCGGCGGCACCGCGCCGCTGTCCGGGCTGAAGAACGAGGTGCGCAAGCGCCGTCCGGACTTCTCCGAGAAGGCGCTCGGCTACCGCGGCTTCCTGCAGTTCGCCAAGGGGGCGCAGGCCGCCGGCGCCGTCGCCCTCGCGTGGGACGACGACGCCGACGACTACCTGCTGACCGCCGGCTGAGGGCTCGGCGCCGCCGGTCTCAGCGGCCGACGAACGCGAGCAGCGCCGCGTTGACCTCGTCGGCGTGCGTCCACAGCAGGCCGTGGGGCGCGCCCTCGACCTCGACGTACTCCGCGTCGGGCACGGCCGCATGGAACCGGCGGCCGGACGCGTCGATCGGCAGGATGTTGTCCTTCGTGCCGTGCAGGATCAGGGTCGGCTTGCCGGCCGCACGCACGGCCTCGACGTCGGGCCGGAAGTCCTCGATCCAGGTGGGGACGACGGCGTAGGCGGCGACGGGTGCCGACCCGACCGCCGTGCTCCAGTTCGCCCGCACGACCTCCTCGGAGATCCGCGTGCCGAGGTTCTCGTCCAGGTTGTAGAAGTCCTGGTAGAACTGCGTGAACCAGGCATAGCGGTCCGTGCGGGCGGCGTCGACGATCCCGTCGAAGACGGACTGCGGCACGCCCTCGGGGTTGTCGTCGCGCTGCACGAGGAACGGCTCGAGCGAGGCGAGGAACGCGAGCTTCGCGACGCGCTCGTGGCCGTGGTTGCGCACGTACCGGGCGAGCTCGCCGGTGCCCATGGAGAAGCCGACGAGGATCACGTCGCGCAGGTCGAGCGTGCTGAGCACGGTGTCGAGGTCCTTGGCGAACGTGTCGTAGTCGTACCCGGAGCCGACCTTGGACGACGCCCCGAAGCCGCGGCGGTCGTAGGTGACGACGCGGTACCCGGCGGCGAGGAGCTCGCGCGTCTGCAGCTCCCAGCTGTGCCCGTCGAGCGGGTACCCGTGCACGAGGACGACCGGCTGACCGGAGCCCTGGTCCTCGTAGTAGAGCTCGACGTCCGTGCTGTTCTCCTGCCCGACGGTGATGTAGCCCATGGTGGTGCTCCTTCCGAAGGTGCGGGAGAACGGCCGTTCTCCCTCTGTTCGCTACAGTAGAGAACGATGGTTCTCCCCGCAAGGGGGAGATGGTCGACGAAAGGGTGGACGATGCTCGACGAGAGCGCGGCGCGGGACGCGGTGGTCGCGGCCGCGGACCGGCTGTTCTACGCCCGGGGGGTCCAGGCCGTCGGGATGGACGCCGTGCGCAACGAGGCGGGCGTCTCGCTCAAGCGCATCTACGCGCTCTTCCAGTCCAAGGAGGACCTCGTCGTCGCGGTCCTCGCCCTGCGCACCCGGCAGTGGACGGACGGGGTGGAGCGGGCGGCCGCCACGGCCGGCACGCCCCGCGAGCGGATCCTCAGCGTCTTCGACTTCCTCGACGCCTGGTTCCGGGAGGACGGCTTCCGGGGGTGCGCCTTCATCAACTCGTTCGGCGAGCTCGGCGCCACGTCGCCCCGCATCGCCGAGGCCGTGCGCGGTCACAAGGACGCGTTCCGGCAGCACGTGCTCGGGCTCGTGCGGGAGGCGGGCCTGCCCGACGCCGTCGCGCTGCAGGTCGTGCTGCTCGCCGAGGGCGCGCAGACCACCGCCGCGATCACCCACGACGCCGACGTCGCCCGGGAGGCGCGCCACGCCGCCGAGGCCCTGCTCGCCGCCGACGCGGCGCGAACTGCCTGATCACGGGGACGCCGGGGCGGGCTCGGCGAGGCCGCGCGGAGCAGGGGGCACAATGGTGCGGTGACCTACCGGTTCCTGCGCCTCGTCCTGTCGCTCCTGGTGTACGTGCTCCTGCGCCCCCAGGTGACGGGACTGCACAACATCCCGCGGCGCGGCCCGGTCATCCTGGCGAGCAACCACCTGTCGTTCATCGACTCGATCATCATCCCGCTCGTCGTGCCCCGGCACGTCACCTTCATCGCCAAGGCGGAGTACTGGACGGGCCGCGGGCTCAAGGGTCGCGTCTCCCGCTGGTTCTTCACCACGATGGGCCACATCCCCGTCGACCGCGAGGACCCGCGCGCCGGGCAGCGGTCGCTCGACGACGCGCTCGTCGTGCTCAAGCGCGGCGGCGCCTTCGGCATCTACCCCGAGGGCACCCGCTCCCGCGACGGCAAGCTGCACCAGGGCCACACCGGCGTCGCGTGGCTGGCCCTGGCCGGCTCGGCGCCCGTCGTCCCGGTCGCCCTGCGCGGCACCGACAAGGTGCAGCCCGTCGGCAAGCGGCTGCCCCGCCCGACGCGCGGCATCCAGGTGCACTTCGGCGCCCCGATCGACCCGTCGCGACAGCTCACCACCGGTGCCCGCCCCGCACAGGTGCGTCGGGAGCTGACCGACCACGTCATGAGCTCCATCCACAAGATGAGCGGCCAGGAGCTCGCCGCGTGACCGTCCCCTCGCCCTCGTCTCGATCGAAGGGCGAGGAGGTGCAGCGCCTCTTCGACACGGTCCCCGGCTACTACGACCGGATGAACCGCCTGATGACCCTGGGCCGGCACGCGGCCTGGTGCCGCGACGTCGCGCGCCGGGCGCAGGTGCCCGCCGGCGGCTCGCTGCTCGACATCGCCACCGGCACCGGCGTCATCGCCCTCGAGGCGGCCCGGCAGTACCCCGGCGCCACGGTCCACGGCGTCGACTTCTCCGAGGGCATGCTCGACGGCGCCCGCCAGAAGCCCGGCGCCGACGCCGTCACCTGGCAGTTCGCCGACGCGAACGCGCTGCCCTACGACGACGCGACCTTCGACGCCGTCACGCACGGGTACCTGCTGCGCAACGTCGAGGACGCGGAGCGGGTGCTGGCCGAGCAGCTGCGCGTGCTGCGGCCCGGCGGGCGCGTCGTGATCCTCGAGACCTGCCCGCCGCGCGGGCTGCTGCGCGTGCCCGTGACGCTCGGGGTGAAGGTCGTGGTCCCGCTGCTCGGGCAGCTCGTGGCGCGCGACAAGAAGTCGTACACGTACCTCGAGGAGACCACCCTCGGGTTCATGTCCCCCGAGCAGGTCGCCTCGATCCTGTGGCGGCTCGGGTTCGACGACGTCACCTGGCGGCGCCGGTTCCTCGGCACCCACATGATCGTGAGCGCCCGCAAGCCGTAGCGGCGGTGCTGCGCCCCGACTGTGGTGTCAGGTGATGGCTGGCCCTGGGGAGCGCCAGAGGTCGAGGGACGCCCACCCCTCGGGCACGCCAAGAGACGAGATCGTCAGGTCGGGCGACGACGGGAACGCTTCCAGGAGGCTCGTGAGACGAGCGCACCAATCGCTGTCGCCGTCGATAGCGCGGCCGAGATAGGCAATGACTGCCAAGGCGTTGTACGTGCCGAAGACGCCCTTCGGAGCGCCGCTGCCTCGGAGATGGTCGAGCAGCGGGACCACGCCGACCTTCGGGCGGCTTGGCGCGTGCTGAAGCTGGCGATTGAACAACCGCGCGTGATGTGCGGCGACGTTGCGCACGTAGTTCACGCTCGCGAGCCAACTCGCCATGAGCCTTTTCGTCGGAACATTGAAGGCTTCGGCGATCTCGTGGGCGTCGTCGTCGTTCAAGCCCTGGTACAGGCGGGAGATATGGCCGAGTTCAAGGATCTCGGTGAGCGCCCAGATGGGCATCTGTCCGTCGTACTTCTCCCGGAAGTGGACGACAAAGGCCTCGTCGGAACCGTCACGCCGTGCCGCCACGCGAGCCATCCACTCTGCGTGCTTGCTCGGACGTGTTCGCCACCCGGTCGCGTCGTCGATCCGGTGTTCCACGAACGCGGGATGGAAAGTCTCAGGGTCCAGGTGCGCGAACGCCGAGCGCCGACCAAGCACGTATCCAAGCCGCATGCGCACTGCGACCTCGATGCGCTCGACTCCATCCATCACCAGCATGCGCAGCTGTCTGTCGAACTCGATCAACTCAGCCACGTGGGCGACGGAAGCCCCGGCACGGTAGTCGCTCAAGATCCGTCGTTGACTCTTGCCGCGCTCATCGAGGCGCAGTTCGGACTTCCGCAGCGGGTACAGGTATCCGGTCAGGCGGTAGTAGCCGACGGCACTCAGGAGCGCCACCGTCTGGTCGCGGGGCTCGATCGCCACACCACGTTCTTGTAGCTTGTCGACCTGCTGATCGATCGAGAGCCACTTCTTCGTGTACTCGCCCACGATCCTCCCGAGGAAAGAAAATCAGCCCGCCGCCTGACGGCAACGGGCTGATCGTGATGACGGCAGCCTACAAGCCTGCGGAGGCGCCGTCCAGGCCTCCCCCGGCCGGGGGAGGCGCGCCGCCGGGTCGGTTGGAAGACTGGCGGGCATGACGGGGCGGACGACGACGGGCGGCGCGCGCGGCACCCTGCGCCGGGCGCTGGGGCCGCTGACCAGCGCGGCCACCGTGCGCGCTGGGGTCTACCTCGTCATCGGCGGCGTCGTCGCCGGCGCGTACGTCACGCTCGCCGCCGGCTTCGTGCAGATGTTCGCCGACCCGACGACGCCGCGGGCCGCGGTCGTGGTGCTGGCGCTGCTGACCGCCGCGATCGTGGGCACGCCGCCGTTCCTCGCGCCGGTGCGGGCGCTCGAGATCGCCGCGGCGCGCACGTTCCTCGACGTCGACGCCCGCGACCTGCCCGACCCGGCCGGCTCGCCCACCGTCGCGACCCGGTGGCGCGGCGCCGCCTGGTTCGCGCTGCACCTCGCCCTGGGTGTCGTCGTCACCCTGGGCCTGCTGGTCGCCGTGCCGCTCGCGACGCAGCTCGTGCTCTCCGCCTTCGGCGTCGACCGCGCGTTCCTCGTGGACCTCGTGCCCGCGCTCGTCTCGCACCCGGGCTGGTGGGTGACCCTCGCGGTCGTCCTGGTGCTCGCGCTCCCGTACGGCACGACGCTCGCGCGCCAGCTGCTGCGACAGTCCGCGGTGCCGCTGCTCGGGCCCGACCAGACCGCGCGCATCGCGGAGCTCGAGGCGCAGGCCGACCGGCTCGCCGAACGTGGCCGCCTCGCCCGCGAGCTGCACGACTCCGTGGGGCACGCCCTGACCGTCACGACGCTGCAGGCGGCGGCCGCCGCCCGACAGGTCGACACCGACCCCGACGCGACGCGGCGCTCGCTGGCCGCGATCGAGGACGCCGGCCGGTCCGCCATGGCGGACCTCGACCACGTGCTGGGGCTGCTGCGCGCGGGCGAGTCCGCACCGGGCGCCGAGAGCCGCGCGCCCGCCCGGTCGCTCGACGACCTGCCCGACCTCGTCGACGACGCCCGGCACGCCGGGGTCGACGTGCGCCTCGACCTTGCCGCGGGGGCGACCGCCGGTCTCCCGCGCGCGACGTCGCACGAGGCCTACCGCGTGGTCCAGGAGGCGCTCACCAACGCCGTCCGGCACGCCCCTGGTCTCCGCGTGGACGTGCGCGTCGCCGTCGACGACGCCGGGCGTTCCCTCGACGTCGTGGTCGCCAACCCGGTGCCCGCCGCGCCGTCGACCGGCGGCGGACGTCGGGGGCTGCGCGGCATGGCCGAGCGGGTACGGCTGCTGCGCGGCGACCTCGACGCCGGGCCGCGCGACGGTCGGTGGGTGGTGCGGGCGCGATTTCCCGTCGACCGGAGGCGTGGCTCCTCGGGATGATCGCCGCATGGACGAGCTCTTCGGCGGGGACTGCGCCGCGTGCGGCCACCCGTGGTCGATGCACGCGGTCGCCCTCGCGACCATGGCGGCGTGCGCGTTGTGCGCGGCCGACGAGGACCACGACCAGCGGGACGACATCTGCGCCCTGCGCCCGCCAGAGGCCGCACTGCCCGCCGCCGAGGTCGTGCGCGTGACCGTGCGCCGCGGGCGGTGGGGCGGTGGCCGGCTGACGTTCGTCCGCCGCGACGGCCGCACGTGGGCGGTCGCGCGCCGTCGGCACTGGAAGGTGCCCGACGACGCCGGGTGGGTCGAGCACGAGCTGGCGACCACGACCCTCGGCGCGTTCTGGGAGCGGCACTTCCTCGGGTTCCGGTGAGCCGAGCGCCACGCCGCCTGCGCCTCCGCCGGTCCCTGTCTGCCGGCGATGCGGCAGGATCGAGGTCGTGACCCTCCCCCCGGACACCCCCGACGGTGCCGTGCGCGTCGTCCTCGTCGACGACGAGCCGCTGGTGCGCGCGGGACTGCGCGTGATCCTCGAGGCCGAGCCGGACCTGCGGGTCGTCGGGGAGGCCGCGGACGGGTCCGAGGTGCCGCAGGCCGTGGCGGATGCCCGGCCGGACGTCGTGCTCATGGACGTGCGGATGCCGCGGGTGGACGGCATCGCGGCCACGCGGGCGGTCGTCGCGACGGGGCGGCCGGGCCGCCCGGCGCCGCGCGTGCTCGTGCTCACGACGTTCGAGAACGACGACCACGTGCTCGACGCGCTGCACTCGGGCGCGCAGGGGTTCCTGCTGAAGCGGGCGCGCCCGGAGGAGGTGGTGCACGCGGTGCGGCTCGTGGCCCGCGGCGACTCGCTGCTGTTCCCGGACGCGGTGCGGCGGCTCGTGGCCGCCCTCGGCCCCGACACGTCGGTGGGCGACGCCCTCCGGTCGGTCGGCCTCACCGAGCGCGAGGGCGAGGTGCTCCGGCTCGTGGCCGCGGGGCTGTCGAACGCAGAGATCGCCCGGGAGCTGTACGTCGGCGTCGAGACCGTGCGCACCCACGTGGGCAACGTGCTGGCCAAGCTCGGGGTGCGCGACCGCACCCAGGCCGTCGTGCGGGCCTACGAGTCGGGGTTCGTGCCGGTCCACCGAGGGGCGTGACAGCCCACCCGGTACCGCACGACTCCGGGGTGCGGCCGATCCGTCGCCCGGCCACCGAGCTTCTCGATCAGCCGGGCGGACGCGCGGTTGCCCTGCTCGCAGACCAGGTCGGCGTGGTCCATCCCGTGCCGGGCGGCGGCGATCTCGAGAACCCGGGCCAGCGCCCACGACGCGTGCCCGCGCCCGCGCGCACCCGGCCGGACGCCGTAGCCGACGTGCCCGTGCCGCGCCGCGGCGGGGTGGCCGGGGTGGCGCAGCGCGATCCCGCCCACGAGGTCGGCGGCGGCCCCGGCGCCGCCGGCCTCGTCGCGTCCGTCCGGGTCGACGACGATCCACCAGAGCGTCGCGTCCGGGGCGGCGCGCAGGCCCGCGACCCAGGTGGCGAACCCGTCGTCCGAGTCGACGTCGTCGTCGGGCCCGATGCCGAAGCCGTCCTCGTGCACGCCGGGACCCCAGTCCGCGCGTGCGGCGCGCCACGCGGCGCGGAGGCCGGTCGTGGGGGACACCAGCCGACGGGCCGGCGGTCGGGCGGCCGTCACGCGGCGATCCCGTCCAGCACGCCCGCCAGGCGGTCGCCGAGCTCCGCCCCGTCGGCGCCGTGCACCAACGGTGCACCGGGCCCCGGCCGGCCGGGGGCCGGGCGCGGGCGGGCGCGGGCGACCTGCCGGATGGCGATCGCCGCCACCCGCCCGGGCCAGCGCGCCGACGCGCGCACGTAGACGTCCTCGTCCTGCTGGCCGGCGTCGCCCAGCAGCAGCCAGCGCACCCGCGGGAACATGGTCGCCAGCCGGTCCAGGCTCTCGCCCTTGTGCTGCGGGCCGCTGCGGAACCAGCCGGTCTGCGTGGGCCCCCAGTCGGTGAGCAGCAGCGGTCCGGGCGGGAAGCCGTACCGGTCGAGGAACCCGGCCAGCGTCCCGGCGGTGTTCCACGCGCCGTTGGAGAGGTAGACGAACGGCGCGTCCGGGTGCTCCGCCGCGATCCGCCGGTACAGCTCCGGCATGCCGGGCACGGGCCGCCGGGCGCTGGCCCGCCGGACGAACGTGTTCCATGCCGCGACGAACGGGCGCGGCACGGCGGTGATCATCGTCGTGTCGTCGATGTCGCTCACGACGCCGAAGGTCGTGCCGTCCCCGACGACCAGCACGCGGGCGGAGGCCTGGGCGCCGGTGCGGGTGGCCGTCAGGATCGCGAGGTGCCGCCCGGGGTGCAGGGGAGCGCCCTCGGGGAGGGGCACCTCGACGTCCACGTACCCCGCCCGGTCGGTCTCGACGTCGACGACGGCGTCGCCCACGGCGACGCGCACCAGCTCCGCGGTCGCGGGGAGGGTGAGGTAGTTCCGCAGCCCGCGCCGCGCGGCGGCCTGGACCGGGGAGGGCGGGCCCGCGGCCCGTGACGGCGGCACCAGCAGCACGCGGGCCAGGACCCGCACGGCGCGCGGCGTGCCGTACCCGGTGGAGGGGGTGAGGCGGGGCACCCACCCGCGACGACGCAGGAACGCCCCCGCCACGGCGCACCACCGGTCCTCGATCAGCGCGGCGACGTGGGGTCGCTGCGTCGGTCGTTCCGTGGGGTGCGGCGTGGCGGGGGCGGTGGGGCCGGACATGCCCCGATCGTCCCTGCTACTGCCCGCCCATGCCTGTCGTGGCCACGCCCTGCACGATGCGGCGCTGGAAGAGCATGAACACGACGAGCAGCGGCAGCGCCGCGATCATCGCCGACGCCATGTTCTGCGCGTACTGCACGCCGTACGCGTTCTTCACGGTCGACAGGCCGACGGGCAGGGTCATGAACTGCGGGTCGGTCGTGACGATGAACGGCCACAGGAAGTTGTTCCACGCGCCGATGAACACGAAGATCGCGACGGCGACGAGGATCGACTTCGACAGCGGCAGCACGATCGTCCAGAACAGCCGCCACGTGCCGGCGCCGTCGATGCGGGCCGCGTCGAGGAGCTCGCCGGGGATGGCGTCGAAGAACCGCTTGAGGATGAACACCATCACGGGCGCCACGACCTGCGGCAGCACGATGCCGGCGAACGTGTCGACCAGCCCCATGGCCTGCATCTGCTTGAACAGCGGCACGATGAGGATCTGGCCGGGCATCATGATCGACGCCACCGTGAGGAACTGCAGCAGGCTGCGCCCCTTGAACAGCGTCTGCGAGAACGCGAAGGCGGCCATCGCGGAGATCAGCACGGTCAGCGCCGTCACGAGGACGGCGACGACCAGGCTGTTCCACATCCAGCCCAGCAGCTCGCTGTTGCCCAGCACCTGCCGGTAGGCGTCGAGGGTCCAGCCCTGGGTGGGCCACCACGACGCGGGCAGCGCGGCCTCGGCCTCGTGCTTGAAGCTCGTGACGGCGCCCCAGAGCAGCGGCAGCAGCCAGAGCGCGGCGAGGACGACGAGCGCGGCGAGCGCCCCGGCCCGCACCCACGGGGAGGGGCCGATCGTCAGCTTGGTCAGCGTGCGGTTCTCGGCCCGGGTCTGCTGGGCGGTCGACCGGCGCGTGGCGACGATCGTCGAGACGGACTCGGTGACGGCCACGTCAGGCCTCCTTCTTCGTCGGCAGGAGCCGGACCAGCGTGAACACGAGGATCAGGGCGAAGAACACGTACGAGATGGCCGAGGCGTACCCGAGGCGGTAGTTCGTGAAGCCCGTGTCGTAGACGTACTCGAGGATGGGCCGCGTGCTGCCGTTGGGACCGCCGGCGGTGAGCAGGTAGATCTGGTCGAAGACCTTGAGCGACGCGAGCAGCTGCAGCACGACGATCACGCCCGTGATGGTCTTCAGCTGCGGCAGCGTGATGGAGAACAGCCGCCGCCACCCGCCGGCGCCGTCGATCGTCGCCGCCTCGTACAGCTGCTGCGGGATGCCCTGCAGCGCCGCCAGGTACAGGAGGAAGTTGAAGCCGACGGTCCACCAGACGGTGACGAGCGCGATGGAGAACATCGCGACGTTCTCGTCGGTGAGCCACCCCACCGGGCCGAGGCCGAGCTTGGCGATCCACACGTCGAGCAGGCCGATCTCGGGCTGGAACAGCCAGCTGGCGAGCGACGACACGACGGCGCTGGTCAGCAGGAAAGGTGCGAAGAACGACATCCGCCACACCCACTGACCGGGCAGGCCGGTGTGCACCAGCAGGGCCATGAGGAGCGCGACGATGATGAGGGGGACGGTGCTGAGCACCGTGAACCACACCGTGTGCAGGAGTGTCTGCCACACCTGCGGGTCGCTGAAGGCCTCGACGTAGTTGTCGATGCCGATGAAGGAGCTCCCCGTGGCGGTGAGGCTCTGGTCGGTGAAGCTCATCCACAGGCCGTAGATCGTCGGCCACAGGAGGAACAGTCCGGTCGCCACCGCGAACGGGGCGACGAACAGGTACCCGGACTTGTCCCGCGCGCGCAGCGAGCTGCGCACGGCGGGGGTCGCTCCGGAACGGGTGCCCGCGCCGCGCCGGGGGAGGCGCGTGACGGGGGCGCTGAGTGACGTGCTCGAGGCGGTCATCGTCGTCCTCTCTCGATCAGGCGGGGCTGGGCTGCGAGAGGAAGCGGTTCATCTCGCTGAGCATGCGGTCGACGGCGGTCTGGGGGGACGCCTCGCCGGACAGGGTGTCGGTCATGGCGTCGCCCATGCGCGTCTGGAAGTCGCTGCCGCCGCCGGTGAACCAGGCGTCGGGGTCGAAGACGGCGATCTCGGCGGCGGGCGCGTAGTCGCGCTGCGGCGTGAGCTCCTGGTACTCCGGCGTCTGGACGACCGGCTGGTAGGCCGGGATGTGGCCCGCGGACGCCCAGGTGAGCCCCTCCTTGAGGAGGCCGGCGAGGACGCGGTAGGTGGCCTCGCGCTTGGCCGGGTCCGCGTGCGCCTGCCTCGGCAGGACGAACGAGTGGGAGTCGGCGTAGTTGGCCGGCGTGTCGAAGATCGCCGGGAAGGGCGTGGCGCCGACGTCGGGGAGGGCGCCCTGGAACATCGGGAGGTCCCACTCGCCGGAGAACATCAGCCCGGTGCGCTGGGACATGAACCGCCCGGAGGCGGCCCCGCCGTCCTGGTTCTTGGCCGCGACCTTGCCGTCGACCATCGCCTGGAGGAACTCGAACACCTCGGCGGCCGCCTGCTCGTCGAGCTCGGCCGGCTTGCCCGGGGTGAGGTCGTAGCCGCCGCCGTTCTGGTTGTACAGGCCCCAGAACATGCGCCAGCAGCCGGCGGTGTCGCGCAGGTAGCCCCACGAGACGCCCGTCTCGCCCGTGACCTCGGCCATCGCGCGGCCGGCGTCGAGGAAGGCGTCCGCGCCGGGCGCCAGGGCGAGCTTGCCGTCGGCGTCGAGCAGCCCCGCCTGCCCGGCGATCTCCGGGTTGTTGAACGCGATGTACGGGTGGGTGTCCAGCGGCAGCGCGTACAGCTGGCCGTCGAACTGCGCCTTCTCCCACACCGCGGGCGCGAAGTCGTCCTGCGTGACTCCGAGGTCGGCGAGCGCGTCCAGGTCGAACGGCTCCAGCAGGCCTCCGGGCGCGTACCCGGCGAGGCGCGACATGTGCATCACCGCGGCCTCCGGCGGGCGTCCGCCCGACGACGCCATGGCGAGCTTCGTGTAGTACGGCGCGCCCCAGGCGAGGGTGGTGGAGTCGACGGCGATGTCCGAGTTCGCGGCCGCGACCGCGCCGACCATCTTCTGCATGAGCGCGCCGTCGCCGCCCGAGAAGAGGTCCCAGACCATGACCGACGTCCGGCCGGAGCCCGACGCCGCCGGCGTCGCGCACCCGGACAGCGCCCCGCCGAGGGCGATGCCGCCGGCCCCGACGAGGGCCGCCTGGAGGAGACCCCTTCGACTCATCCGGGGGACGTCGTCCGCCGCCCCGCCCGTGCCTGCTCGGCGCGGGTACCGGTCCGGGGCGCGGCGCGGCCACGACCCTGACATTCCTCCGGACGTGCGGTGACTGGTCTGCATCGACCCCTCCTGAGTGCAACGTTGCGCTCCAACGTTGGACCACGATGGACTAGCCGTCGCGGGCCGTCAAGAGATGATGCCCACGGCACACGTGGTGCAGCGGCGGACGACGGAAGGACGGGTGGATGGCGGCAGAGCGCGAGCAGGACGGGGCGGCCCCGGTCGGCGAGGAGGCGCCCGCGGCGCCCACCACGCCGGTCGCGAGGAGCAGGCGCACCGGGCGGGTCGGGATCAAGGACGTCGCGATCGCGGCGGGGGTGTCCTGGAAGACCGTGTCCAACGTGGTGAACGGCACCGGCCGGGTCGGCGACGCCACGCGGGCGCGCGTCGAGGAGAAGATCGCGGAGCTGGGCTACCGGCCGAACCTCGCGGGTCGGCAGCTGCGCCGGGGGCGCACCAACACGCTCGCGCTCGCCGTCCCGTGGGTGCACTCGCCCTACTTCTCGCTGCTCGCGCACATCGTCATCGAGGTGGCGGGGGCCCGGGGCTACCGCGTGCTCATCGAGGAGACGCGCACCGACCGGGACACGGAGCTGCAGGTCGCGCGCGGTTTCGAGGTGCACGCGATCGACGGGATCATCTTCTCCCCGCTCGCGATCGGGCCCGCCGAGATCGCCGAGGTGCGCGGCGCGACGCCGATGGTGCTGCTCGGGGAGCGCGACGACCCGGGCCACGACCGGCGCTGGAGCACCGACCACGTGAGCATCGACAACGTCCGGGCCGCGCGGGACGTGACGGAGCACCTGCTCGCCACGGGCCGGCAGCGCCTCGCCTTCGTGGGCGCCGAGCCGGTCGAGGACCGGTCCGGGGCGCTGCGGCTGCAGGGCTTCCGCGAGGCGCACGCGGTGCAGGGGCTCGAGGCCGACCCGCGCTGGATCCTCCCCGTCCCGCAGTTCTCGCGCCAGGCCGGGGTGGCCGCCGTCGAGGAGGTGCTGCCGCGGATCGACCAGGTCGACGGCCTGGTGTGCGCCAACGACGAGCTCGCCCTCGGGGCGCTGCACGCGCTGCGCCGCAACGGGGTGCGGGTGCCGGAGGACGTCGCCGTGACCGGGTGGGACAACACCGAGGACGGGCGGTTCTCCAACCCGTCGCTGACCACCGTCGCGCCGGACCTGCAGTCCATCGCGGAGACGGCGGTCGACCGGGTGATCGCGCAGGTGGAGCGGCGTTCCGACGACGGGGTGAGCGGGGACGTGGACGTCGTCGTCCCGCACCGCCTCCTGGTGCGCGAGAGCAGCAGGGCCGTCCCGGCGACGGAGTGAATCGGGACCACTGGATGATTCAACGTTGCATTCTGACGGCGAGGGAGGTTGAATCATCCGCGGCACTGTCGTCCATGCAACGGAGCACCCCGATGACCCTTCTCGACCGCCTCGACCCTCCGTCCGCGCCGACCGGCGCCGCCGTCCCGCGGCCGGAGTACCCGCGCCCGCAGGTGGTGCGCGACCGCTGGCTGAACCTCAACGGCTCCTGGGAGTTCGAGGTCGACGCCGGCGACTCGGGCCTGGAGCGCGGCCTGCGCGAGCGCCCCCTCGCCGGCACGATCACCGTGCCGTTCGCCCCGGAGTCGGAGCTCTCCGGGGTGGAGAACACCGACTTCCTCGAGGCGGTCTGGTACCGCCGCGAGGTGACGATCCCCGCCGACTGGTCCGACGTCGCCGACGACACCCACGTGCTGCTGCACTTCGGCGCCGTCGACCACGACACCACCGTCTGGGTGAACGGCACCGAGGTGGTGCGCCACCGCGGCGGCTTCACGCCGTTCACCGCCGACCTGTTCGGCGTCGCCGAGCCGGGCGACACGGTGACCGTGGTGGTCCGCGCCCGCGACCACCGCGACATCCCGCAGGCGCGCGGCAAGCAGTCCGGCCTGTACGGCAACCACGACTGCCACTACACGCGGACCACCGGCATCTGGCAGACGGTCTGGATGGAGCCGGTGCCCGGCGCGAGCCTGCGCCGCCCGCGCATCACCCCCGACCTCGGCAGCCGGGCGCTCGACGTGCGCGCCCCGCTCACGCAGAACCGCCGCGGCCACCGCGTCGTCGTGACGGTGAGCGACGCCGACGGGGTCGTCGCCACCGAGTCGACCCCCGCGGACCTGGACCTCGCGCCCTCGGTGCGCGTCGTGATCCCTGCCGACCGGGTGCGCCCCTGGTCCACCCAGGACCCGCACCTGTACGGCGTCGAGGTCGAGCTCCACGATGCCGCCGGCGCCGTGGTGGACTCCGTGCGGTCGTACGCCGGCCTGCGGTCCGTGGCGATCGAGGGCAAGGCCATCCGGATCAACGGCGAGCCCGTCTTCCAGCGGCTCGTGCTCGACCAGGGGTACTGGCCCGAGTCGCTCATGACCGCGCCGAGCGACGCGGCCCTGCTGCGCGACATCGAGCTGTCCCTCCGCGCCGGGTTCAACGGCGCCCGCCTGCACCAGAAGGTGTTCGAGGAGCGCTTCCTGTTCCACGCCGACCGGCTCGGCTACCTCGTGTGGGGCGAGTTCGGCGACTGGGGCGCCGGCGGCTTCGGTACCTCGAAGGACCACCAGCGGCCCACGACGTCGTTCGTCGCGGAGTGGCTGGAGGCCCTGGAGCGGGACGTCTCCCACCCGTCGATCATCGGCTGGTGCCCGCTCAACGAGACCCACCAGGACCTGCACGACCGGATCACCCAGCTCGACGACGTCACGCGCAGCATGTTCCTCGCCACGAAGGTCGCCGACCCGACGCGCCCCGTGCTCGACGCCAGCGGGTACTCGCACCGCGTGCTCGAGACCGACGTGTGGGACTCGCACCACTACGAGCAGGACCCGGCGGCCTTCGCCCGCGACATGGCGGGCCTGGCGACCGACGAGCCGTGGGGCAACACGAACGACAACGGCGCCATCTCGCTGCCCTACCGCGGTCAGCCGTACTTCTGCAGCGAGTACGGCGGCATCTGGTGGAACCCGGAGGAGGCCGCGAACGCGGCCGGCGACGACCGGACCGAGTCGTGGGGCTACGGCCAGCGCGTCGCCGACGAGGAGGAGTTCCACACCCGGTTCGCCGGCCTCACGGACGCCCTGCTCGACGACCCGCTGATGTTCGGCTACTGCTACACGCAGCTCACCGACGTGTTCCAGGAGCAGAACGGCATCTACCGCTTCGACCGCTCCGAGAAGCTCGACGTCGACCGGGTGCGCGCGGTGCAGGTGCGCCCCGCCGCCTTCGAGAAGGGCGACGACTGACCGGGACGGCGACCGAGCAGGACGGCGACCGACCCCTACGCTGACCTGTGCGCCGAGCGCTGAGCGCCCGGCACCACCGTTCGAACGACCGAGCCGCGCGGCGGCGGGACCTCGTCCCGTCGCCGCGCGGCTGTGACCGCAGGAGAGTGGAGCTCATGTCCGGACGCGACTTCCGTACCTCGTTCGAGCCCGGTGACCCGGCGCCGCAGCATTCGACGCGCCGCGCGGCGCTGGAGGTGCGCGTGGGGCAGGGCCCGGCGTCCGGCGCGACCCACAAGCCGCGCGCCGGGTTCACGGGCCTGCACGCTCTGGGGTTCGCGGGCGCCCGCGAGGGTGCCGGGCCGGTCACGCAGGTGCTGTTCGACGGCCTCGGCGTCCCGGTGGGGCCGCGCACGCGCCTGAGCTACGTCGTGCTGCCCGACCTGCGCGGCGACCTGCGGTACCTGTCCACCTACGTCGCGCTCGACCTCGCGTTCACCGACGGCACCTTCCTGTCCGACCTGCCGGCGACCGACGCGCACGGGACCGGCGCCGCGGCGCGCGCCCAGGGCGAGGGCAAGATCCTGTACCCCGACCAGTGGAACTCGGTGCGCATCGACGTCGGGGCGGTGGCCGAGGGCCGCACGGTGGACGCGATCCTGCTGCGCTGCGACCCGCCCGAGGGCATGGCCGACGCCGCGTTCTCCGGCTGGCTGGACGACGTCGCGCTCACGGCCGAGCCCGCCGGCGCGCCCGGAGCGGGCGGCGACGCCCTCGTCGACCTCGTCGACACGCGCCGCGGCACGATGTCGAGCGGGCAGTTCTCGCGGGGCAACAACGCCCCGGCCACGGCGGTGCCGAACGGCTTCACCCTCTGGGTGCCGATGACCGACGCGGCCTCGCAGCGCTGGCTGTACGAGTACCACCGCGCCAACGACCCCCAGAACCGGCCCGTGCTGCAGGGGTTCGGCATCTCCCACCAGCCCAGCCCGTGGATGGGCGACCGCAACCAGCTCGTCGTGCAGCCGGCCACCGGGCGCGGCACGCCGACGGCCGACCTCGTGGCACGCGGCCTGCCCTTCGACCACGCCGACGAGACGGCGCGGCCCGACCTCTACGCCGTGACCTTCGCGGACGGCGTCACCCTCGCGGCCACGCCCACCGACCACGGCGGCGTGCTCCGGTTCAGCTTCCCGGACTCCGCCGCGGGCGCCGCGCACGTGCTCCTCGACACCGTCACGACGGCCGCCGGGTCGGCCCGTCTCTCGGTCGAGCCGGACGGCACGGTGACGGGCTGGGTCGACGACGGCAGCCCGCTGTCCGTGGGCCGTTCCCGCATGTTCGTGGCGGGCACGTTCGACCGGGCGCCGACGGCGGTGGGCACCGCCGGGGGAGACCGGCAGCACGCGCGGTTCGCGACCTTCGACGCCTCCGGCGACGACGCGGGCGGCGCCGTCGAGCTCCGCCTCGCGACCTCGTACCTGAGCCTCGACCAGGCGCGCCGGGCCCTCGACCAGGAGCTCGCGGGGCGGACGTTCGGGGAGGTCCAGCAGGCCGCGCGGGCGCTCTGGGAGGATCGGCTCGGCGTCGTCGAGGTGGCCGGCGCCACCGACGACCAGCGCGTCACGCTCTACTCCAACCTCTACCGGCTGCACCTCTACCCGACCTCGCACACCGAGAACGCGGGCACCGTCGAGGAGCCGCTGCACCGGTACGCCAGCCCCGTCGCGCCGCCTGTCGGCCCCAGCACCGACACCACCACGGGCGCCGCCGTCGTCGACGGCCGGATGATGGTCAACCACGGGTTCTGGGACACCTACCGCACCGCCTGGCCCGCGCTCGCGCTGCTGGACCCGGGGCTCACCGCCGAGCTCGCCGACGGGTTCGTGCAGCAGTACCGCGACGGCGGCTGGATCTCCCGCTGGTCGTCGCCCGGGTACGCCGACCTCATGACGGGCACCAGCTCCGACGTCGCGCTCGCCGACGCCTACCTCAAGGGCGCCCTGCCCACCGCGCTCGCGCTCGACGCCTACGACGCCGCCCTCAGGAACGCGACCGTGGCGCCGCCGCACGACGCCGTCGGGCGCAAGGGGCTCGAGACGTCGGCGTTCGAGGGCTTCACGCCCGCCACCACCGAGGAGTCCGTGTCGTGGGGGCTCGAGGGCTGCCTCAACGACTTCGGCCTCGGCACGATGGGGGCGGCGCTGGCGGACGACCCGGCCACGCCCGACGACCGGCGCGCGGCCCTGCGCGAGGAGTCGGCCTACCTGCTGGACCGCGCCACCCAGTACGGCGCGCTGTTCGACCCGGAGGTCGGCTTCTTCCGGGCGCGGCGGGCGGACGGCGCGTTCACGCCCGCGGCCCGGCACTTCGACCCGGACGACTGGGGCGGCCCCTTCACCGAGACCAACGCCTGGAACTTCGCCTTCCACGCCCCGCACGACCCGCGCGGCCTCGCGAACCTGTACGGCGGGCGGGCCGGCCTGGAGGCGCGGCTCGACGAGTTCTTCGCCCGGCCGGAGGACGGCACCCGCGTGGGCGGGTACGGCCAGGTCATCCACGAGATGACGGAGGCCCGCGACGTGCGGCTCGGCATGTGGGGCGTCAGCAACCAGCCGTCGCACCACGTGCCGTGGCTGTACGGCACGGTGGGCGCGCCGTGGAAGGCCCAGCGGATCCTGCGCGAGGCGCTGCGCCGGCTGTTCGTCGGCAGCGAGATCGGCCAGGGCTACCCGGGCGACGAGGACAACGGCGAGATGTCGGCGTGGTGGCTCTTCGCCGCGCTCGGCCTCTACCCGCTGCAGGTCGGCTCCCCGCGGTACGCGGTCGGGTCGCCGCTGTTCGACGAGGTGACCGTCCACCGGCCCGACGGCGACCTCGTGGTCCGGACGGTGGGGAACTCCCTGGAGAACGTCTACGTGCAGTCCCTCAGCGTCGACGGCGAGCCCCGCACCGCGGCCTGGCTCGCCCACGACGACCTGGTGGGCGGCGCCGTCGTCGAGCTCGTCATGGGTCCCGAGCCGTCGGCCTGGGGTACCGGCCCGGACGACGCGCCGCCCTCGCTGACCTCCGGCGACGCCCCGCCCGCCCCGCTGCGCGACGTCACCGGCGACGGCACGGTGCGCGTCGACGACGGGGGCGCGACGACGGACGGCGCCGAGCTCGTGGACGACACCTCCGCGACGGCGCTCGCGTTCGCCACCCGCACGCCGGTCGTCACGTGGACGGCCGCGGGGGAGGCGCCCGTCGTGCTGCGGTACACGCTGACCTCGGGGCCCGACGGCGCGTCCCCGGCAGCCTGGCGGCTGGAGGGGTCGGACGGCGCCGCGGGGTCGGACGGCGGCGTGGTGTGGACGACGCTCGACGAGCGGTCGGGCGAGGCGTTCCGCTGGGCCCGCCAGACGCGGCCGTTCACGGTCGCCCGGCCGGGCCGGTACGCCGCCCTGCGGCTGGTCGTCACGGACGCCGCCGGTGACGGGCCCGTGACCCTCGCCCAGCTCGAGCTGCTCGCCGAGCCCGCGCCGACGGGCAAGGTCTAGAAGGAGCAGGAGCTAGACGAGGAAGCCGAACGACGCCCAGCGGAGCAGGGCCCAGGCGACGATCACCACCGCCACGGCGACGACCCACGGGCGGCGGCGGCCCACGACGGCCGTCGCGACGGCTCCCAGGAGGGCGACCGGCAGGGCGTACAGCACCGCGATCGCGCTGATGGCGAGCGCCGCCGCGTAGGCGGGCGGCAGCCCTGCGACCGCTCCCCGCGTCTCGCCGTCGTCGCGGGTGGCCGGTCGGCCGTCCGACCCAGTCTCAGCTCGCATCGCTCGTCCCCTCGTTCGGTGCCCCCTGGCGGGGACGACCGTACCGCCGACGCGCACGACCCGGGCCCGGGAGCTGGAGGCTCCCGGGCCCGGGTCGCGCGCTAGCGGTCAGTGGTGCGGCGCGTGGCGCCGCGGGCGGCTCACTGTGCCTTGACGGTGTCCTGCACGTAGGCGAACCACTGGTCCACGAACTGCTTGTCGGTGATGTTGCCGTACTGCATCTCCTCGGAGAGGCGCGCCATCTCGACCTCGATCTCGCCGTAGCCCTCTACCGGGACGGGGGCGGGCTCGGTGACCTCGTCGGAGCTGGCGTCCTCGTACTTCAGGAGACGGTCGTCGGGGGTGCCCTCCTCCACCTTCATCGCGTCCTTCTGCGCCTGCGTGGACGGGACGCCCTTGCTGGTGCCGAAGATCTCGCCCACCTGCGGGTCGTTGACCATGAAGTCGATGAACGCGGCCGCGGCGTCCGGGTGCGAGGAGTTCGCCGAGGCCGAGAGCATGACGCCGGAGTGCCAGTACATCTTCTTGCCGTCGTCACCGGTCGGGATGGGCAGGAGCTGCAGGTCGTCGCTGCCGAGCTCGGCCACGTAGTTGGGCATCAGCGTGTCCCAGTTCGCCTCGGCCACGACCTCGCCGGAGTTCAGGCCGGTCTTGGGCTCGAGCTGCGCCGCGCGCTTGGCGGGGAAGAACGCCTTCTGCTCGCGCAGCGGGGCCCACAGGTCGGCCCAGGCCTGCACGTCCTCCTGGGTGAACGCGATCTGGCCGTCCTCGGTGAACGGCGCCTTGCCCTGCTGCACCAGCCACTGCAGGAACCACGGGTTGTTCCCCGTCATGTCGCCGATCGGGTACACCTGCGGGTCGTGCTTGGCGCCCGCCTCGGCCACGTCGGAGAACCAGGCGACCAGGTCGTCCCAGTCGTAGCCCTCGGCCGGGGGCTCCATGCCGATCTCCTTGAGGAGCTTCGCGTTGTAGATGATCGACTGGGTGTTGAGGCTGGCCGGGACGGCGTAGGTCGCGCCCTCGATCTGGCCCGAGGCCAGCGCCGTGTCGTCCACCCCGTCGACGTCGAGGTTGACGCCCACCTGGTTGCCCAGCTCGGCGAGCTGGCCCGTCGCGCCGTACTGCCGCACGTAGCCGGCGTCCATCTGGATCACGTCGGGCAGCGCGCTGCCCGCCGCCTCCGTGGACCGGGCCGTCCAGTAGTCGTCCCATGCCTGGAACTGGGTCTGGATCGTGATGTTCGGGTACTTCTCCTCGAAGGCGTCGATCGCCTTCTCGTACCGCGCGGCGCGGTCGTCGTTGCCCCACCAGGCGAACGTCAGCGTGATGTTCTCGTCGGTGGAGACCGGCGCGGCCGGCTCGGCGCTCCCGCCGCCGTTGCCGCAGGCGGCGGTCAGGCCGACGGTGACGGCCAGGGCGGCGATCGCGCCGGTGACTCGTGCGAACTTCATGGTTCCTCCGTCCCGCGTCTGCGCGGGTCTCGTCGGGCGGGGGTCGTTCCCCGCCGTTGCCTGGGGATGGTCGTGCGAGGTCGTGCGGGTCGTGTCAGCCCTTGAGGCCTTGGGTGGCGACGCCGTCGACGATGTAGCGCTGGAAGAGGATGAAGAAGATCATCACGGGCAGCAGGGCCAGGACGGCCATGGCCATCTGGGCGCCGTAGTCGGACAC
>Ga0160452_100494_pt1 | contig 25479 bp, 18 predicted proteins | sample HID1971I_E6MG_FD_108230 | JGI IMG/M metagenome (GOLD analysis project Ga0160452, IMG submission 108230) | Enriched millipede-associated microbial communities from UW Madison campus, WI, USA - HID1971I_E6 MG | ecosystem: Host-associated > Arthropoda: Insects > Digestive system > Unclassified ...
CCCTGGACCGGGCGCAGCTCGCCCGAGCGGTCGCGGAGCTCCATCCCGTCGGCGAACGACGCCATGAACAGCGCTCCCTCCTGCAGCCGCCGCAAGACGGCGCGCTGGCCCATGCCGATCGGATCGAACTCGCTCTCGCTGTAGGTCCAGGTGCGGCCCTTGTCGAAGGATAGGCTGCGGGCCATCCGACCGTGCACCTCATCGCCGCGGCCGTAGGCGAGCAGCCGCCCGTCCGCCAGCTCGGCGACCGGCGCATGGATGCCGCGGATCAGTCCGCCCGCATCGTACCAGGAGTCGCCATCGTCGTCGCTCAGCCATACCGTGCTGCCGCCGGTACTGCCCGTCTCGGCATCGCACGAGAAGACCAGCGTCCCGTCGCTCATCCGGAACAACGACGGGATCGGCATTGTCCGCACGCCATGCTCAGGGTAGAGGATGCGCGCTTTGCTCCAGGTCGCCCCATGGTCGACAGAGGTACGATGCACCTGCACCAGCGTCCCCCAGGTGCCCGCAGCGCCCAGTCCGCAGATGTGGTGCAGCTTGCCCGTCTCGTCCAGCCAGAGCGCCCCGCCGGTCATGTTGCGATCCGGGGCATCCCAGAACAGCGACGCCTCATCCCACTCGTCTTGTCCCCAGCGTAGTCGACTCGCCACCAGCTTCATCTCCCGGCCGCTCTCCTCATTGGTCGTGAACCAGGCGGCGAGCAAGTCGCCATTGGCCGTCTCGGCTACGTAGGGAGAGTGATTGTGTCGGAAAAACGGCCCGCGCTCGCTCGGCGTCAGCTTCACATAGACGCGCGGCGCGGCGAAATAGGGCTCGTGCTCGGCCAAGACCGTCTCACCCGGGGAGTGGGGCACGTGCAACTCTATCGCCAGCCTGGACTGCTTCTCAGTGTGCGCAAGCCCCACATCCCCCTCCGTCTCCTCCGCTCCTGCTCCCGCCGCGGGCATCGACCGCCCCATTCGCACCGTCTGCGAGACTCCGAGCTGTACGGGATACGGCGGGGCCGGCGGCAGCGGCGCGGTCGTCACCGGCTCGGCCAGCACGACCCGGAAGCCGATCAGCCAGTGCTGGTCCTCGGGCAGCGTCGCCATTCGCTCGGCAGAGCGCAGATAGCGCGGATCGGTGGAATGGCTGCCGCCCCGGGTGACGCGGAAGTCGCCATCCGACCGGCCGACTGGATCGGTCTGCTCGCCGGCGACATAAGGGCCGTACCAGTCCTGGCACCACTCCTCGACATTGCCGTGCATATCGTGCAGCCCCCAGTCGTTCGGAGCGAACTGGCCGACGGTGAGCGGCACCACCTCGAACTCGCGCTTGGTCTTGACGGGGTCGGGATACCAGCTATGCTGTTGGTTTTTGTAATGGCTGCGCGGGAACGCATCGCCCATCGCATAGGCGGTCGTCGTCCCGGCCCGGCAGGCGTACTCCCACTCCGCCTCGGTAGGCAGTCGGTACGGTCTGCCGTCCCGCTCCGACAGCCAGCGGCAGTAGGCGACCGCCTCATGCCAGCTGACGAAGACGACCGCGTCGTCGTCGCCGCAGGCGAAGCCCAGCTTGCCGCGCAGCGCTCGATGTCGCGGGTCGAAGCGCTCGTACTCCCGGTTCGTCACCTGATACTTCCCCATATAGAACGGCTGGCTGATCCGCACCCGATGCACCGGCTGCTCGTCGAGATCGCCGCTCTCGCTGCCCCTGTCGTAGCTCCCTGGTTCGATACGCAGCAGCTCCATGCCGATGGCGTTGCGATACGCCCTTCCCTCAGGAAGGTGTTGCTTGGTCACGTCCCTCATCCTTTCGTAACAGCTTGCGATAATCGTTGGGCGAGACGCCCTCGAGCCGCTTGAAGGTGCGGAGAAACGTCGTCCGGTTGTAAAACCCGCACTGCTCCGACACCTCCGCGATCGTCTGCTCGCCCGCCAGCAGCTCCTTGGCCCGCTCGATCCGCAGCCAACTGATGTAATCCGTCAGATTCATATCATACTTGCCCTTGAATACGCGAGAAGCGTACTTCATCGAGACGCCCATCTGCTCGGCGATCGACTCCAGATACAGATCCGAGGTGTAATGCGCCTCGACGTATTGGCGGATCAGCTGCGCCAGCTCGGTCGAACGACCAGGCGGCCGGTGGCTGCCCGCCTCCTGGTCGGCGATCGCGTGCAGCAGCCGCAGCAGCAGGGCGCTGCTCTGCCCCAGATCCTCCGGACGCTCGCATGGACCGGCGATCCGCGCATGCTCCTCGCCCTCGAGCAGCGTCTCGGGGTCCATGCCGCGCTCGCGGGCATAGCGCAGCGCCGTCTCGTACATCTCGCCGAGCAGCAGCGCCCGCACCCGATACGGGGCGCTCCGCTTCTCCGAGCGCTCCAGCAGCTCCTCGGTCAGCTCGACCAGCCCGTCCTTGTCGCCGACCTTGAGCAGATTGAGCAGCCGATTCTCATCGGCGAACGAATAATGCGCGCCACCAACGCCGCTAACGCCGGCAGCTCCTCCAGCGCTGCCCAGATCGTCGGCATAACGAATCATGAACGGCGGTCCGTCCTCGATCGTATGCAGCGCCGTCAGCGCCTCGCGATACGAGCGGGTGATGCCCTGCAGCTCCTCATGATGCTTGCCGACCCCGATATGGATGCGGCAGTACGCCCAGTCGTGGACGAAGGTCTGCACCAGCCGCTCCAGCCCTTGCTCGATGCTGCTGCGGGCCCGATCTGCGGCCGTGTTGACGACGCACAGGAAGTTGTTTTTGCCGGACTCCAGCACGTAGATCGTCATGAAGTCGCGGAGCAGCCCGTCGACGATCTTCTTGAGCTTGCTATGGATGACGATCCGATCGACGTCCTGGATATCCTGATAGAATGGCGGCAGGAACTCCACCGCGACGATCAGACAGACGTAGCCCGGCTGGTCAAAAGCAAGCCGCTGCCGCATCGTCCGCCCCAGCTCCTCATCCTGCTCGGCTCGCCGCTCGATGCCGTGCATGAGCTGGATCAGCGACTGATCGAGATACTCTTGCGTGAGCGCATGCAGCTCATGCTGGTAGCGCAGCCGATAGGAGATCAGCTCATGGATGCCGCTGCCGATCCGCTGCAGATCGCCGGCATGGGCGCGGCTCTGCTCGCCCCAGTTGAGCCCGCTCTCCTCATGGGCCAGCACCTCGCCCAGCTTGCGGATCGGATTGTAGATGCGGAAGGAGAAGACAAAGGAGAACAGCCCGCCGATCACGCACAGCAGTACGCAGATGCCGACGATCAGGTCGAGCATGCCGGAAGCCTGACGCCGATATTCGTCCACCGGGGTAAAGGCGTAATACGTCCAGCCATACAGCCCGCTCGTCACCGAGGCGACAGTGTAGGAAGCATTGCCGACGCGCAGCTCCGCGCGATTGCGAGCAGAGGACTCCGCACGCAGCCCTCCATCAGCACCTGTATGCAGCTCCGCATCCATCCGATCAGACAGCTCCCCATCGGCACGAGCAGACAGCTCCGCCACGCCGCCGGATTCGCCCCGGATGGCCCGGAGCGCCTCATCTGCTGCGAAGTCGGGGTCCGAGCTGAGCACGCGCTCCCCCTGCGCATCGACGACGACCACCTGATTGATCCCGCTATCCAAGATAACCTCCATCGTCCGCAGCAGCATGCGCTCGCGGATCGTCGCCACCATTACGGCCGGGTAGGCGCTGTCCCGATTCGTCGCGATGAAGGAGATGACCCGCTTCGTCCCGAACGAATTGTGCACAGTCGTCGGATAGAGGATGTCGATGGACAAGCGGCTGTCCAACTGCTCGCGCCAATAGTCGGTATCATAATCAAGATAACGGTAGAACTTGCCGAAAAACGAGTCGAAGTTGTTGAGACCGCTCGCCGTAAAGACGCTCCGGTCGTCGGCATAGACGAACACCTCGTCGATGAACCGGTTGAGACTGTAGCTCGTGCGACCGACGCTCTGCGGCAGCAGTTGAAGCTCTCCCAGGTCAGCTTCGGTATAGGCGTCCCGGGGCTTGAGCAGCCGCTTGACGACAGGATCGCCGAAGAAGCCGACGCCGGATTCGTGGATCATCTGCAGATAACCGTCGATGGCGTCGGCCGAGGATTGCAGGTTCATCGTCAGCTTATCCTGATAATCCTGCTTGAACTCGTTGACATAGTTGGTATAAGAGAAGACCCCAATGACGATGACCAACACCAGCAACGACAGGAAATAGAGGAGGATCTTGAAGAACAACTTGTTCACGCTTAGCAACGCGAGCCACTTCGTCATCTCAAGACCCTCCCTCTATCTTCGATTAGATTAGGACGTCCGCTTGTACGCGTCGTTGTAAACCTGCTCCAGTTGCTCAGCCCCGGCATCGGACAATGCGGCAGCCCAGGCCTCGAACTCCCCGAGCGGCTTGGTGCCGATGATGAACTTCACGACATCCTGCTCGAGCACGGACAGCTTAGTCGTATAATCCTTGATCCGCTCGTTCTCCTCTTCCGTGAAGGACGGCGCCAGTCCCGGCACGATGACCGCGCCTGGGTCGGCGACCAGCTCTTCGCCCCAGCGGACGAGATCCGGCGGCGCCATCTGCTTGGTCGGACCTTCATCGACCCGCACAGCCAGCGCCAGCAGCCCCGCGCCGATCTCCGACATCATGACGCGCGCCGGGTCGGCTGCGTCCTTGTACTGCTCCAGCACCTCCGGCTTGATCTGCGGCTGTCCGTCCACCAGCTCATAGGTCTCGCCCTCGACGCCGTAGTTCGTCACTGTCGTGCCCTCCTCGCCGTACATCCAGTCGAACATTTGCAGCAGCGCCTCGGGGTCCTTCGTCTTGGAGCTGATGACGTAGTTGTCGACGAGCCAGCCCTTCGGATACAGCCAGCCACGGATTTGCCCCTTCGCATTGGCCAGATAAGGCAGCCGGTCGAAGCGCGCATCCGGGTCGCTCTCCTGCAGCGTCGTATTGTAATTGACTGCGAATTGATTATTGTCATAATAGAAAAACGATTTGCCCGTACTCAGCTTCTCGTCCCAGTTCTGTTTGGTGTTGACCGCGAAGTCGGGGTCGAGCAGCTTTTCCTTGTACAGCCGGTTCAGATAGGTCAGCACGTCCTTGAATTCCGGCTTGTTGGTGCCATAGAAGTAGGTGTCGCTGTCCGGGTCAAGCGTCATGCCGTAGCCGCTGCCCATTCCGAATGATAACGCATCCATAAAGGACATGCCGCGCGTCGTCCACGGATACGAATCGGGATACGCCTGCTTCATCGCAGCCAGCACCTCGTACAGCTCGTCAAAGGTCGTCGGCGCTTCGAGCCCCAGCTCATCCAAAATATCCATCCGCATCAGCAGCGTCTTGCCGCCTTGAATCTTGAACTTCTCCGTGATCGGCAGCGAATACAGTTTGCCGTCGATGAACAGCTTGTTGATCTCCGGGTTCTCCTCGATCGCCGCCTTCAGATTGGGCATCTGATCGAGATAATCCGAGATGACGACGAACATCCCCGTCCCCGCGAACTCGGCCACTTCCTTGGACTCCACACCCATAATGTCCGGGATGTTGTTGGTCGCCAGCAGCGCCCGCTTCTTGTCGACGTAGTTGCTGCCAGGCACCGGCTCGAGCTTGATCGTCACGCCCGTCTTCCGTGCAATCTCGCGCAGCACCGGCGTGTCGGTCTTGATGACCTGGGACGGATTTTCGCCCCGCATCATCCGTACGGTCACTTGCTTCGGTCCTTCCTCCTGCGGCGTCGACGCGCCTGGCGTCTGTCCGCTATTGCCTCCCGTATTGCCGCCAGCGTTGCTGCCCGCCCCGTTGCCCGCGCCCCCGCTGCATGCGGAGATGAGCAACGTGAAGACGATGCACAGCGTCACCCAGTACCCTTTGTGCTTTGCCATTGTTGGATCGCCCCTGTCTTCTTATCATTTATTATTATTCGAGCCTCCCGCCAGGTCAACCGGCTTCTTGCTGGAAGCGGCTGTCACTTGCGCGCCAGGCGGGAGACAGAACAACCGCGTTTACCCTTTCAGAGAGCCTACCATGACGCCTTTGACGAAGTACTTCTGAATGAACGGATAGATCATCAGGATCGGCACGACGGCGATGATGATGACTGCGTACTTGATGTTGGTCGAGGTTACGGCTGCATAGACGCCGCTGATCTCCTGCGACTGGCTGGACATCTCGCCCATCACGACCATGTTGCGCAGGATGATCTGCAGCGGGAACTTGGCTTTCTCGTCCAGATAGATCATCGCCGGGAAAAAGCTGTTCCAGTGGCCGACTGCGTAGAACATCGCCATCGTTGCCATCACCGGCTTGGAGAGCGGCAGCGTGATCCGTACCAGCGAGGTAAGCTCGGAGGCGCCGTCGAGCGCCGCCGATTCGTACAGCTCGTTAGGGATGCCCTGGAAAAACGTCCGCATGATGATCATGTTCCAGACGCTGATCGCGCCGGGGATGACGAGCGCCCACATCGTATTCATCATCCCGAGCTTCTGCACGAGCAGATAGGACGGGATGAGCCCGCCGCTAAAAAACATCGTGAAGACGATCATCAGCGTGAAAAATCCACGTCCGTAGAAGTCCCGCTTCGAGAGCGGATACGCGCACAGCGTCGTGCAGATCAGATTGATCACCGTGCCGACGCTCGTATAGAGTATCGTGTTCAGATAAGAGCGCCCGATCGACGGGTCCTGGAACACGAGAAGATACGTCTGCCAATTGAAGTCCACCGGCCAGAAGCCGACGTCGCCACGCATAACGGCACTGCCTCCGCTGACCGAGACGATGAAGATATAGTAGATCGGATAAAATGTGACGAATACCAGCGCCAGCATGAAGATGATATTGGCTCCATCGAAGAGCCTGCTGCCCAACGAGCGTCTCATCATCCTCCTCGCCTCCTCTCGCTTGCCTTGCTCTTATTAGCCATACGCTCGCTTACCATACTGACGCTTACCATAGGCTGGTCTCGCTGACGCGGCGACTGAGCGTGTTGCCGATCGTCAGGAAGACGAGCGCTACGACCGAGTTGAACAGGCCGACGGCTGTCGCGTAGCTGAAGTCGCTCGACACCAATCCTCGCCGGTACACATAGGTCGAGATGATGTCTGCGGTCTCGAAGTTGGAGCCGTTGGAGAGCAACAGCACCTTCTCGAAGGACACCGCCATGATCGCCCCGATGCTGAACAGCAGCATGATGATGATCGTCGGCGCGATGCCGGGCAGCGTCACATGCCACATCTGCCGCCAGCGATTCGCCCCGTCGATCGTCGCCGCCTCGTACAGTTGACTATCGATGCCGGACAGCGCGGCGAGGAAGATGATCGAGCCCCAACCGATGCCCTGCCAGATCTCCGAGGAGATGTAGATCGTGCGGAACCACTCCGGCATCATCAGGAAGTGGATCGGCTCCATCCCGAGCACGCCCAAGAACTGATTGATCAGCCCCTCGAACGAAGCGAAGTTGACGATAATGCCGCAGACGACGACCGTCGACAGGAAATGCGGCAAGTAGCTGACCGTCTGCACGAAGCGCTTGAACAGTGCGTGCCGCAGCTCGTTGAGCAGCAGGGCCAGGATAATCGGCGCCGGGAAGGCAAACAGGATCTGGTAGAACCCGATCAGCATCGTGTTACGAATTAATTTGTAGAAATACGGGTCCGACAGGAAGTTCCGGAAATGCTGGAGGCCCACCCACTCACTGCCGGCGATGCCATCGAAGACGTTGTAATTTTTGAATGCGATGACGATCCCGAACATCGGAATGTAGCAGAAGATCACGAAAAACAAAAACGGAATGATGAACATGGCATAATAGTATCGGCTCTGCTTGAGCTGCCGCCAGACCTCTCTCCATCCGCCGTGCCGCGGTTCCCTCGACGCGCGCCGATGGGGCTCAGGCTGCTGCAGGCCGCCGCTCGTCGACGCAGCCTCTGGTACAGGCATCGGCATCCACCTCCCTCGATTGATTGCCTCCATCGTAACGGCTGCCGCCCCGCGCTGCCTATCCGCAGTAAGGGCACGCGATGATGCATCTCTCCCCCTCTCCGCGTATGATGCATCTGTCCGCATGATGCATCTGTCTGCCCCTGGGGGCGGCTAGGCTTGGTTGGAGGAGGTGAGTCGAGACTAAAGGTGTGCTACTGTGGGGCGAAGCGAGGCGGTAGTTCCGAGCGCTAGAGGAAGAAAGGTGCGCTGCTGCGCCAATGGCAAAGAGACCGTGCCTCCTCTCTAATCGTAGAGAAGGCACGGTCTGAGTGGTGGTCTGATGATCGGAACTACAGTCCGATGCAGGAGCGATGCGACCTGATACAACGGGGGCAACCCGAACCCGATGCGAAAGCGCGACAACGAACGCAACGTCGAATACCGGGAGACGAGCGCTCCCGGAACTTCCTCAGTCGCCGGAGCGGATCGAGATCTTCGCCTGCAGGCTGCCGCCAACGATGATCTGCAGCGTCATCATGACGAGGACAGCAGCAGCGAGTCCGTACAGGGCGAGCTGATAATTGCCCGTCCAGTCGAGTGCGCGTCCGATCAGCAACGGCCCCGCCGCACCGAGGAAATATCCGCCGCCCTGGTTGAGCGCCGACCAGGAGCTCACCTCTTCAGGACGCCGAGTCACGATGAACGGAAGCAGCAGCATGAGCGGGAATAACCCCCCGGCGCCAATCCCGACCAGCAAGCCGCCGAGCAGCGGCGATCCTCCTGCCAGAAGGACAGCCAGACCGATCAACTCGCTGACGCTGCATAGGACGAGCCATAATGCCAGTCGCTGGAACTTGGCCGCGAGCCAGCTGATGATGAAGCTCATCGGCAGCTGGATCAGCGTAAACACGGTGAGGATGACGCCGCCCTGCTGCTTGGTATAGCCCATCGACTCGGCGATCGGCGCCAGCCAAGCTGTCATCGAATAGAAGATGCCTGCCATCAGGCCAAACATCATCGTGAGCATCCACGCTTGTTTGTCCCCTAGCGGCAGCCGGAAGCCCGTCGAATCCTGGGCAACCGGAGCCGGACGGGCCGCAACCATCCCCCAGCAGAGGACGGCAGCGGCGGCCAGCAAGCCCCAGCTCGCAAGCGCCTGCTGCCAGGAGCCGCCGAGCCATTCGTAGAGCGGCACCGACAGCCCTGCGGCCACTGCCGCACCGAGTACAAGAGACGCCGAGTAGACGCTGATCATGAGCGAGCTCTTGGCGAAGCGCTGGCGGATGAAGCCCGAGAGCAGCGGTCCGGCGATGCCGATGCCGACCCCGGAGAGGAATGCGGTCAAGATAAGCAGCGGCGCTGACGTGGCGAAAGCCCGAATCCCAGTAGCCACGCCGATCAACGCCATCGCGCCAAGGATCGAACGCTCCGTGCCGAAGCGGCGGCCAAACGTCACGGCGAGCGGCGCGAATACCCCCATACAGAGCACCGGAATTGAGGTCAGCAAGCTGACGGCCAGGCCGCTCATGCCTAGTTCATCCTGGAATGCGCCCATAAGCGGCGGCACGGATGTGATGACCGGCCTCATATTCAGCGAGGCCAGTACGATAGCAATAACGAACAATAAGATAGGCATCGCTGGTATTTCCTTTCGAGAGTACACCCTTGCTGTGGAGCAGGCGCATCTATGATGAATTAAGGAGAGACGCAAGGCCCCGCCGGCCAATGAGACCGACGGGGCTGCTTGCACGATCGACACTCAGGCCATGCTAACGCACTGCTTGCTGCGACCAGGCCATTACATACTCAGCCTCGCCAGTGTTCGGGTCCGTGCAGTTGTCCGTGACGACAAAGCCTTGCCTTTTGTAAAATTGAACGGCCGTTTCATTCTTCTGATACACCTGCAAGTCCAGGCTATCGCGCAGCGACATGGCATGTCGCAACAGCTCTCGCCCGAGACCGCGACCCTGTGCCTCCGGCTCGATGAACAGGGCTGCTATGCGGGAGTCCATTAGCGAGAGGAAGCCTGCTGGCGGCTCGCCATCGCTGGCTACGACCACATACGTCTCTGCCGCAGGCAGATACTGCTCAGCCATCGCCTCGCGCTGACCTCGCCAATAAGAGGCCGGTATAAAGTCATGCGCGATGAGCGAACCTCGCTCCCACACCTCGACGAGCTGTGGAATATCTGTATCGGTAGCCGGTCTGATCTGCATCTTGGTACCTCCGTGTCTTGTTACGTAAAATCATCTTCATAACACCATACCGAATCGCCGCGCATTTGGCAACCCTCGGACAGCTCGTGCGCGCGAACGCCATAAACATCGTTATCCGATGCAAATGAGCCCAAGCTCATCACCATCAACTATCAAGTACCAGGCAACCAGGCTACGGACTGCCCAACACACCGCTGTAACTCTAGTTTGTAAAGTTACAGCGGTCAGTGGGCGGTCAGTGGGCTGCCTGTACGTGCGATCTAGCGCTAGTCTTCCAAACGATGCTACGCCTACGACCCGCTCCAATGCTGCGGCCGCTCGAGTCCGGCTGGCAGACGCGTGCGTGCGTCGCCCTTGGCGGAGCGAACCTGCATGCGCGTCAGGAAGAGGCTGCCGCGCAGGTCGGCGCCGCGTAGATCCGCGTCCCGCAGGTCCGCGCCGAGCAGATCGGCCGACCGCAGATCGGCATCGCGCAGGTCAGCGGCGATCATGAAGGCCCCGCGCAGATCCGCGCCCAGCAGGTCGGCGTTGCGCAGGCTGGCGCCGATATAATCGCCGCTCAGCGCGCGGTCCGCCTGAAACCCGCGCCTGCCATTGCCCCGATGTCCCACTCGTGCTCCGCCGTCCACGCTTCCCGCTCGACTCGAGCCCTCCGCGCTTCCCGCTCGCGCCGCACCGCCTGCGCTTCCCGCTTGCGCCTGCAGCGCGGCCGACCGCGCGCGCTCGCTGACGCGGCGCAGCAGCTGGCCGACGCTGGCGCGATGCGCAGCCACGTCGAGCGCCAGCAGCGCCTCGACAGGCAGCTGCGTCTGCGCTTCTGTCGCCGCGAGCGCCTCGCGCAGCTCGCGCTCCAGCTCCGCAGGAGCAGGCAGCGTCAGCGCCTGCTGCAGGTAGAGCAGCATCTCATGAAGCTGCTGCATGACCGGCAGCAGCGCATACATCTGCGCCGCCTCCTCCGGATGCGCCAGCGGCGAGCGGCCGCCGAACGTGACCTGCGACAGGTATTGCCCTGCGCCGTGGCAGTCGTATACCGTGCAGCCCCGCAGGCCGCGATCCCGCAGCTGCGTATGGATGCCGCACCGGTAGTCCCCCTGCAGGTTCCGGCATGGCTCGCCGGACGCCTTGTTCATCGAGAAGTCCGCCGACTTGGCGAACGGCAACGCGATGCAGCATAGCCCAAAGCAGCGCTCGCAATCGCCATAGAGCCGTCCTTGCTCCTGTTCCATTCGTACCTCCGTCATCCGAGTTTCCTTGTCCCGCCTGATTCTTATCGTACCATCTCAATCGCGCTGCGATCTAAGCCAACTCTGGCTCCGGCTCCAGGAACTGGCTATTGTACAGGTCCGCATAGAACCCATGCTGCTCCAGCAGCTCATGATGCGTGCCCTGCTCGATGATCTCGCCCTGATTCATGACGAGGATCAGATCGGCGTCCTTGATCGTCGACAGTCGATGCGCGATGACGAAGCTGGTGCGTCCGTGCATGATCGCCTTCATCGCCCGCTGGATATTCATCTCGGTGCGCGTATCGACGCTGCTCGTCGCCTCGTCGAGGATGAGGATGCGCGGATCGGAGATGATCGCCCGCGCGATCGTCAGCAGCTGACGCTGTCCCTGAGAGATGTTGGTCGCATCCTCGCCGAGCACGGTGTCATAGCCGTCAGGCAGCTTGCGGATGAAGTCGTCGGCATAGGCCGCCTGGGCCGCCGCGACGACCTCTTGCTCGGTCGCGCCCTCCTTGCCGTAGGCGATATTGTCGCGGATCGTGCCGTTGAACAGCCAAGTATCCTGGATGACCATCGCATACTCGCTGCGCACCTGCTCGCGGCTCATCTGGCGATAGTCGGTCTGGCCGATATGGAGACTGCCGCCATCGATCTCGTAGAAGCGCATCAACAGGTTGATCATCGTCGTCTTGCCAGCCCCGGTCGGACCGACGATCGCGATCGTCTGCCCCTCCTCCGCAGCCAGGTTGAGCCCGCGGATGATCGGCTGGCCTGCCTCATAGCCGAAGCTCACATCGCGGAACGTCACCCGTCCGTCGATTGCGCCTGGCTGGAGCTTCGCCGGCGTCTCGCGCGGCTCCTCCTCTTCGTCGAGCAGCGTGAACACCCGCTCCGCCGAGGCGAGCGCCGTCTGGATCATATTGGAGATGCCGGCAGCCTGGATAAGCGGCTGATTGAGCTGCTGCGTATATTGGATGAACGCCTGCACGCCGCCGAGCGAGATGCCATTGCCGAGCACCAGGATCGCGCCCACGATCGTCACCACGACATAACCGAGGTTGCTGACGAACATCATGAGCGGCATCATCAAGCCGGAGAAAAACTGCGCCCGCCAATTCGCCTGGAACAGCCGGTCGTTCATCTCGTCAAAAGTGCCGATCGCTTGCTTCTCGTAACCGTACGCCTTCACTACCTGATGGCCGCTGTACATCTCCTCGATATGGCCGTTGACGCCGCCGATCTCCGTCTGCTGGCGGATAAACTGCTTTTGCGAGCGCGAGGCGATGAAGCGGATGATCAGCGCGCTGAGCGGCAAGGTAAGCAGCGTCACCAAGGTCAGCCACGGGCTGATCCACAGCATCATGATGATGATGCCGACGACCGTTATGATGGAGGTGATGATCTGCATGAGCGCCTGCTGCAGCGAGTTGTTGATGTTGTCGATATCGTTGACCGCGCGGCTGAGCAGATCGCCGTGGGAGTGCTTGTCGAAGTATCGAAGCGGCAGCCGCGACAGTTTCTCGTTGACCTCCTTGCGGAGGCTGGCGATCGTCGTCTGGGCGACGCCGGCCATCACATACTGCTGCAGGAATGTAAATACGGCCGAGGCCAGATACAAACCTGCGAGCATCAGCAGGAGGCGATTCAAAAAGTCGAAGTCGACGCCGCTGCCGGTCGTAAAGCTCTCGTACAGCGAGGTCGTCGCATCGCCGAGAAGCTTGGGGCTGATGACATTAAACAAGGTGCCAAGCAACGCAAGCACCGCTATCGTCAGCAGCCGCAGGCGCATCGGCTTGAGATAACCCATCAGACGACGCAGCGTCTTCTTGGCGTCCTTGGGCTTCTCTCCCGGCCGCATCGCCGCGCCGCCAGGTCCGCCTGGTCCTCCTCCTCTTGGTCCGCTCATGCGCTCTCCTCCTTCGTCTGCTGGGATGCGACGATCTCCTGGTAGACCTCGTTGGTCGCCAGCAGCTCGTCATGCGTGCCGACGCCGGCCAGTCGGCCTTCGTTGAGCACGATGATCTGGTCCGCGCCCTCGACAGTGCTGATCCGCTGCGCGACGATCAGCACGACCGCGTCGCGCAGTTCATCCTTCAACGCCGCTCGCAGCCTTGCGTCGGTCTTATAGTCAAGCGCCGAGAAGCTGTCGTCGAACAGGTAGATGTCCGCCCGTCGCGCCAGCGCCCGGGCGATCGATAGCCGCTGCTTTTGGCCACCCGACAGATTGCCGCCGCCCTGGCTGACCTCACTCGCCACGCCCTCCTCGCGGGCATCGACGAAGTCGCCTGCCTGTGCAGTGACGAGCGCATGGCGCACTTGCTCGTCTGTTATCCCTTCGTTGCCGAAGCGGACATTGTCGGCGATCGTCCCGCGGAACAGCGAGGGCTTCTGCGGCACATAGCCGATCGCCCCGCGCAGCTCCTGGAGCGGCAGCTGCCGCACGTCGACGCCGCCGATCAGGACGCGGCCCGACTCGGCATCGTAGAAGCGCGGGATCATCTGCAGCAGCGTCGTCTTGCCGGCGCCAGTACTGCCGATGATCGCCGTTGTCTGCCCTGGCTTCGCCTCGAACGAGATTCCCTCCAGCACCGGCCGCGCCGCCCCCTCATAGCGGAAGGTGACATCCTCGAACACCAGCGAGCCGACCTGCCGCCCTTTGCTCTCGCTCCCCTCGGCATCGCGGATCGAGGATTGCAGCTGCAGCACCTCGTTGATCCGTTTGGCCGACGCTTGCGCGCGCGGGATCATGACGAGCGCCATCGATAGCATGATCAGCGACATCAGGATCATCATCGCATACTGCAGGAAGGCCATCATGTTGCCGATCTGCATCGTCCCTTCATCGACGCGGATGCCGCCAAAGTAGATGATCGCCAGACTCGTGAAGTTCATGACGATCAGCATGACCGGGAACATGAACGCGAGCAACCGGTTCACCTTGATGCCGGTGTCGCGATAGTCTTCATTGGCCGTATTGAACCGCCGCTTCTCGTCATCCACCCGGTTAAATGAGCGGATGACCCGCACGCCGATCAGCGATTCGCGAAGGATCAGGTTGAGGCGGTCGGTCTTCTTTTGCAAGGCTCCGAACAGCGGCACCGCGAACCGTACGATCAGCATGATCGCCCCTGCCAGGATCGGCAGCGAGCCGAGGAAGATAAGCGACAGCTGCGGATCGCGCGAGACGGCGAGGATGAGACCGCCGATCATCATGATCGGCGCCCGCGTCATCATGCCGAGGATCATGTTCACCACATCCTGCACTTGACGGATATCGTTGGTCGTGCGCGTGATCAGGGAGGCCGGGCCGAACTTCTCGAACTCCTGCATCGACAGACCCTCTACCTGCACGAACAGCCGACGCCGCACATCGCGGCCGAAGCTCGCCGACACGCGCGAGGTCAGATAGGACACGGTCACCGTGAAGCCCGCCGCCAGCAGCGCGCACAGGATCATCCAGCCGCCGGTGCGGTAGATGTAGGGCATATCGTCGCCGACGATGCCGACATCGACCATATTGGCCATCAGCGTCGGCAGATACAGCTCGAGCAGGATCGCGGCAAAGACAAAGACGATGATCAGGCTAATCTGCCGCGCATACGGCTTCAAATAACGAATCAGTTGAAGCAATGCCTATCACTCCTTCTTAGAGAACGTCTCTTCTATATAGTCCATTGCTTTATGCATCAGGTCGGCCAGCTTGCGGCTGTCCTCGGGTCCGAGACGATCCGCGAGGCCGACGAACAAGCCATAATAGAAATTATGCACGCCTGTAGCCGCCGCCAACCCTTGCTCGGTCAGACCGATCCGCACCATGCGTCGGTCGCGCTCGTCCCGGCAGCGTACGATCAGCCCGCTGGCTTCCATCTGGTTGAGCAGCTGTGTGACGAAGGGCGAGGTGACGCGCATCGCGCGGCTGAGCTCGCTCACCTTCATCCCTTCCGGGTGCCGGTGCTGGAGCAGCATTAATAGTCGCGTCTCATTGGTCTTGTAGTCGGTCGCCGCCTGCGCCTTGGCATCGAGCTCCTTGCGGTGCATACGCCAGAATGCCGCCGTAAGCTCCTGTACGCCCTTGGACATGCCTCTGCCTCCTTCCTGGATAAAGTGATCATTTGCTCGTAAATAGTTTAGGACTAAATAAGTTATTGACTTACTTAGTATACGAGCCCGGAGCGACGATTGCAAGCGAAGGATAGCGGCGGCCCAACACAGGCTTAAAGACGGCAAAAACGCGGATGACCATCGTCATCCGCGTCGCTAGATTCAAGCCCGATTGGCGATTGGCGATCACCGCACGTCTGGCGTTTGCTGGCCTCGGCCCAATCCTCTGGCTGTCGGCTTGCGGTGGCCCTTTACTCGCGCCCCACCGCTACTGCTCCGCGAAAATATCCTTGACGAAATCGCGCAGCTCCGCCGAATTCTGGTACTCATACTTCTCGGCCAACGTCATAAACTCCCCTAGCGTCTTGAGATAATCGCTATCCTCGACCGACATCCACTTGAGGATGTTGGTGTAGCCGATCCTCGCATTGGGGCGCATCTCTTGCCCATTGTGGTCGAACAGCTCCGTGTTGCTGGTGCCGTAGAAGGTCATCGCTTTGTAGCGGTCGAACATCTCCTTGACCTTGGCGATCCGGTTCGACTTTGGATACTGGGCGACGAAGGCCTCCATCTGCTGGGTTCGGCGGACCAGCTGCTGGTAGCCAATGACGATCGCCGCATCTTTGACCGCAGGCTCTCGCGCCTCTGTCGCCATGATCAGGATGTATTTGTCGATATCCTCATGAACATGCGGTCTGAATTCGTGGAAAATCGAGTAATTGACGACCGGGTAGTAGGTTCCCTCGGAGGACTCCAGCTTGTACCCTTGGGCAGAGGCTTCGTTCAGCAGCGACTTGAGCGTCAGATCCTCCGTCTTGTCGCGGACGCTCGCCAGACTGTCGCCGGGCTTGTACACCTGAGCGATTGCCTGCTGCACCGCCTGCTCTGCGAACCGCTTGCTCAGCGCTGGCAGTCCGGCCTGCAGCGCATTCTCCAGCCGCAAGGTCATGAGCGAAGCCTGATACTTCGTCGCCTGGCCGATATGGAGCCGCAGATAGGACAAGGCCTGGGCTTGATGCCCCGGCAGCTGCGACAGCGCGACGAACCGCTCATATACCTGCTCCGAAGCGGCCGCGACCTCGATCGCTGTCTCCGGTGCTTCGGCGCTCACAGTGACCGGCTGGGTCGCCAAGAGCGCCGCCAGCAGCGCGGTTCCGAGCGTGACGCCAAGCGTCCTCGTGCTCCATCGTCTTCCTGTACGTCCGTTCATGTCATCGCCACCTTCATCTGTGTTAGGTCTTACAGGATAGGACGAGGCAAACCGCGCTTTGGTTCATATCGCCTCGAGCCGTTCCAGCAGCCGACGCTCCAGACAGATCTGCACCGACAGCCGGCGAGGCCCCCCTGCGAAGCCGATCTCCACCGTATCCCCCTCCAGGCTGACCACCTCGCCGCGTCCGATGAGCCGATGCCGCAGCGCCATCCCGGTCGACAGCTCGGTCTTGGACAGGATCGTGAGTGGGCCGGGCGGCGGCGGCTCATCCGATGACGACGGCGAGTCCGGTCCCAATCCGGGACGCGGCGGCCGCGATGCCGTGGATGAGGAGGCAGGCTGCTGGATGCCCCGGACGCGGGAGACGAAGCCCGACTCCTCGGCCTTGCCATCCTCGCGCCTGCGATACGACAGCAGCTCGAGCCGCCGCTTGGCCCGCGTCATGCCGACGTAGAACAGCCTTGCCGCCTCCTCCATCAGCGCCTCGCTCTCCCGGTCGGCGCTCGAGGGGACGACGCCCTCGATGAGATCGATCATGTAGACGCGCTCGAATTCCAGCCCCTTGGCGCTGTGGAACGTCGATAACGTCACCGCCTTGCGTTCCCGACGTCCCCGGGCCTCGCCGAGCGCAGCCTGCAGATGTTGGAGCCGGGCGGCGAACGCCTCCATCGTCTCCTGCGTGCCGGCGATCTCCTCGAGCGTGCCGACCAGCGCCATCAGATGATCCTTGCGGTAGCCGAGCCGCTTGCACATCGTCTCGAGCGCCCGCTCGTAGCCGAGTCTGTCGCGGATGACTGCGATCGCCGCCTTCGGCGGCATGCCCTTCATCTCGCGGAACGTGTCCCGGGCTTCCTCGATCAGCCGCGGCTGGTAGTCCTTGAGCTGGACATGCGTGAGCAGGTTGTCGAACACCGATTCGCCATTGTTGATCTGCCGCACGACGGCCATCTGATGCTTGCTGATGTATCCGCTCATCCGCATATGGATGCGCTCGAGCAGCTCCGGCCGCCGGTCCGTGTAGGTCATACGCATGAAGTTCAGGATATCCTGGGTTACCCAATGCGAGAAGAATCGGTTATCCGCATCCTTCATATAGAAGGGGACGCCTGCCAGATCGAGCTCGTGCATGAGCAGGATAGAGGAGGCGTTGTTGCGATAGAGCACCGCCGTCTCCTTCAGATCCTCCGCCTCCTGAAGCTGTTGTACGACGTATCGCGCCTGCTCGTACGGGTCGCCGAGCTGCTGGATGCGGATCGGCTCCGCAGACGGATTGGCCGTATGCATCCGCTTCGGATACCGCTGCCGGTTGCGCTCGATGAAGCGGGCGGCGACACGGACGATGTCCTCGGAGGAGCGGTAGTTCTGCTCCATGTACAGGATGCGCGCCTCCGGGTACACCTCACGGAACCGCAGCAGGTAGGCGGGCTCTGCGCCGCGCCAGCTGTAGATGCTCTGATCGTCGTCGCCGACGACGCACAGATTGCGATGCGACGCCGCTAGCCTGGCGATGATCGCGTGCTGGACGAGCGAGGTGTCCTGGCTCTCGTCGGTCAGGATATAATCGTAACGGCGCTGGTAGCGGTGCAGCAGCTCCTCGTCCTCGGTCAGCACCTGCTCGGCGATCGTCAGCATGTCGTCGTAGTCGAGGAGGCGCTGCGTGTGGCCCGACCGCTTGAAGCGCTCGTACGCCTCCAGCACCTCGGCGGCCCGCTCCATCGTGCCCGCTTGCTCCCACTGATCGCGCGGCAGCATCCGGTTTTTGACGGCGCTAATATAGGAGGTCAGCTCCTCCATATCCTCCTCGCCGAGGACGCTGCCCGTGACGCGCTTGTACAGCTCGCGCAGCAGTCCTCGCTTGTGAAGCGGCGTGCCATCCGCCGAGACGGCGGCCTCCCCGTTCCCCGTCTCGCCCTCGATGATCAGGTACGGCTGGCCGAGCCGCCGCAGATGCTCCCGCGTCACCTCGAACGCCAGGCTATGGATCGTCGAGAATGCCGGCGGCGTCTGATCCGGCAGCAGCCGCGCGTACCGCTCGCGCATGTCCTGCGCCGATGCCCGGCTGAAGGTGACGGCCTTGATCCGCGCCGGGTCGACGCCTCTCACCCGCACTAGATAGCCGATGCGCAGGATGACCGTCGTCGTCTTGCCGGAGCCCGGCACCGCCAGCAGCAGCATCGGCCCGTCCGTCTCCGTCGCCGCCTGGCGCTGGACGTCGCTCGGCTCGACGCCGGTGGTCATCTTGATCTCGTCCCAGTACGTTTGCTCGTCGTGCATCCGATGTCTCCTCTCCTCGTCCAGCCAGACGATGATCTACGCTTCTTGCGACCGGGTGACACGGATCGCTTGCCGCTCCTCCCAGGCAAAAGATGCGCCGAGCCGGTATCCGCTCAGGTCGATCTGCCGATCCAGCTCCTGGCGTGGCGGCTCGAGCGGCGTTTCCCATCCCCGATCCGTACAGCGGTACAGCACGAAGCGCTCGCCCGGGCGGACATGCGCCTCCAGATAGCGGATGAGCTCGGTCAGACATTTGCGGATACAGGCGTACCCTAGCGGGTGAGGCTCCGCCCAAGCCTCGTCCATGACGAAGTCGCCGCTGTTAGCGGACAGCAGGTACACATAAGGCTGTCCGAGCATCGGGACCAGCTCATCGAGCCGTGTCGGTCCCGACACGGTCAGGCCAGCCGCATCCAGCTCGCTATCGTAGCTCTCCAGCCATTGCTCGCCCTCCGGGTCCTGCTCCAGCAGGATTTGGACGACGGGCTGCTCTCGCTGGTCTGGATTGGCGCGCAGATGATCCTTGAGCTGGATTCGTCTCGGGCGCAGTCCATACGTCCCGGTCGGCAGCTCGCGCGGCGCCGCCAGATAATACATGATCGTCATCGGTTCAGTCCACCTTTGTTCCTCTTGGCTTCATTATAGCCTGAAACGCCGGAGCACGAAACCTTAGCCCCCTCATCCATGGGCGCTCATAACTGCTAAAGTACACTTAAATGCCGACAAAGTGACTTAAAGCGCTTGATTAACTGCGATAATACACTTAAATGGACTCCTTTTCTCGAGAGTAACGATTTATAATGAGAATAGATGTATTTTTGCAGTTATGGATCCCCAAAACGCTGATTTGAGAGAAAATAAATGTATTTTTGCAGTTGTCACTAGCCTGCAACGCCCCGCTCGACGCTCATAAGGTTACAGCAATTCAGCACGAAGCTTCTGCCAAGCTGATACAGGGTCCCAGAGTCCGCTCGACTCGGTCTGGCAAAGGAAACACGTAAGGTGAGGGATTACGAAGCACTAGCATCCATCGATCAATCAAGGAGGCTCGGCCATGCGCAACGCAACGATAACCGTCATCATCTGTTGCCTAGTGCTCGGCGCAGGCTACATCTACAATCGGTACTTTGCGCCTGAGCCTTCGCTCGAGCGGCTGCTGCCGAGACTAGTAGCATCCTTCGAGCGGTCAATCCTTGTCACGTCTCACGAATCGGCGAAGCTGGCGTTCTATATGACGCAGGACGGCAGACTGGGACTGGCGATCTCCAGCACCGGCCATCCAGAAGACCTCCAAGCGCACTCCCCGATGAAGCTGCCCAATCAAGGCGGGGCATTCACGCAGACGGAGATGCTGGAGGGCACAGACGATTACTTGGTCTTCGGGATGATCGGCAACCCGGCGATCGCCCGCGTCTATCTCAATGACGCAGCCTGCGAGTCCGTTCAGGTGGAGGACACCCGCTTCTGGTATTGCTTCACCGACACGGATGGGGGTCTGCGCATCACAGGCATGGACGCCTCCGGCATCGTCAAATACCGCTACTCGCGACCTGCTCCTGCTGGTCCTGCTCCTAGTCCTGCTTCAGGTCCGGCTCCTGTTCCTGATTCATAGCGGGCGTATCGTTTATCATAGAAAAGCAAGAGGGGATGCGAACTGATTCGCTATTATATCGCCGAAACCTCTCTCGCTATATCGTCGAAGTGCCCACTCTTACCGCTTAAGCCCGGCTTCCCACTTTAGCTGAGCTGCCTTTGGGCTGCCATTTCCCCCATGCGCGCAGCTTGCTCTCGACCATTCCTCCGTGCCAGTAGTCAACCTTGAACTGCTCGGCTTCCCTCCGGGCATCCCGAGTCAGATCGGAGGTCGTGACGAGCATCGACAAGATGCAGTCGTGATTGCGCTTGGCAGCTACCAACTCCCGTACGATCTGCACGCCGACCTTATTGTGCTCGGCATAACACTTGGCTTGTACGGCTGTCTTCTCCCCTCTGCGATCCTTGATGACGAGATCGACTCCGCCATCTCTACCGCCTACGCCGACCTCTTGTACAGCAAAGCCTTGATCCTTGAAGTAGAGTGTCAGCAGCCGCTCGAACTCTGCCCCAGACAGCTCTTCAAAGGAGCATCGCAATAGAATATCGTCCGCGCGCACAGCGCCGGTATTCCGCTTCGCCTGCCGTTTGCCCGATGCAGCCGCACGCCCGGAACGTTGAACCGGCTTTTTCCTGGCTTGCTTTTTCGATGGGCCTCCTATCAACAGTTGTACCAATATCACCGATACGACAAACTGCCCGATCACGATACCGGCCAACACCTTTACGTTCCAAGCCGATGCAAGCTCGCCAATCGTCTCTATATTCATAATGTACTGGTAAAACACGAATACAACTCCGGCCAACAGCAACAGACGTCCCAGGATGTCAGGGAACCCGATCCGGACCAGAACGGAATAGACCACACCCCATACCATAAATACCGTTAACATCCCCATCATCAGCACCAGCAGCGGCGCAAGCAAGGATTGATTCAGCGTATCCCCTACACCATCGAACACATGATTGACCTCACTTCTATATAGGATAATAGACTTGCGTCCATATACCCAAATTCGACACTAAATAGAAATTCCCTCCTCTTCCACCAAATACAAAAAGCCCGCCGCACATGCGACGGGCCCTACTACCGTTTCCCTTGGCCTTACTTAGCCTTACTTAGCCTTGTTTAGCTCTGCTTGGCTTGAATGTAGCCTTCTGCCTTCAGCAGCTCGGCGATCAGCACCGCGCCGCCGGCAGCGCCGCGCAGCGTGTTGTGCGAGAGGCCGACGAATTTGAAGTCGTACAGCGAGTCCTCGCGCAGACGTCCGGTCGAGACGCCCATGCCGCCCTCGAGGTCGCGGTCCAGCTTGGTCTGCGGGCGATTCTCCTCCTCGAAGTAGGTGACGAACTGCTTGGGCGCGCTCGGCAGCTCCAGCTCCTGCGGACGTCCGCGATAAGCCTGCCAGCGGCTCAGGATCTCTTCCTTGGTCGGCTTGTGCTCGAAGTTGACGAACACGGTCGCCAGGTGTCCGTCGGTCACCGGTACTCGGATACACTGGGTCGTGATGTGCGGCGCGCTCGCTTTGACGATCTCCCCGTTCTCTACGCTGCCCCAGATGCGCAGCGGCTCCTGCTCGCTTTTCTCTTCCTCGCCGCCGATGTACGGGATGACGTTGTCGAGCATCTCCGGCCAGTCGGTGAAGTTTTTGCCTGCGCCCGAGATCGCCTGATAGGTGGAGGCGACGACGGTCGTCGGCTTGAACTCCTGCAGCGCGTGCAGCGCCGGCACATAGCTCTGGATCGAGCAGTTCGGCTTGACCGCGATGAAGCCCGTCGACGTACCGAGCCGCTCACGCTGCGCCTCGATGACCTGGAGATGCTCCGGGTTGATCTCCGGGATCACCATCGGTACATCCGGCGTCCAGCGATGCGCCGAGTTGTTGGAGACGACCGGCGTACCGGTTTTGGCATAGGCCTCTTCCAACGCCTTGATCTCGTCCTTCTTCATATCGACCGCACAGAGGATGAAGTCGACGCCGCTCGCGACGGCCTCCACCTCGGAGGCATCCTGGACGACGATGCCCTTCACCGCGTCGGGGATCGGCGTATCGAGCTTCCAGCGACCCTGGACCGACTCCTCATACGTTTTGCCCGCCGAGTTGCGGCTGGCCGCAATCGCGGTCACCTCGAACCACGGATGTCCATCCAGCAGTTGGATGAACCGTTGACCTACCATACCTGTGCCGCCTACGATACCTGCTTTCAATTTTGCTGTCATCTGTCTCTCCCATCCTTTCCTCGTGTACGCTTGCTCTCTCTGTCCTGCTTGCACCGCATACTGTACCTTATGCCCCGATGACGCTGCGCTCTACACATGCAGTCTAGCCGCAGGCCCGCCGGGCCTGGCGCCGCATCGACGCTGGCGGTCATGCTGCGGGCATGATTGCCTGGGCGCAGCAACGATGCCCGTATAAATCAAAAAATCCCATCCCCAAGACAACTGTCTCAGGGACGAGATTGGATTCCTCGTGGTACCACCCGGATTCGCCGATATGTCGCCATATCTGCCTCTTCGAGTACGGCGTCGCCAAGCATCGCGTATACTCTAGCTCTATAACAGGAGCTCCCGTCACACCATCCTCCGTTAGCTTGCGGATTCCGATATGCCGCTCAGGGTCTTTGTTCGATCAGGTTCGCATGGCTCCTTCCCAGCTGCCGGAGCTCTCTGATCATGCGTATTCCTGTCTACTGGTCCCGTCATTGCGTTTGCATGTTGGTGACATTATATCAGATATCGGTTCAGATTTCAAATTAGCCATAGAGCTTCCTTAATCTTCATTCCGCTTTATAACCGGTATCCAGATCTCGCTTCGATACGTCGGCGATGTGATGTCCGGGCCCTCGTTCCAGACGATTTCGGGACCTTGGGTCAATTCGTAATTTACCGAGGGGAACCATTCCGAATAGATGCGGCCCCATACATTTTGCAACGTCTCGGGAAATGGCCCCTTGGCTTCGAATACCGCCCATAAGGTTGCCGGCACCTCTAAGCTCGCCAACTGTTCCGGGCATGGCATCGCTGTTGCAGCGCCAATATAATGCTCCAGCTCTCCCATCTCCTGCATGCGACCTTCCGAGAAATTCGTCGACGCCTGGATCAGTCCCGACGGTTCGACATTGGACAAGCTTTTAAGCTGATGAATCATTTCCGGGGTTAAGCTTTTCCACATGGCCGAGATTTCCTCATTGACCCCGTGAAATTGAATCGGCACCCTCTTCGTGATGCCGACGATACGAAACGCCTCTTTTTGTACCAGACGATAATCCATAGCGCTGCCTCCCTGAATTGTTAATTGGAAGGTCATCCGCGAATACGCTCTTACCGATGAAGCGTGAGTCTTCACCGATGAGGGCAGGATGCCATGCAAGCTGTGGAAGGCTCTGGAGAAGGCATCTGCCGAGCTATACCCATACTTTACCGCAACATCGACGATCCTTAGTTCATTCGACTGAAGCTCTAATGCGGCAAGCGTCAGACGTCTGCGCCGGATATATTCCGATACGGTAACCCCCGCGAGAAACGAAAACATGCGCGAAAAATGATATTCCGAGCAGTTCGCCCGCCTGGCCGCCTCCTTCAGATCGATATCCTCCGCCAGATTTTCTTCGATATAATCCAGTGCCCGGTTCAGACTTGCTAGCATATTCACTGCATAACCTCCCTTCAGATACAGCGTAACAGCTTCGGTACTTACTCATCCGACATTCCATGCACATCATTGTGGGGTGAAACGAAAGACGTTACTTGAGATCGATGAAGCTTAACGCGCACCGCGCATGATAAGCGGCAAGCTGCTCGGCAAATTGTCGGTCCGGGAACTCTCTGTGAAGGAGCTTGAGCCCTCCTGATATTAATGAAATATGGTGGTGGAAACGATAAAATGTCATCCGGTCCGGATCGAGATCTTCACGTTTCAGATACCGGTAAAACTCGCCGAATCTCAGCTTCAGAAAGCTGTGCTCCTGCTCGATATCAAAAAACATGGCGCCCTCGATATCGATTAGATAAGGCTCAAGCCGCCCATTCACCAACACATGGTCAGGCCCCAGCTCGCCGTGAATGAATCCAAACTCTCTTCGCGGTCTGATCCTCGACGCCAGCTCATCCAGCTTATAGAGCAGTTGGTCTTGCTCTCTGCCGATGGCCTCCAGATGCTGTGCAGCATAGGCTAACTGCAGCTTTCCGTTATCCAGTTGTAACTGGTGACAATACTTTGGGGCCGGCTCGGGTTTATCGACCGCTCCATAGCCAGGCCTTCGCAAGCCATGCATCGTACACAGCATGTCTCCGAGCTGCTGGAATACCTGTTCCTGCAAGGAAGCCCGGGCAGGCTGGAAGTAATCCTCCGCTTTCAGTCCATCTATATATTCGACAAGCGCAAAGTCATAAGGGCAAATCAGGCGATCTCTACTGAGCAAGTAGAGCGCTGGCGTACGAATGCCGTGCTCTGTCAGGAGCTTGTTGTTTGTTTCGAATCGGTCGCTGCCGTAGGAGGCTTGATGAAGCCCTCCATTGACGATATCTTCTTGAAAATAATTCATGCCAAGATCCCATACATACAAAATGCAAGCAAAGCCATTGCTGCAATTAATCCTGTAGACGACCTTTTGCGCGCCGCCATGCATTCGCTCTACATGTCGTACCACATAATCAGCGCCAAAAACATCATGCATCTTTTCCTGTAATTGAACACGATCCAGGTGACACGCTTCAAAATCCATCCGATGACTCACTCCAATACAAGGTATTGCCGGCTAGTTCATCGTACGGAAATTGCCTATAAAAGTATAGACTGTTTCGATCACAACCTTTATGATGTTGAATTAGGGCTCAACCTCATAATCAGTGCTTGACTGTTAGACTAACATCCGATGGCGGTTGCATTCAATGAGAATGCCTGCTTTATAGCGGCTGCGATTTCGCGTAAAGTAATGGCGGCGCTGAAAAGC
>Ga0160452_100497_pt1 | contig 25343 bp, 24 predicted proteins | sample HID1971I_E6MG_FD_108230 | JGI IMG/M metagenome (GOLD analysis project Ga0160452, IMG submission 108230) | Enriched millipede-associated microbial communities from UW Madison campus, WI, USA - HID1971I_E6 MG | ecosystem: Host-associated > Arthropoda: Insects > Digestive system > Unclassified ...
CTCTGGATCTCCTCCCAGACCGACCAGGCGATCCGCGACGGCTTCCGGTCGCTCAGACCCGGACGCGACTATGATCCGCTGTATGCCTCTGCCGTCTGCCGCGCCGAGGCCGACTGGCTGATCGGTCTGAACATGACCCGCGCCCTGACGGTGAAGTACAATGCCCAGCTCGCGGCCGGGCGGGTGCAGACGCCGACGCTCGCGATGATGATGACGCGCGAGCGCGAGATCGACAGCTTCCGGCCGCAGCCGTACTGGACGGTCAGCGCCGATCTGGGCGGCTTCCAGGGCGCATACCGGACGCAGGAGGGCCATGACGGCCGCCTGTGGGACCAGAGCGAGGCCGAGGCAGTGACGGCGCGTCTGCAGGGCAAGCAAGCGCGCGTTGACAAGCTGAAGACATCGCACAAAACGGAGCCGCAGCCGCTCGCCTACGATCTCACCGAGCTGCAGCGCGACGCGAACAAGCGGCTCGGCTTCTCGGCGAAGCAGACCTCGACGGTGCTGCAGCGGCTCTACGAGCAGCACAAGCTCGTGACTTACCCACGCACAGACTCGCGGTACCTGACGAGCGACATGGCGCCGACGCTCAAGGGCAGGCTGGAGAGCGTAGCGGTAGGGCCTTATGCCGCGCTGGCGCGCAAGGCGCTCCGTCAGCCGCTCCAGATCACTGGCCGGATCGTCGACGACAGCAAGGTAACGGATCACCATGCGATTATCCCGACGGAGCAATATGTGCAGCTGGGCGCGCTGAGCAACGAAGAGCGCAAGCTGTACGACCTGATCGTCAAGCGCTTCATCGCGCTGTTCTATCCGGTCTATCGCTATGACGAGACGAGCGTCGTGCTGCGGGTCGGGGACGATGCCCTATATGCGCGCGGACGGATCGAGACCGATCCGGGCTGGAAGGAGGTCTACGGCGCCTCCAGCGCCGTGGTGGAAGAGGATGAGGAGGGAGAAGCGCGCGAGCAAGAGCCGCAGCAGCTGCTGCCAGCTCTCCAACTGGGGCAGCAGCTCCGGATCGCCAGCGCCAAGACGCGCGCGCTGCAGACGCAGCCGCCGCCGCGCTATAGCGAGTCTGCGCTGCTGACAGCGATGGAGAAGCACTCGCTCGGCACGCCGGCGACGCGGGCGGACATCATCGAGAAGCTGCTGCATACGGATACGATCGAGCGGGTGCGGGGACGGCTGCAGCCGACAGGCAAAGGCAAACAGCTGATCGAGCTCGTCGTCGAGGAGCTCCGCAGCCCGGAGCTAACGGCGGAGTGGGAGCGCGAGCTGGAGCGGATCGCTCGCGGCAAGGGCGACCGCGATCGGTTCATGGCCGGCATCCGTCAGCAGGCGGAGAAGTGGGTCGGCGAGGTGAAGGCGGAGACGCGGGAATACAAGCCGCATAATCTGACGCACTCCCGTTGTCCCGAGTGCGCCAAGCCGCTCATGGAGGTCAAGAGCAAGCGCGGCAAAACGCTCGTCTGCTCCGACCGCGAATGCGGATATCGACGGTCGGCGGAGCCGGCGCTCTCCAACAAGCGTTGTCCGCAATGCCGCAAAAAGATGGAGATCCACACGGGCAAAGCCGGCAAGTACGCCCAGTGCAGACCGTGCAACTTCGTGGAGAAGCTGGATGGCGAGCGGAGCGGCGGCGGCCGTCAGCACCGTCGCCAGCAGGAGCAGCTCGTCCAGCAGTATAGCGACAATGTCTCGCTCGGCTCAAGCCTCGGTGACGCGCTTAAGGCGGCGCTGGAGCAGAAGGACAAATAATAGACTCGGCCGGAATGTAAAGGCTGACTATCCTATGGGGAACAGCAGCTGCGCCAACCCCAGGAGCACAAGATGGCCGGGGTAAAAGCTGCGCCATACCCAACGGGGCAACGGAATGCGGTCAATGGTGCGAAAGACGATCGGCCAATAGACGAGCAGCGCCGTAGCAAAGATGCTGTACAGCTGCGTCTCCCAATGCTTCGACAGCAGTGTCGATATATTGAGCAGCAGATGCAGCAGTACCTGCATCTGCCCGCGGCTGTAGCGATAGATGAGCACCAGCGCCAAGCCGTAGTAGCCGTAGTTGAAGCTGAACGCTTCCAGGATGTAGGCAGCCGCAGCGACGATCGCGACTATCACGACGGGATGCGACCAGCGCTGCATCGCCACCAGCGCCAGCAGACTGACCAGCAGCGTGCCGACAACGTTGATATCATCGGAGTGCAGCGCCCATTGATAGGGGATCTGCGAGAGGACGGCGATTACAGTCAGCCGCAGGATGTACCGCTTCATGTTGGAGGTATGGTGAAAGCCGAGCACCAGGGCGTACGTATACAAGGGGAAAGCGAGTCGGCCGATAATCCGCCATAGCGAATCCTGCGGGAAAAACACTAGGCCGATATGATCGATGAGCATCGTCAGCATGGCGACGATTTGCACGTCAGCACCGCCTTTCATCAAACCGTTGGTATTGTCAGTATACGCGGAGGACGGCGATTTCAACAAGTCGGGGGAATTGGTTAAAACAGTTGCAGCGAGGGGCAAGATATGAGTACAATGGGTAGTGACAACCCATCACTCAGACAGCGATCAGCCGAGCCGTATCCATTCTGAAGCCTTGGAGGAAACCGCTATGGACAATTGCACGCTGGTGAACAAGCCCTCGCTCAATTTGACCGGCCTGAGTTACTCCGGACCCTATTCTACATTGCCTGAGCAGGCGATTCGACTGCAGAGCGAGTTTCTTGCACGAAAGCACGAGTTGAACAATGATGTCAAGTCATCCTCCATCGTGTACAGCCCGTTTCACGGCAACGAGGTTTTCGCGACCTACTGGTCTTGCTTTGAGACGGCGCATCTGGAGGAGGTCCCGGAAGGGATGGTCCAGTTTACCGTACCGGAGCATGCCTACGCCATGGTCACCTGCACCAATGAGAGAATGGGGGAGGGCTACGAGCAGATCGCAGCCTGGATGGCCGAGCACAAGCTCCAGAAGGATGACAACGCGGTGACGATTGAGGTTTTTTATATCGATGAGCATTTGGAGGAAGAGCCGGTAGAGATCCTGATCCCGATCAAGGAAGCGGCTTTACCTTGAGACTAGCATACTAGTGCGAGCTGCATTCGCCAGAGCCGAAGCAGCTCTTTTTTCTGCGACCAGCTCGCGATATTGGTCTAAGAGGTGTCGACATGTCCTATCCCTATGATTGGCGGCGATGGCTGCTGCGCGGGACGACGGCAGGCCTGCTGTCGGGCGTCGCGCTGGGTCTGTTGCTCAAGGCGATCGAGCAGTGGAGCGGCAGCAAGGTGTACACGTTATTGTTGAATGTAGATTTTATCCCCTGGTTGCCGGAAGCGCTCCCCGAATGGCTAGAGTTTGCCATGCATCTGGTCGTCGCTGTGCCGCTCGGCTGGGTCTGCGCGTACTTGGCGATCCGTTATGGCCGTACGCTGCGCTTCGGGGCTGCGACAGGGCTGGCAGCCGCTGTGCTGACCTGGGCGCCGCTGACTGCGCTCTCCGACCGCACGCCGGACACGGCAGACCTCGGCGCGCTCGGCTGGTGGCTGGGTGCCCATCTGATCTACGGTCTGGCGCTGGGCCTGGCGCTTCGATGGTTGATGTCCCGGCGAGAGGTGAGGAGGTAAGAGGCTATGGCCTATCTATACGGAGCCAGGATTATGCTGCGAGAATATCGACCGCAGGATTTGCCCGATATGCGGGCGTGGGTCAATAATCCCGCCATCACGGGCTCGCTCTCCGATGTGTTCCTGTACCCGCATACGTTGCAGGAGACCGAGCTGTTCCTGCAGCGGGCGATGGAGGGGGAGGAGAGTCACCGCGGGTTTGTAATCGCGCACCGGGACACCGAGGCGTACATCGGTCAGATCGATCTGTTCGAGATCGATTGGAAAAACCGGACAGCCGAGATGGGCATCGTCATCGGCGATCCGGCCGATCACGGGCGCGGCTATGGTCGCGAAGCGATCGGGGTGCTGCAGCAGTTTGTCTTCCACGAGCTGAACCTGCATCGTCTCCAGTTGGAAGTGCACGAGGATAATGCTGCCGCGCTGGCGTGTTATCGACATTGCGGCTTCCGGGAGGAGGGACGTCTGAGGCAGCGTCATTATCGGCATGGCCGTTACACCGATCTGGTGCTGATGGGCATCCTCCGCGTGGAGTACGAGCAGCATCTGGATGCCGCGCGGCAGTAGAGGGGGACGGCCGAGTAAGGGTTCAGAAGGAGCCGAGCCGGGTATAGGAGAGAGAGATGCCAGAGCATCCATATGACTCCGCGCAGCAGTCAGTTGTGCGATCCCGGGAAGGAGACAACCGTACATGAATCCATACGAGGCGGATATTGACGGCTACACCTTAATCCAACTGCCGGTCAGCGATCTGACGAGATCGGTTGCGTTTTATAAGGATTTACTCGGTTTTGTCGAGGAGAATCCGCAGTCGGTGCAGGAGAGCAGCCGTTTCCTGCGCATTCGCAACGGCGGCGGCGAGGATGGCCGGGGAGCCGGTCCGACGCTTCATCTGATGGTGACCGACGCGATTAAGCTGAAGCCAACCCAGTGGGAGATCGAAGGCCAGCCGATTCACGCGCTGGAGCTGCATTCCAAAAACATCCGCGCGCTGCATGAGCGGCTGACGGATGCTGGCGTGCGGATCCTCGAGAAGCCTTATTTTACCCCTCCGGCGGGCGGCTATCTGAAGTTCCTCGATCCTGACAGTCACCTGATCTGCGTCAATCAGGCGGAGGAGTACACGACCAACGATGATGTGCAGGCTGAAGCTGACATCTGATCCGGCAAGCTGCAGATCAAGCACCCTATATGACCGAGTTGCGCCAGTAAGGGCGGCCGGATCGCCCTAGGCGACCGGCCGCCCTGTTGTGCGTAAAAGCGGTTACGGCGCATGACTCTGTCAATCGATGGCGCAAAGCGGTATAATTGAGGCAAACCCAAAGGCCGGATAGGAGGCAATCGGATTTGAAAATTTTGCAGGCGCTGTTTTTCCCGCCGGAGCAACCGGGCGGCGTGTCGTCGATGGTCCCCTATGTTCAAGAACGATTCCAGCAGATGGGCTGGCCAATGGATATTTTCTCTCTGCCCAAACGAATTCGCAACAAGGGTCATGAGGACGTTCAGTTCGTCACGTTTGACATCGCCTCTTATGCAGGCAGCTCGATTGTAGACAAATACATTCAGACCTATCGCGACTATGTCTGGTGGACCCGTATGCGGATCAAGAGCAGCTATGATCTGATCCATGCCCATCACCCGATCGCGGCGCTGGTCATGAAGCAAGTGTTCCCGGACACACCGGTTGTGATGACGATTCACTCCAGTTACGAGCGCGAGCTCATCCTCAACGGCCGCATCCAGGAGGGCAGCCTGGAGCATCGGTTCCTGACCGCGCTCTATGGCGAGCTGGAGCATCGGATGGACGGCCTGATGACGGTCTCGGCATCGTTCCGCAGCTACCTCGCGCCTTACCTGCAGCATCCCGAGCGCGTGCGCGTCATCCCCAACGGCTTCGACGAGAAGCGATTCCGTCCGATCTCTCACGAGAACGCCGTGCCGCAGCTGATCACCGTATGCCGGCTCGTCCCGGCCAAGGGGCTGGATATCCTGCTGCGCGCCTGCGGCGAGCTGAAGCGACGCGACATTCCGTTCGTGCTGCATATGATCGGGGACGGCCCGATCCGCGAGGAGCTGGAGCAGTTGGCGGTGGAGCTGAACCTGTACGATGATATTATATTCTATGGCTATATGCTGCACCCGGAGGAATTCATGCCGTTCTTCGATATCTTCGTGCTGCCTTCGCGCGCCGAAGCCTTCGGCTCGGTATTCGCCGAGGCCGCTCTCTGCTGGCTCGCGCTCGTCGGCACCGACGTGGGCGGGATTGCGGAGCAGATCCAGGATGGCGTCAACGGCCTGCTCGTCAAGCCTGAAGACCCGATCGCCTTGGCGGAGGCGCTCGAGAAGCTCATCTCCGACCCGACCTACCGCTACAACATGGCGCGAGCCGCGTGGGAACGGGCCAAAAAGGACTATTCCCTGCAGCGCGTTATCCTGCAGATGCGCGAGTTCTATCTGAACAGCGTCTCCGAGGCCGCGCCGAGCAGCGAGTCAGAGTCCTAAGCTGCGTCTGCGGATGATCAGGAAGAGCCAGCCGAGACTGAATAAACCAAACAACGGGTATAAGGTCGATACCAACGGGCCGAAGCCGATCTGGCTGGCGGCGTAGCAGAACGCGAGTATCGCTAGAATCAGCAGCTCGCGCGGCCAGCGCAGACGCTCGCCCAGCTGCAGCGACAAGCCGTAAATATCGGCGATCAGCGTGGTGAAGATCTCGGCGAAGATGAGGAAAATATAAATCAACTGAATCGTGCCGCCAAGCTCCCGGGCGATCCCGCCCATCGGGATGGCGAACTGGGAGATGCCGGGCATGTACAATGACAAAGCGACATGTCCGACCAGCAGCATAAAGCCGATCCCGATGCCGCCGATCCAGGCGCCGGCGACGATGACGCCGCGGTCCCGAATCCTCGCCCCAAGCGGCACGAGCACCGCCTGCGCCATCGACAGGTTAAACGCCGCGTAGAGCAGCGGCGACGCCCACAGCGCCCAGGGTGAGTAATCGCTGCCGAGCAGCAGCCAGCGATCGGAGCCGGGCGAGCGGATCGTATCGATCATGATGATGGCCGTGAAGAGGAGCATAATCGGCACGACGATCGTATTGACGACGAGGATCGCCTGCATGCCTTTGCGCAGCAGCAGGAAGCAGCCGAGCAGCGTGATTAGCAGGCCGGTCTGATAATGCAGTCCGAGATGCTCGTTGAAGATCGAGCCTGCACCTGCCAGCATGACTGCCGACACGGCCAGCAGGACGACCAGCATGAAATAACTGACCCAGCGTCCGGCCTTCGGACCGAACAGCGTCTTGTTGAGATCCTCATAGGAACGTGCGCCGATCTCCGAGGCGATCAGCATCATTTTGGCGCCGAGCCAGACGAACATGGCGGTCGAGATGAGGATCGCGGCCGCTCCCCAGGCGCCGAAGCGCGTGAAGAACTGCAGGATCTCCTGACCACTGGCGAATCCTGCGCCCACGATCGTGCCGATGTAGGTGAGCGCGACCTGAAGCGTTAATCCCAGCCTCCGCATGGCTGTCCCTCCTCTCATCCACTCTTACTAGCGTATGAGAGTACAGGGACAGGCATGACTGCGTGTGCGCAAATGATCGTCGGACAGGCGTCAGGCGTGGCTAAAAAGCTTGATGGATAAAATTTCGCGGCTTTTCGGGTCCATATCGAATTTGAGCAAGGCGCCTTTGGCCTTGTATCCGATAACGTAGCTCGTATGGGTCGTCGGCTTGCCCAGCGCCTCTAGCACATCGTCTTCGAAATCGCCGATCCGCACGCCGTTCAGCCCGGTCCGCACGCCGGATTCGTACACCTCGATGAAGCGGATCTGCTGATCCTTGCCGTAACCGACCGAGAAGCCGTTATAGCTGCTCACCGTGATTGCTTCTTCGCCGTCCTTCAGCGTATAGGTGTCGCTAGCCGCGCCGAACTGTTCATTGGCTTTGGCGATCGACTCGCCGATCGCCAGATTGATCAGCTGCGGGGCGCCGGTATTCCATTTTTCTTCGATGACGCCGGCGGTTACATTGTCCGCAGGCGGTCTGACGTTCTCTCCCGTCCCCTGGCCCTTGCCGCTCTCATCGGGCAGGGGCAGCACCGGCTCGTCGACCGGCGGCTGATTGTCGTAGGATTGCTGAGGGCTGTCCGCGCCGTCTGCCGGGTCGCGGTCGGTGGGAGGCGGTTGCTGGGTCGTATCGGGACCGGCTTCGGAGGCTTGTCCGTCTGTGCCCGGGGAACCGTCCGTCGGCTGCTGGCAGCCGGATAATGCGAGGAGCAGGGCGGTGCTGACGGCGATCAGCCGCAGCGACTGTATCCAGTCGTATGTACGCATCGTCAAGTTCGACCTCCTGATTGACTCACGATGATGTATAACCCAGGGATTAGGCCCATAGCCTAATAGAAATAAATTTGCAGGTTTCACGCCGATCAAGTTGCGCAAGCGCCCTCGGCTGTGGTAACTTATCCAAAAAAGGTCTTCCGGTGAAGGGAACGTGAAACTCATGGAATTGCTAAAAGAACGCATTTTGCGCGAAGCTTCGATCTTGAATAGCGATGTGCTCAAGCTCGACGGCTTGCTCAATCACCAGGTCGACCCGGTGTTAACGATGGAGATGGGAAGAGAATTCGCCAGAAGATTCGCCGAGGAGAATATCACCAAGGTGATCACAGTGGAATCCTCCGGGATCCCGGTGTCCTTCGCGGCGGCGCTGACGCTAGGCGTGCCCTTGCTGTTCGCTCGTCGCAAGAAAACATTGATCGCCGACCCCGACGCGCTGTCGGAGCGCGTGCCATCGTTCACTAAAGGTATTGTAACAGATATTATGGTCTCAAAGGAATATCTGACCGCTGACGATCGTGTGCTTTTTATCGACGATATCATCGCCAACGGCGATGCAGCGCGCGGGCTGATCAAAATTATCGAGCGTTCAGGGGCGGCGCTCGCTGGCATGGGCGTCGTCGTCGAGAAGACGTTCCAAGCGGGTGGTCGTACCTTGCGGGAGCAGGGCATTCGTGTAGAGGCACTGGTGCAGATCGCTTCGCTGGAGGGCGGTCGGATCACCTTCGTCTAAGGCTGGGGCTACACACTTTCCTCAGCCGCCATTTTCCTTTATAATGAGCTATAGTGGCCGAGAGGAGGCAGAAAAGAATGGGGAACCCACAATTTTCCTTGGAGTTTTTCGAATCCAAGTTAGCAGATGCCAAAGTTCATTTCGAGCGTGCGCTCGATTGCAAACACACGGAATTTGACGATCTCTATCCTTACATGATCGAGCATCCGCAGTTTTTCTGGTACAAACGTTATGTCGCCTGGTCGGAGCTGCTTACGATCGTCAAGCTTGGAGAAGAGCTCGAGCTGGACTGGAAGCCGCATTTCACCGAGCGCCAGCGCGAATATATCGGGAAGCGGGTCATGTCCTCCCGCGTGCTCGACGAATGGTTCGAGACGAACGATTCCAAAGAACATGTCGGCTAAACGCCGACTCGAATAGCAGCAACGCATGACAAAGACCTCGGGTAGACGTAAAACGCGCTCTGCACGAGGTCTTTGGCTATCTTCACTTCGAAAGGGGGGATCCGGGTGGTATCGGACAAGCAGCTAGACCACTACCGACAGGAAGGCGTCAAGGTGCGCGTCGTCCGCGACGAGATCGCCGCCAATGACGTGCTCGGCATCGTGGTCGCCTGGAACGAAGAGCAGGTCATGATCCGCAAGCCTAGCCGACGAGTCGTCAAGCTCAGTCGCTCGTATACGTACGAGCCGGCCGAGCTCGCGCGCCATCAAAACGAACCGCAAGGGGAGGAATCGCGATGAAGTGTCCGGTATGTGAGGATGTTCGTATGCGTGAAGTGGAAAAGGATGGGGTCATGATCGATGTCTGTCCGGATTGCAAGGGCGTATGGCTCGATCGGGGCGAGCTGGACAAGCTGATGCAAGGCGTACGCGAGATGAAGCGCGAGCTCGACGAGTGGGACGGGCAGCCTGCGAGCCCAAGACCCGAGAGGTCCGAATCAAGAGGACCAAGCTTCGGCAACGGCGTCCCCGACTATGCAGGACAACGGCATACCGAACCGCAGACCAGGGCCTCCTCCGATGGCTACGGCGACCAGCATGGGCCCAATGGACCCTACCACGAGCAGCCGCGCTACGATCGGGATGGCTATGATCAACAGGGCTACGATCGACACGGTTATGACCGCCGAGGGTATGACAAGCATGGCTACCCGTACAAGCGCAAGAAGAAAAAAACGGTGCTCGATGTGTTCGGGGATTTGTTTGATTAGCAGAACGGTATTTGTTTGCATATCTGAACGTCAGCTCTTTCTTAGGGAGCTGGCGTTTTTTTGTAGCAATGATGATAGAGGGGCAAATGTGAGCATAGTGTGGGCTTCTTTAGAGCTCTCGCTAGATACCTCTCTGCAAATGTTAACAATGCGTAAAGAACCCCCGGTTGAAGTAAAGATTCGCGCGATTACACGTCATAAAATATAACTTGAAATTGTCAGAAAATTAAGTTATAATTAGATCAACTTCAAAGCCGCTGTTTCACATGGACGCTGATGGGTAATATAGACTATCCCTATTGCATATCCTAATGGACGTAACCAACTGAATGAATAGACTAGAATTAAAGAGAGAGAGGAAATTACTATGAACAATGATTACTTTGAGCGACTGTACACGACTGTGGGCGACCTGCTGTACCGCGTGAGAATCTATGATCGGGATCTGATGAATACCGACGAGATCATTGCAATGGACGAAACTTACGAGAAGATCCAAGTGAACAAATGGATGATGGGCAGCCCGCAATGGCAGGAGCGTGCAATCGAGAAGCTTGAGAATATGAACTATCGCCTCGTCACGATTATGGAAGATTTGTTGTATACGGCTTAATCCCAACCAGTCGAGAAGACTGGTTTTTTACTTTGTTGTATACATTGAATTTTCGCAATTATTTAATTTTTTATCCTGGTATACAGGATGCTTGACTCCATCTTACCGGACATGCTATGATACTTCTTGTGACTGAGGCGAAAAGGCTTCAGATCAGAGCAATATGCGGTCGTGGCGGAATTGGCAGACGCGCTAGATTCAGGTTCTAGTGGTGTAACAGCCGTGGAGGTTCGAGTCCTCTCGACCGCATCATCTCAATTATAAGGATCTTGAATTCGTCTCTATGGACGGTATTCAAGATCTTTTTTTGTACTTGCTATATGGCTACGGTCTGTGTTATTATCAGAAAAATCAAAAAGGCAAAGAAGAGAAGGCTATGCAAGAGCGTTGATGTCCAGAGAGCGGAGGGATTGCTGAAACCTCCGTCGTAACGCATGTATAGTGTCGTCTCGGAGCTGTTGACCGAATGCGGAAGGCTTGATAGCCCGCCCGCTAGTAGGCTCAACCGGCCTGGCATCCGTTAACATGCTGCAGGTAAAGCATCGGCTTTACCTCATGAGACTGCAATTGTGAGATTGCAGTGAACCTGGGTGGTACCGCGAACATTCCCCTTTCGTCCCAAGGCTTCAAGCAGCAGCTTCGAGCCATGGGAAGGAAGGGGTTATTTGTTTTATACCAACAAGCAATGAAGAGAAAGCCGGCAAGGGCGATTATGCCCAGAGAGCAGAGGAAACGCTGAAACCTTTGCCTTATCCCTTTGCATGGTGTCGTCTCGGAGCTGTTAACCGAAAGCGGCGGGGTTCCTTCCGTGCCCGCAAGTAGACTTAACCGACATGGTGCTCGTTAACGCGCCACAGGTAGGCCTCGGCCTTACCTCATGAGGCTGCATTCGCGAGGATGGCAGCGAACTTGGGTGGTACCGCGAAAGAATCCCCTTTCGTCCCTGTAGGAGCTGACCGTTGTCAGCTTGCTCAGGGAGAGAGGGGATATTATTTTGCAAAAGGGGGCTGCCCAGGTGGAACAGCAATTCGGAATGACGAATAAAACAACGACGCTCTCAGAGGAAGATATGACCGGTTCGGAGGTGCTTTTGCGAGGCTTGCTTCAGGAAGGCGTGGAGTGTGTATTCGGGTATCCTGGAGGAAATGTGCTCTATATTTATGATGCGATGGTGCATCAGCCTGACTTCAAGCATATCTTGACCCGGCACGAGCAAGGCGCAATCCACGCGGCGGACGGCTATGCCAGGTCAACGGGGAAGGTGGGGGTATGCATTGCGACATCTGGTCCGGGAGCCACAAATCTGGTGACCGGCATCGCAACCGCCTATATGGATTCGGTGCCGCTGGTGGTCATAACGGGGAACGTATCTACGACCGTCATGGGCACGGATGCTTTTCAGGAAGCGGACATTGTTAGCATCACGATGCCGATTACGAAGCACAGCTACATGGTTCGCGATGTCCACGACCTTCCTCGCATTATTCATGAAGCGTTCTATATCGCCAATACGGGGCGCAAAGGTCCTGTGTTGATCGATATTCCAAAAGACGTGTCCAATCAGCGGATGACATATCGTCCTGTTGGCACGGTTCAGTTGCGCGGATACCATGAAGCCCCGGGGCCTAATCCGGCAGATATGGATGCGCTGATTCAGGCAATTGCAGAAGCGCGCAAGCCGGTTATTATCGCGGGCGGCGGTGTTGTCTATTCGAACGCCTCGCAGGAGCTGGTCAGATTTGTCCACAAGACCCGGATTCCGGTCGCGACGACTCTGCTAGGCCTCGGCGGGTTTCCGAGCGATGACGAGATGTGGCTGGGCATGCTCGGACATCATGGCGTATATGCGGCAAACATGGCGGTGCAGAATGCAGATCTCATTATTTCGATCGGCTCGCGTTTCGATGACCGGGTCACGATGAAGCTGGACGGATTTGCGCCTCAGGCCAAACGTATCGCCCATATCGATATTGATCCGGCGGAAATCGGCAAAAACGTCAAGACAGCGATCGCGTGCATCGGCGATATTCCAAACGTGCTGGCCTATGTGAACACGAAAGTGCAAGCAGCCCGCACGGATACCTGGCTTGAACAGCTTCAAGCGTATAAGGTGCAGCATCCGCTTCGGTATATCGATTCGGATACTGTCCTTAAGCCGCAATATGTGCTCGAGATGATTAGCGAGACGACGCAAGGAGATGCGATCATCACCACTGATGTAGGCCAGCACCAAATGTGGACCGCGCAGTTTTACCGCTTTAAGTATCCTCGCTCACTCATCACGTCGGGCGGTCTAGGCACGATGGGCTTTGGCTTCCCGGCTGCGATCGGCGCTAAGGTCGGAAATCCGGATCGTCTCGTCATCTCGATCAACGGCGACGGGGGCATGCAGATGTGCGCGCAGGAGATGGCGATCTGCGCGATTCATCACATTCCGGTCAAGATCGTGGTCTTGAACAACCAGGTGCTCGGCATGGTTAAGCAGCAGCAGGAATTGATGTACGAACGACGCTACAGCCAGATTGATCTGTCCGGCAGTCCGGACTTCGTCAAGCTTGCGGAAGCATACGGAATCAAGGGATTAAGGGCAACGAACAAGGAAGAGGCCTCCAGGGTGTGGTTAGAAGCGCTGCAGACGACAGGACCTGTGCTCGTCGAGTTCGTCATCCCGACCAGTGAGAATGTATACCCCATGGTGCTTGCCGGCACGCCGCTGGACCAAATGATTCTAGGGTAAACACTTATCATAGATGGGGAATGGTGTATCCATCTAGAAAAGCAGCCCATGAGAGCGAATTTTCGAAATATATTTATTATTTGAATTGACGTCGGTAATGTTTGACTTCATCTACCCGGCCATGTTAAGATATGTCTTGTGACCGAGACGCGCAAGCGCCTCAGCTCACAAGATATATGCGGTCGTGGCGGAATTGGCAGACGCGCTAGATTCAGGTTCTAGTGGTGTAACAGCCGTGGAGGTTCGAGTCCTCTCGACCGCATTACCTTATAAAAAACGTAGGATCTTGAATTCGTCTGAGACGAGGTTCAGGGTCCTTTTTACATATCAGGAATTTGTAACGTGTTGTTGATGAATGCGATTGATATTGGAGAGGTCCAAAGGAGATATACGATGAAAAAAAGACCGTGGCATGTATGGCCGATTGTGCTGTTTGTAGGCTTCATGTATGTAATGAAAAAGCTCTGCCCCTGCGTAATGACGCAAGAACAGAGCTTTTTTGTTATATGTGCCTGGTAAGTATAGACGATCGCGTTATTGCGCGCTGACTTCGATCCAGTCGATGTTCGGCCCTTCCGAGCCGGTCGTTTGGAAGCGCAATGAATTATTGCCGACGTTCATCGGGACGGTGATCGTTTTTTCGGCCCACGTCTCCCAACTGCCGGTAGCGGCGAAGGCGGTGTTATCGATCACTTTGGTTCCGTTTACATAGACGTCGAGACTGCGAGAGCCCGAGGCAAGCGCATAGCGAATCTTGACGTTTTTAGTGCCTGCAACAGCGCAATAGATGGCATTCCATTGGATGGCGGCGTTGCTATAGCCGTGAAAGTCGGCATAACCCGTGCCGCTGTAGCCCGGATACAACGACTGTGCCGACGCGTCGGTCAACGTCGTACCCGTCTCTGCTTCGTATCGCGTGCTGGTCTGACCGCCGCCACCGCCGCTGCTCAGATCGGCGACGAAGGTCGTCACGCTCTGAGCCGGCAGATGGGCGAAGAAGGAGCCGCTGCTTGCGTCGATAGCGGTGCCCGCTTGCAGATTTTGGCTGCCAGAGGTGATCCAGCGCGACACTTGTCCGGCCGAGCCATTCTGGAGCACGAAGTTTTGATTGACCGCGGTCGTGCCGCGATTGACAGCGACGATGACGACTTTATTGTCGCCCTTGTACGCCGAGGTGAATACTTGCGTGTCCGGGTTTTTGGTGGCGTCGACTCGGACATAGCCAGGACGTACGAACTTCGAGAAGTGAGCCATCGCGTAGCCGCGCTTGCTGATCGTGCCGTCTTCTTTCATCGGGCTGTATTGCCTGCGGATATACCACCAGATATAGGCCTGGAATTCTCCATCGACCAGATTGTGATGGATATGATGCGCGACGTCCAGTGCCTCCGGCCACAGGTCGGCCGAGTTGTTATTGCTGTTTGGATAGTAGACTTCCGTCATCCACAGCTCCTTGCCCGCGCCTTTCTGCTTGAACAGCGGATAAGGCATGTTGGATACGCTCGTGCCATACGTATGGGCGCCGAGGATATCCATATTGGCGAGCGCTTGCGGGTCGTTGAGGATCGGATCCGAGATGTTCTTGAGGTACTGGAACGATTCCGGAGCGATGACGCGGCTTTGGATCGAGCCTGCATTCTCTTTCATGAATCGCAGGATCTCCTGAGGCGTCCACCAGGTCCAGTCGTGGGCATAGTCAGGCTCGTTTTGTACCGAGATTGCATACAGCTCGGCGCCGTTGTTTTTCATATAGGTGACAAAATCATTCAAATGCTGCGCGTAAGCGGCATATTGATTGTAGCGCAGCCGTTTGGAGTTGGGGACGCCGTTGCGAGTAAAAGTCTCAATCATATGATCTGGCGGATTCCAGGGCGAAGCGATGACGATGCCGCCTAGCTCCTTGGCGCGTTTGGCGGTCGCTACCTCGCGATACCAGTTATTTGGGTTTGGATCGACAAAGACGCGGACGATCGAGAGGCCTAATTGCCCGGGGCCATTTCCGAAAGCGGTTTCACGTTGAGCCGGCGTTAAGTCGCCGATCCACGCGGGATGATTCATGCCGCCGAAGCCGCGGATCAACTGGCGCTCGGCAGCGAGATTAATGACGGCGTCGCTTGCTGCGGAGGTTGGAGCAGGGAAGATGGCAAGAAGCGGGAGCACCATTGCGCATGCCAAAAACAGACAAAATGACCTTTTCAAGCTTGAAATCATTTTTTCATCGCCTCCAATTAGGATTGGTTTTGGTATGCCTGCGCTTGTTGGATTCTGAAGCGGATGCATCACCTCCTGCGGCGCGAGTCGCACGACTGAAATCTGAGTGGTTAGCCTGCTCGCATACATATATCCTAATTGTTGGGTATTATGCCAGTCCATATAAAAATCCAAGCGATTTTGGAGTTTTTAAATATGAGTCAATCCGGTAGATAACCTCTGGATGACTTAGCAAGCGATACATATTCTGTCCATTAATTCCGCACAATGAGAGAAGACTTTCATTGATGAGGAGTGAACACCAGATGTCGTATTGGCTTCGAATATCTTTGCTGACCCTCGTGCTCCTGTCGATAGGCTACACGGGCTCTGCGCCGCGCATCGCGGTGTATGCCGGGTCAGCGATGCAAAAGAGTACTGCGATCGGTCAACCGACAGCAGGAGGCGCCGGCAAGCGAGTGGCGATCGTCATCGACGACTTCGGCAACGGCATGTCCGGCACGGAGGATATGCTCTCGCTGCCGATCCCGCTCACCGTAGCCGTCATGCCCTTCCTGCCGACGAGCGGGCGCGACGCAGAGGAGGCGCACCGACGCGGGCATGAGGTAATCATCCATATGCCGATGGAGCCCAACCATGGCAAGCGCGAGTGGCTGGGCCCCGGCGCACTGACTGCCGATCTCGACGATGCCGAGATTCGCAAACGTGTCGAGGCGGCGATCGCCGCTATCCCACATGCCGTCGGGATGAATAATCATATGGGCTCCAAGATAACGGCAGACAGCCGGATTATGGCGATCGTCATGGACGTATGCCGCGAGCACGGGTTGTTCTACCTGGATAGCAGGACCACGCACAAGTCCGTCATTCCCGAGGTGGCTGCCGAATATCGCGTGCCGATGCTGACGAACAAGCTGTTCCTCGACGATCAGTATCACCTCGCCCATATCCAAAAGCAGCTTCAACGGTTGCAGCGAAAGCTGGAGGGAGAAGAGACGATGATCGCAATCGGGCATGTCGGCCCGTCCGGCAAAAATGTCGCTTCCGCGCTGCGACAGTGGTCTGGAGAGATGCGTCAGGGGGCAACGTTCGTTAAAGCGTCAGACCTGATCCCTTCATCGGCCCGTGACCAGCAAATATTGCCGTAGTCCGTTGCAAATCGCCCTCGCGATCTCGGTCTGACCTTGCGCTCGCGTCATCATCGCGCGGTCCCCGGCATGACTGAGGAAGCCCATCTCGACAATAACGGCGGGCTTATCCGTCTTGCGCAGCAGATAAAAGGTGCGGCCGCTGCGCGGCTGCGCCGTCGTGTGCTGCTGCTGATTAAGCGCGTCCTGGATGCACTGGGCGAGCAGCATGCTGTGTCCGTCTTCCTTGTAGAGGACGAGGGGGCCGCGCTCCGTCTTATCCGGCGTCCAGTTGACATGGAGACTGACGATGAGGCGGGTCGGAATCTCGCGCGACAGCTGGCGCCGCTGGGCGAGGTCCCGCTTATGTCTGGAGCGGATCGGATGCCAGCGATTGTCGTCGCTGAGCGCATAGTCGCTGTCCCGATTGAGCACGGCATCGATCCCTTGGCTGCCCAGCATCAGGTAGAGCTTGCGCGCGACCGCCAGATTGATATCCTTCTCGAGCAGATCGCCATGATGGGTGCCGCCGTCGATGCCGCCATGACCGACGTCGATCAGCACCTCCGCGCCAGGCAACGCCCCGGAGATATCCGGCGGGTCGGCTGCTGTCAAGGCCGGACATACAAGGGCGAGCAACAGCGATAGTGCAGCAATACGTATATACATGGGATTAACCTCCTGTAGGACGGGTCAAAGGATATCGAGCGAGTATCCATAGCGTGGCACATCTGGCGGGTCGTCATACATGGATAGGCACATGTAAATCCGGGCATAATGGTGGCATGGACTGACGGGAGGTGAAGCATCGTGGCGGATGGTTCGGAACTGGTCAAATACGTGACGGTCCGGGTAGCGCGTTATATCGAGACGCCCAAGGCAGTGCGCAAGCAAAAGCGGAAGGAAACAAAGGTGACGAAGGAGCATTGGTCGGTCCGTTGGTTCGGTCTGGCTCCGCTCGGCCTGATGGTCTGGTGGCGGAGCAGACGAGCAAGCGAGTCATCGGATGACAAGTAAAACAAGGGGCGCCCTGGAGTCGCAATCGACTCGGGCGCCCCTTGTTATGTTTCATTCAATATAAAGCGATACACGATTAACGGTAATAATGGCCTGACAGTGCAAGCGCGGCGAAAGGGATGTAACGCGGGCTATCTGCATCGAGAGCGACATAAAGCTCACCGTTCCAGTCATGATAACCGGCGACGCCAAAGATATACAGATGTTGCCCGTCGAAGGGATCTGCCGCATACCAGATGCGTGCGTTCTGATCGAGCTGCTGTCGTATCGACGCAGCGGATGCTGCCAACGGCTCAGAGGTTAGCCAGGGCATCCGCTCGTACATATCGAAGGCAGCGACCTCGCCAAAGCCGCTCAGCCGTTCGGCACGTCCTCCGGGCTCGTCCATCGTGAAGCCCGCTGCCGCTCGCTGCCAATCCTCGTCTCCAATCGGCAGCAGCTCCTCGCTGTAGGCGTCGACATAGACAACAGAGCCCGAGGTGAGCTGGACCCGCCATATCGCCAGCAGCGGCGAGAGGTATCGCGGCTCAGCCGGAGCGGCTAGCGGCAGACTGTCCAGCTCTGGCGAACGCAGCGTCTGCCGGAGCGCCGTCTCGTCGAACAACGGATCGCCTCGTCCATACTCGCCCAGACGGTAGCCGCCGCCGGGGACGGCATAGGCGATCACATACCCCAGCGGCTGTTCGCCGCTCTGCAGCACGATGATCCAGCCATGCGTACCCGGGCCGAGCGGCGAGATCTCGCGTTCGGCTGCTTGCCAGTCGGCAAAGTCGGGCAACGCCGACAGCTCCTTCAGCCAAAGATCGAGCTGCGCTTGCAGCGTCTCCAGCACCGGAGGAGTCTCAAGGCGCTCGCTTCTTGCAACGCTTGCTGTGGCGACGCTGGCGAAGAGCAGCAGCGCCGCGGTATAGAAAGGAACCCATTTTCGTTTGGACACAAGCTCACCATCCTGTATTGGTCGATCCTGCCCGCTATCATTGGGAGGCTTGTCCTCATTGTAGCGGAACGGCAGCGGGAAGCATGCCGGAACCTGTCACTGCAAGCGACAGCGGCATGGTTCTATTTTTGTTGGAATCCAGCGAATCCCGTCTGCTCAGTGGTCAATCGATGCCTGCCAGATGAAAAATGCCGCAATTGATGGCGGATGCCTGCACCCGAGGCTTGTATTGCCAGTCGATCTCCGCCTTGCGATTCTCGAATTGCGCTTCAATATTAGCCCGTTGTTCTTCTTCGGCAGAGGAGAGCAAGGCTTCGTAATAATGAGCGATCAGCTGCTGCTCCTCCTCAAGCCGCTCGGCGGCTTCCTGAGCCCAACTGTAATCGTAGCTCCGCAGCTTTTTTTCCAGCGCTTGCTCGACCAGCCCCGCTGCCCGATGCAGCGTGATGGCGCTGCGGGCGATGTGGATATTGGGCGGCAGACGCGGTGTCATCCGCATCCCGGCCAGTCGCTCCTGGAACTGCTCGACGACTTGACCGGTCGCCAGCGAGATGCCATACGAATGGATCTCCTCGCGCTTGCGGTCGCACTGGAACTCGACCATCAGATTAACGCCGAGCCAGGGTGTATAAGCCGTAGATTGCAGGGGATGGCTCTTGCGCAGCTCCGGCTCCTGGAACAGACAGACGTAGCTGCCGCCGCTGCGCGCCGCCTCGAATAGCTGCTCCAGCCGCCGCGAGCCATAATATAGATCCTCGCGCGGCATCCGCGCGCCAGCCGTCGTCCCGTGGACATAACCAAAGCTGCGAGCCAGCGCCGCATCCGTCTGATCCGGCTCCGAGCCGGCTTGCTCCTCCTGCGCGCGATCATACCGTTCCTTGTCCGTGACGAATAGGAAGGACATCGTCTCCGGCTCCGCGCCCGTCCGGTCGACGAAGCCCCAGTAGTAAGGGCGATTGGTCAGGATGCGATCTGCAAGGGGGGACAGCTTGACCTTGAAGTGCGCCGGCGACTTCTCGATAATCTGACAATCGGTCGACTCCAGGTAATGCTGGACGAACCGATGGATCTGCTTGGTATTCATGGCTTCACCTCCACAGGCTGGCTGATCGCGTCGAGCAGCGGCTGGAACGGCTGTCCGTCCTGCTGGCTTCGCCAATCCTGCTGCTCGGCGCGAACATTGCTGAGCGAGTGGCCGAGCTGGCGGAAACGGCTGTTCAGCTCGCGTTGGCCGCTAGATTCGAGCATCGCCTTGGCGATCTGCTTCTCCAGCGACTGGTCTTGCTTCTCAAAGCGTTCGAGGATCTCGTCGAGCTCGCCGATGACCAGCTCGAACAGATTGATTTTCTCGTGCAGCAGACTGACGATATGCTCCTCGATCGTGCCGAGTGTACATAGGTTGTAGATTCGCACATCCTCGGTCTGACCGAGCCTGTGGACGCGGCCGATTCGTTGCTCGACGCGCATCGGATTCCACGGCAGGTCGAAGTTGATCATATGGTGGCAGAATTGCAGATTGATGCCCTCGCCGCCGGCTTCGGTCGCGATCAGCACCTGGGCGCGTCCGCGGAACATGTCCATCATCCAGTCCTTCTTGCCGCGATTCATGCCGCCGCGATACGGAACAGCGATCAGATCATGACTGCGGAAGTACTGCAGCAGATACTCCTGAGTCGCCCGATATTCGGTGAAGACGATCACCTTCTCATTCACTTCGCGAATCAGGCTGAGCGCCGTCTCGGCCTTGGTGTTTGCCTGGATCTGGCGGATTACCTCGACCAGCTCCCAGATTTTGGGCCGCAGCGGCGAGTCCTCCGGCGTCTTCTTGAACAGGTTGACCAGCGTCAGGAAGACGGCGTCGCGGCTGCTGCACACCTCGCGCTGCAGCGTGACGAGCGAGAGCATGCTGGTCAGATCGCCGCCACTCTCCTGATAGCGCTGCTTGACGAAGGCGGTGACGGCGTCATAGAGCGCCTGCTCCTCGGTCGACAGCTTGAGCGGGATATTGCGGACGATCCGTCTGGTGAACTGGATGCCGCCATCGCCGCGTCGGTTGCGGATCATGACGCCGGATAGCGCGCCTTGCAGATCGCTTTCGTTTTTGGGCAGGCGCTTGTCGACGACGAAGTTGGCCGCAAATTCGCTTTGGCCGCCGAGCTGTCCGGGCTTCAGCAGCGTTATCAGATTGTAGAGCTCCTCCAGCTCGTTTTGAACAGGCGTCGCCGTCAGCAACAAGCAATATTTTTTGCGCAACTGCGTTACGAATTGATAGTTGGTCGTTTTTTTGTTTTTCAGCTTGTGCGCTTCGTCGATGATGAGCATATCATAGTCGGTATTGAGCAGCAGCTCGCGATGCGGCTCGCGCTTGGCCGTGTCGATCGAGGCGACGACGACATCGTAATGCCATGTATGGGCCTTTTTCTGAGCGACTGCCGCAATGCCGAATTTCTGGTTCAGCTCGCGCACCCATTGCAGTACCAGAGAGGCGGGAACGAGGATGAGCGTCTTGCGGACCAGACCGCGAACGATATACTCCTTAAGTACTAACCCGGCCTCGATCGTCTTGCCGAGCCCCACCTCGTCGGCCAGGATCGCGCGGCCGCCCATGCCATCGAGCACCTTGCGCGCCGTATCGATCTGATGGGGCATCGGATCGAATGCAGGGAGGACGCGCAGCGCCTGCAACTCGTCGAAGCTATCGATTTTGCGGGCTTCCTGCGCTTCGATCGCCAGCTTATAGAGCACCCACTCGTCCCAGGGGCCGTTTTTGGTCAAGCGCTGCTGCAGCTCCTCCTGCCAGCTGCGATCGAATTGCAGCTCCACTAGCGGATGCAGCTTGTTCTTGCTTGCCGTACTCGACGTTGCCGAGCCTTGCGCCTTGGTTGTGTCAGCCACATCTTACACTCCTTCCATGTGCGAAAGATTACATGCCTATCAGTATTGCCGCAATCTGCGGGAATCATAAGAGAAGACGCAAAAAACGAGTCGCGGCAAGGGCTGGGCCAAGCGAAGGGAGGCTCGAACGGTGTCACATAATCGTGAGATTGGAAGGATGGGAATACAATATATAGTATGTTAAAATGAATAATGACCACAATATATGGAGTCGGAAGGGCAGAGCTCTCATAATCTTGCTGTTGCAGAAAATTGGCCTGGCCGACAAGAGATGGAGGCGTTGTGACGATGGCGGAACTGCAGACTGGCGCGCTGAGCGGACTGAGCGAAAAAATATTCCTGGACCGATATGCCTGGAAGGCTAGTGATCCGGGAGAGGCCAAGCCGGGCGATACGGTGCTGGTATTGACGAAGGACGACCCCAAATTCCCGACCAAGGAGGCGGGGGAGGTGATCGCACGGGTCGGCAAACAGGTTACGGTAAAAACGCGAAGCGGCCAAACCGTGACGACTGATACGGACAAGCTGACGCTGACGCGAGAGCAGACGCCTGGCCAGATGTGGGATCGGCTGGCGCGGGCCATGGCGGCGGTCGAGGAGACGGAGCAGTTGAAGCAGCAATGGGCCGAGCGCTTCCGTTATATTCTCGACGACTGGAAGCTCGTGCCGGGCGGTCGGATCGCAGCCGGAGCGGGGGCAAGCGATGAGCTGACGTTGTTCAACTGCTACGTGCTGCCCTCCCCGCATGACAGCCGGGGCGGCATCCTGTCGACGCTCTCGGAGATGACCGAGATTATGGCGCGCGGCGGCGGTGTCGGCATCAATCTGTCGTCGCTGCGGCCGAAGCGGGCGACGGTCGCCGGCGTGAACGGCTCCTCGAGCGGCTCGGTCTCATGGGGCGGCCTGTTTAGCTACACGACAGGGCTGATCGAGCAGGGCGGGAGCCGACGCGGCGCGCTCATGCTCATGCTCAATGACTGGCACCCCGATCTGGAGGACTTCATCACGGTCAAGCAAAAGATGGGCGAGGTGACCAATGCCAACCTCTCGGTCTGTCTGAGCAACGCCTTTATGCGGGCAGTCAAGGAGGATCTGGAGTGGGAGCTGGCGTTCCCCGATACGCGCGACCCCGATTATGATCGGCTATGGCAGGGCGATCTGCAAGCCTGGCGCGAGCTGGGCAAGCCGGTGCAAACGTATCGCAAGGTGCGGGCTCGCGACATCTGGCATACGATCATCGAGTCGGCCTGGCGGTCGGCCGAGCCGGGCGTCGTCTTCATGGAGCATTACAACGAGATGTCCAACAGCTACTATTATAATCCTATCATCTGCACCAACCCGTGCGGAGAGCAGGGACTGCCGGCGTGGGGCGTCTGCAATCTGTCGGCGATCAACCTATCGCGCTTCTACGACGAGGCGACGCAGGATGTGGACTGGCCGGAGCTGGCCAAGGTGACGAAGTGGGCGGTCCGGTTCCTCGACAATGTCATCGATGCGACGCCGTACCACTTCCCGGAAAATGAAGCGAACCAGAAGCGAGAGCGCCGTGTCGGACTCGGCACGATGGGACTGGCCGAGCTGATGATACGGCTCGGCATCCGTTACGGAGACGAAGCGTCGCTAGCCTTCCTCGACCGGCTCTATGGCTTCATCGCTCGGGAGGCTTATCTGGCCTCGACGGAGATCGCGGCGGAGAAAGGTTCGTTCCCGGCCTTCGAGCCGGAGCCTTTCCTGAAGAGCGGCTTCATGCGGGAGCTGACAGGCGCCTATCCGGAGGTTGGCGAAGCGATCCGCAGCCGCGGCATCCGCAACGTCACGCTGATCACGCAGGCGCCGACCGGCAGCACCGGGACGATGGTCGGCACCTCGACCGGCATCGAGCCTTATTTTGCCTTCGAGTATTATCGCCAGAGTCGGCTCGGCTATGACCGGCAGCTCGTGCCGATCGCGCAGCAGTGGCAGGACGCCCATCCCGGCGAGGAGCTGCCGCCGTACTTCGTCACAGCGATGCAACTGACGGCCGAGGAGCATATCCGCGCCCAGGCCGCGATCCAGCGCTGGGTCGACAGCTCGATCTCCAAGACGGCCAATGCGCCCGCAGACTTCACTGTCGAGGATACAAAGCGTCTGTACGAGCTCGCCTTCGAGCTGGGCTGCAAGGGCGTGACGATCTATCGCGACGGCAGCCGCGACGTCCAGGTGCTCTCCACTGCGAGCAAGGAGAGCGATGGAGAGGCGGAGCCGAAGAGCGACGGAGCGCAGCTCGCGGGGCAGTCTGAGGTACAGTCGTCTGCCGAATCGACGGGGGCAGCGGAGCAGACCGCTGCGCGGCTGAAGGAGGAGCAGGCAGGCGGAGCTTCGGGCGATATGCTGGCGGCAGCGCCGCCAGCGCCGATCGACAAGCAGTACAAGCGGCGGCCGCAGGTGCTGCGCGGGGCGACCTACAAGGTCAATACGCCATTCGGCATGGCTTATATTACGATCAATGACCTGGACGGCACGCCAGGCGAGATCTTCCTCAACGTCGGCAAGGCGGGCTCTGACGTGTTCGCGATGGCCGAGGCGCTCGGTCGCGTCTGCTCGCTGTTCCTGCGCTACGGCGACCATGGCAGCAAGGCGCAGCTGCTGATCAAGCATCTCAAGGGCATCGGCGGCACCGGCGCTATCGGCTTCGGCGCGACCCGCGTCGAGTCGATCGCCGACGCGGTGGCCAAGGCGATCGAGCTGCATCTGTCGGCCGCCGAGGAGGCGCAGGGCGAGTCGCAGCGGTCCGAGGCAGCGTATGCGCGACAGGCGGCGAATGGAACGGAGGCTGCGACGAGCGAAGAGGCGGCGATGCGTGAAGAGGTAGCGATGGATCAGGAGACGGCTGCGTCACGCTCGGCAACGGCTCCAGGGGGAGTGGTGGCAGAACGCGAGACTGTTGCAGAGGGACCCACCAGCGCGAGCGCTGACAGTCCCGGACACGGCAACTTGCCTTACAGCTCGACTGATCTGTGCCCGTCCTGCGGCTCCGCCTCGCTCATCAACACCGAGGGCTGCAAAACTTGTGCGAGCTGTGGGTATAGTCGGTGCTAATATTGTTCTAGATACAGCGATCCTGGAGGAACCACCTCCTGTGATCGCTTCTTTTTTTGGATTGCTTTATATTATTAACCACCCATAGGAGGGGACATCTTGTACGATTACATAAAGATACCTGAGATTGTAGATGGAGAAAAATTTGAAAATTTAACATTAGATCTGTTTGCGCGGGTTCTGGATAGAACTCAGAAAAATGGCAGGAGGGGACAACGGCAAAATGGAGTGGATATATTTGGATTCTCCCATACCAATGAATTAACAGGCATTCAGTGTAAAACCAAAAGTAAAGCGGAGTATGGGGACAAAAAATTTCGTGCTTCATTCATCAAGGAAATCAAACGGGAGGTCATTAAAGCGACAGCTTTTAATCATAGGTTGAAGTTGTTTATTATCATGACAACGGCTCCTAGAGATAGTGAAATACAAGATAAAGTGATTGAAATAGATGCAGACACTTATTCTCAGCATGGTTTTCATTTGCAAGTTAAGTTTTGGGAGGATATAGAGCAAATGTTAACGGATGTGCCTCACGAAGAAACCTTTAAAAAATACTACAGCGACTTGATCATAAGGGAGAAACCTATAGGTGGGGTGCAAGGCAAAATTTTCAGTCTTAATGTTGGTGTGGAAAATGAAGATGATAGCATTTATAAGCTATTTCTCGGCTATATTCCTAAGTTAACTAGTACAGCATCAGTCTTTAAATTGTGGATAAAGACGCTTTAGTTTAATGCGAGCCTCCGTGGTCGTGAACTGCCAGTCCACTCCCTTCTGGCTTTCATTGCGGGACTGCTCCCAAGCGGAC
>Ga0160452_100498_pt1 | contig 25336 bp, 20 predicted proteins | sample HID1971I_E6MG_FD_108230 | JGI IMG/M metagenome (GOLD analysis project Ga0160452, IMG submission 108230) | Enriched millipede-associated microbial communities from UW Madison campus, WI, USA - HID1971I_E6 MG | ecosystem: Host-associated > Arthropoda: Insects > Digestive system > Unclassified ...
GCTTCTCGCGACCTCGGCTGTCTTGTCCGTGCAGTTGTCGCAGATGACGAAAATGTCGTACAGCTCTTTTGGATAATCGAGACGCTTCAGATTGTCGATCAACGCGCCGACCACTTGCTCTTCATTGTGCGCGGCCACCAGGATGGCGAACGACTTCTTAGGATCATACTTGCGCTCTCTGGTCTTGCGCGTCAGTCCAAACAACGAGATGCCGAACTGATACACGCCTACGCATGCCAATACGATCTGCATGCCAATAATAAATCCGTTTACCATTTTGGTTGTGCCCCCTTAAGACCCCTTTTTTCATTTTCTCTCTGTACTTTTTTTGCAGACCATCTCTCTGTGTGGGTGCTGCTTGTCTTACAGTCAGGGCAGGCTGCGCTCATTTTTTGTGTATGCAGCCATATTGATTTTGCTCGCTTTCGGCTCGATTGTCAAAACCGGATTTCATCCTAAAATGATCGAAAAGACATGAAATCCCAGCCTGCAATGATCTGATGCGAGCTTTGCTTGGTTTCCTGACCCCTTCATCGAAATCCCTAAGATTTTCTTCATTTTTAATCCCTTTGTCCTTAATAACGTGTTTGCTGAGCAAAAGGTTACAAAATGTGCAGCGCGTGTCATTATTTTTGCCGAACGTTCCCGTTCCTATGTAATCCACCTTTCTACAGCTATAGCCAACCCGATTGTTTCTTAAAACACCGGCGTCGCGGTTTTTCGTCAAACAAAAAAGACCACGCCTCCTGCAAGGAAGCAATGGCCAATCGCCCACAGAGCGATAAGAAAAGCAAAAAAAACTTTTATCTGGCATTAATATACGTTATTATACCGTTGACATGCCGAGAACAATCGACCGCTATGCTGGAGGTGACCATGAAGAAAAAAACTGGAGGTACCCCTATGCAGCGGGTAACAAATTGGCTGATCAGGACGGAACGCAAGATGCTTTTGCTTGCCAATCGAAGACCGATCAATCTGCTGCTCAACCGTCTCTTGAGCGGCTGGCTTGGCACCGTCACCCATCTGGGCGGCGCAACCTTCACCCTGACCGCTGCGCTGCTCGTAGGATTGCTGGGCAGTCCCGAGTGGAGCGCTGCCGGCTGGCAAGCCTTGACCGCCGTTGCGCTCAGCCATCTACCTGTGGCGCTGGTGAAGCGCAAGTTCAAGCGACTGCGCCCCTACCAGGCGCTCAAGAACGTCAATACAGGGAAACGGACGCTGCGCGACCCGTCCTTTCCGTCCGGACATACAACCGCCGTCTGCGCCTGGCTGCTGCCGTGGCTTTTTGTTCACCCGGAGACGTCACTTTTGATCATCGTTCCTGCGCTCATCATCGGGATCTCGGTCGCATGGTCACGGATGTACCTGGGCCTTCATTATCCTTCCGATGTCGCCGCGGGGGCAGCGCTCGGCTCAACGACAGCAGCGCTCGTCGTATCGTTTTGGCCGGCTTTCGTCTGAGCCGCATCGCGCGCTTGCCTGTAGTCTTGCAGTGCCGATACGCCGATGACCGCCTCGAGCCGATAGATCGGCTGGCCTTTATCGATGAACTTGCTCTCATATTCTGTGAGCACCAGATCCTCGCGGATCCCATCCTTGTGCAGATCCAGGGAGATATTGCGCATCAGCAGCTCAGACTCGGCGAAGCTGTTGAGCGAGAACTCAAACAGCGATCTCGAATCGGTTTTGAAATGAATTTCGCCATGCTCGTTCAGCAGCTCGACATATTTCGCCAAAAAACGCGGATGTGTCAGCCTGCGGCGGGCATGTTTGCTTTTGGGCCATGGATCGCTGAAGTTCAGATAGATCCGCTGCAGCTCGCCCGGCTCGAACATCGTCTCGATCTCCTCGATGTTGGCCCGCAAGAGCGCCAGATTAGGCGGACTCTCCTCGCCCTTAGCTTCCCAGACCGCTCTCGCTTTCTCGCTGGCGCGCCGCAGCAGCTCGTCGTACATATCAACGCCGATAAAATTATATTGCGGGTACAAACCGCTCATCTGGCTAATGAATCGACCCTTGCCCATGCCAAGCTCAATGTAGATGGGATGGTCATTTCCAAAAAATTCATGCCAGCGCCCTTTGTAGCTGCCGGCCTCCAGCACGACCAGCTCCGGCTGCGACTCCAGACTTTCGCGGATTCCTTTTCTTCCTCGTAGACGCATCGACAGTTCCTCCATAACAGATGGTTTCTCGTCCTATTGTGCCAGATGCGGCGGAAGGAAGTAAAGAACCGCGCAAAAATAAAAAGCAGCCTCGGACGGACTGTCCGGAAGGCTGCTGTCAAGTTGGGGCTTAGTTAAGCAGTTGATAGTCGATGGAATCTTTTTTGGCGCTATCGATATTGTAAGTGTCCGCGAGTGCGTCCTTCAGCTTCTTGCGGGCTCCAATCTCCAGCGTATGGTTTCCATGGAATCGAGCGCCTGCAAGCGCCATCAATTCTTTGACCGTCAGTTCAACTGTAACCTTCTCATCGCCTTGGGGAATTTTGACCGATGTGTTCATTCCTCATCACCTCACGTTTTGATAATAACAGTATAGCCCTAAATCGTATCTGCTATGACGAGTGGCGCGGCATATTGAAAGTTGTGAAAAACCTTGATTTAGCACACTTTTAATATAACACATCATGTAAGGTGTTGCAAGCCCAAAATCAAATTTTCTTGCCTGCCCGGCAAGTGGCTTGCGGCGCTTTTTTCATGTACAATAGGATGATGTTATGCTCTTGCAGAAAGGGTATGTTCCATCATGTCCGTAGACATACAACAGCGATCGAAAGAGCCTCGGCTCTGGCAAGACAAGCGATTCCATACCTGGAATTACGAGATGAAGCGGCAGTTCGGCGAAAAGGTGTTCAAGGTGACGCTCGACGCAGGCTTCACCTGTCCCAATCGGGACGGCGCCATCGCGATCGGCGGCTGCACCTTCTGCAGCGCCAGAGGCTCCGGTGACTTCGCCGGCAGCCGTCGCGACGATCTGGTCACCCAATTCAACGTCATCCGCGAGCGCCAGCATCTCAAATGGCCGCGCGCCAGCTATATCGGCTATTTCCAGGCTTATACGAATACCTACGCCCCTGTCGAGACGCTGCGCGCCTACTACGAAGCGATCCTGGAGCAGCCGGGCGTCGTCGGGCTGTCGATCGCCACGCGCCCGGACTGTCTGCCGGATGAGGTCATCGATTATCTCGCCGAGCTTCACGAGCGGACATATCTGTGGGTCGAGCTCGGACTGCAGACGGTACACGAGTCGACGTCCGCGCTCATCAATCGCGCCCACGACACCGCCTGCTTCCGCGATGCGGTCGCACGGCTGCGGGCGCGCGGCATACGCGTATGCGCCCATGTCATCTACGGGCTGCCCCAGGAGACGGGGCCGATGATGCTCGAGACGGGTCGCGCCGTGGCAGCGATGGATGTGCAGGGGATCAAGATCCATCTGCTGCACCTGATGCGCAAGACGCCGATGGTGAAGCAGTACGAAGCGGGGCTGCTGCGCTTCCTCGAGCAAGACGAGTATATCTCGCTGGTCGTTGATACGCTGGAGCTGCTGCCGCCATCGATGATCGTCCATCGGCTAACCGGGGATGCGCCGCGCGAGCTGCTGATTGGTCCGATGTGGAGTCTGAACAAATGGTCTGTGCTCAACGGCATCGACGCCGAGCTGAAGCGGCGTGACACGTGGCAGGGCAAGTATTGGAGGGAGCGCTGATGCTTCCGAGCGAGGACCCGCCGCGGCGCAGCAATTCGCTAGACAGACATAGGAGGATATGCTGATGGGATTCCAATCCGTACTGACGATGGCGCGCAGTTGGGTGCTGCAGCGGCTCTCGCCAGGCGCCATCGCCATCGACGCGACGGCGGGCACCGGCGTCGATACGCAGTTCCTCGCCGAGACGGTAGGCGTGCGAGGCACGGTCTACGCCTTCGACATCCAGCCGCTCGCGCTGGTCCGCACCGCTGCCCGGCTGGAGACGCGCTTCGCGGGCGAGGCAGCGGCAGACAAGCCCGAGATCGCACTGCTAGCCGAGAGCCATGCGCAGATGCTGGAGGTTATCCCGGCGTCCAGCCATGGCCGCATCTCGGCCGTTATGTTCAACCTCGGCTACTTGCCCGACCCTGAGGCCGACCAGCGGATCATCACGGGCCACGCCTCGACGCTGCCCGCGCTCGAGGCGAGCCTGGAGCTGCTGCAGCCGGGCGGCATCGTCACGATCGTCGTCTATCCCGGCCACCCGGGCGGCGAGGAAGAGGCAGAAGCTGTGACGAGTTGGGCCTCGCAGCAGCCCCCCGACCGTTGCCAATCCGTGCTATATCGGATGCCGCAAAAGACGGCGGCGCCTTTTCTGATCGCATTGGAGAAGCGCCGGCCACTATAGGGCCGACTGGCTAATGCGAGGCAGCGCTCCAATACGCGCATCACCAAACTTACATATATAGAGGAGAGATTACCATGACTGTCAAACCATACCCTATCCAATTTCAACCTGAGATGAAAGAGCGCATCTGGGGCGGACAAGCGCTGAGCCGCTTTGGTCTGGAACTGCCCGAGGGCAACATCGGCGAAGGCTGGATGATCGGCGATCATCCGAACGGTACGACTCGCGCGGCCAACGGCGAGCTAGCCGGACTTGGTCTCGACGAGATTCGCGAGCGTTATGGAGCCGCATGGTTCGGCACCAAGGGCTATGTAGAGGGCGCGCGTTTCCCGCTGCTCATCAAGCTGCTCGACTGCAATGATGACCTCTCGATCCAGGTGCACCCTACCGACGATTACAGCAAGCTGCCGGCAGGCGAGCTGGGCAAGACGGAGATGTGGTACATCCTCGACGCCAAGCCGGACGCCAAGATTATCTACGGACTGAAGGACGGCGTCGACCGGGCCCAGCTCACGCAAGCGATCGCTGATAATCGCGTCATGGACTGTCTGCAGGAGGTTTCTGTCAAAGCGGGCGATGCCTTCTACATCCCAGCCGGCACGGTGCATGCGCTGTGCTCCGGCATCGTCGTCGCCGAGATCCAGCAAAACTCGGACACGACTTATCGTGTCTATGACTATGATCGCCCTGGCCTTGACGGCAAGCTGCGGGAGCTGCATGTCGAGGACTCCCTCAACGTCATCGCTTATGAAGGCGCAGGCGCGACGCGCACCGAGACGGGCAACGTCCAGGCCGGCGAGTGGCTGGAGATCGCTCGCTCGCCCTACTTCATCGTCGAAAAAGGCATCATCGACGGCCAGGCGAGCCTATCCACCTCGTCCGAGAGCTTCGTCATCCTAGTCATCGCCGACGGCAACGGCGAGCTGCGCTGGGCGGATGGCGCCCAGAACGTCAAGGCTGGCGAGTGCTTCCTGGTGCCAGCTACGTTGGGCGATTACACGCTCGACGGCCAACTGACTGTCATCCGCAGCCAGCTGCCTTAAGGCAAGAAAGTTTCGTTGGCGCGCTCCCGGCAGCCCAAACCGGGGCCGGAGCGAAAGAAAGTTTCGTTCGAGCGCCCCCATCGGCCCAAACCAGAGCCGGAGCGAAAGAAAGTTTCGTTGGAGTGCTCCCGGCGGTGCAAATCGGAGCTGGAGCGAAAGAAAGTTTCGTTCGAGCGCCCCATCGGCCCAAACCGGAGCCGGAGCGAAAGAAAGTTTCGTTGGCGCGCTCCCGGCGGCGCAAATCGGAGCTGGAGCGAAAGAAAGTTTCGTTGGCGCGCTTCCCTCTGACACACGGCTGCCGCACGGCGTGCTCTGATACAGAATTCAAAAAACCTTCCTGTTCGGCCAGCTGCCGGAAGGAAGGTTTTTTGTCTGCTACATTCTAACAGTCTACATGCTGCTCTCTACATAATCGCGACGCGCTGGTCGAGACGCAGGAAATGCGGCAACGCCTGCTGGCGTCCCTCAGCGTCAGGCAGGTAGAGCACGATCAGCAGCGTCTCGCAATCCCGCCGGAGCGCGCCGCCCTCGACATAGGCTTGCAGGTCGAACGGGATACGCTCGATGACTGCGTGCTTGAGCAGCTCCTTCTCGCCCATCGCCAATCCCCGGAACGCAGCCGAGACCTCCTCCGGCCGGGTCCCCAGACGATTCATCCAGGCTTGCCACTCGGCCTTGTCCATCGTGTGCGGCCACCACACCTTGCGCGGCTTATACTTGTGATTGAGGAAGTAGTCCAGCTTCATCAGGCCGAGCACGACCTCCCGATCGAGCTTCGGCGCACGGCCCTCGTCGCTGGCCTGCCCCAAAAACGACCAAAGCCGCGAGAACAAATCTTCAAGCTGATGGCCGATCTTCTGCCACCCCTGCCCTTCCCAGTAGTCGCCGAACGCCTGGAAAAAGTCAAACGGCGAATCGAACACCCGCTCGATGAGATAAAGCAGCGTATGGTCGAGCCGATGGGCGTTCCAATACTTCTCCAGCACATCCTCGACGCGCTTGATGCGGACGATATCGCTGAATGGCAGCAGGTCGTTGCCCAATATCTCGTAGGGTGCGCGATCCATATAGACGTAGCCATGCTTATCCGCACTCAGCCGCATCCCGGTGCCGCGCAGCATCTTGAGGAATCCGAGCTGCAGCTCCTCCGGGCGCAGCGCGAAGACATCGTTAAACGTCTTGCGGAAGCTGTTGTAGTCCTCATGCGGCAGTCCGGCAATCAAGTCCAGATGCTGGTCGATCTTGCCGCTGTCCTTGACCTTGGTGACGGTACGAGTCAGCTTGGCGAAGTTCTGACGGCGCTGCACCTCCTGATTGGTCAGATCGTTGGTCGACTGGACGCCGATCTCGAAGCGGAAGATGCCCGGCGGCGCATGTTCGGCCAGATAGTCGAGTACCTCAGGGCGCATGATGTCGGCCGTGATCTCGAACTGGAACACCGTGCCCTGATGGTTCTCAATGAGAAACTTGAACATCTCCAGCGCGTAGTCTCGCTTGATGTTGAACGTCCGGTCGACGAACTTGATCAGCTTGGCCCCCGACTCGATCAGATAGAGCAGATCCGCCTTGGTCCGCTCGATATCGAAGTAACGGACCCCGACCTCAATGCTGGAGAGGCAGAACTGGCAGCTGAACGGACAGCCCCGGCTCGTCTCGAAATAAACGACGCGATTGGCCAGATGCGGGATATCCTCGACGAACCGGTGCGGGCTCGGCAGCTGGGCCAGGTCAAGCTTGGGCCGCGGCGGGTTGACGATCGTCTCGCTCGTACCATCTGGCTTGTGCTTGCGGTAGGTGACACCGAAGACCATATGAAACTTGCGATCGCCGGCGATCTCCGTCAGCAGATGATGGAACGTCTCCTCGCCTTCGCCGACGACGATGAAGTCAACCTCCGGCAGACGCTCCATCCAATACGGCATATCGTAGCTGACCTCGGGACCGCCGAGGACGATCTGCAGCGACGGCTTGATCTTGCGCAGCATGTTGATGACGGTGATCGTCTCCTCGATGTTCCAGATATAGACCGAGAATCCGATCACATCCGGATTGCGCGCATAGAGGTCGGAGACGATGTTCATCGCCGGGTCCTTGATCGTAAATTCTGCGATATCGATATCGAAATCCCGTTCGCTGTACGCCTTCAGACAGCGCAATGCCAGCGAAGTGTGGATGTACTTGGCGTTTAGCGTAGACAATACTACTTTCATCTCGTACTCCTCAAATTATGGCGTTCCTGCTTCCTCATTGTACCCAATCCCGACGCAAAAAAGAAGAGCCCTGTCGTCCGGCGACAAGGCTCTTCAGCGATTAATAATAGAAATTAGTGCCCGATTTTGATATGACCGCGATCTTGCGCTTGCAACTGAATTACGGGGTAGCTCACTTTCCACTTGCTATTGCCCAGCGCGGTCACTTCGTTAGCGGCGAAGCCGCGCGGCTCGAAGCTGAATTCGCGCTCGTAATGGACGAGCACCTCGACCGGCTGGTTAGGCAGCATCCGCTGCAGCTCGCTGCCGATATTAAGCGCCCAGTACCGCATATCCTGCGCGATCTTGTCAGCGTAGACCATGTAGAAGCTCGGATCAATATTCGCTTCGATGACCAGCCAGCCCTTGGCGTCGCGATTGACGCGCCAGCCCGTGAGGTCGGTCGGACCCGCTTCGGTCCATAACGAAGAAAATTCGTCTTCCATCAGCTTGGCGATCTCCGCCGTCGTAGCGCCGCTCAGCGACGATGGCAGCGACGGCGGCAGGAAGGCTGCTTTCTTGGTTGAGCGTTCAGCTTGCTCGATCAACGGCCACACATGCTCGCTGGATACCGCCAGGTTCAGGTTAGCCGTCGTATCGGGAATCATCGAGGTGGTGATGCCGATGACTTCGCCGTATTCGTCGAACAGCGCGCCGCCGGAGCTGCCTTGATCGATCGCAGCCGTCGTCTGGATGTAGTTGACGCCTCCATCGTAATGGATGTTGCTGACGACACCCTCGGACGCCGTGTTGCGGAAGCCCTTCGGGCTGCCGATGGCGATGACCGGATCGCCTTTGAAATAGACATGCGACTGATCGATCACGACGGGCAATGCGCCGATCGACGAAGCCGTCTCGATAATCGCCAGGTCCGCATCCTCGTCATAGGCCAGGACGCCGTTAATCTTCAGCGACTCGCCGTTCGTCAGCTCAATCGTACCCTCAGTGGCGTCAGAGACGACATGGAAGTTGGTGAGCACCCAGCGATCGTCGATCACCATGCCGCTGCCTTGCCCGCGGTCGGTCTCGATCGTCACGATGCTGTCATCATAACGGTAGACAATCTCGCTGAACGACATCGTCTCATATCCGTATGTATCCGTATCGGTATCCGTCTGCTGCTCCGCGTCGTCCAGCAGGAGCTGCTCGAGCGAGCGGATCCCGATCGTCCGGGTCGCGCCGTCCCAGCTGACCTGGGCGCCCAGCGCTTCGCTGACGAAGCGCAGCGGCACCATCGTCGAGCCTTGCAGCAGCTGCGCTGGCGCATCCAGCTGTTGAGCCTTGCCGTTGACGGTCGCTTGCTTTGAGCCGAGCTTGAGCGAGATGACGGTGCCGCCCTTGGTGGCGAAGATCGTCTTGGATTGCGGTTCCCAGCTTACTTCAGCCTGCAAGGCTTCGAAGATTGGCCGCATCGGCACCAGCGTATAACCGTCCAGTTGGACGGGCGATGGGCTGAAGGCAATCGCCTTATCGTCGAGCAGTACTTTGATCTCGGATTGGGCGGCTGCAGCATAGGCAGGCTCCAGCGTCCATCCGGAGAGCGGATGGATGGCGATGCTCAGGGCGATCGCCGACGTTGCGATAAGACGAGATAATTTTTTCATAGGCTGCGTACATCCTCCAGTAGGTTCCTTTATCTTCCATACCCCCGTATCGTACCATCGCCCTCGAGCTTTTGTCCATACAAATCTTGCTCCTTACTCCCACTTGAACGTGAGCGAGGCCGCGATAAAAGCGATGACCAGCCAACCGCCGAGCAGCGCTGCCTCGTACCACACCTCCGTCAGCCCCGCGCCGACGTTCATAATCTGGCGCAGCGCGGTCGACAGATGGGCGATCGGCAGCAGCTCGACCACCGGCTGCAGGAACTTCGGCATGTTCTGGATCGGGAAGAAGACGCCGCCAAGGAACAGCAGGGGGAACGAGACGAAGCCGGAGATCGGCCCGGCGCTCTCCGGCGTCTTGGCGACGCCGGCGATGACGAAGCCGATCGACATAAAGGCCAGCGTGCCCGCGACGACGAAGGCGAGCAGGAGCAGCCAGGAGCCGTTGACCTGGGTGCCGAAGATAAGCTGGGCGATCAGCAGCACGATCACCGCCTGCAGGCCGTTGAGCAGCAGACGCGCCGTAATCTGGGCCGCGATAAACGAGGACGCGTGCAACGGCGTGCTCTGCATGCGGCGCAAAATGCCGCGCTCGCGCCAGGAGGAGATCTGGCCCGCCACGCCGTTGAGATTGGTCGTCATGATCATCATGGCGACGATGCCCGGCACCAGGAAGTCGATATAGCCGAGATCCAGCGCCTGCACGCCCTCGCTCTCCACAGTGAGCAGCGGCACATAACCCGTCCGCGCCTTGGATACCTCGTCGATCACATACGTGACGGTCGTGCGCGCCAGCTCGGAGACGGTCAGCTGCGTCTCGTCCGTGTACAGTCGGACCGAAGCCGCTTGCCCCGGAATCGCCGCATCGATCGCTTCGCCGAGTCCTGCCGGCAGCACGATGACAAACGACGTATCGCCGGCCCGCAGCCGCTCCATCGCGGCCGTCGATGTGTCCGCCTGTGTGAGCGTGAGCGCGCCGCTCTCGAGCAGCCGCGACTGCACCTCGGCCGATGCGGCGCTGCCGTCCTCGTCGACGATCATCCCTTGCAGCGAGAGGCTGTTGCCCTGACCGAGGAAGGAGCCCATCATCACCATCAGGAAGATCGGGAAGGCAACGCTCCAGAACAGCATCTGCCGATTGCGGGCGAACAGCTTGAGCTGCGCCAGCGTCAATTGCTTGTAGGCATTCATCCTTCTCTCAGGCTCCTTCCCGTCATCTGAATAAAGACGTCCTCAAGCGACGCCGTGCGTGTCTGCAGTCCGGCGAGCGGCAGCGACTCGCGATCCGCCATGCCGATCAACGCGGTCAATGCCTGCTGCAGGTTATCCACATAGAGGATGACCCGATCCTTGCGGATCTCGGCCTGCTCCACCGAAGCGAGCGACTGCATGCGCGAGAGCAAGCGCTCGCGCTCCTCCTCGGACGCATGCGGCTCGGCGGCCAGATCGAACTCGATGGCGCTGGCCGAGGCCAGTCGCTCGATCAGCCGACGCGGCGTGTCGAGCGCGACGACGCGCCCGCTGTCCATGAGACAGATGCGGTCGGCGAGGATCTCGGCTTCATCCATATAATGCGTGCTCAGCACAATCGTCTTGCCCTCCTCGCGCAGCCCGAGGATGATATCCCAGAGCATGCGCCGCGCCTGCGGGTCGAGCCCCGTTGTCGGCTCGTCGAGGAATACAACCTGAGGATCGTTGACGAGCGCCAACGCGATCGCCAGCCGCTGCTTCTGTCCGCCCGACAGATGCTTGACGCGGTCATTGAGCTTCTCCCGCAGCAGCACTCGCTCCAGCAGCGGCTCCACCGGCAGCGTCGGCACCCGGTAGAAGCTTGCGTACATCGCCGTAATCTCGCGTACAGTGAGCAGATCGAACAGCGACGTCGATTGCAGCTGTACGCCGATTACCTCCTTGACGCGAGCCAACTCGGTGCGGGTATCATATCCGGCGATGCGGGCGCTGCCTTCGTCCGGCAGACGCAATCCCTCCAGCATCTCCATCGTCGTCGTCTTGCCGGCGCCGTTGGGACCGAGCAGCCCGAACACCTCGCCGCGCCTCACCTCCAGCGACACGCCGCCCACTGCGGTGAAGTTGCCGTATCGCTTGATTAATCCTGTCGCCTCGATGACCGGACGTTCCGGTTCGTGAGCCATATCGACATCTCTCCTCCTCCCGACATGCGGCCGGGATAGCTAATCGATCGAACTTCATGCTATAGTAGGGAAAATAACACCACAGAACGGAGTCCGTACCATGAAGCAATCCAAGCATAACACGCCCTCCCGCAAAGCTGCAAAGCAGCCTTCGCCAGCCAAGAAGAGAACCGGAGCCCCCGGCAGTCACGGACCTAAATCGTACGACGTGCGGGAAGCCGCAGAGCTGCTGCCCTTCCTGATCGAGCGCTACGCCCGCCTGAGCCGCAATGCCGTCAAATCGCTGCTCACCCGCAAGCAGGTCGCCGTCGACGGCCGTATCGTCTCCGCTCACAACTACCCGCTGCAGCCGGGGCAGACGGTCACCGTCGGCGAGCGCCAGGTCGAGACCGCGCCGCTCGTCGGCCTGTCGATCCTGCACGAGGATGAGCATCTCATCGTCATCCACAAGGATGCCGGACTGCTCTCGATCGCCACGGACAAGGACGAGCAAGTGACCGCTTACCGGCAGCTCACCGCCTATGTGCGGCGGCAGGACCCGAAGCAGCGCATCTTCGTCGTCCACCGGCTCGACCGGGACACCTCCGGCGTCATGATGTTCGCCCGCAGCGAGCAGGTACAGCAGCTCCTGCAGAACGACTGGCAGGAGATCGTCACCGAGCGCAGCTACGTTGCCCTGGTCGAGGGACGGGTGCGCCAGCAGAGCGGACGCATCGAGTCATGGCTCAAGGAGAGCAAGACGCTGCGGATGTACGCCAGCCTGCGGCCCAATGACGGGCAGCATGCCGTGACGCATTACAAGGCGCTCCAATCGAGCCGCACCCACAGCTTGCTCGAGGTGACGCTGGAGACCGGCCGCAAAAACCAGATCCGCGTCCATATGGAGCAGATCGGCCATCCCGTCGTCGGCGACAAAAAGTACGGCGCAAGCGGCAATAATATCCTCGGCCGTCTCGGTCTGCACGCGCGCGTGCTCGCCTTCCGGCACCCGGTTAGCGGCGAAGCGCTCCGCTTCGAGACCGCCATCCCGAAGCCGTTCCTGAAGCCATTCCGCGAGACGCCCTAGAGCGAGTCTGCATACTCCGAACGCGGCAGATTATGCGGGTTTGCAGACACACCCTGGCAGGAGCGACTGACACTAGCCGCCCGCTTCCGGGTATGCCGGAGTCGAATCTGCGCTACACTTCGAATAAAGGCCTGTCCCACGTCATCGTGTATGACGGGGACAGGCCTTTTTGGTCTATCGTTATGATTATCGCCAGCGTCACATCGCTTCGAAGCGACTGAGCTCGCCGCGGAACATGAGCTGGAGTGAGGGCGAGCGTTCGAGATCCGCAGGCGTCGTGAGCGAGGCGCATTGCGGCACGAGCCGCCGCCCGCTCGCCTCGAAGGCAGAAGCGACGAATTGGGAGCAGAAGTAGGCATGCCGGCGTCTGACTCGCACCCTCATCATCACCCCGAACAGTCCGAGCAGATTGTAGCGGTAACGGTCCGGCTCCGCCTCGAAGCGGCGCACGTAGGCGCGGATCCGCTCATAATCTCGCTCGCTGACATCGCAGCTGTATACGGCGCAAGCCCCCTGGCTGAGCAGACCGTCGCCCAGACTTTCCTTGACGAAGCCGCCGATAAACGGATTGCCCGGCCGCTTGCGTCCGAAGCTGTACACCTCGCTCAGCTGCGCATCAAACGCGATCGAGGCATGATTGAGCTCGGCGCGCGTATATAGCCGGATCAAACGCGAGAGCAGCGTTCCCGTATCCGACAATATGATATAGACCGTCTTCTCGTTCATCTTCCATTCTCCACCCGTACGCGAATTGGATGACCGTGCGGCATCCCCTATAGCTATAATAATAGGAGGCGAATGGAAAAAAAACCGTCCGGTGTCGGACGTAAAAACTGGACTGGGGTCCAGTGTCAGAAAGGACAAAACCCGCTTCTCCTCAACTACTCCGCCTCCTGTACAGCCAGGATGGCTGTCAGCAGCTCGACCGCCTTTTGATGCTGCGGGTCCTCGCGGATCACCTTGTCGCGCACCCGCTCCACCAGCCGATAAGAGGCGCGGCCGCTCAGCACGCCGTCTGCTGGCAAGCCCTCGTCCCGCTGGAAGCGCTGGACCGCCGCCTTCGTCTCCTCGTCGAAGATGCCCTCCGGCTCGCCAGGCTCGTAGCCAAGCGTCGCCAGCAGCTGCTCGGCAGTCTTGACATGCTGACCATAGCTGCCGACCGCAACCTCGATGTCCGAGGGCAGCGAGGGTAGCGAGGCATAGTCCGGCATCCGCACCTCGATCGTCGGCTCAATGCCCTCCTCATGGATCCAACTGCCGTCGGCGCGACGCCATTGCGCCTCGGTCAGCTTCAGCACCGAGTGATCCTCGAACTGCTGGAACGTCTGGACGATGCCCTTGCCGAACGTTTTGACGCCAACCACCTCGATGCCTGCCGAATCCTTGAGCGCCGCTGCCAGCACCTCGGCCGAGCTGGCGCTGTTCTGATCGACGAGTACGACGACCGGCAGCCGCCACGGCTCCTCTTGCTGGGATCGATGCGTCACATGATGCTGCTCGTCCTTGTAGACGACCTGCACGATCACCTCGTCCTTCGGGACGATCCGGCTGGCGATCTCGATCGCGGGACGGAGCAGTCCGCCCGGATTCATGCGCAGATCAAGGATGAGCGCGCGCATGCCCTCTGCCTGGAGCGCCTGCACCGCCGCATCGAACTCGGTCGCCGTATCCTCGGAAAATCGGATGATCTGGATCGTGCCGATGCCGTCCTCGCGCATCTCATGCTCGACCGTGACGACCGGCACCGGGGCGCGCACCAGCACTTGCTCGAACGGCGGCTGCATCCCCTCGCGCTCGATCGTCAGCGTCACTTTGGTCCCCTCCTCGCCACGCGTCAGCTCGACGATCTCGTCGAGCGAGCGGCCCTCCAGCGACGTATTGTTGATCTCGATGATAACATCGTCCTTGAGCAGCCCCGCCTGTTCGGCCGGCGCGCCTTCGACGACCGACTCGATCAGGAAGCGGCCATCCTCCTGGCGCAGCTCCACGCCGATGCCGACAAAGGACTTTTCATACCGTTCCAGGTAGCTGCTGCCCCGTTCTTTGGTGTAGTAGGTAGAGTAAGGGTCGTCAAGCGAGGCGACCATCCCCTCCGCAGCCCCGTGCAGCAAACTGCTCGGCTCTGCGCCGTCCAGATAATCGCTCATGATCTCCTTATATGTCGTATCCAGATTGCGGAAGACCGGCTCCTTCAGCATCGGATATTGCAGCAGCATCGACCAACGGCCGACGACGAAGCCGACGGCAACGACGACCAGACAGAGGAGTACCAGCAGCGCAGCGCGCCGCTGGCGCCGTTTGGGCGAGTCGTAAGGGTACATCCGCTTTCCTCCGTTCCAGATATGCTGATATCACTGTAACGCATTCGGCGTCCGGCTTCAAGCAGGGCGCGCATGCCTTGTGCGCATAGGGCAATTCCGATACAATCAAGCTAGTTGAAATTAGAGATAGAGGAGAGAAACCGATGACTTACAAGCTGATTGCCATCGATGTAGACGACACCCTGCTGAACGACGAGATCCAGGTGAGCGAGGGCACGCGCGCTGCGCTCGTCGAAGCGATCGCCCAAGGCGTCACAGTGACGCTCGCGACCGGGCGCATGTACGCTTCGGCGGCCAAGATCGCTCGTCAGATCGAGCTCAATGTGCCGATCATCACCTACCAGGGCTCGCTCGTCAAGACGCTGATCGACGGAGAGGTGCTATATGAGCGCAGTGTCCCGGACGATGCGGCGCGCGAGCTGTTCGCCTACTGTGCCCGCAAGGGGCTGCATCTGCAGCTCTACGTCGACGACCAGCTCTATGTGCGCGAGGACAATGAACGGGCGCAAGGCTATTCGCGCCTCTCCAACATCCCCTTCATCGTCGAGCCGGACTTCGAGCGCCTGATCGGCCAGCCGATGAACAAGATGCTGATCATCGACGAGCCGCAGCTGCTCGACGAGGTCGCGCGCGAGCTGGCGCGGCTCATCGGCGATCGCGTCCACATTACCAAGTCCAAGCCGCATTACCTGGAGTTCATGCACAAGGAAGGCACCAAGGGCGACGCCCTGCGCTTCATGGCCGGCCACATCGGATGTACGATGGATGAAGTCATCGCGATCGGCGACTCCTGGAATGATCGCGAGATGCTGGAGGCTGCCGGGCTAGGCGTAGCGATGGCCAATGCAGTGGAGCCGCTCAAGGCGATCGCGGACTACATTACGTACTCCAATAATGAAGAAGGCGTACGCCACGTCATCGAGAAATTCGTGCTCGGGCGGCCGGTGCTGACCTAGGGTGTGTTTGCAAACCCGCTCAGGGGCATCTTAGGCTGCCTTTCCGCCCCCTGCGGCGTCACTTTTGCTTGCCGTACCCCCGGTACGACTGCACAAAAGTTCCTGGCATGGAACGAAAATTCAGCCCAATCTGCTACCCTCCGAGTATGCAAACACACCCTAGGGCGTGTCTGCAAACCCGCTCAGGGGCATCTTAGGCTGCCCGACACGGATGGAGCGATCAGCCGTTACCTCTAGCCCGCCTGCGAGTAGATCGCCGCAAACAGCAAACACCCCTCTTGGCATTGGGTTGCCAAAAGGGGTGTTTGCTGTGCAATGGGAAGGGCAGCTCCTGCGCCGATCGCTTGGGCTCACAGCCCGGCGAGCACCTGGTACCAGACGCCCTTGCGAGAGTAGAGCAGCTCCCGCACCTCGGGCCATCCGCCCAGATAGTCGATGTCGAACAAGCCCTGCGGCACCGTGAACTGCGCTTCGGCAGCCGATGCCAGCGCCTCGTTGGCCGGACGGAAGCCGTAGTCCATCAGCACCGTCTGCGCTTCCTCGCTGTACAGATAGTCGACGAATGCCTCCGCGACCTCGCGGGTGCCGTGCTTGTCGACGTTCGCATCGATGACCGCCGCCGGATTTTCGATCAGGATCGTATCCTGCGGGATGACGATATCGTAGGGGACGCCTTTGGCGATCCGTGCGAGCAGTTCGTTCTCGTAGGTGACGATGACGTCGCCGACGCCGTATTCAAAGGCAGCCATCGAGGCGCGTCCGCTTTTGTCCAACGATTCGATATTGGCGTGCACCTGCTCCAGGAACTGCTTGGCGTAGGCCGGATCCGCCTGGCCTTGCTCGCGCTCCGAGCGCTTCAAGCCTGCGCCGTAGATGGCGTTGATGTCCCATTGGGCGCCGCCGGACGTCTTCGGATTGGGGTAGAGCACCTTGACGCCGGGACGGGTCAGGTCCTGCCAGTCGCGGATGCCTTGCGGATTGCCCTCGCGGGTCCCTAGGACGACGATCGACCGCGAGATCATGCCGTTAGCGCCCTTCTCGCGCCAGTCATGGGTGATAAAGCCGGCCTGCTCGATCTTCTCGACGTCGCCCTCCATCGCGAGCAAGGTCACGTCCGCCTCGAAGCCGCCGACGATCGCGCGCGCCTGCGTCCCCGAAGCCTCGTAGGACTCCTGGAAGGCGACCGTCTGACCGGACTCCTCCTGCCAGTAGGCCTGGAACCTCGGCAGCAGCTCGGCCATCGCGTCCTTGACGACCGAATACGCGCCGATGACAAGCGTGACATCGCCTTGCGGGGTCGGCTCTCCCTCTGCCGTCTCCGCAGGCGAGCCGCTGCAGCCGCTGACGATGAGCGCTGAGCCGAGCAGGACAGCAAGCGCGCTTCGTCCGAGCCACTGCCGGATTGGATGATGAACTAAGGGCATATCGATACACAACGCTTTCTCATTCGGGATAAGTGCCTAGGGGGTATCTTCCCAAGCGGGTTTTCAGACACACCCTAGATATGGATCGGCATCGGATCTTCCTTGAGCCGGTTCTCCATGATCCAGCTCTCTTCGTCCGTGAACAGATAGGCGCGATGGACGAGCACAGTCACCTCGTCGCCCGGATGCAGGATATCCTTCTCCAGCGAACGGTACGTGATGAGCGTCGTGTCGCCGACGACAACCTCGACCATCCACTCGCTGCCGCGAAAATGCAGCTGCTTGATGCGTCCTGGCTCAGTCGCCGAGAAAATGCGGAATTCATGCGGCTTGCCGATCTCGATATACTCGGGGCGGATCAGCGCCTTTACGCCTTCGCGGTCCGCCGCCGGCTCGAAGCCCTTGAGCTTCGACACATCGCTGACGATCGTCGATTCGCCGATGAAGCTGGCCACGAACTGGGTTTGCGGGCTTTTGTAGATGTCCCAAGGCGTGCCCTTCTGCTCGAGCCGGCCTTTGTTGATGATCATGATCTCGTCGGCGACCTCGATTGCCTCGTCCTGGTCATGCGTGACGAAGATCGACGTAATGCCGAGCCGCTCGATCATCTCCTTGAGCCAGGTCCGCAGCTCCTGGCGGATCTTCGCATCGATCGCCGCGAACGGCTCGTCGAGCAGCAGCAGCTGCGGCTCCGGCGCCAGCGCCCGGGCAAATGCGACCCGCTGCCGCTGACCGCCGGAGAGCTGATGCGGCAGCCGATGCTCGAAGCCCTTCAGCCCGGTCAGCTCGACGAGCGACATGACCCGGTTGCGGATCTGCTCCTTCGACTGCTTCTTCACCTTCAGGCCGAAGGCAATATTATCATACACGGTCATATGCTTGAACAACGCGTAGTTCTGGAAAACAAACCCGATGCCCCGCTCCTGCGGCGGCAGGTCGTTGACCCGCTTGCCGTGGAAGACGATATCCCCGGAGGTGGGCGTCTCCAGTCCGGCGAGCATGCGCAGGATGGACGTTTTGCCGCCGCCGCTCGGGCCGAGCAGGCCGATCAGCCGTCCTTTCTCGATCGTAAAGCTGACGTCTCGGACGGCGTGGAAATCCCCGAAATGCTTGTTAAGCTGCGTGACCTCGATATGCATGGCTTAGTGCTCCTTTCGTTTCTTGGCCCACTCCATCATCAGCAATAGTCCGATCGATACGGCGGCCAGCACTAGCGCTACGCTGTTGGCGGCCAGAACGTTGAAGTTCTCGACATCCTGGTACACCAGCGTCGTCGCCGTCTGCGTCTTGTTCATAATGTTGCCGGAGACGACCAGCACCGCGCCGAACTCGCCCATCGAGCGCGCCACCGTCAGCACGACGCCATAGATGACGCCCCAGCGGATCGACGGCCAGGTGACCTTCCAGAACGTGTAGAACGGATAAGCCCCAAGCGTCGAGGCCGCCTCCTCCTGCTGTGTGCCGATCTCCTGCAGCACCGGCATCACCTCGCGGATCATCAGAGGGAAGGTGACGAACAGCGTCGCCAGGATCATCCCCGGCAAGGCGTAGACGACCTTGAAGCCCAGATCCCCGAAGAAGCTGCCAATGATCGTATTCGGTCCGAGCAGCAGCACGATCATCAAGCCGCCGATGACCGGCGACACCGCGAACGGCAGATCGACGATGCTGTTGAGCAGCTGCCGCAGCCGCTTGCTCAGCCACGTCGCACGGACGAGGTACAGCGCGAGCATGACGCCGAACAACGTATTAATGAAGGTAACGGTAACGACGATCAGGCCGGTCATATATAGCGCATGCAGCGACTGCGGACGACGAAGCGCATCCACGAAGCCGCCGAAGCCTTCCTCCCACGAGCCGATGAAGATGCGCACCAGCGGGATGATGATCAGAATCGTAAATACGGCGTAGGTTAGCGTAATCCATAACTTCTTCATGCGCCCGCCCTCCTCGACTGGATCACATTGACGATCCACAAGATCAGGAAGGACAAGGTCAGCAGCACGATCGAGACAGCGGCAGCGCCCTGCGGGTTGTCGCTCTCGACCTCGCCGAAGATATAGACCGAAGCGACCAGCGTCCGTCCCGGGATATTGCCCGCGATCAGGACAACAGCGCCGAACTCGGCTAGCGCCCGCGAGAAGGCAAGCATACCGCCGCTCAGGATGCCCGGCGTCATCGTCGGCAGGATGATCTGGAAGAAGGTCTTGGCCTTCGATGCGCCCAGCGTGTACGCCGCCTCTTCCTCGGAGCGATCCATCTCCTCGAGGAGCGGCTGCACCGCCCGGATGACGAACGGGAAAGTGACGAACACCATCGCGATCACAATCGCCGGCTCATGGAAGACGATCTCGATGCCGAACCAACCGGCCAGATCGCCGACCAGACTATTCGGTCCGAGCAGCAGCAGGATCATCAGGCCGCCGACGGCGGTCGGCAGCGCGAACGGCAGATCGACGAGACTGTTCAGCAGGCGACGTCCCCAGAAGGAGTAGCGGATCAGCACCCAGCCGATCATCGTGCCGACCGCGATATTGATCAGCGCCGCGATGAGCGCCAGACGAATCGTTAGCAGGACGGCTTTCCAGGCCAGGGGATCGCTGACGCTCTCCCAGAAAGGCTGCCAGCCGAGCGAGAAGGATTGACCGTAGACGCCGATGATGGGCAGGACGATCAGGATAATAAAATAAAGCATGACGGTGCTGCGGAAGCCAAAGCTCCACCAGCGGCTGCGCAACCTCAAATTCAACGTAGATAACCCTCCCAGACCTTCGGTATGTCCGATCAACCTGTATAGGCAATGCCTTAATTCCTATTAATTCGGTAGGTATTAATACTTTAGCAGAATGTGGGCCGTCCAGTCAATGACAATTTGCGGGGGAAGGGCTTCGTGGGGGGCATCGTGGAAGGCGGGCTGACAGGATCATGGCACGGTCTGTTATAATATGGAAGGTTACGATATAATGGAAGGCGTCAGCTTAGGAATGTAGACATTCTATTTAGTAGGTAATCGCATTCAGAGCGGTTTTAGGAATGTGGGTATACTTATTGCCTGTCTGCAACTCTAACGCTCGCCCTCGACCTTATTTGGTCAATAAGAAAGCCTTTTGCAGGCTAACGCTCGCCAGCGAGCTTATTTTGGTCAAACGACGCCAAATGGGGCCACTTCTCGCAAATAAGCGCCGTGGCGAGCGTAAGAATTTCTAAACACATAAAATAACGGAAATAAGCGCTGTGGCGAGCGTTAGAGCGGCGATGGAACTGCGGCGATGGCTTTTAGTTACTAGGGGAAATACTCCACGTAAGCTCAGCGGTATATTATAGGCAGCGATACGTTCAGCACAGCTAGCATTAGACGTAAGGAGATGATTTTAGGTGACACGGATGCGAAAAAGTATTGGACTCTTCTCCTTTGTTCTGTTCATTGGCTTTGTCGTCTTTGCTTTTTTCGGCAATCCTTTGAAATACTACACTTTGAAAAAAGAGTTTGAAACATACTTGGAGGCAAAATATAACCAACCCTTTCGTGTTGAAAAGGTCACCTTTGATCCGATGCACAGAACCTATCACTCGAACGCGACTCCTGCAAACAATCCTCAACTTCGGTTTTACATTGGCCAAAACAATATTACAAAAGAAATTGATGATGCCTATGAACTCGAAAAAGATAGACTTAAAGAGCGACTGGACCAACAATAAGTAAAAGAGGCGGATACGGCGGAATGTCTCATGCTCCGCTCGAATCAGCCTCTACTTAGGATACCATCAATACTTTAGCACCTCGCAAAGAACGAGCACCCTGTGCAGCATGGAAGCCATCAACCGGCTTGCCCCCGGAACTTGAGCAGCCGCAGGATAATCGTCAACGCCTCCGCCCGCGTCGTCCGCGCGAGCAACTCCAGCCTCTGGTCGGTGCGACCGCGCAGGATGCCCGTCTCTGTCAGGTAAGCGCCCGGGCGCACCGCCCACTCCCCGAGCAGATGCCGATCTGCGTAGACCGGCCAGCGCCCCCGGCTCGCTTGACGCCCTGGCACCCAGCGCACGCGCGGCGATCGCGGCCAGCTCCTGCCGCGTGATCGGCTGACGAGGCCGGAAGGTCCCGTCCTCATAACTGGCGACGATGCCAAGCGATACACCGTCGCCACAGCCGTCGCGCCCATACCATTCGACTTATTCATAGTACCAGTCGGAGAGCACCATCCGAGCGATCGCTGCCAGCGACTGGATCGTGATCTCCTGCTGATCCAGCACGTCGGCCGCCGCGATCTCGCTCCAGTTCGGCGCTGCCGCTGTCAGGCCGTAATAACGCGAGACGATCGACAGGGTGCGCAGCGTGATCTGCGATTCGCCCGCGACGAGCGTCACTCGCTGCTGCCGGAAGACGGCCAGCTTGTCGTTCAGCTCCGTTACCGCCGCATTAACTGCCGATTGCGAAGGATTACCCGTGCGTACGCTCTCAGCCGCTGTGATCGCAGTCATCAGACTGGTCTTGGCCGCCTGCGGATACTGCCCGACCTTGTCGCCGGTCGGCGCTGCGTCATGCGCGGCCTGTGCCGTGTCGATCGCCGCCTGCAAGGCTGCTGTGTCTATCGGCTGCGGCTGGATGATGTTCGAACGGAATGTCTGTACCGCTGTACCTAGCGCACTGAGCGCCGCATTGACCGCGGTCTGATCCGCTTCGCCGTCTGCATAGACCGCCTGCGCCGACTGGATCGCGCTGTGCAGCGCAGCCTTGGCTGCTGTCGACACCTGCCCGGCCCCACTGCCTGTGCTGGTGCTGTCATGCAGTGTCTGCGCCTCTACAATCGCTGCACCGAGCGCGGCAAGATCCGCCAGACTAATCGTCATCACATGTGTGGCTGCGCCGACCGCCAGCGTCTGCACCTCGCCGTCACTGTCGATGATCTCTGCCTTATCCAGCCGGAGCGTCGTCTCGCCTGGCGTCGGCTGCTCCAGCACCTGCCCATGGAGGCTGAACCACTCCCCCTCCTCCTCGAGCGCCTGGCCCGGCGCGCCTAGCAGCACATTGATCAGCCCGGCCTCCGTCTTGACGGCAGCGCCGAGCACCGCTACTCCTGGACGGGAGACGGAGATCGCCTCCTCGGCGAGCATCGTCATGCCGTCGCTGCCCGTCTCCGTCGCGAAGGTCAGCGCCGCAGGGTCATAGGCGACGACGGCATTGAACGTGTTATACGCCGTCGTCCCCGCTGCCGCGCTCACCTCGAATGTCGCCGATTGCCCGGCATATGCGGATGCCGGACCGCTCACCGCAGGGATCGGCAACGCTGTCGGCTCCGGCTCAGACCCGTTGTCCCCTGGCTCATCGCCATACACCTCCAGCTCGAACAGTCGGACGCGGCCGTCGGCGCTAGCATTGCCCTTCGTGACATACAGCCGCAGTCGCTCGGTTGTTACCGGCTCCCACGCCAGCTCTGCGAACTGTCCGAAGTAATTATCCTCCTCATTGCCTGTAACTGAAGCGACCGTAACCCATCCCGAGCCGTCCCACGCCTGGAGCTCAAAGTCGGCGAGCTGCATTCCTTTGGCATCGCTCTGCCCGCTCCACAGCCGCGCCCCTTCGACCTCGTAAGGCTGATCCCAGGCCAGCTCCAGCCAGTGCGGGCCTTCCGCCCCGCTCACCCAGCGGTCGGCTGCTGTATGTCGGTTGCCATTGATGGCATAGGTCGGCGGGAAGCTGCCGCTCTCATGGCTGGAGCTCGCCGTCACCGTCGCTAGCGAGGCGACGTTGGGCAACGCAGGAGGTTCCGTGATGTCGATCCACGTCCGTTCACTCACCCCCGAGCCATCGTTCGCCTCCGCCACCACCGCGACGGTCCCTGCTGCCAGCGCCGTCAGCACGCCTTGCGGAGTGATCGAAGCCAGCGAGGTTGCCAGCCCATCCTGCCCTTCGACACGCCACGCCAGCGAGGGGTCATCGGCATGGGTCGGCAGCACCTGAGCCTGGATCGCCACGCTTTGACCGACATCCAGCTTCGTGATCCGGTTCTCCGGCGTCAGCTGGATCGCATGCACATAGACTGGCGTAATCTCCGGCTCCACCGGATTCGGATCATGCTCCCACACCTCCAGCTCGACCAGACGCGCATGATTGTCGTTGATTTGCGGGCTCACTGTCCCGTTCGTAATATACAGCCGGATTTTGTCCGTATTCACGACAGGGAAGCTTAGGTCGTTGTACTGACCCAGTCGGACGTCCATCGGATTATTGGTTACCTCAGCTGCGAGCTTCCACTCGCCATCCTCCCAATATTGCACCTGGAAGTCTCGCATCTGCCAGTTGCTCGTCCCCTCGCCCGCGCCGCTCCATACCCGGACACGATCGATCGCATAGCTCTCCTCCCAGGCCAGCTCCAGCCAGTGCGGCGCCTGGCTTCCAGCAGCGGTAATCCAGCGGCTGGCGATGATCTTCGACCCATCTGTCGCCAGCGATGGCGGATAGAGCGGATTGTAGGAGCTTGCCGTCAGTGCGGCTGTGCGCGCCAGATTTTGCTTGCCCGGCAACGGCTCAGGCGCGACCTCAGGAGGAGTCGCTGGCGGCTCGATCTCGCCGTACTCGTACAGCAGCAGATCGTCGACCGTTACCGATCCTGCCGCATCCTGCTTGTAGATATAGATGACCGCATTTGTCGCAACAGGTCCTGTGGTGAAGACAACCTCCCTTCCTGCATACGTCGATCCCGTGCCGAAAGCCACATCCTTGGCAGGCTGACCATGATTTTTGACGCCGAGCAGCACCCGCCCGTTGTTCATACTGGCGGCGTAGCCGGACAGCTTGTAGATCGTATTGGGCTTGAGCGCGATCGTCTGCTCGATGCCCGAGACGGCATTTGTCAGCCTGGCCGCGTGGTCTCCGGTGCGGACGTCGGTATCGACGACCGCCGCGCCGCCATAGGTGTTGCCCCATCCGGCGAAGCCGTCCTCGAAGCCCGGATTGACGAGCAGGTTGACGATCTCCGCGCCCGGCGGCACTGTTCCTGCCGGGATGCCCGGCCCTTCGTAGGCGCCGATATTCGGCTGTCCTTCAGCCGACACCGGATTGCCGAAGAAGTCCAGTCCGCCATTGTTCGCGATCAGCTTGCCGGCGCCGATCGCAGGGGAGCCCTCCAGCAGTTGATACCCCGCCAGTGTATCGCGTCCGATCCGTCCCGTCCCTGGGGCAGCCAGCATCGGATCGGCCACCACCTTGTTGCTGTCGAGGTTCAGCACGCTCTGCGGATGGTTGCCGTAGAACAGATTGTTGTCGAACACGTTGCCTGTGCTGGAGCCGAAGTTATAGCCCCCGGTGCCGAGGTTGACGATCAGATTATTGGTGTAGGTTTGATTTTTCGCCCAGCCGCCCCAATAGAGCGTGTCGACAACCTTGGTCGTGGAGTTGGGCGGGATATACACCGTATTATTGTAGATCTGCGTATCCTCCGGCGTCCCGCTAAAGTTGAATACCGCCCCCAGATCGCTCTGGCTAATATTGTAGCGGATAATCGTGCCGCGGTTGAAGGTCCCGGTCTGGGTACCGTCGTTAACAGCAAGCGACATGCCGCCGGCGTTGTTGTGGCTGTAGTTGTATTGGATGATCGTGCCGTCGCTCTTGTAGTCGGAGTCATAAGCCATCGCATCCCCTCCGGGATACGTATTGAACACCTCATTGTACTGAATGATCGAATCCTTCGACTCAAAAAACCACAACGGCACATGGTAGCCCGAGGTTCGCTTGTGCGTATCGTAGACCACATTGCGCTCGATTAGGCCATGGGTCGTGTTCAACACGAATGCGCCGTCGCCGCCGATGTCGTAGATGACATTATCCGCGACCTTGTTATTGAAGGAATACGGCTTGCTGCCGCCGTTCAGATAGATCCCGACGCTGTCGAGCGAGTAGATCTTGTTGTGCTGGATCGTCACGTCGGTGACGACGTAATTCCAGGTAGGGTCCCAGATGATGATGCCGCCGTTGTGGGCATAGTCCATCGCCAGACTGCCCTTGACGCTGTGGATGTCCAGATACTCGAAGACGAAGTGGCGATAGACCTTGGGATTGTTCCAGCCGCCGCTGTGGCCTGCGACATGGATGCCTCGTCGCTCCCCGGCAGTAGCCGCGTAGTTCGTAATCTCCAGATTGCGGAC
>Ga0160452_100507_pt1 | contig 24932 bp, 38 predicted proteins | sample HID1971I_E6MG_FD_108230 | JGI IMG/M metagenome (GOLD analysis project Ga0160452, IMG submission 108230) | Enriched millipede-associated microbial communities from UW Madison campus, WI, USA - HID1971I_E6 MG | ecosystem: Host-associated > Arthropoda: Insects > Digestive system > Unclassified ...
AGCGTCTTCCGCAATCCTCCCGGCGACCATGCCGCACGCATCATCGAAGAAGCGGGATTGAAGGGGATGACCTGCGGCGGCGCCCAGATCTCCGAGCAGCATGCCAACTTCATCGTCAACATCGGGCAAGCGACCGCAGAGGATGTCCTCACCCTCATAGGGCAAACGCAGCGCATCATCAAGGAACGTTACGGAATTGAGTTGGTGCCGGAAGTACTGGTGGTGGGCGAGCGGTAAATCGGAGGTGATAGATTGGACAAATTGGTGATTGAAGGCGGGAAACCACTCTCAGGATCCATTGTTATCCAAGGCGCAAAAAACGCCGCATTGCCGATCCTGGCAGCCAGTATGCTGGTCAAGGGTGCTGTCACGCTTGACCATGTGCCTCGGCTGCTCGACATTGAAGTGATGCTGGAGATTTTGCGCGAGCTTGGCTGCCGCGCCGATCATAACGGTCATACAGTGTCGCTGGATACGACCGCGGCTCATTCCGCACACGTGCCGGAGGCGTTGATGCGGCAAATGCGATCCTCGATCTTTTTGATGGGGCCTTTATTGTCCAGATTCGGCAAGGTGGAGATCTATCAGCCTGGTGGCTGTGCGATCGGCGAACGCAAAATTGACCTCCATCTGCGCGGACTGCAAATGCTGGGCGCAGAGATCGAGGAGCAGGGCAGTCGGATCATCTGTCGGACGAAAGGGTTGATCGGCGCAGAGATCCATCTGGACTTTCCAAGCGTAGGCGCGACAGAAAATCTGATGATGGCGGCTGTACTGGCACGCGGCGTGACGACAATTAACAATGCGGCAAGAGAACCGGAAATCCAGGATCTTCAAAACTTCCTGAACCATATGGGGGCGAAGGTATCCGGAGCAGGCAGCGATACGATAACGGTCGAAGGGGTACAGTCGCTCGTTCCTGGCCGTTACAAGGTTATACCTGATCGTATCGTCAGCGGCACGGTGATGGTGGCGGCTGCTGTTACAGGAGGCAAGGTCGCGCTCCATAACACCAATCCCGCTCATCTGACTTCGCTGATCCATGTGCTGCGCAGGGCTGGAGTTGAAGTGACGACGGACGGTGATATAATTAAGGTCAGCAGCCGAGGGCGGCTGCGGTCGATCGATCGGATCGTTACCTCGCCTTATCCGGCCTTCCCGACTGATCTGCAGTCTCAGGTGATGGTGCTGCTGGCGTTGGCCGACGGCGTGAGTGTGATGAAGGAGACGATCTTCGAGGGCCGCTTCCGTCATGTCGATGAGTTGGCGCGTATGGGCGCGGATATCCGGGTCGATATGAACAGCGCGTTTATCCGCGGCGTGACGCGATTGTACGGGGCTGCGGTGGCGGCGACCGATCTGCGCGCAGGCGCAGCGCTGGTAATCGCGGGTCTGGCGGCCCAGGGCAAGACCATCGTTGAGCAGGTTCATCATATCGACCGGGGATATGATCGGATCGAGACGATGTTCTCCCGGCTGGGAGCGCAGATTACACGCTTCTCCTCGGTCAACAGCAACCAATCGGTGTCTGGCTGAGAGCCAGGCTCAGCAAGTGAAGCAAGAACAATTGTATGTTTGCCGGTTTCCTCTCACCAGCTTGACGGAGGAACCGGATGTTTTTTGGCGGCGCAGCGGCCAAGCCCTGACGGGCCGCAAACCTGCGACAGCAGGCGGTTGCCGCAGGTATTCATTCTACACAGCTAAAGGAGGAGGAGCGAGGTGTCCGAGCAGATCCCGATATTGCGCGAGCCAAAGGCAAGACGCCGCGGCAACCGCAAGCTGATTGCCGTACTCTTCCTGTTATTTCTTATTTTATTAACCGTCCTTTTTTTTAATTCTTCGATGAGTAAAATTTCTTCGATTACGATCTCGGGCAATTCTCTTGTCTCCAATGAAGAAATCTTGGCGGCTGCCGAGCTCCATGCAGGGGACGCTTACTTCGGCTTCAGCACAGAAGAAGTGAGTCTCCGCATCGCCGAACGGCTGCCCCCTGTACAGGAGGCGATCATGGCCAAGGCGTTCCCTGGCAAGGTCAGCATCCATGTCCAGGAATATCCGGCCGTCGCCTTCGAGATCTCGGAGCGCGGCGAGATGACGGCGATCCTGGCGGGCGGAGCTCAGGTAGAGCTCGCGGGCAAGGAGTATGTGGTGGACAAGCCGGTGCTCTCGATGTGGCAGGAGGACGACCCGCACAAGGCGGAGCTCAGCCGTCTGCTGGGCGAGATTCCGCCGGAGCAGCTGGCCGACCTGTCAGAGATTATTCCGGCGCCGTCCAAATCATATCCCGACCGGATCAAGATTTATACGCGGACGCAGTTTGAAGTGATTACGGCCATTTCGCTGCTTCGGGAGAAGCTGCCCACTCTTCACGCCGTCGTCGAGACACAGGAGCCCGGCAAGCTTTCGTTGCTGCTGGCGGACACCTATACGCCCTACGTTTCGGACGCCCCAGAAAGTGAAGATTCTAATGAAAAATAGACTACTCAATACCTTTAAACAATGGTAGAATTTTATTTATGGAGTTTGCGTGCTTTCCGGAGAGGCATGGAGAGCAGAAGCCTTATCTGTCGCGGGTTTTGCCCGCTCGGATGGCATAATGTTCCTGGGCAAAAATATTGTTGAAAAAAGAGGGATAATATAAAGCGCGTTGAATAAGTAGATTCAGTGTGTTGAAAACCGTAAATCATTCTCTAGCGAAACGGAGGTGCCGCAGTGAGCAGCAGCGACATCATTGTTAGTTTGGACATCGGTACATCCAAGGTACGTGCTATTATTGGCGAGATTACGAATGGAGCCATTAATATTATTGGTGTTGGATCTGCCGACTCGGAAGGAATTCGGAAAGGGGCAATTGTTGATATTGATCAGACGGTTCAGTCGATCCGCAATGCGGTGGATCACGCGGAACGTATGGTAGGGATTCAGATTACCGACGTTTATGTCGGCATTCAGGGCAATCATATCGGTCTGGCGACCAATCATGGCGTCGTCGCGGTCTCCAATGAAGATCGCGAAATCGGCGAGGACGATATCGAACGCGTGCTGCAGGCTGCCAAGGTTGTGGCCTTGCCGCCGGAGCGGGAGATTATCGGATTGGTGCCGAAGCAGTTTTTGGTCGACGGGCTCGACGGCATCTCAGACCCGCGCGGCATGATCGGCGTCCGTCTCGAGGTGGAGGCGACCGTTATTACCGGCGCCAAGACGGCGATACATAACCTGATGCGTTGTGTGGAGAAGGCGGAGCTGCATATCTCCGGCGTCATCCTGATGTCGCTGGCTTCCGGCCAGATGGCCTTGACCAAGGATGAGAAGATGATGGGGACGGTGCTCGTCGATGTTGGAGCGGGCTCGTGCACATTGGCCATCTTTGAGCAAGGCAGCCTGGTCGCTACCTCGACGCTGCCGATCGGCGGCGAGTACGTCACCAACGACATCTCCTACGGCCTGCGCACGCAGACGGAGCAGGCGGAGAAGATCAAGCTTAAGTATGGCTGTGCCTTGATCGACAGCGCCGCCGACGATCAGCACTTCAAGGTGATGCGTATGGGCAGCAATGTCGAGAAGGAATTTACCCAGGTCGATCTGGCCAATATTATCGAACCCCGCATGCAGGAGATCTTCCACCTGGTCCGCCAGGAGGTCCGCCGGCTTGGTTTCGGCGATAAGGTGGGCGGGTACGTATTAACGGGCGGTACGGTCTCCATGGCCGGCGTCCTGCCGCTCGCGCAGAGCGAGCTGGAGTCGTCGGTACGTATCGCGGTGCCCGACTATATCGGCGTTCGCGACCCGGCCTTTACGAGCGGCGTCGGTATGATTCAGTACGTATCGAAATACATGCGCAACCGCCCGGCCAATGCTCCGAAAAAATCGGGCCATCGAAAGGCAGCTCCCGCAGAGCCATCCAAGCCCGGCCTGTTTGAGCGGATTAAAAATATGTTTAGTGAATTTATTTGATCGGGGGAAACAGAATGTTGGAGTTCGATTTTGATATGGAGCAGCTGGCGCAGATCAAAGTGATCGGCGTGGGCGGCGGGGGCAGCAACGCAGTCAACCGCATGATCGACCACGGCGTCCAGGGCGTTGAATTTATAACCGTAAATACGGATGCGCAGGCTTTGCATCTGGCCAAGTCGGAGCATAAGCTGCAGATCGGGGACAAGCTGACAAGAGGTCTCGGAGCAGGCGCCAACCCGGAGGTCGGCAAAAAGGCGGCTGAGGAATCCCGCGATCTCGTCGCGAATACGCTGAAGGGCGCAGACATGGTGTTCGTCACTGCCGGCATGGGCGGCGGCACCGGTACGGGAGCGGCGCCTGTCATCGCCGAGATCGCTCGCGAATGTGGCGCGTTGACCGTAGGCGTCGTGACGCGTCCGTTCACCTTCGAAGGTCGCAAACGCTCGGGACAAGCCGAGTTCGGCATCGAGGCGCTGAAGGACAAGGTCGACACGCTGATCGTCATCCCGAACGATCGTCTCCTCGAGATCGTCGACAAGAAGACGCCGATGCTCGAAGCGTTCCGCGAAGCCGACAATGTGCTCCGCCAAGCGGTACAAGGCATCTCCGATCTGATCAAGGTGCCGGGTCTGATCAACCTTGACTTCGCCGACGTCAAGACGATCATGACCGAGCGCGGCTCGGCGCTGATGGGGATCGGCGTCGCGACTGGCGAGAACCGTGCGGCCGAGGCGGCGCGCAAGGCGATCATGAGCCCGCTGCTGGAGACGTCGATCGATGGCGCGCGCGGGGTCATCATGAACATCACCGGCGGCTCGAATCTGTCGCTGTACGAGGTTAATGAAGCGGCGGAGATCGTCATCGCCGCATCGGACCCTGAGGTGAACATGATCTTCGGCGCGATTATCGACGAGGAGCTGAAGGATGAGATTAAGGTAACGGTGATCGCGACCGGCTTCGAGCATAAAGGTCCGGACCCTGCCCGTCGCGCGCCAGGCCAGCCTGCCGCCGACACATCCGGCGAGCAGCGTCAGCCGTCGGCCACACCGAAGACGTTCGGCGGCCCGACGAGCAGCGATCAGTTGGACATCCCGGCGTTCCTGCGCAATCGTCCGCGCAACGACCGTTAATTTCAAATTTTCAACGTTAGAGCTGTGTTTTATTGGACCCCAGCCGGGTTCGATAAGGCCCGGCTGTGGTTTTGCAGGATAGATTGCAAAAAAACAGTGATGAGGGATAAGACGGGAAGGTGGGGGAAACCCCCGGAGGACGTGGGATTAGAGCGAAACTGTGGATGAATCGTGGGACGGGATAGTTTGCAAAAAAATGTGCGTTGATTGTGGATAACTTGAAATGTCGCGCGGCGCTGAATGTCGATATTAATGTGTTAAAAACCTTTAAAACCCGCTTAAATACTGCATTTGCAGACATTGAGCGGGTTTTAATGATTCCGGCAAATCACAGAACGCAGGTGCGAACGGTGCGAACGAGGTACGAACTTGGTTCGCACCTCTTAAAAAGATAGAAAAGCCTATCATTTAAACAGAAAATTAAACCGCTCTACCTGCGGCGTCCTGTCGCCCTGTACTCTTCGAGCGAGATGACTCTTTGCTCGAACTGCCAGCTTTACAATCTGACAACATTTCTTCGATTCGCCCCTCGATTATCCCTTGTTGTTTCTCGGGCAGTTGATGAAACTTTGCGAGCAGCTCGATGTCCTCTGGAGAAACCACTTTCTCAAGTAGATGTTCAGACTCCGCGATTTCAGATACATGAAATTCATTGCCTGTGACTATCCAATCGATTGAAACCTTCAGTACTAAACTTAATGGTATCAATACTGCGACCGATGGAGCGTATTTATCATTCTCCAGACTGCTCATCGTTCCTAAAGATATGCCTGCAACCCCTTTAACATCCTCGATGGTAAGTCCGAGTTCCTTCCTTCTTCTCCTGATTCGTTGACCAATCGTTTCCAATATACCCGCCTCCATTTCAGATTACTAATAATTTATTTTCAGTTTATAGATATTTTCGTTGACTATTTCATATATCTGAAATAGAATGATAGATAGAAAAACACATCACACAAAGTTTACCACACAACATGAAACGCACCAAGATCCCCTTAGCCGCCGCCTTGCACAGCGGGCAGGCCGAACGTTCTTTGATAATTGAATAGCTCCCTCGCTCCGTAAATTACGTGTGCAAGAAAGTGAGGTAAAAGATGATCGCCGGGCTTGAAGAACAGATTAAACGGATCGTGTCTATAAGTAATAAAACGTCAGTCGCTGTTCCGCAGGTATCAAAACAGGAATCCGTATATATATCGAATGTACAAGAGGAACTACTGGAAGCTTATGCGCTCGACTTGGAGAACAAGGAACGCGAACTCGTTGAAGCGCTGCGGCGTGCCACATTAGAATATGGTGCCCAGATATCCGTTATTCGAGATTTATTAAGGCAAATGGGCCGCGATATCGAAAAACGAGTCGTGTGGAAAGAAAAGCTCCTGGAAGAGAATGAAACTGACCGCGAGGCAATCCTCTAGTCGTAGTCTTGAGATCAGCAAGACAAATGGCCTTGGACAACAGGAGGTGAAGCCCTTGAAGAAACGACCACTAACACATTTGGGTGTCAAAATCAAAAATCGACTCACCGAGCTGAACAAAACCCAATATGAGCTTGCTAAAGAGATTGGAACAAGCAGCAATTATCTCTACCTGATTATGACGGGCGAACGCTCCGGTCGTAGTTACTTGCCAAAGATTGGCGAGGTTTTGGGAATCGAGGAATTAAAGTCCGCTTGAAGGAGGTGAAAACCGAATTGAACTGGAACGAGCAGCCTGCAACGCGCACAGATTTTGAACTTATTGCGCAAGTCTTGCGCTGCAATGATTCTTTACTTATTGAAGCTGTATATGGCACAAATCTTGAACGAGCAACGATTATGGCGGTAAGAACGATGCAGGGTTTGGGGTATCGAGCGGCTTACTTCATGGAAGAGATAAACGGACAGAAGGTAGCGTTTTTCCATAACGGCGCAGCCCTCCAGTTGTACAGGTACCTCCCCGTCGTCCATGCTATTCATTCCTTGGCTGCCGCCAGCGAAGTCACAATTACACCTGCTGATTACGATGACCGATACCTTGAGGTCACAGCAGATATTGTCAAAGCGATACGAGCGCTGGGGCGCAAAGTGATTGCAACCCCCTATGGAGAGGGATTCCAAATAACTTTAGAGGAGCTTGAGTCCGAATGAATCCAATCGAACAGGCCCACAAATTGCTGACTGCTTGCTATAACCTGCAGGCGACCGGCAAATATAGCGCGGATGTCATTTTCCACATGCAAACCCCCGCGCTGACGAATTCCGACTGCGTGTCCATCTGGATACACGCCGCCGAGCCAGCGCCGGCCAGTGAGCGGATCGCCGAGTATGTGGCGGTTCCCATAGCTGATACCGAGCAAATCTCACGAATCATACAATCCATTGAACAAATCGGGAGGGACGCAAGTGGAAAAAGTCAAGACGGTAGCTGAATACCTGAAGCAGCAGTCAGAACTGCAGAAAGCACAATTGCGGATGTCTTGGGTACGTAAGCGCGTTGCAGAGTATATTGAAACTCAGCTCGAAGTGAATTGCGCTCATTTGCCGGAGGAGTCTTATGGCGAGGCATTCCAGCTGCGATCCGGGAACTTTGACTTGGCCGCCTGGCCGCTACTGCCGGGAGCAATTGAAGTTCGCGACGATAGTGGCAAGGCTCTGTTTTACCTGGACTTGTTAACCGACACGGTCAAGATGGAAATTTCGGAGGGAGTGGTCAGCCAATGAAGGATATCGACACCCTTGAATGGTTGACATACCTTTGCGACGCGGACTTGCGCCATACGCCGGCCTTTACATGGGCGGCCTCCAAGATGTCCCTGGAAACGGCGACAGAGCTTTACGTGGCCTATAACACACGAAAAGCCACCCGGCACGGTGGCTAATCGAGAAGCGAAATATTAAATTGCTTAAATAGTATATCACGATTATCACGGAAGGGGGAGTACCTTGGAGGCATTACTATCGGTATCGCAGGCGGCGGAATTGGAAGGTGTTAGTAGCCGAGCGATACAAAAGAAAGTGAAGAAACTGCGCGCAGTAAAAGTTGAAGCTAACACATCTGCCCTTGGATATGAATACCGCATCCCCCTGAAGGAGCTGTCAGCCAAAGCCAAAGCTCGGTACTACGCGGAGCATCAGATAGCAGCAGCGCGCGAGATCGCAGCGCCAGCCAGCAAGCCCGCTCCTGCGGAGCGCCTGCAGGACAAGTCACTAGAGGACTTGACTGCAGCGCAGCGCGAGCAAGCGACACACTGGCGGCGCGTCCTGGACGAGTGGCGAGCTTACATCGCACAGCACCCCAAGCGCAAAACCGAAATGACAGCCGCATTTTTGGAGGAGTACAACCGCTGGCACCCAGAGCGCCCGCTTAGTGAGCGGACGCTCCGCCACAAGTGGAAGCTCTACCGAGACTATGGCGAGATCGCGCTGGCCGATGGCCGGGCCGATCGGCGCGCCAGCGACACGACGATCCCGGATGTGGCATGGTCCATCTTCCTCCAGTGGTGGCTCTCCGAGGGGCAGCCTGGCGTCTTGCACATCTACAACCTGCTGCGCTCATGGCTACGACTTGAGATGCCCGATATCACGCTACCAGCTGTCGACAGCTTTTACCGCGCGACAAAGCGCATTCCGCAGCCGGTGCTTAAGTTCTTTAGGGAAGGCAACAAGGTGTTCGAGGACGAGGCCCTCGTCTACCTCCAGCGCATGTATGACTGGATCGATAGCAACGATGTTTGGGTGGCCGATTACCACACGCTCGACCTGATGGTGCGCTGTGATTACACAGGGCGTATCTACCGCCCCCATGCTGTCGCATGGCTGGATGTGCGCAGCCGCAAAATCCTGTCCGTGACCGTTTGTGAGAGCTCCAACAGCGACGGCGTAATTAGCAGCTTTAGGAAGGCAGTCAAAAAGTACGGCGTCCCCAAGGCGGTATATCTGGACAATGGTCGCGAATTTTTGGTCTCTGACTTCGGCGGGCGCGGTAAACGGAGGTCTAGTGGTAAGGGCTACGGAGAAACGATGCTGGAGCGGATGCAGGTCGAGATGGTCAACGCGAGGGTTGCCAACGCGAAGGCGAAGATTATCGAACGGGCTTTCCGCACCTTTACGGAGCAATTTGCCAAGTTGGTCAACACCTACACTGGCGGATCACCGGATCGCAGACCCGAGCGGCTCGATGCGGAGCTGAAGCGCGATGACGTCCCGCTCCTCTCTTCGGTCATCCAGAAGCTGGAGCTCTATATTGAAGGCTGGTACAACACGCAGGCCAGTCGCGCCGCTGGTGTAAATGGCCTCACCCGCAACGAAGCCTACGAGCGGCATCTGGTGAAAAAACGTGTGGCCACCGAGGAGCAGTTAAATCTCATGATGCTGCGCACCGCCCGTTTGCAATCGGTTGATCGGGATGGCGTCTATCTGAAGTTCGGCGAGCAGAAGCTGTGGTTTTACAGCATTGACCTCGTCGAACATTACATGAAGCAAAAAGTGTTCGTGCGCTATGACCCGGAGGAGCTCTCCAGTGTCCGGGTGTACGATGAGCAGGACCGCTACCTCATGACGGCTGAATGGCTGCGTCCGGGCGGCTACGGCGGCGAAGCGGACAAAGAGGCGATTAAGCGCGCCAATCACCTGCAGAAGCAGTTACGCAAGCGAACAAGCGGATACATGGACGAGCATCTGGCCGTCGATGCACCGAGCGCGATGGATGCGATGATGCGCGTCGCGGAAGAGAATGTCAAGGTAGAGTCTGCCCGCTCCTACGACGCCCCTGTGCTAGAGCTGATCCGCACGCCGGAGCGCCAGCAGCTGCAGCGAGCTGCCGGGGCGGAGACCGACCCCGTTGTAGATATGAGCAAGATGATCGCTAATGCCAAACGAACGGAGGCCGAGGAATGAAAGCGAAATTGCAATTATATATGAAGGAACATGGATTATCTCAGTCGGAGACTGCGAAGCGGTTGGGATTCAGCGGCGCAGCGGTGAGCCAGTATCTGTCCGGCAAATACCCCAATCCTGAAACAATCGACGCTAAAGTTGTCGTGCTGCTGGAGAAGGAAGCAACGCGCGAGCGAGTGGCAGGAATGCAAGACATCCCGTTCGCCATGACCTCTATCGCCGAGAAGGTCATCGGCGCCCTTGAATACGCCCGCGCCAAGCGGAACATTACCCTGATCTACGGCGACGCCGGAGTCGGCAAGACCAAGTCGACCGACGAATGGCGGCGCGGGAAATCGGATGTGGTGAAGCTGACCGCCTCCCCCGCCCTCGGCAATCCGAAGTCCTTTTTCAAGTATCTTGCCCGCGAGCTCAAGGTCAATAAGTCCGGACATATCGACGACCTCTATCTGGAGCTGTGCGACCGTCTGACAGGCAGCGACAAGATGCTCGTCATCGACGAGGCGCAGCACCTGAAGCTGCAAACACTCGAAAATCTGCGTGGCATACAGGAGACGGCCGGTATCGCCGTCGTCCTGATCGGTAACGAGGTCGTGCATACGAAGATGATTGGACGGCACAGTGCGGAGTTTGCGCAGCTCTTCAGCCGTCTTGGGTGGAAGCGACATGTACTGACGGATCACTTTACGGGGGATGACATGCATCGGGTGTTTGGCCGCAACCTCGCTCCAGAGGTCACCTCCCTGCTGCTAGACATCTGTCATAGCAAGTACGGCCTGCGCGGCGCGGCCAACGTCTATATCAACGCCAGCAATAACGAGGATACGAGCGTCCGGGGCATTAAAGCGATTGCCCGTGAAATGGGGGTGTTGGCGTGAAGCGCATAACGCATCCTGCTGGACATCTCGATCTAAACTCCACCATTTTTCTCTCGCCCTCGATCCGTATCACGGGTAACGACGTCAGCAGGCTGTTCGCCAATCACGGCATCAAGGACACGGTCGCCAATCGGCGGGCGCTCAAGCGCTTGGCGCGGCGCATGACACTGAACGCCGGGCCGGAGGTTATTGCCCCGCTCCTGCAGGACAGTCTGACGCTGCTGATGCTTGGATTCACGTTCGTGAGCAAGGAGGCGATCGCACATGACCAAGCCGATTGACGCGACCGAGGTTGTAGAGGTTTATCAGGTGATCTGCCCCGTGTGCCAGCAGAAGTATTGGGAGCCTCACGAAGGGCGTGCCTTGTGCCCGCTGTGCGGAGGCGATACGAGCGGCGCAGCCTACGTCTCGGACGAGGCCAGGCTGATCTATCCTGTCCTGGTCGATCCGCTCACAGGCACCGCCGTACTCGGCCCACCGGTACGCTATCCAGCCGAGGAGGTGTGTACCGATGTCTAACTGGAACAAGGTAAGAACCAAGCGAACGCCGGTTAGGGACATGGCACGCGAGAGGGCATGCCGGCAGCAGCCGGGGCCGTGCATCGTCAGAGGCGCGACACCCGAAGAACGTGCTCGCTATGGCATCACAGCACAGCCACCCACTCTGGCCCCCGCTTTGGTCCCTACATCGACCCAGCCCATTTGCATAGAGCGAGAGCCGAGAACTCACACGCATATCACAAAATCGTTTTTGGAGTCAGAGATCAGGCGCGGCAAGGACCTGAAGCACATCGAGCGCGAGCATGGTTTGAGAGTCGGCACACTCGCCCCGCGCATGCGGAAATGGGGCCTCAAGGCAAAAGACCTGAAGAAAGAAAGCCCGGTGCGCTTAGCGGAGCGGGAACGAGAAAAGATGCAGATGCTGAAGGAGTTGGCCACTGGCAAGTCACTGGCTCAAATTGAGCGCGAGAATGGGATGACGCCCAACACACTCGGTACCAAGCTGCGCAAATGGGGCATCGATCGCAAGGAGGTGCAACGGCGATGAGCAGCGGGATAATAATGGACGAGGATGACCTGATTCCCACGTCACATAAATTTGCCTGGCGTGACCGCCTGGCTTGCGTCGAAGCGTTGGCGCTCTCCTGCGACGACAACGGCGGCAAGTTTGACCAGGCGCTGCGACAGGTGCGCCTCACCAACTACGCCTATAACGCCCGACACATGCTGGTCAAGCAGCGCAACCAGTTGCGGCGCGATGTACTCAAGCGGCTAAAGGACATCCAGCATATGCGGGACAGCGCGGACGTTGGCGACATCGTCCGCGTCCCCCGCATGGTCGCCACCCTCCTACCAGGTGGAGGCAAACGGGATGGGCGCAAGCTGGTCGAGGCTGAGATTATCCGTCGCACGATCATCTCCTCCGCCCCACGCTACACTGTGCGCCGACTGGACGATGGTGGGGAGCAGACGGGCAATGGCCACATGATCAAGTCTATCGTGCGGCGTGCAGCCCGCCCAGAAATCGAAGGAGGCGAACCGTGAGCTATCATGAACAGTTGCAGGCAGCCAGAGTTAAGCTCCAGGCTGCCTGGTCTTACTTTAATCACGCGACGGAGCTGGGCCACATCGACCAGGCCATTCAGCAGGTTGCGGAAGCGGAACGCGAAATGAGTGCCGTGATTGCGGGAGGGATGTCATGTCGACGCACGAGTTGAAGGATGATCAGCAGCTCTCCTCAGTGGAGCCTGTTTTCAATCGCAAGAAGTTTTACCCTGGCCGCGCCATCGTCTTGACTGGCGAGTGCGGCGATGGCGATAAGGTCGACGGCGTCTTTTTAATCCGGGCTATCAAGATGGACAAATTGTATGTCGTGGACTCGGATGGGCGGGAAAAGGACTTTGATATTACGGCCTTCCTCACGGAGGTTGAGGGCGACGAAGTCTATCCGCCGTGCATGGCCGTTGAATTCTACGGAAAGGACCGGCCCTAATGGAAACCAATTGGACAATGCCGGAGTGGATGATCCCCTACGCCGAGCGCTTTATCGGACGCGACCAGCAGGATTGCGAGTATTTGGTCAATGTGAAATCCAATGTATTAGTTAATGCCCCACTGTCCCTAGAGTCCGTGGCCGTGAGCTCAAAGGTCCGCTTACTCGAAGCGCTGCACCGTGGAGGAAGCCTAAAAGAACTGGAGGTACTACCATGAAACAAACGAAACGCATCAGCAAAGGCGGGGGCATCACGCTCCCCGCATCCCTCCGTCGCGATTATGGAATCGCACCGGGAGAACGGGTTGAGATCGCACCGCAGCCGAATGGCGACATCCTGATCCGCCGTACCGAAGGGGCGTGCATGTTTACCGGCGAGGAGCGTGACCTCATCAACTACAAAGGAAGGCTGATCAGCGCGGGAGCCGTCTCGGACATGCTGGCCGAATTTGACGACGAGCTGCGCAATCAGATCCTCCGAGGGGCGGGTGATCCGACATGAATGATGCTGTGCATGTCATGAGAGTCCTGGTCGACGAGGCCATCGAGATCGAGCGGCGGATGAAGGCGGACAAGCTGCAACTCGACAGCTTGAAGGCTCGCATCCAGACACACGCATTTGCGGCCATGCAGGACAAAAACCTTAAATACCGGCGCGTCTATGGCAGCGGCGGTTATGCGACCGTCACCTATAAGACCAAGTTTGACTTGCTCAATTATGTGCGCCTGCAGCGTGCCGTGGGAGATATCGCAAAAGACCACGTTAAGCGTGCCGAGGAAGTCAAATATGACGCTAAAGCCGCTTTTAAATCCGCTTTAATCGCCGTTTATGAGGGCGACTACGGCAAGGAAATCACCATCGAAGACATCCTGCGTGGGTTGGGTCTGAACGACAAGCAGATCAAGACGGCGAAGCGTCGCCTGAAGGGGGACTACAACAAGGACAAAGCTCTCCTCCAGTCCTTTGGTGCACAAGGCGAGCTGGAGGAAGAGCTGGACGCCATCCGGCGTTACCGCACAGCGGAGCTGGTAGAATCCTACTTCGGCGACTTGACCCCGCTCCAAATCGACGAAATCAGGCGAGCTGTCAACGTCGAACAGGAGCTGACGATCGGACTGGAGTATGAAACATGAGTGCACCTGCCCCCCGCCAGGCTGATCCGAAAAAGCAGATATGGAGCATTGGTAGGAAGCTCGGCATGGACGAAGCGGACATCCGCGCCGTGCTCTCTCGTGAAACAGGCAAGGACAGCATGCGGGCCTGCACCGATCAGGAACTGCAGCGCGTCGTCATCGCGATGCGTCAGCTCCAGGGCGAGTCTAGCGGCGACCGGGCGAGCTTTAAGCAGGTGGGGCTGATTCGCCGACTGGAGGCGTCGCTCGGGTGGTCGGAGCAGCCGGAGCGGTTGCGGGCATACTTGCGCAAATACTATAGAGTGGACAAACCCGAATGGCTTACCAAAGCCCAGGCTTGGCGGGCGACAGAGAGCCTTAAAAAGGTCCTGTCCCGCCTATAACGGAGGTGAGGATCGGTGCGCGACCAAAATGTCGAACGGCGCGCCGTCAAGCAGGTATTCGAGATTTTTCGTCGCAATCTGCAGCTCATGGCAGCCAAGCCGACTGTTGACGAGGCGCAGCTTGCGCTGGAATGGACGGCAACTGGCGACTGGCTCGCCCTCGACGATCTGAGCGTCCAACAGGCGGAGGCCCAGCGTTACAACAAGCGGGTCAAGGAATGCGTCGCCTACTTCCTCTCAGCACAGGAGGCGAAGATTATCAAGCAGTCGTACATGTCAGTTTCGTACTCGCTGCCTTGGCAAATCTACGAGCCCATGCACATCGAGCGAACTACTTATTACGCCCTAAAGGCGAAGGCGATCGGGAAGCTCTATATCGCCTTTAGGTTGCAGCGATTGCTCCAAAAAAGTGCGGACTAATTGCGGTTTGAAACGAGATAAGATGGAGACCAGACAGAGCGCTGGTCTCCATTTTTTTGCGCTTTGCGGGCTGGCCCCTGTATCGGCCATAGCGATGCGCGATCGAATCATGCGGATGGCATCAAGCGGCTGGCCGGGCTTATAGCGGGCGGGCAGGCTGCTGGTGACCGGAGTGTATGCACGAGTTGCGGCGGGGTGCATGGCGACGTTTGACAGGTAAGTATGTATCTGCTGAACGCTCATCCTGCCTGCGCCCGCTGGGATGATATGCGGGCGGCATTTAACGTAACGAGGGGGCGCTGAGGGTGCCGGAATGGATTGTACAAGCTGGGCTTACCCTGCTGCTCGGAGCAATTGCATGGTATTTGAAACGGCATGTTGCGCAGCAGGACAAGAGCAATGAACAGCAGCAGGAGCGGATCGATGTATTGGCTCGTGACCTGCAGCAATACAAACTGGACGTGGCAGAGCGCTACGTACATAAAGATGAATTTATCCGCGCAATGTCGAACACGGACCGAAAGCTGGATAATATCCATGCTGAAATATTGAAGCTCACCGCCTCAATTAACGGTGGCAACGGAGGGAAATGATGGAGCAAGCTGAGATTTTGAAAAATCGTCAATTCCGCGGGCAAATCATGCGAATTGTGGCCATGTTCTACCCCGACCCGGTGACGGTCAAGCAACTGAAGCTATCGCTGCGCGAGTATGGCCTGGCTTACTCGGCTGATCTAGACAAACATATCTACTACTTGGCAGATGACAGCGACACCTCTTCCCCGCCATACATTCGGCGGGCCGACGGTTTTATTCGCGAGCTCGCTGACGATGATAAGATTTACATCACCAAGGCGGGCGTCAAGCTCATGGAGGGCGACGTCACCGATCCCGGCGTGATGGTCTGATGTCCGGCCCGTCCTACAAGCGTTACCGGCGGCACAATAAGGTCTATGAGCTGCCGAAGGAGCTGCGCGACGGTCTGGACGAGCGCCTGGCGGACACAAGCATTACCTATGTTGAAATATCCGCCTGGCTCGCCGAGGCTGGCTATGAGATCAGCAAGTCGACCATTGGACGGTACGCGCTTGAATCGCGGCAGCTCGCCGGAAGGTTGCTGGAGACGCAAGCCAAAGTGCGCGAGCTCGTCAAGGTAGCCAAGGGTCAGGACGACGAGGCGCTAACGGAAGGTGCGCTGCAGATTGCTGTCGGCAAGCTGACAGAGCGGATTGCATTAGTGGAAGAAGAGCTCGATGAGCTACCGCCAGAAAAGGCCATTGACCTTATGATTAAGCTTGCGCGAGCCAAGGCGTACAAAGACAAAGTGTATGCTGATCTGCGCGGCGAGTATGATCGGGCTTATGCAGCCTTTAAAGAGGCTGTGTATGCCGAGCTCAATGATTCCCATCCAGAGATTGTGCATGTGCTGATCGGACTGGCCAGCGGTACGCTAGGCCGCATTGGACAGGATTAGAGGTGCCGCCGTGAGTATCATTAAGGATTTTCGACAGAACGCTCTCGTGCATAAACGGAAACAGACCATTGAAGTTGGACGAAAAAACTTCCGCCATTATTGCAACCTCATTAATCCGGAGTTTTACAAGGCGGAATACGCTTATCAAGACGTTTTGTGCAACACGATACAATCCGCTTACGAAAAACGTCTAGTGAATCCGGGCACTGGTAAGCCGTACGACATTCTGATCATTAACTTGCCGCCAGGCTTCGGGAAGTCGTACACCGGCGTGTTGTTCTCGACTTGGGCTTACGGCCAGAAAGCCAAAAATCAGATTGTCGAGGTATCGTATAACTCCACGCTTGCCGAAGGGTTTTCCAAGTCTGTGCGAGAAGCCATCCGGGACGAAGAGATTCCAGACGATCCGAAGCATTATGTCGTCAACAGCTTTTTTCCACGCCTCAAGATTAAACACGGCGATGGTGCGGTTACACGCTGGGCGCTCGAAGGCTCCTACATGTCGTACCTCGCGACCGGCTTTGATGGATCGCTGACAGGGATGCGCGGGCATATCGGCATCATCGACGATCCGATCAAAAATGACAAAGAGGCCGTCAATGAGAACGTGAAAGAAGCGCACTTCAGCTTTTACAAGAACACCTTTACGTCTCGTATGCTCGACGGCGCGCTGCAGATCATCATCCAAACGCGCTGGGCAACGGACGATCTGGCAGGTCGTCTGCTTGCCGAGTACCCCGATCGCTGCTACGAGCTGCGTATGCCGGCGCTGACGGCCGAGGGCAAGAGCTTGTGCGAAGGGTTGTACTCGACCGAAGACCTCTTGCAGAAGAAAGCCACGCTGGACAGCCATATCTGGTTGGCGAATTATATGCAAGAACCGATTGATATCACGGGCGGCCTGTACGCGAGCGGCTTTAAAACCTTCGATGCCGTCGACCCCGATCAGTTTGAGCGAGTGCTTGCCTACACCGACACGGCTGACCAGGGAGCGGATAACCTCTGCCAGATCAGCGCCGGTATTATCGACAAGTATGCTTATGTGCTGGATGTCTATTTTACATCGGATGCTATGGAGACAACCGAACCGGAAGCTGCGAGGCGACTGCATCAGCATGGCATCCGTGAGGCAGCCATTGAAAGCAATAACGGCGGGCGTGGGTTTGCGCGAAACGTAGAGCGCGAGCTGCGGCAGCTGAAGAACCATAAATGTCAGGTGACGTGGTTTACGCAAACGAAGAACAAGCGCACGCGCATCCTGGTCAACGCCTCCAATGCGCTGGAGCAGATTATCTTCCCGGAGGACTGGAAGAAGCGCTGGCCGGAATTTGCTGAGGCGCTCGCACGTTACCAGCGCAAGGGCAAGAATGCACATGATGATGCGCCGGATGCACTGACGGGGCTTGTGGAGCTCATTAACGGAGATGTCAAACTGAAGCGTAAAGCGCGTGTCGGCAGCCGTCGCCGACTTGGATTGTGAGGTGAACGGCATTTGATAAAAGTTCGGCCAGATACGGAGGTCACGCCAGAGCTCGTCACGGCCATTGTTGCGCGCTGGCGCAAAGATGACCTTCCTAGACTGCAGAAGCTGCGAAAGTATTTCCGGGTCAAAAACGATATCCTGTCTCGAAGCGTGAACGACGATAAGCCAAACAACAAGCTGGCGCACGGATTGGCGAAATACATCGCCAAGATGGCGACCGGCTTTTTTATGGGCGAGGGCATTCGCACGGCGACGGAAGATAACGAGTACAAAGAGTGGCTCGACCTCTATCTCCAGGACGGCGCTACTGGCGACCCAAGCTTTGAGCTCGCAAAGGAAATGGCCATCACCGGCGAGGCGTTCGAGGTCTTGTACATTAATGAGGCATCGGAGCTCCGCAGCGTGCGATTTACATCCGAGGAGATGATCCCTGTTTACTCTTTATCAGTCGGCGAATTTCTGGCATTTGCCGTGCGGGTATATGACGAAGAGGATCTGATCACAGGTAAAAAAGTCGGTTACGCTGAAGTGTACACCAAGCATGAAATCATTGAATACCGCGAACAAAATGGGAAATATGTCGCGTTGGAGAATGGCCGCCGCCCGCATTTTCTGGGCGACGTGCCGGTGCTGGTGTATTGGAACAATGAGGAGCGCACGGGTGACTTCGAGGACGTTCTCTCTCTGATTGACGCCTACGATAAAAGTCAATCCGACACGCTCAATGACTTCGAATATTTCACCGATGCTTACTTGGTTATCGTTGGAGCGTCTGGTGGGATAGCGGGTGCCGGGAACGGCGACTTCGAGGAAGAAGAAAAAGCGATTCGGACACTGAAGCGGGAACGAATCCTGTATCTTGACGAGAAAGGTCAAGCCGAATGGCTGATTAAACAAATCAACGACACGGCGGTCGAGAATTTCAAGAATCGCATCCGAAACGACATTTTTTTCTTGTCGCAGGTCCCCGCTTTGTCTGATGAAAGCTTTGCCGGCAATCTCTCCGGGGTTGCTCTGCGCTATAAGCTGTTTGGACTGGAGCAATTGGCTGCCGAAAAAGAGAAACGTTTCCTTCCCGCCTATCGCAAGAAGCTGCGGCTGCTGACAGATTATATCAACACCCGCTACAACACCAATTTTAAAGCAAGCGAAATCGGTGTGAAGTTTGACCGCAACACGATCGACAATTTGCTCGATCTGGCTAACGTGGTCGCATTGCTTGACGGCAAGGTCAGCAAAGAGACACTACTTGAGCTGCTGCCCTTCGTTAAGGACTCCCGCTCCGAAATCACACAGCTTCTGAAGGAGATCGCCGAGGCCGATGACATCCCGATGGCTGATAGCGAAGCGGCGCTCCGAATGGCGGGTGTAGGCCGTGACGGAATCAACTGAAGTCTACTGGCTACGTCGGCAGGTCGCCAACGAGGCCAAGGCGGTCAATTACGCCGAAGCCAAGCTGCGCGAGCTCGGGCGGCACTATCGCAAGGCGACCAAAAGCATTGACGATGAGATAGCCACCTTCTACCGCAAGTATTCCGGCGCCGATGGCAAAATCGATATGGCCAAGGTGAGCATGCATGTCCGATCAAACTTGACTCGCCTTGATGAGCTCAAGCAGCGCGTCCAGCGACAGCTCGGCGAGGTCACAGCCAGAGAGACGCAGATCGCCAAGCGTACGCTGTCCGAGGTGTACACAGATGCGCGCTATCGCAGCCAGTACGAGCTACAGCGGTTCCGCGCAAACTATCGGGACGTCGAGCGCCTCTCTCCTGCCCATGTCGATCGTGCGATTAGCACAGCCTGGAGCGGGCGCAGTTACTCGACACGGATATGGGGCCGCCACCAGCGCCTGACGCATGCGGTCGATGAGATCATCACGCAGGGTGTTGTGCTGGGCCATTCCAACGAGCGGATGGCGCGGCAGCTCGCCGAACGCATGCAGGGCAGCTACAGTAATGCAAAGCGACTCGTCCGCACAGAGACTAATTTTGTTTACAACCAAGGCACCTTGGAGGGCTACCGGGCCAGCGGCATCGAGGAGTACGAGTTTGTCTCCACACTGGACATGCGAACATCGGACGTATGCCAACGACTGGACGGCAAGCGTTACAAGTTGTCCGAAGCGCAACCTGGCCGCAATTACCCGCCCATGCACCCCAATTGCAGATCAACGACTGTCCCTGCCTTTGCAGACGATGAGGACAAGGATGTTGGCGAGCGCTTTGCGCGGGATGCGGATGGCAAAGGCGTGCTCGTCCGGGGCGATATGACTTACCCCGAGTGGCAAAAGCAATATATCTCGCCGGAAACACCGGGGCATGATACAATAGAATCAAATTTTCTATCCGTCATTACAGATACCCCATCCAAGCCACCGGGCTTTGACCGAGTGCTTGCTGATCGCTATGCTGCAGCACCGGCAGCCGCCAGAGCAGCACTGGATAAATATGTGCGTCCCAACCCAGTCAAAGACGCGACGCATACAGATGGGGCATATTACCATGCGCTGGACAAAGCGATTACGATGGATATCAGAGCCGAAATGGCGAATCCTCGGGGGCAAGGAGCGACGTTTTACCACGAATTGGGTCACTACATCGATCATGCGGCGGCCATGCACCGCATTGGAGAGGATACGTTGCATTTCGCCTCGCATGTTGATCTGGGAACTGTTAAAGCGGGGGCATTCCGTAAGGCAATCTTGCAGGATGTCGATGATTATCTACGGCGATATGCATCAGATAACGGGTTGACGCCTGCGCAAGCAAGGGTAGCGATTAAAACAGCGTTCAGCGGCTCGAATTCCGCTTTGTATTCCGCCGTCTCAGATTTATATGGCGGCGCTAGCGGCAACGCGTTGCGTGGTCATTATGGTCATGCTGCAGCATACTGGCGACGGCCAGCAGCTCTGGAGAAAGAGGCGTTCGCCCATATGTTCGAAGCGAGCTTTGACGCTGTTGGAGATCGCCGCAAACTCATGGAGACGTATTTCCCCACTGCATTCAAGTTGTTCCATACCATTCTGGAGGTGATCTAGTGTATGTTTGCCCATAAGCTAACCCCTGGGCTGATCGAGCTCATGGGCCGATACGAATCACGGTTCGGTGACGGCGTCCCACTGGAGCAGGTGGGAGGAACGATAGAAGACTTGTCTGCTAATATTCAGCGATGCCTGGAAGCGGATGAGGACTTGTTACCTGAAATCTACGGATGGAACTACGAAGAACACTTATATTAGACACTCACGCTAATTGCGAGGGTGTTTTTTTATTGCCATCTAGGCGCTCCAGATCGCCGTTTAAGCGTTAGTAGAATTCAGGCACCAATCCCCGCTCCGATAATTATTAAAACAAATTGAAGCCGTTTAAAGGGAGTTTGAACGACATCGAAAGGGGTGAGGGTCATGTAGGTGTCGTCCCCCCTCTTATCCCCGTCTCTGAATGACAAATTACAAGGAGGCATAGACCATGCATGTTTTATTCGGTCGCAGATTTTTTACCCCTTTTCTTTCCGCCGATGGTGGTGCTCCCGAGGGCGGAGCCGCAGCAGCAGATAACAAAGATGACAAAGGCGCAGCTTCGACAACCGAAGACGTTGCAGCCCAGATCGAGGCAGCCAAAGAAGCGGGCCGAGCGGAGGCGCGAGTGGCATACGAGGCAGAGCTTGCGCAGAAGCTGGAAGAAGGCAAAACGGAAGCGGCCAAGTTGGCCCAGATGAACGCTGACGAAAAGGCGGAATACGAGCGCAAGCAGCGCGAAGAAGCACTGGCCAAACGCGAAGCGGATATCGCCTCGCGCGAGCTGCGGGCCGAGACGATCAAGACGCTTGCCGACAAAGGCTTGCCGGCGGATGTGCTGGACCTGGTCATCGGTGCAGATGCCGCCGATACGGCCAAGCGCATCGACAACTTCAAAGGACAATTCGACAAAGCTGTCCAGGCTGGCGTCGAAGCTCGCCTCAAAGGCAAGACGCCGACAACCGGCAGCGGTGCAGCCCAGTCTCCCGATGACCAAGCGCGCGCAGCCTTTTCAACTGCGCTTAAAGGAGGATTTTAATCAATGGCCAATACACTCGCGTACTCGACGATTTTCCAACAAGAACTGGACAAGCAGCTCGTGCACGAAGCGACGTCCGGTTGGATGGAGCCCAATGCCGAGCAACTGATTTATAATGGCGGCGCAGAGGTTAAGGTGCCGTCAATCACCATGCAAGGCCTGGGTGATTACGACCGTAACGAAGGGTTTGTTGGCGGCGCGGTGACACTCACCTACCAAACATTAACGATGACTCAAGATCGCGGCCGCACCTTCTCGTTGGACGCAATGGATGTCGACGAAACAAACTTCGTTGCATCTGCTGGCAATGTCATGGGTGAATTTCAACGCGCTCACATCGCCCCGGAGCTGGATGCCTATCGGTACAGCAAGATCGCGACGCTGGCCATTGATGGCAGCCGCGCTTCGGGCGGCTATACGCCCGCTAACGCTTCCGTCTTGTCTACGTTGCTCGGCGATATCGCCGCAGTGCAGGAAGTGGTTGGTGAATCTGTTCAACTGGTCATCTCGGTCTCCTATGCAGTTGCTACTATCTTGAGTCTGAACAGCGAAGTGCAAAAAAAGCTGGATGTTGTCGACTTTGTGCAGGGAGGCATCACAACCAAGGTAAAGGCGTTGGATGGCAATCCGATTCGCAGAGTTCCTGCTGCTAGACTGAAAACAGCTTACCAGTTCCGTGACGGCGAAAGCAGCGGTCAAGAAGCAGGCGGTTTTGTGGCCGCAGCCGGAGCAAAGGACATTAACTGGCTAATCACCGCCCGTAATGCTCCAATCGCGGTCAGCAAGACCGATGTCGTACGGGTGTTTGATCCAACGGCAAACCAGAAGGCCAATGCATGGAAGATCGATTTTAGGAAATATCATGACCTTTGGATTGCAACAAATAAAATGCCTGCGATCTTCGCCAATATCAGACAGGCACTTTAAGGGGGCTTAACATGTCTGCGAAACAATACACATTGCAGAAAGACAACGCTGTGAAGATCGTAGAGTCGGAGGTCAAGCGGGCGCACTGGTTGTCGCTTGGGTTTGTCGACGTCACGGAAGAAGCGCAGGAAAAGAAGAGTGGCAAAGGTAATAAGGGCGGCAGTGACGAACCGCCTACGCAATGAGCCTCGAACGCCTGAAGGAGCGTCTTTCCATCTCGCCGGACGACGCAACCCAAGATAGTCGGCTCACGATCCTGCTCCAGGACGCCGCCGACTTTTTTTGTGGGTACTGCCGGCGCAATGCGGTGCCGGCGCGTGCGGAGGGGCTGATCGAGCGGCTGGTCGTCTATCAGAGCAGCCGCTCGATCGGTGTGTCAGCTGAGTCGATCGGCGACACCAGCATAACCTATGATGCGTCAGACCTGCCGCTAGAGCTGCGCCGCGAGCTCAATCGGTATCGGCGCATTGGAGCGGGGTGATCGCCATGCCTAACCGGCGCGTGTCGCGGCGGCATTATGTGGATCGGGCGAGCGTCCGCCGGCATGTCTCGGTCAAGGTCGGCAAGGAGACGCTCCTGCAGCTGCAGACGCTGCACGTCGGCCTGCCCTGCCGTATCTCGCAGACGGGACTTGCCCGCGAGGGACAGACGGAGTTGCGACACCCGATCCGCTATGACGCCAAGCTGTTTTGTGATCCCGGCATCGATATCCGCCAGGGCGACCTCATCGAGGTGTCGCGCGGCGGCAGTGCTCGCCAGTATGTGGCGGGCGAGCCGTTCGGCTACCCCGGACACCAAGAGATTAACCTCACACGCAAGGGGGATGCCTGATGGCTCGTACTGGCGTAATGTTCGACTTCCGTGACTTGGAGGAGTTCCGGCAGCAGTTGCAGGCGGCGGGAAACGGAGCAACACAAAAGTTCATTCGCGACTTCATGTCGGAGATGGCCTGGCGGGCGCTGGCTGCCATCAAGAAGCTAACCCCCGTCAATACAGGCCTGCTTCGCAACAGCTTCCAGATTGGAGACCTCGTACAACGTGGCGATGTTTACGAGGTAGAGGTCTACACTGACACCGAGTACGCTCTACATGTTGAGTATGGCACCAAAGGTCATTGGACGCCGGGGCGCTGGCAGGGCAAGTCGTTTGTGTATGACCCGTCAGCAGACACGGGCATTTACTTCAAAGCACAGCCGGGCCGGTTCATGATGAAGTTGGGCGTTGAACAAGTAGATCGCGCGATGAAGAGTCACTTTGAACGCCATATGCGCAAATGGCTGAAGCAGCATTTTGGAGGTTGATGCGTATGGCTGCTACTTCAATAGTCGATGTGCTGGACGGGGTGATCGAGCAGCTCTCTGTCGCTTGGCCGGAGGCGACGTTATATGCGGAGGAGATTCGGCAGGGCTTTGCGCCGCCCTGCTTTTTCGTCCGCCTCTACCCCGTCGCCCAGCGGCGCTTGATGGATCGCCGCTCCCGCCGGACGCATAACGTCCTGGTGCAATACTACCCGCTGCCGGACGGGGATCAGCCGTTGCGCATTAACCGGGAGCTGCACATCATCGCCGAGCAGCTCTACGATGAGCTGCTCACCATCCCGCTCGGCAGCAGCTCGGCGGCCGGTACGGCGATGTCGCATGAGATTGCAGATGGCACGCTGCAATTTTTTGTGACGTATTCCTTTGATGTGCTGCAGGCCAAGGAAACCGGCGTCCCAATGGCAGAGATTAAACAGGAGGTGCATGTCCGATATGAGCAAGGATAAGTCGGAATCAACCGAAACAGTCAAGCAAGGCTTCACCCGGGCGCAGCTGCTGCGCTCCCGACAATTTACACTGGTAAGCAAAGATGTGCTGGCCGTCGTCTTGGAGGATGGCCAACGTTACACAATACCCGAGGTCAAGCGTCTATCCGACGCCTGGCTCAAAAAGGAGGCTAAATAGTGGCTGGAGGCACATGGACAACGCAAAACAAGGTCAGGCCCGGCGTGTATATCAACTTCGCTAGCGAGCCGCAGCCGCTCGGTGCGGCCGGCGAGCGCGGCGTGACCTCGCTTGCTCTTGCGCTCCCCTGGGGCGCTCACAAGACGATGCTGACCATCGAAGCTGGAGAAGACACGCAGCCCAAGCTGGGCTATCCGATCACCGCGCCGGAGTTGTTGCTGGTGCGGGAGGCGCTGAAGCGGGCGCGAACCCTCCTGCTCTACCGGCTTAATACTGGCA
>Ga0160452_100510_pt1 | contig 24641 bp, 16 predicted proteins | sample HID1971I_E6MG_FD_108230 | JGI IMG/M metagenome (GOLD analysis project Ga0160452, IMG submission 108230) | Enriched millipede-associated microbial communities from UW Madison campus, WI, USA - HID1971I_E6 MG | ecosystem: Host-associated > Arthropoda: Insects > Digestive system > Unclassified ...
AGGATGATCAACTCCGATTCCTTGATCACCTCGTTGGTAGCCGCTTCGATCCCGGCATTACCAGCGGCGAGGATGAATTCCAGGCCGTCCTTGTTGTTCTCCTTGGCGAAGTCCTGCACGGCATGCACGGCGCGGTCGAGGGTTTCGGCCTTGTGGTCGTTGAGGAACACCAGCACCGGCGCCAGTGAGCAATTGTTGTTGTACAGGCCATCGGCACGGGCGATGGAGTTATTGAGCACGTCCGGGTTACGCGACAGGGTTTCCCATTTCAGGTTGCCTTCGTTCATGCCCTTGATCATCTGCTTGGATACGGTCACCAACGAAATCGCCGACTGCACGCCCTCGGTGTTCTGCATCTTCCACATCAACTGGTCGATAGGCGCCATGGCTTCGTAGCGCGAGCAGCCTTCGGCACGGGTCTTGACCATCACCACCAGAACATCGGAACTGGTGGAATAATTGCTGATGATGAAGTTGTTGTCTTTGTTGTAGCGCGAGTCCGGGCGCAGTTCCGGGGCGCCTTGGTCAAGGTCGCCGATCTTCAGGTTCTGGCTGTACCAGAGGCCGCCGCCAAAGGCGATCAGCGCCAGGAAGATAGAGACTGGCGCGACTTTCGGGCTGGCGAATTTGGACAGCAACCGCCAGAAACGGTGTTCGCGGTGCGCATCCTTTTTACTGCGCTCAATCGCGCGCTTGCTGATACCCACATAGGAGATCGCCACCGGCAGCAGGATCAGGTTGGTAAACACGATCACTGCCACACCGATGGAAGCACCGATGGCCAGTTCGCGGATCACGCCGATATCGATGATCAGCAGCGTGATAAAACCCACCGCGTCGGCGAGGATCGCGATCATCCCCGGCAAGAACAACTGGCGGAAGGTACGCCGTGCGGCGGTCAGGGCGTTATCGGCATCACTGGATTGCAGGGCGATACCGTTGATCTTCTGCACGCCGTGGGAAATACCAATGGCGAATATCAGGAACGGCACCAGCATCGAGTACGGGTCCAGGCCGAAGCCGACCGCGTGCATCAAGCCCAACTGCCACACCACCGCCACCAGGGTGGTAATCAACACGGCGATGGTGCTGCGGATGCACCAAGTGAACCAGTAGAGCAACACCAGGGTGATCATGAAGGCAATGCCGAAGAACAGCACCACCATGATCAGGCCATCGATCAGGTCGCCGACTTTCTTGGCGAAACCGACGATGTGGATTTTCACATTAGGGTTTTGCGCCTCGAACTTGTTGCGGATCTTGTCCTCAAGTTCATGGGAAAACTTCTGGTAGTCCAGGGCCAGCAACTTGCCCTGGTCCTGCGGGTCCGGGTAGGACTCCAGCAGCGGGATATCGACGATACTCGACTTGAAATCGTTGGCCACCAGACGCCCGACCTGGCCGGACTTGAGCACGTTGTTACGCAGCTGGTCGAGGCTTTGCGGCGAGCCGTTGTAGCTCTGCGGGATGACTTCGCCACCGGCAAAGCCTTCTTCGGTTACTTCGGTCCAGCGTACGCTGGGGCTCCACAATGATTTGAGGCCCGAGCGATCGACGCCGGAGATGTAGAACACCTCGTCGTTGATCTGCCGCAGGGTCTCCATGTACTCCTTCGTGAAGATGTCGCCGTCCTTGGCCTCCACCGAGATACGCACGGTATTGCCCAGGTTGGCCAGGTCGTTGCGGTGCTCCATCATCTTTTCGATGAAGGGATGCTTGAGGGGGATCATCTTTTCAAAGCTGGTGGACGGGCGAATCAAGGTCGCCTGCCAGAACAGGAACACGCTCACCAGCAGGCAGATGACGATCACCGCCGGGCGATTGTTGAAGATCAGGCGCTCAAGAAAGGTCGCTTTATCGTTGTGATGACTGCTCATGCTTTCCCCGCCCTTATTATTGTTTTACGAGTTCGGCGCCAGCGGGCGTGGCGACACGAACGCCGCCCTGCCCGACCAGAATCAGGTTGCCATTGCCTGCGGCCGTGACCGCCGAGAGTGAAATCCGGTCCGGACGATTGAATACGCTGAACGTCTGGCCGTCGTCATGACTGACCACCACGCTGCCACCGTTGCCGACGACGACAATGGAGCCATCATCGAGCAACGTCGCCCCAGACAAGCCGAACTCCAACGCACCGCGTGTGGCATTGAGTTCGACCTGATCCCAGTTGCTGCCAAAATCGGTGGAGCGATACAGGTTGCCGCGCAAACCATAGGCCAGCAGGGTTTGCGGTTGCGCCGTGCTGATCACGCCAAACAGCGAGCCTTCATAGGGGCCTTCGAGTTTTTCCCAGGTCTGGCCGTCGTCGCTGGAGCGGAACATGCTGCCTTGCTCGCCGACGATAAACAGGCCGGCGTCCTTGACCGAGGCGATGGCGTTGAGGTGGAACTGGTCTTCGTTATCGAGACGGTCGCTCACGTCGTTCCAGGACGTGCCGCCGTCGGTGGTTTCGATCAGCGCACCATAGGCACCCACGGCGAGGCCATGGTTGGCATCGTTGAACCACACATCGAGCAACGGGGCTTCGCGCTTGAGGTCTTGATATTGCTGGGTCCAGGTAGCACCGCCATCGGCACTGGCAAGGATTTGCGCGTCATGGCCGACAGCCCAACCGTGCTTGTCATCGACGAAAAACACCGCCGTGAGCAGTTGCCGGGTAGGTACCTTGGCTTGGGTCCAGGTGTTGCCCTGGTCATCGGAATAGAGGATATGCCCGCGATCACCGACCGCCACCAAGCGCTTGCCTGCGTGGACTACATCAATCATCAGGCCTTTGGCAGCCTTGGGCGATTCAATCGCAAACACCGCGGCGGCGGTGGAATCGCTGGCAGCCAGTACCGGCGTCGACAACACGGCACCGGCAAACAGCGAGAGCGCTGTGGCCAGCAACGCAACCCTGCGTGCGGCGCGTGGGCGGCAAACAACCCAACCCATGACAGGCTCACTCATAGACCTTTCTCCCATTTATTATTGTTAGGTCGTCTCATCTTCCAGGGCCGTGAAACCTGCAATCTAGAGCGCCTGGAGTAAGCAGGGGCCATCCTATCGGGCTTTGGAATCGTCTGACAATCGGTGCTGCGTTATCTTTTGTTAACTGGCGGCATTTGGCCAGGGGTGAATATGGCTTTATCAGCAGAAATGATGAGCCCAAGGCGCGTGGCCCTCTTGCTGACGAGCAATGAATTTTTATTCCACCTATTGAATTAAACGAATATTTATTCCATTAATAGCCTTCCTGAAAACAATAATCCAAAGGACCACGGCTATGCGTGAACTCGGAATCGGCTTGATCGGCACAGGCTTCATGGGCCGCGCCCACGCGCTGGCGTTCAATAACGCGCGGGCGGTGTTTGAACTACCGGTACAGCTCAAGCTGGCGGCTCTGGCCGATGCCGACACCGAACGCGCCCAGCGTTGCGCTGACGCCTGGGGCTTTGGCCAGGCCCACGGCGACTGGCAAGCACTGATCGACGACCCCAAGGTCGACGTCGTGGCCATCACCACTCCCAACCATTTGCACTATCCCATGGCGATGGCGGCCATCGCGTCGGGCAAGGCGGTGTATTGCGAGAAACCCCTGGCCGTCAGCCTTGAGCAAGCCGACGCCATGCGCCGCGCCGCCAGTGCCGCCGGGGTAGTGACACGGGTGGGCTACAACTACCAGCACAACCCGATGATCGTGCTGGCAAAGCAAATGATTGCCAACGGCGACCTCGGCGAAATCATCAGCTTCCAGGGTGAATTCAGCGAAGACTTCATGGCCGACCCGGTTTCACCCTGGTCATGGCGCTGTGAGGTCGAACACGCCGGTGGCGCGCTGGCCGATCTGGGCAGCCATCTGCTGTCGATGGCGCGCTATCTGGTCGGCGATGTGGTCAGTGTGTGCGCCGATACCCAGACCGTGCATGCCCAGCGCCCCGCCACGGCCGGCAGCCAAACGTCAAAAACCATTGCCGTGGATGACCAGGTGCACGCCCTGCTGCGCTTTGCCAACGGTGCCCGCGGCACGGTAAGTAGCAGCTGGCTCAAGCACGGCTACAAGAATCACCTGAGTTTTGAGATCAGCGGGACCCAGGGCACCTTGGCGTTCGACCAGGAACGCTTGAATGAACTGCGCCTGTACCGTATCGGCCAGGACGGTTTCCAGCGCGTACTGGCAGGCCCGGCCCTGCCCGGTTATGCGGCGTTCAGCCCCGCCGCGGGGCATCAACTGGGCTACAACGAATTGAAGACCCTGGAGGTGCACGAGTTGATCATGACCATGGCCGGCCAGGGTGCGGATGGAACAGACTTCGAAGCGGCGTGGGCAGTCGAGCGGCTGGCGACGGCGATTCGTACGGCGGCTCGTGAAGAACGCTGGGTCAAGGTCAGCGAGCTGTAGAGCACGCTGATCTGCCGGTTAAACGCCGCCCTTGCCTACAGGGTCGGCGTGCACTGTCCTGCCTATCCATCAGTGCGTTCACGCGGATGGAGCGCTGACCATCATTCAACTCAAGTAAAAACCTGTTTGATCGCACTTACATCCGTAACTTTTTCCAACTTCAAATAGCTGTATCCCCCCTCAAAAAAACACACTTCATACGCTGCCAGCGCACACACACCCGCCTTGAAAAAACTCCCCATATTTAATCAAACATCGACATAAATACCCCCTAGCCTTCTTTAAAGAAACACGCCACCTTAAACCGCGTTCGACACTCAAACACCTCTTGCGTACTCATACAAACCCAAACACCTGCGAGACATAAACATGCTTAGTACCGGAACTCACATGCCGATGCACCTGCACCGACAAATCCAACCTCCTACTGGCGACACTTCACTGCAAGCCTCGTCCTCTTTATCAGACAAAGTCGCCCAGCAACTGACCCGCGACAACTTCAAATTAAAGGACAGGGATGGCGATGGCCAACTATCCGTTTCTTACAAGTTCTTCGACGCCGCAGATCCGCAAACAGCCTGGCTCAAGGGCGGTGGTGCGCTTGAGTTCAGCCAGGCCAGAAAGAAAGCGTTCAGGAGCGCAATCAAGGCTTGGGAAGACGTGGTCAAGGTCAAGTTCACCGAAAACGCCAGGCATGCAGATGCATTTTTTGTACTTCATGCCAACAATGGGGTCGGTGGGTATGCAGTCATGCCAAATGACCAGGGAACAGCAAATATAGGCATCGGCGTTGGCAACAAGAACTCTCCCCCTCATTCGTCGATGATTCATGAACTTGGTCATAGCCTGGGGTTACAACATCCAAACCAGAACTATCCCGAAAACAGCCACACGCATACGGCCATGAGTTACAACAATAAATGGTGGCGCCCGGCCGACGAGCGCGGCGTGAGTGTTTCGGATAGCAACTTGACACCGGCCATGCACGATATCGCAGCCATTCATCGCTTATACGAACCCAATTACGAAACTCGAAAAGGAGATACAACTTATGGTTTCAACTCCAACACTGAGCGTGACCACTATTCGTTGACTTCCGCCGACGAGTTGACCAACTTTTGTGTCTGGGACGGCGGCGGCGAAGACACATTGGATTTTTCCGGCTTCAGGCAGAATCAAAAGATCAACCTGGGCGCCGAGACACTCTCGGATGTGGGTGGCCGCGTGGGCAACGTATCCATTGCCAAGGGCGTTGTCGTGGAAAATGCCATCGGTGGATCCGGGCACGATGTGTTGATTGGCAACCAGATCAACAACCGCATGACGGGAGGGGCAGGCGGCGACACGCTGACCGGCGGCGGAGGCGCAGATACCTTTGTCTATAACCGGGCCAGCGACTCACCGGCTAAAAACCCGGATAGGCTCACGGATTTCACAAGCGGTATCGACAAGATCGATCTATCTGGGCTATTGAAAGAGGCGGGCCTCCAGTCTCTCCAACTCGTTGAACAACACATGGGGCGCAAAGGTGAACTGACCCTGGACTACGATGCAAACATCAAGCTGTACAGGCTGATTCTGAATGTGAATGGCGACCCTGCATCCGCGCTGGTGATCCTGAGCAAAGGCCCCATAAAACTTGAAGATATCCTTACTGGAGCCACACCTGACACGCCCGTTACGCCAGACGTGCCGGTTACACCAGTCGTGCCACCTCAGCCAGAGCCAGAGCCAGAGCCAGAGCCAGAGCCAGAACCTACGCCCACTCCGGTCCCCAAGCCAACCCCTGCTCCGCGGCCCCCTGTCACACCTCCACTTTCAGACTGCGAAACGGCTGACACCGTCTACGGCTTCAACGCCAATACCGGCCAGCGTGGAACGAGCCTCTCGTCGGCCACAGACAAACCGGCTTTCAGCGTGCATGACCAAAAGGGCAATGACACCCTGGACTTTTCCGGTTTCACGCAAGCCCAGCGAATCAACCTGGCGCCGAATTCGCGCTCCAGCGTCGGTGGCTTGACTGACAATGTGTACATCACACCCGACACCCTCATCGAAAATGCCGTCGGCGGCCAGGGCAACGACCGTATTGCCGGCAACAGCGGCGATAACGTGTTGACCGGCGGGGGCGGAGCCGACCACCTGACTGGTAATGGTGGCTTCAACACGTTCACCTACCATGCCGCCAGCGACTCCACGCGCAACAACCCGGACTTGCTCATGGACTTCACCACAGGCCAAGACAAGATCGACTTGAGCAGCCTGAGTAAAAACACACAGGTCACGCTCAACCACGTCAGTCAATACAGCGGGCGACCGGGCGATACCCTCCTGACCTTCAACCCGAACACCCAGCGGTACTTCCTCGCCATTGATCTGACGGGTGATCGCAAGACTGACTTTCTGATCAAAAGCACTCGGCCGATCTACAGCGAGGACGTCATTGGTCTGAACATTCAGGATGATGGTTATCTCTGACCGTTGCTGACAAGGTCCACGGTGTCAGCGCAATGCCCGTCGCAGTACCTTGCCGACGGTAGTCTTGGGCAACTCGGTACTGCGAAACTCCACATACCGCGGCATCTTGTAGCCCGTCAGGTACTCCCGACAGTGCGCAAGGATCTGCTCCTGGGTCAGGTTCGGGTCCTTGCGCACCACGATGATCTTGACCTTTTCCCCGCTCACCGCATCTTCCACGCCAATGGCCGCCACCTCACTCACGCCCGGGTGCATCGCCACCACGTCTTCGATTTCATTGGGGTACACGTTGAAACCCGAGACCAGGATCATGTCCTTCTTGCGGTCTACCAGGCGGATATAGCCGCGGGCGTCCATCACCCCGATATCACCGGTGGACAGCCAGCCCTCGGCGTCCAGCACCTCGGCGGTTTCCTTCGGGCGCTGCCAGTAGCCCTGCATCACTTGCGGGCCGCGTACTTGCAGTTCGCCTTGCTCGCCGATATCCGCCAGCTCGCCATCTTCGCGAACAAAGCGCACCCAGGTCGATGGCAGCGGCACACCAATGCTGCCGGTGAATTCCATCTCGCGCATGCGTGAAATATCGATGGGGCTGATGCTCACCACCGGCGAACATTCGGTCAGCCCGTAACCTTCGACAATCGGTAGCCCGGTGACTTCTTTCCAGCGCTTGGCCACGGCGGTGTGGGTGGCCATGCCACCGGCGATCACCAGGCGCAGGTCGGAAAAGTCCCTTGCACAGAAGTCCTTGTTCTCCAGCAAGCCGTTGAACAACGTATTGACCCCGGCGATGCCGTTGAAGCGCTCCTTGCGCAGGATCATCTGCACACGCTTCACGTCTCGCGGGTTGGCGATCAGGATATTGCGCCCGCCCAGGCACATGAACATCAGGCAGTTCACCGTCAGGGAAAAGATGTGGTACAGCGGCAGCAGGGTCACGTTGGTTTCCTGCTTGTGCTGGTCCAGTTGGTCGCCGACCCAGGCCTTGGCTTGCAGCAGGTTGGCAATGATATTCCGATGGCTGAGCATCACCCCCTTGGCATCGCCGGTGGTGCCGCCGGTGTACTGCAGGAAGGCCAGTTCATCGCGATCCAGGCTGACCGGTAGATGGGTCAGCGCCCTGCCCTGTTTCATCACTTGATTGAAACGCAGCGCACCGGGCAACTTGAAGGCTGGCACCTGTTTCTGTACACGGCGCAGGATGAAGTTCATCGCCGCACCCTTAAAGGCGCCCAGCAAGTCGCCAATAGCCGCCACCACCACACGCTTGACGCTGCTGCCTGCCATGGCTTTTTCCAGGGTGTGGGCGAAATTCTCGAAGATCACCACGGTCTCTGCGCCGCTGTCCTTGAGCAGATGCTTGAGTTCATGGGCGGTGTACAACGGGTTGACGTTGACCACCACTGCCCCGGCCAGGATCGTACCCAACAGGCAGATCGGGTACTGCAAGCAGTTGGGCATCATCAGCGCCACGCGGTCGCCCTTCTTCACACCCTGGCCCTGCAGCCAGGCCGCAAACGCAATGCCCTGGACCTGCCAGTCGGCGTAAGTCATTTCGGTGCCGATGCTGACGTAGGCCACCCGCTCGCGGAATTTTTCCAGGTGTTCCAGGAACACTTCGCGCAATGACGGGTAATCTTCGATCCCGGCATCGATGTCGGCCGGAACGCCGGGCAGGTAAGCGTTCAACCAGATGCGTTCGCTGTGTTCCAGGCTGATAGCGTTCATGACAGTGTCCTTATTGTTGTTTTTGACAGCGTTACTTTTCGACGATGGCGGTGATGCCCAACCCGCCCGCTGCACAGATCGAGATCAGGCCGCGACCCCCACCGCGTTCATGGATCGCCTTGGCCAGCGCCGCCAGTTGTCGGCCGCCGGTGGCCGCGAAGGGATGGCCGCAACCCAGGGAGCCGCCGTTGACGTTCATCTTGCTGCGGTCGATGGCGCCCAGGGGCGCGTCCAAGCCCAGGCGCTCGCGGCAATATTGGGGGTCTTCCCAGGCCTTGAGCGTACACAGCACCTGGGCGGCAAAGGCTTCGTGGATCTCGAACAAATCAAAGTCGGCAAAACTCAAGCCCTCGCGCTGGAGCATGCGTGGTACGGCGTAAGCGGGCGCCATCAGCAGGCCCTCGGTGCCATCGACAAAATTCACCGCCGCCGTCTCACCCGTGCGCAAATAAGCCAGCACCGGCCAGCCGTTGGCGTTCGCCCATTCTTCACTGGCGAGCAGCACCACCGAGGCGCCGTCGGTCAGCGGCGTGGAATTGCCGGCAGTGAGTGTGCCGTTGTGCCGGTCAAATGCCGGCGACAGGCCCGCGAGTTTTTCCAGACTGATATCGGCACGCAGGTTGTTGTCCCGGGCCAGGCCGCGATGGGGGCTGATCAGGTCGTCGAAGAAGCCGCGTTTATACGCCGCATCCAGGCGCTGATGGCTGGTGAGGGTCAGTTCGTCCTGGGCCAGGCGTTTGATTTGCCAGCGCTTGGCCATTTCCTCGCAATGCTCGCCCATGGACAGCCCGGTGCGCGGCTCGCCATTGCGCGGCAATAATGGTTTGAAGAACATCGATGGACGCACTTTCAGCAAGGTCTTGAGCTTGTCGCCCATGCCCTTGGCCCGATTGGCGGCGAGCAAGGTGTGGCGCAAGGCTTCGTTGATACCGATGGGCGCATCGGAGGTGGTGTCGGCCCCACCGGCAATCCCGACTTCGATCTGGCCGAGGGCGATTTTATTCGCCACCAACAGCGCGGCTTCAAGCCCGGTGCCACAGGCTTGTTGCACATCATAGGCCGGGGTCTGCGGCGACAGCGTGGTGGACAACAACGACTCACGGGCCAGGTTGAAATCCCGCGAATGCTTGACCACCGCCCCGGCGGCAAACTCGCCCAGGCGCTGGCCGTGCAGGTTGTAGCGGTCTACCAGGCCTTGCAGGGCAGCGACCAACAGATCCTGGTTGCTGTCGTGGGCGTACACCGTGTTGGAGCGGGCAAACGGGATGCGGTTGCCGCCGATGATCGCCACGCGGCGGGTCGGGGCCGGATTGAAGCTGTAGTCACTCATGCCTGGCTCTCTTTCCAAATGAATAGCCCACGCATATGGGGCTTGTCCCCAGCAAAATTGCGCACTTCGAACTCACGCCGCGGGCCGGTCACCGGGTGGTTCCACAGGGCGACCTGGCCGGGCAGGAAGATCGGCAACTTGAAGTCGCAATGGGCCTGGGCCTGGTCCAGGCCACCGGGTGGTTGATGCGCCGCCAATGCGCGCCCCAGGGTCCACATGCCATGGGCGATGGCACGCCGGAAACCGAAGAGCCTGGCGCCGATGACCGAGGTATGAATCGGGTTGAAATCCCCCGAGACCTTGGCAAAGCGTCGCCCCAGGTCAGCCGGCAACACCCAGCGTTGGGTACGCAACAAACCCTCTTCCTGCAGCGGCAAAGGGTCACTCCAGGGTTCGCCCACGGGGTCGTCGACGTCACGACGCAGGTACAGGCTGTCGCTTTCCCACACCAGGGCCTCAGCACCGTAGGCGCGGGTGGCGATACTCAGCGCCTGCCCCTTTGGATGGGCGACCCAACGCTCGCAATACACCTCCAGGCGCAGCGCCTGGCCCTCGTGCAGGCGTTGGTGCTGGCGAATGCGATTGGCCAGGTGCACCATGCCGCTGGCCGGGTACGGGAAGCTTGGCCGGGTCAGCAGCATCAAATGCAGTGGGAATGCCAACACATGGGGGTAGGACAGTGGCACGCCCTGTTCACGCCGAAAGCCACAGGCTCGGGCGTAAGCGGCGATGCCTGTGGGCGACAGCTCCACCGCCGAGCGCACAAGTCGCGCCGTAGGCAACGGCGGCGCGCCGTCGAGCTTGGGCTTGCGCAAGGCGCGCATGCCATCGAGCAACAACTGGGTGCGCGAGGGCGCTGGGTCGATAATCTGCGTGACGTAATCCATCGACTCAGGCTCCCAACAGGCTTTGGCCACACACCCGCACCACCTGGCCATTGACCCCGCCCGACGCGGGATGGGCCAGCCAGGCGATAGTCTCGGCCACGTCAATAGGCTGCCCGCCCTGGGACAACGAGTTCATGCGTCGCCCCGCTTCGCGGATCATGAGCGGGATTTTTGCGGTCATCTGGGTTTCGATAAAGCCGGGGGCTACCGCATTCACTGTGACCTGGCGAGCCGCCGCACGCGGCGCCAGCCCCTGCACCAGGCCGATCACCCCGGCCTTGGAGGTGGCATAGTTGCTTTGCCCGAGGTTGCCGGCGATACCGGAAATCGACGACACGCACACGATGCGCCCACCCGGGTTCAAACCCTGGCTGTCCAGCAAGGCCTCACTGAGCTGCAACGGCGCCTCAAGATTGACTGCCAAGACACTGCGCCAAGCGGCTTCGGTCATCTTGGCGATGGTCTTGTCGCGGGTGATTCCGGCGTTGTGAACCACCACATCGAAGGCGCCGTATTGGCTGACGTGGGCTTGCAACAGCGCTGCGGTGTCAGTGGCGGTAATGTCCAGGGGCAAGGCCGAGCCACTGACACTGGCGGCGGCCTGCTGCAACGCATCCTGGGCCTGGGGCACATCCACGCACACCACATGGGCGCCGTCCCGCGCCAGCACCTGGGCGATGGCCAGGCCGATGCCCCGGGAGGCGCCGGTGACCAAGGCACGTCGACCGGCGAAGGGCTTGTCCCAATTGACGGCAGTGTTGCCATCGACCGGTGTTTGCAGGCGCACCACCTGCCCCGATACATAGGCCGAACGGCGCGACAGGAAGAAGCGCAGGCTGCTGTCCAAAGCCTCTTCTGCACCCGGCGCAACATAGAGCAACTGCACGGTGATCGCCCGACGCAGTTCCTTGGCCAGCGAGCGCACCAAACCTTCGAGGGCGCGCTGGGCGATGGCCTGGGGCAAATCCTGGCAGTGTTCCGGTGCAGTGCCGAGCACCACTACCCGGCCATGTTGGCCGAGGCGCTTGGCGTTGGCATGGAAGAACAGGTAGAGCTCGTCCAGCTGCTGCAGATCGGCAATGTCACTGGCATCGAACACCGCGCCTTGCACCTTGACGGTGGACGGTGCCGTGAGGGTCGCCGGGGTGGCGGCAACAGTGTCGGTGGCGCTGAAGATGCGCTGCACCGATGCCACCAGACGCCCTGCCCCGGCGATGATCACCGGGTTGGCCAGGCCGGCCTGGCCACTGCGATGGCGTTGCAGCGGCAAAGGCTGCGGCAGGCCGACAGCCTGGGCCAGGCGACGGCCCCAGGGGGAATTGACGAATGAAAGGTAGTTGTCACTCATAGAGGGTTCCACTCACAACACAAATCCTGCCTTGTAAACCCGGTCAAACATGTGGGAGGGGGCTTGCCCCCGATGGCGGTCTATCAGGTAAATCTGCTTGGGCTGACACACCGCTATCGGGGGCAAGCCCCCTCCCACATTTGCACCGCGTTTTTCTTAGTTGACCGGGGCGTTTTCGCTTTGATTGCTGCGACGCTTGGCGGTCGGCTCCAACGCCTGCTTACGCTGCTGCAAGGCCTCCAGCAAACCAAAATCCTGGGGGAAGTCATCGACCTGAATGCCGTGGTCGGCGTATTCCACATAGCGCGCCAGCAAGGTGTCTTCGTCATCGCTGATCAAGTCCAGCGCCCGCGCCTTGACGCGCCAGACGGTGAAAGCCATGGCCGAGATCGGCAGCGGCTCGAGCAGGCCTTGCTTGATGGCGGGCTTGAGCCGAGCCTCGATCAACTCCACTTGGGGCAACAGACGGAAACCTAGTTCGCCATAGGCCAGCTTGTCGATTTCCGGGCGCGGGATGTAGGAATTGGCCAGCAAACGATCGCGGGTTTCCCCTGGGGTCTGCACCAAATCCGCCACCTGGGCCAACAGCCGATCCGAGGGTTTGCGCAGTGGAATGCCCAGCGGAAAGCTCAAGCCCCGCATCACCGCCGCAGCGGGTTTTGAAGGGTAGTTATCGAGCACTTCGGCCAAGGCTTCATGGGCACGCAGCAATGCGTCCTGGGCCGCCCAATGCACCAGCGGCAAGTCGGCCTGGGGCTGGCCATCGTCCTCGAAACGCTTGAGCACGCAGGACAGGATGTACAGCTGCGAGAGGATATCTCCCAGGCGCCCGGTGATACTTTCCTTACGCTTGAGGGCACCGCCCAACACGCCCATGGAAATGTCCGAGATCAACGCCAGCACCACCGACAGCCGATTGGCCTGACGGTAGTAGGACGCCAGCGCCGGGTCGGTCTTGGCCGGTGCCGAAATCAGCCGCCCGCCGGTCAGGGCATGCACCGCTGCACGCACGGTGTTGGCCAGTACAAAACTCACATGGCCGAACATCGCGCTGTCGAAATCTTCAAGCGCCTTGCGTCGATCCGGGTTGCGCGCCGCTTCCATCTCGCGAAACACGTAGGGATGACAACGAATCAGGCCCTGGCCAAAGATGATCAGGCAGCGGGTCATGATGTTGGCGCCTTCCACCGTGATGGCGATGGGGCTTTGCTGGTAGGCACGGGCAAGGAAGTTATTGGGCCCCATGCAGATGCCTTTGCCGGCGACGATATCCATACCGTCGTTGACGATGATCCGCGCACGCTCAGTGACATGGTACTTGGCGATGGCCGAGATCACCGACGGTTTCTCGCCGGCGTCCAGGGACGCCACCGACACCTTGCGCACCGCATCGCAGGCATACAAATGCCCGGCCATGCGCGCCAAGGGTGCCTGCACCCCTTCGAACTTGCCGATGGGCAAGCCGAACTGCTTGCGCATCGCCGCATAGGCGGTGGTACCACGCACCGCGACTTTACCCAAGCCGACGTTGGCCGATGGCAGGGAAATCGCCCGTCCCGCCGCCAGGCATTCCATCAACATGCGCCAGCCGTTGCCAATCTGTTCGCGGCCGCCGATCACCCATTCCAACGGAATGAAAACATCCTTGCCGGTGGTAGGACCGTTCTGGAACACCGCGTTCAACGGCCAGTGGCGGCGACCGCTGTTCACACCTGGGTGGGACGTGGGGATCAGCGCGCAGGTAATGCCCAGTGAACCGGGCGCGCCGAGCAAACCGTCCGGGTCTTCGGCGCGGAACGCCAGGCCCAGCACCGTGGCAATCGGGCCGAGGGTGATGTAGCGCTTGTCCCAGGTCACTTTGAAACCCAGCACTTGCTCGCCTTCGTGCAAGCCTTTGCAGACGATGCCCAGGTCTGGGATCGAGCCCGCATCGGAGCCGGCATACGGGCTGGTCAGGGCAAAACAAGGAATGTCTTCGCCCCGGGCCAGGCGCGGCAGGTAGTAATTGCGCTGGGCGTCGGTGCCGTAATGCAGCAACAGCTCCGCCGGGCCCAGGGAGTTGGGCACCATCACCGAAATCGCCGCCGCCGAGCAGCGGGTCGACAGCTTCATCACCACCTGGGAGTGGGCGTAGTGGGAGAAACCTTTACCGCCGTACTGCTTGGGGATGATCATGCCAAGGAACCCGGCATCCTTAGTGTACTGCCAGCATTCGGGGGACATATCTTGCCAGACCTGGGTGGTTTCCCAGTCATTGGCGATGTCGCACAGGTTTTCCACCTCGTTGTCGAGGAAGGCTTGCTCCTCGGCACTCAGGCTGGCCGGCGCGGCTTGCAGCAGGCGCTGCCAGTTAGGCTTGCCGCTGAACAGCTCGGCATCCCACCACACGGTGCCGGACTCGATGGCCGCACGCTCGGTATCAGACATCGCCGGCATGATCGTACGAAACAGACCCAGGGCCTTGCTGGTCAGCAGGGCGCGGCGCAGGGGCTTGATCGCCAGCACCAAGGCCGGCAGCACCACCAGCACGGCGGCGACGGCAAGGCCCAGGTCGCCCACCGCGTTGAACAGATAACCAAACGCCAGCCAGATGATGCCGGTGCCCAACCACAGCGCGGCTGCGGCTTGTCGATACGCCAGGGCAATCGCTGCTGCGAGACCCACCGATAACCAGATAAGCATGGGGATACCTCTACTTGATTCAGGGCGTAAAGCCACACTACAAACTTCAAATCACAAATTCAAATTTTGTTTTGAAATTTTTATTTAACGCTTTGCCGAAAAAATTCAGGCTGACCGTGTCAGCCTGATAAAGAGCAAACAACGCAGGTCGCGAACGACCGTCTCGGCAAGGCGTTCAGTAGCGCTGAAGGCCTTAGAACTTATAAGTCGCCGACAGGCTGACCACGTCACCTGAAGATTCAGCCTTGCCGTCCAGTTGAGCCGCACCGAGACGATCGACGTTCTTGGTTTTCAGGTTGACCTTCTGGACGAATTGGTGCGAATACGCGGCATCCACTGACAAACCAGGCACAGCCTTGATGTCATAACCGGCACCAAACGCCAGGAAGTAGCGGTCACCGTCGGGGATCCGAGGGTCACGGGTGGAGTTACGCGTAGGGGTCTGGTCATACGCTACACCCGCGCGTAGGGTTAGCTCGTCGGTGGCTTTATAGTCGCCACCGATTGAGGTCATCCAGGCATTCTTGTAGTTGTAGGGAATGGCAACAATAGTTGAACCTTGGGACTTGAGCGTCAGGTCTTTGAACGAAGACCATTCAGTCCATTGAGCGCTTACACCCAATGTCCAGCGATCATTGAATTGGTGGACCCAGTCAATCGCCGCAGTAGCCGGAATATCCAATTGCGTACTGGCATGCGCGCCGTCCGGGAAAAGCTTAAGACCTGGATAAGCCATTTCAACCAGCGTTTCGCCGTTCGGACCGATAGGATTAGTCATTGCGTTACGGCCGATAGCATCCGTGTAGACGTTGTACTTACCGGTCATCTTGTTTTTGATTTTGGCGTGATAGTTCAAACCCAACGTGTCTTGCGCCGTCGGCTTCCATACCACACCGCCAAACCAGCCGACCGAGATGTTGTCGACTTTTACGCGCATCAAAGAATGACCTACACCTGTAGGAAAACCGGTGCCTCCCAAACCTGGAGAGACATCCGCTGCAGCCAACAAGTCAATGTTCTGGCTGACGAAGCCCTGGCTGCGCTGGACGATGGCACCGCCACCGACCGAAAACTCATCATTGACCTTGAACGACAGCGAACCTGTCAGGCCGACGGTCTCGATCTTGGTGTCGACCGCAAAATCGCGCAGCTTGGAATCTTCGTTCCAAGTCGTTTTCATGCCTTGGGGCACGACCTGGCTCAAGCCAAAAGCAAAACGGTCGCCGATTGGAATCACCAGGAAACCGGTTGGCAGCCATGCGGTGAAACCGCCTTGCCCGCCATTATTGGTGTTAAGGGCTGGATCGCCCATGCTGCCCTGGTCATCCAATACCGGCGTATTGGTCACTGGATTACCATTGTGGTCATACGCCTGACCCGAGTATTTGATCTTGACCCGGGCATAATCGACAGTCTGTTGCGCAATGGTCGAGTCAATAAATGCCATGGCTGCCGGGTTGTTGTACGCAGCACTGGGGTCGTTCTTAAACAGTGAGCCGCCACCAAACGCACGACCCCAACCGGGCGCGCCGTAGGTCGGCGTGGAGAAGCCGCCCGCCTGTACCGGGCCAGTGCTCATCAGTCCGCCTACCAATGCCAACCCGAGTAAAGTTCGGGTGTGTTGTTTTTTATTATTCATGTATTACCCCTATTTTATTATCGCAGCGGCTTATCCCAGCGAGCCCTGTCATTTCAATTCGCTATCGAGAGCGTCGGAAAAGTGAGCTCCATTCGTTCCAGCGTGCAATTCCCTGACAAGGCTTGATTAAACACAGTTAATTGATGGCTCGCGTAATTCCAACTTGCGTAAATCTGATTTGGGCCGCAATGGGTTGCAGGCAGACTTGTTATCGAAAAACCAACGTCATCGATAAGGGCAGAAGTCGAAGAGAAGGCATTCATCCGCCACCCCAAAATCTTAGGTTTCAGCAAGCTACAAAACCCCGGCCCCGTAATGGAAAATGTATTGATATGAACCCCGGTAAAAGCGCTCACATTCCCCGCCACGGTAAGTCCGCATGTAAGTGGTGAGCCAAACGTAGAAGGCGTTCTTATCGTTAGTGTCCCAGCAGCACTGGTGAATGGACCCGCAGGAGAAAAATCCGCGGCGAGTGCCACACTTGCAAACCCTACGCCACTGGTCAGCAACAAGGTACTTGCCGCCCGTCGCAACAAACTACCCATAGTCAGTTCCCTCGACCTTGCGCTCCGTCAGCAGGAGCCTCCTTAGAGACCCCTGCCTTCACGGGTGATCAACCCTTACGAAGTGATGCGACTTATTGGACAGTCAACGTTGGCGCGGTTACGTCCAGGGAAACAACGGTGCAGTTGCCACTCAGAGACTGATTGGCAGCGGTCAACTTCTTGGACCCCGCATTCCAAGCCACGGCAATAGTGGTAGGGCCGCAGTTGGTAGCCGGAATCGAAGAGATCTTGTAACCGACATTGGTCACGGTACCGACAGTTGGCGAGGTTGCAGTCAGCACCCACGGAATATTAGTCAGCGTCGGCAGCCCGCACAGGCCGCCACCTGTCAGCGTCGCGCCATTGATCGTCGCTACGCCGCCACTGACATTACCGGTGAAGGTAATGCCGCAGGTCACAGCGGCCCCGAAGGACGACGGCGACTTCACCACGATCGTGCCAGCACTGGTAGAGAATGGACCATCAGGAGTGATGGTGGCCGCACTGGCCATCGAAGCGGCACCCATGCAAACAGCCAGAGCAGTCAACGACACGAGAGTTTTCAAGCTTTTCATTGTTTTTCCTCACATGTTATGGCGATTCATTTCGCCAGGGGTAATGGCCATGATCGAGAGGTCACGGTGAAACTGCAGAACTTCCCTTTCCAGCCAAATTTCAATGCATCTACCGCTGCAACAGTCGAAACGCTTTATTCGACAACTTTGAAGTTGGGCGGCATCTTGATCGACACCGTCTTGATCTTGCAGTCTTCGCCAATGGGGACATTGGCGGCTTCCAACTTGCCAGTGGCGTTATCCCAAGTACCGTCGGCCGTCGAAGGCCCACACTTGCCGCCCAGGCCAAAGGCGTGCACATCCACACTGATCTTCGACATCGAGCCACTTTTTGTATCCTTGGCAACCAGCACCCAGGGCAGGTTGATTGCTTCAACGCGGCTGCACTTGAGGCCACCGTCGAATTCAACTTTGTCGACATTTACCGATGAACCATCGGCTGCCACCTTGCCGGCCACCTTGATGGTGCAATCGGCACTGATCAGCTTGCCCTTGGAGAAACTGATGGGCCCCTGGGCAGTGAAGGCACTGCCGGCAGGTTCGATACGGGCAGCCTGGGCCTGGTGATAGACAATCAGGCCCATCGCAGCCAGCACGATGTGGGCGGTGAACTTGGCAGAACTTTGCATGGTGGACGTCCTTCCCTTAAATTATTTTTGTAGGGTCAAACCACGTTCTTGCAACTGAAACTGGGGTCGATAAGGACCTGCGCGATACACAGATCCCGAGTAAGCCCTGACTGCTTACTTCATCTCAAAACGGCTTCGCGCTGTTGCTGTATTTCTCCAGATACTTCAAGCGTTGTGACGGTTGAAGATTGGTCAGGCTGATATCCCCGGCATAGTGATTGAGTACGCGATGATCCATGCGCCGCCGCCACAAGTAAGGCACATAGGCCCAGACAATCATGCTCGCGTAGCCATAAGGCAGTTGCGGTGATTCATCGAAGTGACGCAGCGACTGATAACTGCGCGTCGGGTTGGCATGGTGATCGGAGTGCCGTTGAAGTTGAAACAGAAAGATATTGGTGACAATCCGATTACTGTTCCACGAGTGGCGCGGCGAGCAGCGCTCATAACGACCGCTGGGCAACTTCTGGCGCTTGAGGCCGTAGTGCTCGACGTAGTTCACCACTTCCAGCAACGAGAACCCGTAGATGCCCTGGATGATCAGGAACGGAATCACCGCCGCGCCCAGCCAGGCAATCATCGCGCCCCACAACACCACGCTGTACATCCAGGCGCTGAGTACGGCGTTTTTCCAGTGCAGGGCCGGCAGGCCGAGTTTACGCAGGCGTTCGCGCTCCAGGTTCCAGGCCGATACGGCGCTGAACCACACCGAGCGCGGCAGGAACGCCCAGAAACTCTCGCCCAGCCGCGAACTGGCCGGATCTTCCGGGGTGGCTACACGGACGTGATGGCCACGGTTGTGTTCGGTGTAGAAGTGCCCGTAAAACGTCGGCGCCAGGGTAACCTTGGCCAGGAACACTTCCAGGGGCTTAGGCTTGTGCCCCAGTTCATGAGCAGTGTTGATTGCGATGCCGGTGGCGGCGCCGGTGGACATCGCCATACCCAGGTAGGTGAACACACTGATTTCGCCGTGCAACTCGGTGCGTGCGGTGATAAATGCAGCGGTCCTTGCCAGCCAGCTTGACGGTTCCAGCGCAGCAGTGGCGTGCAGCAGGCCGCCGTTGATGATCCAGTCGATGCCGCCAGCGGCCAGCCAGCCGGTGATGACCACTGAGGCGATCACAAACAGCACGCCGGTGTAGACGATCCAGCGGTAGTAACTTTGGGACTCGAGGTTGCTGACGGCCGATTCAGGCGGGTTGCTGACGTCTTCGCCGAGCAGGCCATCGATCAACGGGATCAAGCCGAAGATCACCAGCACGCCGACCCACCAGAGTTGCTGCACGCCGGTGCCGATCGCAAGGGCGCCGGAAAGTAGCGGAGTTGCGAGGGGCATGATGCCCAGCCACCACAGGTGGCGCTTGCCGTCGGTCCAGACTTGCGAGGTTGCCAGGGTCTGATTCATGGCAACCTCCACACGCATTCACTCAACGCTTGGGCAGCTGAGAAGTTCACGGAGCGCTGACAGCTCCGAGACATTGACCATGCGATAAAAGGCGTTTTTTTCATTATTTTATTCGCTCTTAGGCATTTCAAAAATAATTTCAAATTACACATTGAAATAATTTTTTTAAATAAATAGCGCGGAATCGTTAGGTCGTCAACTAGTTTCTCCAGCCCTTTTTTCCGTGACCGTACAGTCTCTTTTTCAGCCGCGTAGTCAGGTGTCTAGGGCAGGCATTAACGCCGTTGAACCGCGAGTCGGGTGGCACATTTATTTGCTCGCCAGGGCCACAGGTGGATGTAACTGCGTGACGCTTTCGCCGGGTCGAACGCGCTTGGCAATCTGCTCCACCAGCGCCGCCACTCGCTGCGTCGCGGTGATCGGCAACATGTGTCCACGGCCTTCCACGACCTGCATTTTCAACCCTGGCACCTTGCTCGCCAGGGCCTGGCCGTGTTTCTGGAAGTCGAGCACCTTGTCTTGCGCGCCATAGATCAGCCCGATGGGCAGGGTCAGTTGCGGGTAGCGCTTGACCATGTCCGGCAGGTGATCGTTGACGCGGTTGATCTCGGTAGAGGCCGCGTAGAAATTGTCGGGGCGCATACCCAGCAACCCGCCGCCACGGGTGGCGAAGTCCGAAGGCGCAGCATCGGGGGCGAACACACCCTTGACCACCGCGTCCTTGGTCAGCAGGCCAACGGGCATGGTCAGGGTGTGGGCCATCCAGCGGCGCAACCAGGCCGGACGGATCGCCAGAGACAGAAATACCAGCGGCAGCATGCGTTGGGGATGGGTCAAGGGCGCCACCAGCACCAGTCCGGACACTGCGTGGGGATGGTCCAGGGCCAGCGCCAAGGCAATCGCGCCGCCCAACGAGTGCCCCAGGACCAGCGGCTTACCCAGGTCGAGTGTGTTGATAAAGGCGGCGATTTGTCGGGCCTGGGCTGGCAGGTCTGCCGCCGTGCCACGGTGGCGGGTGGAATAGCCCGAACCCGGGCGGTCGAGGGTGATCACGCGAAAATGTTCACGCAGTTGCCCAGACAAGGCATAAGTCAGGTTGCGACTGCTGCCCATCAGCCCGTGGATCATCACCAGCGGCGGGCCTTTGCCCTCTTCGACATAATGAAAGCGCTCGCCCTGTACCTCGACGAAGCGCCCGTTGATCGGAACAACCGCTTCAATGCGCCGCGTCATCCAGGCACTCAAGCCCCATAACGCCGCGCTGGCGCCCACCAACACCCCCGCAGCCACTACCCATTCGACAGCCATAGCTCGGTCCTCTGCTTCCCTGCGGCTGGCGACCCGACCGGAATTGATCAGGGCCTCAGCCATCGTCCACGCCCTGGACCTAGACTTGATGCATGGCGTGTTCGCCCGTCGGACAAATGGCACATGCGGAACCTAGCGTAGGCGATTTTTTCAGGTAGATTATTTAAAATCTTTTTTAAAATAAATAATTCAATTTTCCTTTGCAATGGTGTTCTATCTAAAAGACAAAACAAAAACAGGAGCAGATTCGATGCCCAAGCGCGTTCTACGGATGAGGCAGCCTTTATGAATGCCTACAGTGATTCAATCGACATCGCCATTATCGGCTCGGGTTTCGCGGGCCTGTGCATGGCGATCAAACTCAAGGAAGCCGGGCTCACCGACTTCTTTATCGCTGAGCAGGCCGAGACCCTCGGCGGTACGTGGCGCGATAACCATTACCCAGGGTGCGCCTGTGACGTGCAGTCCCATGTGTATTCGTTTTCCTTTGCGCCCAACCCGGATTGGACGCGGCAGTTCGCGGCGCAACCTGAGATCCGCGCTTACCTGGAACAATGCGCCACGCGTTTCGAGCTGGCGCCCTACCTGCGTTTCGGCATGGGCCTGCAACGCGCGGTGTTCGATGAGCAGCAGCAACGCTGGCATCTGACGTTCAGCAATGGCCGCAAGGTCAGTGCACGGGTGTTGGTATCGGGCATGGGCGGCTTGTCGCGCCCGGCGATGCCGGACATCCCGGGGCTGGACAGCTTCAAGGGCAAACGCTTCCACTCCCAGCACTGGGACCACGACTACGCCTTGAAAGGCAAGCGCGTGGCGGTGATTGGCACCGGCGCCAGCGCCATTCAGTTCGTGCCGCAGATCGCGCCGCAGGTGGCGCACCTGGACCTGTTCCAGCGCACACCGCCGTGGATCATGCCCAAGCCCGACCGGCCGATTTCAACCTTCGAGGGCTGGCTGTTCAAGCACCTGCCGTTCACCCAAAAGCTGGTGCGCGGCGCCCTCTACTGGGCGCTGGAAGGGCGGGTGGTGGGTTTTGCCTTGCACCCACGGCTGATGAAGATGGTGCAGAAAATCGCCCTGCGTCACCTGCGCAGACAAGTGGCACGCCCTTCCCTGCGTAAGAAGCTGACGCCGGACTACACCATCGGCTGCAAGCGCGTGCTGATCTCCAACGACTACTACCCGGCCCTCTCGCGCAGCAATGTCGAGGTGGTCACCGATCGTGTGCTGCGCATCGAAGCCGACGGTGTGATCACCGCCGACGGCATCAAGCATCCCGCTGACTGCCTGATCTTCGGCACGGGTTTCCAGGCCAGCGACCCCTTGCCCCGCGGTTGCATCATCGGCCGCGACGGCATCGACCTGATGGACGCCTGGGGCGATGGCGCCCATGCCTACAAAGGCACCACCGTGCCGGGCTATCCCAACCTGTTCCTGATCGTGGGGCCCAACACCGGCCTGGGGCATAACTCGATGATCCTGATGATCGAAGCCCAGGTCAGCTACATCCTCGACGCACTGCGCCAAATGCAGCGCCAGCGCATCGCCACGCTAGAGGTCAAGCCCGCCGTGGAGCAGGCCTACAACCGCGAGTTGCAGGACAAGCTCAAGCGCACCATCTGGAACACCGGCGGCTGCCAGAGCTGGTATCTGGACCCACGCACCGGCAAGAACACCACGCTGTGGCCCGGCTCGACCTGGCGCTTCAAGCAGATCACCCGGCATTTTGCGCTCAAGGACTACCTTGCCGGCCCGCTGCCGACGCCCGCCACACCGCGCCCTGCACCCGCGCCCCACTCCGCCACAGAAGGCAGCCTGTCATGAAGTCATTTAACGGCCGCGTCGCGGCGATCACCGGTGCGGCCTCCGGCATGGGCCGCGCACTGGCCTTGGCCCTGGCTCGGGAGGGTTGCCACCTGGCCTTGGCGGACAAGAACAGCCAGGGACTGGAGCAGACCCTGACATTGATCCGCACCTCGAACTTATCGCCCGTGACCGTCACCACCCAGGTGCTGGACGTCTCCGACCGCCAAGCCATGCAAGATTGGGCGGCCCGTTGTGCCGCCGAGCACGGCCAGGTCAACCTGGTCTTCAATAACGCCGGGGTGGCGTTGTCTAGCACCGTGGAAGGCGTGGATTACGCCGACCTGGAATGGATCGTCGGCATCAACTTCTGGGGCGTGGTGCATGGCACCAAGGCGTTCCTGCCCTACCTCAAGGCCAGCGGCGACGGGCATGTGATCAACACCTCCAGCGTGTTCGGCCTGTTTGCCCAGCCCGGCATGAGCGGCTACAACGCCACCAAGTTTGCAGTGCGCGGCTTTACCGAAGCCCTGCGCCAGGAACTCGACCTGCAACGCTGCGGCGTCTCGGCCACCTGTGTGCACCCCGGCGGTATTCGCACCGATATCTGCCGCAGCAGCCGCATCGACGCGAATATGACCGGGTTCCTCATCCACAGCGAGCAACAAGCCCGCGCCGATTTTGAAAAGCTGTTCATCACCGATGCCGATCAGGCCGCCAAGGTGATCCTGCAAGGTGTGCGCAAAAACAAGCGCCGCGTGCTGATCGGCCGCGACGCCTATTTTCTCGACCTGCTCGCCCGTTGCCTGCCATCGGCCTATCAAGCGCTGGTGGTGCTGGCCAGCAAGCGCATGGCGCCCAAGCCACGCAGGCCGGTATTTGAAACCAACGACGAGTCCCATCTCTGAACAGGAGGACGCACCATGTTGCCGATCCGTCGCGATATCCGTTTTGCCTTGCCTGCCGAGCGCATCAAGAACTGGCATGAACAAGGTCCAGTCATCAGCCATTTCTTCAATGCCCTGTCGCTGTTGTTTCCCCAGGGCGAGCTGTTTTTCATGGACAGCGTGCGCCACTACCGTGGGCAGATCGACGATCCAGAACTGAAAAGGGAAATCCAGGGGTTTATCGGCCAAGAGGCCATGCACAGCCGCGAACATGTGGCCTACAACGACCTGCTGCAAGCGGCCGGGCTACCGGCGCACACCCTCGACCGGCGCCTGAAATTCTTCCTCGACCTGCAGAAAAAACACCTGCCACCAGCGTTCAACCTGGCAGTAACCATTGCCCTTGAACATTACACCGCGATGCTCGCGGAAATCCTTCTGAGCGACCCGTCGCGCTTTGGCGACTCGCTCAAGGGTTACCAGCAGATGTGGTACTGGCATGCCCTGGAAGAAACCGAACATAAAGCCGTGGCGTTCGATGTCTGGAACCGCGTCATCACGCCCGGACCTGCACGCTATCTGCTGCGCACCGGGACCATGCTGACCACCACCCTGATGTTCTGGTTGGTGGTGCTGGATTTCCACGTACGCCTGCTGATTGCCGACCGCACCTCGGGTGGCAAGCTCAAGGGGTTGTGGCGCATGGTCAAGTATTTGTATGGCCCCAAGGGGGTGTTCCCGCGCATGCTGCGGCCGTGGCTGCATTATTTCAAACCGGGGTTTCATCCTTGGGATCATGACAACCGGGCACGCCTGGCGGGGATAGACGGGCTGGTAGAAGAGATCGAGCGGACGCGGCACGGGTATGAGTCGGCGTAAGAGCCGAACGTAACCACGATGCGCAGCGAGCCGCTCTTGATCTTGATCTGCTTTTGATCTCAGGCGCCCCGTCAAACCACGCTGGCCGGAATTCGACAGGGATTTGGGGGGTAAACCGGCAGGGATGCCGGTTTAGC
>Ga0160452_100514_pt1 | contig 24399 bp, 16 predicted proteins | sample HID1971I_E6MG_FD_108230 | JGI IMG/M metagenome (GOLD analysis project Ga0160452, IMG submission 108230) | Enriched millipede-associated microbial communities from UW Madison campus, WI, USA - HID1971I_E6 MG | ecosystem: Host-associated > Arthropoda: Insects > Digestive system > Unclassified ...
CTGCCTTTCCGCCCCCTGCGGCGTCACTTTTGCTTGCCGTACCCCCGGTACGCCTGCACAAAAGTTCCTTGCATGGAACGAAAATTCAGCCCAATCTGCTACCCTCCGAGTATGCAAACACGCCCTAGTATAAACCGTTTGTCGACGCTAAGAGAATGATGGATCTTGCTTCTTTACTTGATGGATCTTACTGTTTTCGGCGGGCTATAGCAGAACCGTTGAAATGTATCCCTAAACAGTGGGCCTGCCCCACTCCTTTCTCTTGGACGTGCGATTATAATTCAACTTGTCAGCGCATGCCTTCACAGAAAAAATCAGGTTGAGGAGGTAATTATGCTTACTATGACAAGAAAGGCCTTTCATCTGTTGGTGATCCTCGTTGTAATCATGGCTGCATTGGCGCCGTATTCGGCTCATGCAACCGAAGGTACAGCTACCTATGCGACGTCTTCAGAGGATGTGTTAGGCGAAGTCGAGGAGCCGGTTGAAGAGCCGGTTGAAGTCGTCGAGACGGATGAGACGGATGAGACGGATCCGGTGGAGTCAGAAGAGGAGACAGACGGAGTAGACGCAGAGGAGGAAACGGGCGGAGGGGATGCCGAAGAGCAGGCCCTTGAAGCACAGATCGCTGCCGCTCCGGCTACGCTTCAAAATTATCCGAAGCCGTCCATTTATGCCTCATCCAGCGTCTTCTCGCTGAAGGCGGATAACCAATCGGTGCCGGTCCTTAGTTACATGCCGGACTATGATTACGCTCATTTTTCATTTGACGGCACAGTCAGTCTTGAAGTGACGGCGAGCGAGCCGATCACCTCGTATTCGATCAGCCCATTGGCAAAAAAAATTCAGGGCACGGTAAGCGGGAACAAGCTGACGTTTTCGCTCTCTACCTCTACGTATGTCATCGTAGAAATTAACGGTGCGAGAAAACGCCTTGTCATTGCAGCTGACCCGCTAGAGACGAATATTCCCCCCTCGACCGGCGCAGGCATCTACAATGTAACCCAATCGCCGTACAACGCGGACAAGACGGGAGCTGCGATGGCGACAACCGCGATTCAGCAGGCGATCGACGCGGCCAATCAAGCGGGCGGCGGTGTCGTATACCTCCCGGCAGGCATCTACAAAAGCGGCAATCTCACCTTGAAGAGCAATGTAACCTTTTACCTTGCAGGGGGTGCAGTGCTTGTCGGTACGGGCAAGGGAGAAGACTACCGGATCGATTTCCGCAAGGATTCGCGCAATGCGGACGGCACCTATTTTATTCGGACGGCCGTGAACTCCAGCAATATTACGGTTCGGGGACGGGGCACGATCGACGGCAAAGGCATCGCGATGCGCGAGCGGAAGATGCCGGCACCGAACAAAAACGAAGGGCTGCTCAACAATCTGCTCGTTCCGATCGCCACCTCCAATTTTAACTTCGACGGTCTGATCCTGCGGGATGCCGGGTTCTGGTCGTTTATGGTGGTGCGCTCCGACAATGTAACGATCAAAAACCTCAAGGGCTTTCAAGATCTGTACAAGATCGAAAACGATGTGATCGATATTAACGAAAGCCAAAACGTGCTTGTCCAGCATTCGATTGCGATCTCGGACGACGATACGTATTCGACGAAAACGTGGCTGCAGACAGGGATGTCCAAGGACTGGCCCGGTCAGCTGGAGCATCTGGAAAATGTCGTCTTCGACGATGCTTTTGCATGGACGAGATGCGCAGCCTTCAAAATCGGGATGGGGGTAGCCCAGCCGCAAATCGGGGTGACGATCCGCAATTCGTATGTGTATCAGAGCGCCAGGGCTCTCCTCGTGGATCACGGCTATACGATGAATACGCTCCCCGTGGAAGGATACGCGCACAACATTACGTTCGAAAATATCGATATCGAACGCGTCGAGATTAACCAATTCGGCAATTATTGGCTTCGCATCTCAACCAGTACCTCCGGCGACGTAAGCAATGTCGTCGTCAAAAACATCAATATCCGCCAGCTCGGAGGCCAGCAATCCCTTCTGTCCGGCAATGTCACCCGGGGCGGAAAGGTCAAGGACGTAACGTTCTCGGATATCTACGTCAAAGGCAAACTCGCAATGACCTTAAGCGATCTGAAAATCAACGTGGCCAATGCGAATGTTGAGGGGATCCGCTTTGCCAATTCCAAACCAAGACTGTTCAGCGACAACTTCGAGGACGGCGATCTGGCAGGATGGACGACGATCTCCGGCAATTGGAGCGTGCCGACTGCAGGCGATAATAAGGTGCTGTCGAGCGGCAGTCAGACCACGACCTCGATGATTACTGCAGGCAGCGGCGGGACATGGACGGGCTACGCTTATGAAGCCGGTGTGAGGGTGGCTTACACCAACGCCAATGCCGGGATTGTCTTCCGAGTACAGGACGCGAACAATTATTACCTGTACCGCATCAATGCGGCAACCCAGATGCTGGAGCTGTACAAGTCCATCCAGGGGCAGCTGACGCTGGCCACAAGCGTGCCGTTTGCAGCGCAGGAGAAGCAATGGTACACCCTCAAAGCGGCGGTGCAAGGCAATACGATCGCTGCCTACGTAGACGGACAATTAAAGCTGCAATGGACCAATCCCGCAAACGAATTAACTTCGGGAGGGATCGGATTCCGGACCACCTCGGCTGGCGTTCATTTCGATGACGCTGTGGTTGCTCCGATCAACCTTGCGCCGACCGATATCACGCTCTCCCATCAAGCTGTAGCCGAGAACACGACGGCAGGGGGCATGGTCGGAGCCTTCGCGACCATCGATCCCGATGCTGGCGAGACGTTCTCGTACCAGCTCATTGCTGGAGCGGGGAGCAGCGACAACAGCAGCTTCACAATTTCCGAGAACCGCTTGTACCTCGCAGTGACACCGGATTACGAGACGAAGAATAGCTATAGCATCCGGGTGAGAAGCATGGATTCAGGCGGACTGTATGTTGATAAGCCATTCACGATCCAGGTAACGGATGTGAGCGAGCCCCTCCCGCCATCCAATCATACGGTTACGGCGTTCAGCGCTGATTTCGAGAATGGGACGATGAGCGGGTGGACGCCTGCCTCCGGCTCCTGGAGCGTGAAGGCCGACGGGACCCAGGTGTTGGCCCAGACCGCTTCGACGACGGGCTTCATCACCGCTGGCAGTGTATGGACGAATTATACGTACCAGGCCGAAGCGAAGCTGCCGATCGTTAACGCCAATGCCGGAATTCTGTTCCGGGTCCAGGATGCGGACAATTATTATATGTACCGGTTGAATGGCTCGGCGCAACGAGTGGAGCTGTACAAATCGGTCAATGGGGTGCTGACGCTTGTGTCGAGCAAGTCTTATGCGACGCAGGCCAATCAGTGGTATGAGCTAAAGGCTTATGTGCAGGGCAACACCATCAGAGCTTATGTCAACGGAGCCTTGCAGACGGAATGGACCAATCCCGTCTCGGAATTGACAACCGGCAGGATCGGATTCCGGACCACCTCGGCGAACGTATCGTTTGATAACGCAGTGGTGCGTACCTCTAGCTAGCATCACTCTGCGAGCATAAAGGCTGTCCCGAAGCCGCGATTGGGCTCAACGGGACAGCTTTTGACTTGTGCATTGACCTTGCAAACTAAGACGAGAAGGAGCTAACCTCAAATGAAAGTTATGCGTTTAGGCGTCATTGGACTAGGCAATATGGGTAAAGGACATATCCGTTATATCGTAAAAGGCGAGATCCCCGGAGCGAAGCTGACAGCAGTGAGCGACATCGCGGAAGCCGGGCGGCAATGGGCGCTGGATCATGCAGGTGAAGGAGTCAGCATCTACACCGATCCTTACGAAATGCTGGATTCCGGAAAGGTGGACGGCGTATTGATCACAACGCCGCATTACTCTCACCCGGAGCTGGCTATTGCTTGCTTCCAGCGCGGCTTGCATGTCCTGCTCGAGAAGCCTGCTGGCGTCTATACGAAGCAAGTTCGCGAGATGAATGAAGCTTTTGCCGCAACTGACCTCAAGTTCAGCATGATGTACAATCAACGTACAAATCCGTTATACCGCAAGCTGAAAGAGATGGTGGACAGCGGAGAACTCGGCGAGATTCGGCGGACCAACTGGATCATTACAACCTGGTATCGCTCCCAAAGCTACTATGATTCCGGCACATGGCGGGCGACTTGGGCAGGCGAAGGCGGCGGCGTGCTGCTTAATCAGGATCCGCATCAGCTCGATCTGTGGCAATGGATGATTGGGATGATGCCGAGGCGGGTTCGCGCGTTCTGTTATTTCGGTAAATATCGCGACATTGAAGTGGAAGACGATGTCACGGCTTTTGTAGAATATGAGAATGGCGCGACCGGCGTATTCGTGACGACAACGGGCGAGACGCCCGGCACCAACCGGCTCGAGATTATCGGCGACCGCGGCAAGGTGGTCATCGAAGACGACAAGCTGACGTTCTGGCGCTTGCGCGTATCCGAGAGCGTATTCAATGCCACCTACAAGGGGGGCTTCGGTCAGCCGGAATGCTGGAGGTGCGAGGTTCCAATTATCGGGGAGAATGAGAATCACCAAGGCATTATGCGCAATTGGATAAACGCCATCCTGCATGGCGAGGAGCTGATCGCTCCAGGCGAAGAGGGTATTAAAGGGCTGATGTTATCCAACGCGATGCTGCTGTCTACCTGGACCGACAATTGGGTTGACCTTCCGATGGACGAAGATCTGTATGTTGCACAGTTGCAGGAAAGGGTCGACAACTCCCGTTATCTAAAGGACCGCCTCTAGTTGTTTGCATTGTCGAAGCAGCGGCCGGGGTGGCATAATCAAAGGAAACGAGAATTTTGGAAGGTGGGCTCGGCTTGGAGTACCTCCGCAGGCAATCCCTGCGCAACAAACTCAAAATTGCCTTTCTTGCCGTTATCGTCATCTCTGTCCTGATGACCGGAGGGTTGTCCTACACGATCTCCGCTGGCATTCTGGAGAGAAATGCGTTGACGCTCACGCAGGACACGGTGGCAAGGTCTGCGCAGATTGTGGATGAGAAGCTGAACAGGCTGATGCTGATTATGATGACCTTTATGATTAGTCAGCCGTTCTACGACATGCTGAGGGATGTGGTCTCCCGGGATGCGGGCAAGTATTACACGCATTTGAGCGATCTTGATAACGTTTTCTCGCAGGCCCGTATTGCGGAGCCGCTTATTCATTCGATTTATGTGTATACGCCGATTGGCGAGTTTTACCCTTCGTCCATGAACCGCAACCGGGCGAATGCATTTGAGGATACCTTTTTGTACGAACGTATCGAACAGGAGAACAGGAATCAGTGGGTCGAGGGGCACGAAGATATGCTGTTTTCCGGCAATGAACGCGTAATCTCATTGATCCTGCAGCCCATCTTTGACACGCCCGTCAGCGGCGTATATATAATCGTGAATATTCGTGAAGAGGGCTTCCGCAAGCTGGTGCAGGGAGACGCCGGTGAAGAGGCGAACAGTTTTTTGCTTAATTCGGCAGGCGAGACGGTCTATCCTGCCCGGGATGCGCTGGTCCGCCAAGCGGTAGACGCAGGCCATTTGGGGCGTCAGATGAATCGGCCGGAGGGCAGTCAACCGTTTGTCCTGGAAGGAGAGACCTACCTGCTGAATTATGCTCGACTGGACATCGCGGATTGGACCATGACGACCATCAGGCCCCGCGCGGTTGTGTTGAAGGATTTGGTGTATGTCAAATGGCTGATTGTCGGCGTAGCTGCCGTGGTTTTTATGGTGACGCTGCTCATCTCAGGCGCTTTTGCGCGTTATTTGCTAAGACCGTTGCAAGGGCTGCTTAAGGTCATGAAACGGGTCGAAACGAACGATCTGACCGCCCGTTTTGAAAGCGGGAGCGGCGATGAACTGGCGCAGGTGGGCATCCGCTTCAACCGGATGCTGGAGCAGATCGTCCGGTTGATCGATGAGGTGACAGAGGCGGAGACGCACAAGCGGACGGCCGAGATCAAGGCGCTGTCGGCGCAGATGGATCCGCATTTCCTGTACAACACCCTGAATACGATCTACTGGAAACTGAAATTGAAGCAAATCGAACCCTCGCAGCAGATGGTCCTGTCCCTGTCGCGTCTGTTTCAGCTCGGGCTGAACAACGGCCGGGAAATGACAACCGTGGCCAAGGAGCTGGAGCATGTGCGTCAATATCTGGAGCTGCAGTTAAGCTGCTATGAAGGGTTGTTTACCTATGAAATTCATATGCGTCGGCCCGAGCTGAGCGGGCAGTGGCTTCCGCGGATCCTGTTGCAGCCCCTGACGGAGAACAGCATCCTGCACGGGTTCCGGGACATGAAGAGCGGCGGGCGAATCGACATCGAGATTGACGGCGACGAAGAGCGATGGACGCTGGTCGTACGCGACAATGGACACGGGATGGATGAGGAGCAGCTGGAGGCGATGCTGTTGTCGGAATCGAAGAAGGGCTATGCGGTATCCAACTTGATCCGGCGGCTTCAGCTGTATTACGGGGGGGCGGCAGAGTTGCGCGTGGACAGCGTACCGACGAGGGGAACGACCATTACGATTGCTTTGCCTGTGAAAGGGGAGTATGCGCATGAGTCAGCCTGAGGCGATCCGTCTCTGTATAATCGACGACATCCGAAGCGTCGTGGATGGACTGACTGCGATGAACTGGGACGAAGAGGGCATCCAGGTGGTAGGGTCATCAAGCAATGGAGAAGAAGGATTGGAGTTGATCACCCGGCTGCTGCCGGATCTGGTCATCACCGACATCCGAATGCCCAAGATGGATGGATTGCGTATGCTGCGCGCCGTGCTGCAAGAGCACCGCAGCTGCAAAGTCATCTTGATCAGCGGCTATGCCGACTTTGAATACGCCCAGCAGGCGGTACAGCTGGGCGCCTTTGATTTTGTGGTCAAGCCGTTCTCGGAAGAGGAGCTGATGGACGCGGTATTGCGGGCCAAAGCCGCAGTGATGGAAGAGCGTTCGAGGCTTATGGACAGGAGGGAGATGGAGACCAAGCTGCGGGAGAGCATGCCGGCGCTGCGTCAGGAGTATTGTGCACAGCTCGTCAGCCACCGCACTACCTGGGAAGAGGCCAAGGAGCGCTGGGCGTTTCTCGAAATCGGGCTGCAGCCGCGACACTTCGTCGTGATGCTGATCGACATCGACCGTTTTCGCGAGCAGGCGTCCGAGCAATCCGTCCGGGAGATGGAGCTGACCCGCTTCTCGCTGCTTAATATTGTCCAGGAGACACTGGCTGCTCATGCGCCAAGCGTCGTGTTCCGCGCGCTCCATGACCAGTACCTGGCGATCATCAACGACACCGGAGCCTCCCGCCCCATCGAGATCGCTGAGGAGTGCTGCCGCAATATCGAACGTTATACCAAGTTCACGGTCTCCGTCGGAGTCGGCGGCAGCGTCGCCGAGCTCCACGAGCTGCCGGATTCCTACCGCCAAGCCCAGCGTGCGCTTTCTCATCATCTGTTTACCGAAGGCAATGCGGCGATCCGGTATGCGGATGTATACCCGACGGTCAGCCAGGAACCGTTGGCGCTTGAGTACAAGGACGAGCTGCTCATGGCGCTTCGCGCGGGGAATACCGAACGTACTGAGGATATGCTGTCCGTCATCGCGGAGGAGGTGCAAAAGCTGGTCTCCCGCCAAAGCCCGGATTATCTGCTCAGCCTGTATGAGGAGTTAGCCGCTTCCGCGATCCGGACCTTATACGAGATCGCTCCTTATCCGGATATCCAGCCGCTAATCCAGCGGTTCAGGGAGGCGCAGCGGACGGCAGGATTGCCGCTTGCGGCCCTGCAGCGTCATCTCCTCGCCTTGTGCGCGGAGGGAGCCGAGCTGGTGCGCCGGAGCAGCTTGTCGGACGGCCAGAAGGTGGTCTACAAAGCCATGGACTATATCAAGCATCGCTTGGCTGAGGATATGACCGTGGGCGAATGCGCGGCGCATGTGCACCTGAGCGCCAGCTACTTCTCCAGCTTGTTCAAGCAGGTGACAGGCATGACGGTCACCCAGCATATAACTGCGGCACGGATTCACAAAGCCAAGCTGTTGCTGGTGGAGGGAGCGCAAGTGCAAGAGGTCGCATCGGCCGTCGGCTACGAGGAACGCAGATATTTCAGCGAGATGTTCAAGAAAATCACCGGACAGACGCCGTCCGAGTTCAGAGCGAGCTATCACGGGGATCGTCCGGAGACCTAAGCGCCGGCAAATCATAGAATTCTATCCCTGGAGAGTGAAGTTGCCGCACTCCTTTTCGAAGACGAAGCACCTATAATAAAAGCGAGCTCACAAAACAATCGATAATTAAAGGGGTAGAGGGTATGCGTAAAACATGGGCAGGGCTTGGCTTGAGCCTGATCCTGGCTGTCGGTCTCGCTGGCTGCAGCGGCGGCAACGTTAACAACAATGGCAGTAACGGAGCAGCGGACAATGGCGGTGCGACGAACGGCAAGTCGGGGACAGAAACGCAGACACCACCGGTGGAGTCGGGCAAGCCCGTCCAACTGAAATATTGGACCGACGATCGCCACGATCAGGAGTACATTAAGGAAATGGTCAACGCATTTAATGAAACGAACGAAGACAATATTCAGGTGGAGCTGACCGTGATGTCGGAGAATTACGCGCAAAGCGTAGACATCGCCTTCTCCAGCAAACAAGCGCCGGATGTATTGCGGTTGAAGAGCGGCAATGTGGGCGAGTTTTACAAAAAAGGGTACCTGGCGCCGATCGACGAGTATCTGACGGATGAGATAACCTCGAAATTCGGCAGCCTGCTAATCGATAATGTCAACCGGTTCGACGGGAAGGTGTACACGCTGGCCAATACTGGCCTCACCTTGCGTCTGGTTTACAACAAGGACCTGTTTGAAAAAGCGGGGATCGAGAAGCCGCCGGTGTCGCTGCAGGAGATGGTGGAGGCTGCCAAACAAATCACGGCTGCGGGCAAATCAGAAGGCGTATACGGGTTCGCGCTAAACTTCAAATCGCCGAAGTCGGCCTTTGACCGCTCGATCCGGGAAATTCTATCGCTCAGCGGCCATCAGGGACTTGGTTTTGATCTGAAGACAGGCCAATTCGACTTCGCGCCTTATTCGCAGGTCGTCGAGTACTTTAAGCAAATGCATGAAGACGGCAGTGTGATGCCTGGCGCGGAAGCCCTCGACATCGACCCGCTGCGCGCCCAGTTCGCCGCAGGCAAGATCGGCATGTATCTGTCCTTCTCGACCGAGCCGGGCGTCTATCAGGATCAGTTCCCGACAGAGATCAACTGGGGCGGGGCGTTAGCCCCGACGATCGACGGACAGATCAAAGGGACCTCCGAGATCGTCTCAGCCGGAACCTGGCTCGGCATCAGCGCGCAATCGGCGAACAAAGAAGCGGCTTGGAAATTTATGCAGTATATGTACGGCGACGACATCTTGAAGACCTATCATGAAAAAGGCTTTGGCATCGCTATCGTGCCAAGTATTGTGGAGCAGGCTCAAAACCCGGAGGTTAACGGGATGGAAGGGTTCCTGGTCGGGGAACACGACTCGCTCTGGCCCGTCTCGCCGACCGTCACGCCGGAAGGCGCAGGCTATGCTGACGCATTCTACAAATATATCTTGGCCGGCGGAGATCTGCAGGCCATTACAGAGGACTTGAATAAGAGATACAACGATGCGCTGGGCAAGGCAGTGGAGAAAGGCGAGGTTGCGGTTACGCCAAACCCAGGTTTTGATCCAGCCAAACCGCAGGGTAATTAGCAGGCAAGATCGGGGTTGCCGCAGGCAAGATTGGCGGCGGCCCTTTCTTTTACCGGGGAGGAAGGACGCATGGGTTACAAATGGAGACGATTGGGAGAGAACACACTGTTTCTGTCCCCAAGCATTATATTAACGGCAGCCCTGGGCATCTATCCATTGATCTGGATGCTGCGTTATATGTTCTATGACTATGCCGGATACGGCGAACCGTTGTTCATTGGCCTGGACAATTTCCAGCGGCTGATGCGCGATGCGCTCTTCTGGGAATCGGTGGGCAATACCTTTATCTATGCCGGCGGCAAGCTGGTGCTGACGCTGCCTGTGTCCATGCTGCTGGCGGTGATTCTGAACGGCAAGCTGAGGGGCAGCAACCTGCTGCGCGGCATTTATTTTATGCCGACGATTATCAGTACCGCGGTCATATCCGTTGTATTCTACACGATTTTCAATTCGTACAACGGCATGGTGAACACCGTATTAATGAAACTGCACCTGATCTCGGAGCCGATCGAATGGCTTGGACCCAATCTTGCGATGCTGACTGTCATTCTTGTTGCGGTATGGGGTGCAGTCGGTAACTATATGCTCTTGTTCCTGGCCGGACTGCAGGGGATTCCGAAAGATCTTTACGAGAGTGCTTCCATAGACGGGGCCAATGCCGGAAGGCGGTTTTGGAGCATTACGCTGCCGATGCTGGCTCCGGTGGCCCAACTGGTCATTATGCTGGCGATTATCGCATCACTGAAAGGTTATGAGAGCATCATGCTGATCACGGAAGGCGGACCGATCGGCAAAACTGAGGTCATGTATCTGTATCTGTACAAATTGTTGTTCCCGGTATCTACGGGTTCGCCTGTCGTCCAACAGTTTGGTTACGGCAGCGCTGTAGGCTTCGCCACGGCCATCATTGTGGGGGCGATTACGGGTCTGTACTTCCTACTAAGCCGCAAAATGAACAAAGTCTATTAGAGGAGGTTCAAAAAGTACGCTGTTGATCACGAAGTGATGCAGGAAGCGTATTCGACGTCGAATCTTGCGTGTACCCTTGAACTCCGGTGCTCATGTAGGTTTGCCTACACTCCGCTCCTCCTTCTTCGGGTTCTCGCAACCTTCTCGGTGCTGAACACCGAACTTTTGAACTCTGATTAATATGACGAACGTGAAGGAGGTTTAGAAGATGAACGACCAGGTGTTATCTCCGGAGCCGGGCAGGCCGAGCAAGCCTGCGGCCCGTCCGATCTCCAGTCGCTCAGGCAGAGTGGCAAGCCTCACCATCATGTGGCTGTTTTTAGTGGTGACGGCGCTATTGACTATCTTTCCTTTATTGATGACCTTGGCTGGCTCGCTCAAGACCGGCGCCGAGATGATGACGGGCGGTACCTTGCTGCCTAGCAAGCTCCAATTCGTGAACTATGCGGAAGCGTGGAAGCAGGCCAATTTTGCCCGCTATACCTGGAACAGCACATTTGTCAGCGTAATGGTGACCGCAGGCACATTGCTGGTTGCGGCTATGGCCGCTTATGTGGTGGATCGGCGTCAGTTTCCCGGCAAATCCCTGTATGTGACGATCCAAGCATCAATGATGTTTATTTCCGTCGGCGCTATCGTGCTGCGCCCGCAATTCGATCTGATGGTCGCGCTGAACCTGAATACGACGCTGTGGGGCGTCATCTTGATTTTGATTAGCGGTCATTCCTCAACCTTCTTTATGCTGCTGGGCTTCTTCAAGGCGATCCCCCGCGAGCTGGATGAGTCGGCCATGGTGGATGGGTCCGGGTTCATCCGGACGTTCTTCCGGATTGTGCTGCCGCTCCTGGCGCCGGGACTGGGCGTAACCGGGCTGTTCGCCTTTCGCCATGCCTGGAACGAATACATCCTGCCGCTCGTATTCACGATGACGAACCCGGAGCTGCAGACGCTTACCGTCGGTTTGGCGAATCTCCGTTTCGGCTCCTCCGCAGCGATGCAGATCCATCTGATGATGGCCGGGGCCTGCCTGTCGATTTTGCCGATGCTGCTGGTGTATGTGGTGGCGAACAAGTCGTTTATTCAGGTGACGGCTGGGTCGGTGAAAGGGTAAAGTGCAGAATGTTGGAAAAATGCCATCAAGACGGATCATTCTTCCAATCGCTGTTGTCCCCAGAATTTTTGAAGAATTAACCTTGCAGGGGTTAAATTCCGGGGACAAAGGCGAACGCTTCGCTTTTCCAGAATCGATCCGTACCTTTCGGCGCCTCCAACAAACTGAACGTTTAAGAAAATGTAAATAAAGGAGTTAGATGCGCGTGAGTAATCGAACAGTCGGGGCTTTGTTCTCCAGCCCAGTTGTGACGAGGCATGCGGCCAATCCGGTGCTGGCGCCGGGGGATGTGCCTTATGGTCCGGCGATGGTGTTTAATGCTGGCGTAGCCAAGTTCCAGGGCAGGTATGTGATGGTATTCCGCAATGATTACGGCGATGAACAGAAGGGCATCGTCGCCCCCCATCATACGACGAATCTTGGAGTCGCCTTCAGCGAGGACGGGATTACGTGGGACGTACAGCCTGAGCCGTGCTGGTCCTGGCATGACGAAGAGGTCGTCCGCGTCTATGATCCGCGTCTGACGGTGATCGACGAGCGATGCTACATGTGTTTTGCGGTCGATACGAGGCATGGGCTGCGCGGCGGTATTGCCGTTACCGAGGATTTCCGCTCCTTTGAGGTGCTGAGCCTGTCGCTGCCGGATAATCGCAACATGGTGCTGTTCCCGGAGCGTATCGGCGACAAGTATGTGCGGCTGGAGCGTCCGATGCCGGTATACAGCCGGGGCGGATCCGACCGCTTCGACATGTGGATGAGCGACTCGCCCGACCTGAAATATTGGGGGAATTCCAAGCTGCTGCTTGCCGTGGAGGATGTAGCCTACGCCAACGACAAGGTGGGCCCGGGCGCTCCGCCTGTCAAAACAGACAAAGGCTGGCTGACCCTGTTCCATGCGGTGGACATCGACCGCAGCCGGGGCAAGAACGGTTGGGAGGACCGCTGGCAGAAGCGTTATACGGCCGGCATTATGCTGCTCGATCTGGCCGATCCGAGCCGGATCATCGGCAAAGCGGAGACGCCGCTGCTCGCGCCGGAGGCCGCTTACGAGACGTCCGGCGGCTTCCGCAATGATGTGATCTTCCCGGGCGGTATGATCCTGGAGGACTCCGGGGAAGTCAAAATCTACTACGGCGCCGCCGATACGGTAGAATGTCTGGCGACTGCGCATGTCGATGATTTGTTGCGTCTGTGTCTGGAAGGGAGCGTGCGATGAACAGCCATATGATGTTACCGTCCGCCAGCATCCCGGTTGCCGATGAGGTAGATGTGCTCGTCATCGGCGGCGGCGCTGCCGGGGTCGCCGCCGCCATTGCCGCTGCCAGAGGGGGAGCGCGCACGATGCTGGTGGAGCAGCGGGGGTTCCTTGGCGGTATGGGGACCGTAGCGCTCGTACCGGCCTTCTGTCCTTTTACCGACAAGCAGAAGCCGATTATCCGCGGACTTGGTCTGGAGCTGATGGAACAGATGAAGCAGGCATGCAATGATGACTACCGCGCCGCATACCGGGATATGCTCGACTGGGTGCCGATCGATCCCGAGGTGCTGAAGCGTGTCTACGACGATGCCGTGCTGGAGGCTGGCGTGAAGCCATTGTTTCATACCTTTGTCTACGATGTTGTACGATCTGAGGATAGCCGGAAGGTCGAGGGTGTCGTCGTCGTCAACAAAACGGGGCGCTCGTATATCCCATGCCGGTATATCATCGATTGCTCGGGCGATGGGGATATTGCCGCCCTGGCAGGCGTACCCTTCCAGAAGGGGGGCGAGGCGGGCGAGCTGCAGCCAGGCACCATGTGTTACCTGCTGGCCAATGTCGATCGTCCGAGGTTCAGCCGTTTCCTGGAGGAGAGCGGAGATACCACCCAACTGCACAAGACGGTGGAGCAGGCGATCATGGACGGCGCACTGCCGGAGGGACGCAAGTCGGTCTCCGGACTGGCCTGGGTGAGCGACTATCTGGTGGGCGTCAACTTTGGTCATGTGTTCGGCGTAGACGGCACTCGAGCCGAGGACTTGACGCGGGGGGCCATCGAAGGGCGGCGCACGGCGGAACGTCAGCTTCAGTTTTTCCGCCGATATGTGCCGGGCTTCGAGCATGCCCATATGGTGGCGAGCGGGGAGCAGCTCGGGATTCGAGAGACGAGACGGATCGAAGGGGACTATATTCTGACCGTCGACGACTTTATCGCTGCCCGTTCCTTCCCGGACGACATCGCTCGCAACGCCTACTACATCGATATTCATCTGGCCCATAGCAAAAGCGAGATGACCTTCAATCATCTGCCGCCCGGCGTCTCCCACGGTGTTCCGTACCGGATCATGCTGCCGGTTGGCATCGACAATCTATGGGTTGCCGGACGCTCTGTGTCCTCGGATCGCGCGGTGCAAGGCTCGCTGCGGGTCATGCCGAATTGCTTCTCTATGGGTCAGGCCGCGGGAACGGCGGCTGTCCTGGCGCTGCGCGATGGCACCGGCTCGAGAGGGATTGCCGTCGCTGAGCTGCAGCAGCGGCTGCTGGAGCAGGATGTGTGGCTCGGGGAGGGTGGTGGCCTGCCTGCTGCCGATCAGCGACAGGAGGATGCTGCGCTGTGAAGGAGCTTGCCTTGACGGAGGCTTGGTTTCACGGCGCCGTGTCGCTCGAGCGTCGGGATGGGGGCATCAAGCCGTGGCGCATCCCTTACCCGGATTACGATCTATACCCGCCCGAGGGCATCGGGGGGAAGGCCGAGATCTGCTCCGGCGTGCGTCTGCGGTTGCGTACGGATACGACAGCGGTGACGGTATCCTTCGCGCCGCTTGCGGAAGCCGCCGCGATGGATTGCGTGGCTGGCGGACAGCAATGTCAGACGCTCAGCCTGGCGGCCGGGGCTACAGAGGCCTGCTTCAGCGGACTGGCGCGCGGCGCCAAGGACGTGGAGATCTGGCTCCCGACCCATATCGGCCTGACGATCACCGGTCTGCGGATCGATCGGGAGTCGACTGGCGTACCGCTGCCTGATCCGAGGCCACGCTGGATCACATACGGCAGCTCGATTACCCAGTGCGTGGCGGCGTCCAGTCCCTCTCGCTCCTGGCCGGCGATTGCCGCCGAGGCTTGCGGATGGAATCTGACCAGTCTCGGCTTCTCCGGCAACTGCCATATGGAGCCGATGATCGGCCGACTGATCCGCGACTTGCCGGCCGATTGCATCTCGATCTGCGTCGGCGTCAACATCTACAGCGCAAGCAGCATGAGCTCGCGTCTGTTCAAGGCGCAGTTGATCGGACTGCTGGAGACGATACGCGAGGGGCATAGCGAGACACCGCTGCTGGTGATCTCCCCGATCTATGGCACGACACGCGAAACGGAGCCCAATCTGGTGGGCTTCACGCTGCCCTTAATGCGAGAAGCGATCCGCGAGACCGTAGAGCTGTTGCGGGCGCGGGGAGATCGCCAGTTGTATTATCAGGACGGGCGGAATTGGCTAGGTCCTGCAGAGGCCGCTCTGCTGACGGATGGTTTGCACCCCGGGGCCGAAGGCTATGAGTGGATGGGCCAGCGCTTCCGCAGCCTGCATGAATATGCATTCGGAGCACTGTATTGAGCTGCGGCGAGCTGCCCCCAAACGGCTATCCCTGTGAGACGCAGTGGTTTGATATCGGGATCAGCAAGAGCCTCCTACCTAAATAATAAGCAAAGACGCTTTCAAACCCACGATCGATGCGGGATTGAAAGCGTCTTTGCGTTACTTTTGGGACAGGAACGAATCCAGCCCAAGCTACTCCTTGACCGCTCCCAGGACAATGCCTTTGACGAAGAAGCGTTGCAGGAACGGATAGACGAGCAGGATCGGCAGCATGGCGATGAAGATCTGCGCCGACTTGACGCTGCGGTTGGATAGCATAGCCATATCTTCGGGTGTGATGCCGGTCTTGCTGAAGTCCTGCACGACGACGATCGTCTGCAGCAGCGTGGCGAGCGGCCATTGGTCCTGCGAGCGCAGGTACAGCATGCCGTCGAACCAGCTGTTCCAGTGTCCGACCATCGTGAATAGCGAGATCGTGGCGATCGCCGGCATCGAGATCGGCAGATAGACCGAGAACAGGATGCGGAAGGTCGAGGCGCCGTCCATGATAGCCGCCTCGTCCAGCTCCTTGGGCAGTACGCGGAAGAAGTTCATCATCAGGATCATGTTCCAGACGTTGACCAGGCCGGGCAGGATCAGCACCCAGAATGAGTTGATCAGTCCGAGCTGCTGGATCAGCAGGTAATTGGGCACGAGACCGGCATCGAAGATCATGATGACCAGGAAGAACCAGACGTAGAATACGCGGGCCTTGAATTCGACACTGCTGCGGGAGAGGGAAAAGGCGGCCATAATCGTCACGCCCATACTGAGCAATGTGCCGGCGATAGCTCGCATGACCGACGTCCAGATCGCGTTCGTAAAGTTGTCGTTCTCGAATGTGCGCGCATAGCTGTCGAGATTGAAATCAATTGGCAAGAAGGTGACCAGATTGGATTCGGCGGCTGACTTTCCGCTCAGCGAGACGGCAAAGATATGGATCATCGGCAAAATACAGAGGATGGATACGCCGATCAGCACCGCCAGATTGAAATAATAAAACACCTTGTACGATGGATTTTTATAATACATGGTCTACCTCCGTTGTTGTTTTTCCAGCTCGCTTAGAAAATCCGGTAATTAGCCCAGCGATATGCGACGTAATAGCCGCCGCTGATCAGGATGAAGCCGATTACGGATTTGAACAGGCCGACCGTCGTGGCAAGACTGTATTGACCGTCCTGGAAGGAGCGGAACACAAAGGTGTCGATAATATCGCCTTTCTCCAACACTAGCGGATTGATCAGGTTGAAAATCTGGTCAAAGTTGGCATTGAGCATATTGCCCAGCGACAGGGTAAAGACGACGACCATCATCGGCAGCAGAGACGGCAGCGTGATGTGGACCGTCTGCTGCATGCGACCGGCCCCGTCGATCTCGGCCGCTTCATAGAGATCGGGGTTAATGCCGGAGAGCGCGGCCAGGAAGACGATCGCCGAGAAGCCGAACTCCTTCCACAGGTCGCTGACGATGACTGTCGTCCGGAACCAGTTGCCCTCGCCCAGGAACATCACCGGATCGAGGTTGAGCGTGACGAGTAAGCGGTTCACAATGCCGTCAAGCGAAAGCAGATCGAGCAGGATGCCGCCGAGGATAACCCAGGACATGAAATGCGGCAAGTACACCATCGTTTGAATCGACCGCTTCATCCCCATGTTCCGTATTTCGTTGAGCATCAGCGCAAAGAGTACCGGAACGGCCAGGCCGAAAACGATCTTCATGACCGAAATGAGCAACGTATTCCAGATGACCTGTACGGTCCCCCGGAGGGTGAACATGAGCTGGAAGTTATCCCACCCCACCCATGGAGAGTTGCTGATGCCGAGCCATGGCTTGAAATCCTGGAAGGCCATGACGATACCGGGCATCGGTGCATATTTGAAGACAAGGGCAAGGAGGACGGCGGGCAGCAGCAGCAGGTGAAGCCGCCACGTCTTACGAAAGGGAGCTCGTCTAGGTCGCCCGGTTGACGGTCTTGCGGTTGATGATATAATGTCGGTATTCTTCATAAAGGACTGCCTCCTGATCGGGGTATGCTGCAAATGGCCGTTGCCACGGCCTGTAGCGTTATGAAAAAATTGTAGGCCATTGGCTTTGTTTTTGTATACAAGACATCTTAAAGGTCACTATCAATTTCTTAAGGGGGGACAACGATTGAAACGAAGCAGACCGATATTTTTTAAGATCAACGGCGTTATTCTCATCTTGCTCATTCCGACCGTTATGCTCTACACCTATTTCAGCACGTCCAGTGTCCAGGTTATTGATTCGCAGATGAGAGCCTACAAGGAAAGTCAACTGCTGTTCCTCAAAAGCCAGATCGAATCCAATGTCGAACGGCTCTCGCTGTCATCCAATGTGCTGGCTCGCGATTCCTCAATTCTGGACCTGTATTTGAGCATTCTGAGGAAGGATTATTTGCGCATGATCGAAAATCAGACGATGGTGAAGGAAAAGCTCTATCTCCAAAGCTTCTCGAGCCATTGGTCCAACGAGCTCTCGGTCTATCTTCCCGAAATCCAGACTCGAATCTCCACTACGCTGAACAGCAGCTATAATCCGGCGATGCTGGAGCAATCCGAAAACGGCGTATGGCAATTCATGCCTGGCCAGGATGCGCAGGATGCCTATTACCGCATGTTCATCTGGGACCCCTACCTCTCCAAGGACCAGCCAGACACCGTAAACGCCGTATTTGAGGTGCGCTTTGGCATCGACAATGTGCGCAAAATGCTGCAGCAATACAATACCGATAATCCCGGCCACAGCTTTCTCTTGACCAACTTTGGCGAGGTGTTCTCCGATACGGGCGCCGGGGATGCAAGCTATGCCGAGCTTGGGGCGCAGCTGCTGGCTGACGGGGTGGATGGCATCGGCAATCGCAACATGACGGTGGACGGCAAGGAGGTCTATCTCAGCTACGCCCCGCTTCCTCATCTGGGCGCATGGCTGGTCGATTATGTCCCGCTGGAGCAGTTCCACGCTCCGATTATCCAGAGTCGCAACCTGTTCTATATCAGCATGCTGGTGCTGATTGTACTCGGATTTTGTGCTTCGTACCTGCTCTACCTTCATGTGCAGAAGCCGCTCTCTTCCTTGATCAAGGGGCTCAAGCAGTTCGAGATGGGCGATTATGCCTATCGCATCCACCAGCGCTTCCACAACGAATTTGATTATATGATGCACCGCTTCAACGACATGGGGCGGGAGATCCAGCACCTGATCCAAAATGTGTACGAGGAGCAAAATCGCTCCCGTCTGGCGACGCTTAAGCAACTGCAATCGCAGATCAACCCGCACTTCCTGTACAATTGCTTGTCCTTTATCGCTGCTTGCGCCAAGGCCGGTCATACGACGACGATCAAGGAGATGGCCTATCATCTGGGCGGGTATTACCGCTACACGACACGGGTCGAAAATCAGAAGGCGACGCTCGAAGAGGAGATGGATCTGGTGAAGCATTACTTGCAGATCTATACCTATCGTCTGGAGCGTGTGGAGTATCGAATCGATGTGCCCCAAGAGATGCTGCAGGAGCCGGTCATGCGATTGATCGTCCAGCCCGTTGTAGAAAATGCCATTATGCACGGTGTCGAACCCAAGCCCGGTCCGGGGCTCGTGGTCGTCAGAGGACGCAGGGAGGACGGCTGGACGATCTTGCAGGTCGAGGACAGCGGCGTCGGCATGACCGAGGCGGCCATGCGGTCGTATGTGCAGCAGCTGGAGCAGCCGATGCGGGAGGACTCGGGCTGCGGCCTCTGGAATGTCCATCAACGGCTCAAGGTGCGTTATGGGCCGGGAGCCGGTGTGACGATTGAACGTTCCGCAGAGCTGGACGGACTTTGCGTATCGTTGCGGTGGAGGACGGATGATGCAGAAGATGCAAAGGAGACAATCTATGAGCCGACTTTTGTTTGTTGACGATGAACCGGTAATTTTGAACAGCATGGTCGCCAATGACTGGCAGGCGATCGGCATCGAGGAAGTGTACAAGGCAGCCTCCGGTCTGGAGGCTGTGGAATGGCTCGAGCGCTTGGCGATCGATATCGTCGTCACGGATATCCGCATGCCGGGGATGGATGGACTACAGCTATGCAAGTATGTGCAAGAGCATCACCCGCTGACCAAATGCATCCTCTTGTCCGGTTATGGCGAGTTCGAATATGCCAAGCAGGCTATCGTCTACGGCACCGCCAACTATTTGCTGAAGCCGGTCTCGGACGAGGAGCTGATGCAAGAGGTTGCCCGAACCAAGGCGCTGCAAGAGCAGGAGTGGGAGCGGATGGGCTCCTTTGAGCGGGCTGCTCAGATGCTGCATGCGCATCTGCCGATGCTCAGATCGAGTCTGCTCGGCGACTTGCTGGGCGGGATGCGGCTGCCGCAAGCCGTGCTGGGGGAGCGCATGAAGGAATATCAGTTGTCCTTCGAGCTCGGGGCGGATTGCACGCTGCTGCTTGTTAGACTCGATGAGTCGGAGGCGGCCATTTCGGACGCGGGGTTGTATACCTTCGCGATCAGCAATATTGCCAGCGAGCTGCTGGAGAGCCGCTATGAGCTATGGCAGGTTACGGATGCCAATGGGTATCTGTGTCTGCTCCTGCAGGATAAGCGCAGGCATGAGCCGCTTTTGCCAGATGCCCGCTTGCCATTGAAGCGTCTTGCCGAGGAGCTGGTGCTTAAGGTAGCTGCGTTTCTCAGGGGCGAGATCTCCGTGCTGCTCGGCGAGCCGCGCGAGTTCCCACTGGAGCTGGTCGATCAGTATCGGCGCTCGCTCAATGCGATCCGCAAGCTTCCGCGCAGCGAGCGCGGCGTCGTGGTCTATGCGGAGGAGACGCCGGCACAGTCGCGCTCCCTCGATTCGCTCTATGCGCCGCCGAGCTTCCAACAGCTGCTGGAGTCGCGGCGCTGGAGCGAGGCGCGTCAGAAGCTGACATCGTTATTCGCAGAGATGCGCGAGCGGAAGCTGGATACCGAGGAGCATATCCGCGAGGTCGTCTATACGCTGATGAATGCGTTCTTGTATATCGCCCATCAGCAAGGTAAGACGCTCATGGAGCTGACCGGCTTCGAGGCGGACATTACAGCCGAGCACGAGCTGTTCAGCCGGCTTGATCCTGTGATGGAATGGGCGGAGATGGCGTTCAGGAATTTGGAGTCTGCAGAGGTTCGGGAGTTCAAGGACAACAAAAGCCAGCTCATCACCAAAATTCACCGCTTTATCGAGGCGAATCTGGCCAACGATGTGTCGCTGCAAGCGATCGCAGACCATGTCAATCTGCACCCGGCGTATCTATCTTCGCTCTACAAGCAGGAGATGAAGGAGAACATCAGCGACTTTATTATGCGGTATCGCATGGAGAAGGCGAGTAACCTGCTTCGGACGACAGACATTAAGATCTATGAGCTATCCAGTATGCTGGGCTTCCAAAACCCGCCCTATTTCAGCAAGCTATTCAAATACCATTATCGCATGACGCCGAATGAATATCGCGATCGCAACCAATCGGAATCTTAACAATTTGCTATATGATCTTAAAACTTTATCTCTTACTCGGCTGTAAGCGCTGTAATAAGATTAAGTAGCACATACTACAGCAGATTCAAGGGAGGTTCATCTAGACACATGGCTAAAAAAACAATCCTAGCGGCGCTCGCGGCGATCCTAATCTTCACGCTCGCGGCGTGCTCGACCGCCAACAACACGGGTCAATCGGGCAATGGGGGCGAGCAGGGCACAGGCGGCGAAACGAATCAGCCGTCTGCAGAGACGGCAGCCCATGCCGAGGAGATCCGCAACGGCACGTACAAATTCGATCCGCCGGTAACGATCACCACGGTCAAGGCGACCGATGGGACGCTGAAATTCAAAAATGGAGAAACCCTCGATAACAACGTTCATACCAAGTGGGCGCGTGAGGAGCTGGGCATCGAGCTCAAAAATCTCTGGGAATCGCCGGGCGACCAATTCGCCACCAAGGTTCGGCTCATGCTGACGGCCAAGGAGGATCTGCCCGATGTGATCAACACGGAGGATATGGGGCTGATCAACGAGCTGATCCAATCGGGTAACTACCGTGACATTACAGAAGACTTCGAGACGTATGCGTCCCAGGGTGTAAAGGACATCTATAATTCACACCCGTTGATGTGGAGTCAGGTGACGCACGACGGCAAACGGATGGCGCTCCCCAACTTTGCCCATGCAGGCAACGACAATGGCGTCCTCTGGATTCGTACTGACTGGCTGGAGCAGTTCTCCCTGGAAGCGCCGGAAACCTTCGAGGAGCTGGAGGCGGTCATGCAGGCTTTCCTCGACAAGGCTCCGGAAGGCACGATTCCGCTGGGACTGAGCCTCGGCGCAGGCGGCAATCACCCGAACCCTTTTGCAGGCTGGCTCGGCGAGAGCACATGGGTATTCGGTCCTTACGGGACGATCCCTTATCAATGGCTGGAGCGTGACGGTCAGCTCGTCCACGGCTCGACGCTGCCAGAGATGAAAGAGGGACTGACCCGTCTGAATGATTGGTTCAGCAAAGGCTACATCTCCAAAGAGGCGGGACTGCACGATGAGAACAAGCTGGCGGAGCTGATCGGTCAAGGGCGCGTCGGGATGGTCGTAGCGCCTTACTGGCTGCCCAACTGGCCGATCCCGGATCTCAAGAACAACGTGGAAGGCGCGGAGATGAAGCCGTTCCCGCTGCCGACGGTCAATGGCAAGTCTGCTTCGCGCGATACAACCTTCCTTCGTGGAGGAATGCTTATCAAAAAGGATTTTGAGCATATCGATGCGCTGTTCCTTTACTTAAACCGTATCTTCGGACGCATCATGAATGAGCCGGGCAGCGAGTTCGAGCACGGCTGGGCGCTCGATTATGACTACACGATCCTGCCTGACGGCACCGTATCGGTGTCCGAGGACGACATCCCTGGCGATAAGGTGTCCGTGTCGAAATACGTCCTGATCGATCCCAAAAACCCGTTCACGAATCTGCAGATGCTGGCGGACATCAGTCGCGGCAAGGAGCCTCAGACGTCGGTCGAGAAGCGCGTCGCGCAGGCTAATCCGGACACGATCCGGGCAGGCGAGATCGTCGTCGACGGCTGGGATAGCGGTTCGGCGATCGCACAGCAATTCACCGGCTCGCCGACGCCGGCGATGCAGTCGAAAAGCGGCATCCTGGTGAAGCTGGAATCCGATACGTTTATCAATATGATCTATGGCAAAAAACCGATCGATGACTTCGATAAATTCGTAGAGGAATGGAAGAGCATCGGCGGCAATGATGTGACTAAAGAGGCGAATGAGTGGTACGAAAATATGAAATAATGCGGTGAAGCAGCACATGGGAAAGGGGACTTCCGGAAGGCAGGCCCCTTTTCCGGCTTTGACCATCATCTGCAGAGAGGATTGCTATGCGAAATCTTACCCTAAAAACCTGGTTCCTGTTGGCCGCCTTTCTGACGGGGGCTGTGCTGGTCGCAATGACGGGTCTTGTCCTGTCCAGATCAGAGGGGTCGAACGGTTCGAGTGCGGTAGCTGAGGTGAATGGAGATGTAATTACTGCTAGCGAGTTGCAGCATTTCGCACGCATGCATCGGGCGTCGGTGATCGAATCGTTCACGACAGCCTTCGAAGCGACGTATGATGAAGCTTTCTGGATGACCGAATATAGCGACGACGCGCCGATCGAAACGCTTCGGGACCGGGCGTTGGACGATGCGATTCGGATGAAGCTCGAGCTCCGCTTGGTGTTAGAGCAGGGTATTGTTGAAAGCGTTTCCTATGAAGGCCTGATCGAGCAGATGGATCGTGAAAATGAGCGCCGCGCGGCCGCCGTTGCCCGTGGGGAGCCGATCTATGGACCCGTCCGCTTCGAGGAGGATACGTTTGTCGATTTTTATCGCAGCAAGATCAACACCGTGCTGAAGGAGATGCTGGCAGCAGACGAACTGGAGCCATCCGAGCAAGAACTGATGGACTACTATGAGCGGGTCATCCCGGATCTGCTGCCAACGCAGGATCGACTCGTCTACGATCAATATACGATCATCTATCGTACAGAGGGGAGGGATGAAGATCAGTCTAAGGAGGCTGCGCGCTTGATGGCTGAGCGGGTCCGCGCACAGATGCAGGATGGGACCGCGATCGATATGAACACTTCAGCGCCTGCTCCGGAGCTGAGCGCAAGCTATGAGCGGGCGCTTGTGCTCGATGAGGCGAATGCCTCGCGGATGTTCAAGGCGGCGAATGCGCTGTATGCGGCGTTGCGTGAAAGCGCTATCTCAATGAAGGTATCTGTCGTGCTCGACGATGTCGCCGAAGGGCGTTACCTCGTCGTCAAGGTACAGGAGCGAGAGTCGGCAGAGCCGGCAAGCTTCGCCGAGACGCGCGACCTGGTCAGGAAGCTATACCTGGAGGAAGCCTTCGAGCGTCATATCGATACACGAGTCAGCGATTCCGACATCCTGAGGCTGCCCGCACTCGAGGAGCAGATGTTGGCGATCGTGCAACCGAAGCGATAACAAGCTAGTAGAGCGAACCTAGTTGATGAGGAGGACGTGAATGATGAGAAGAGGACAACGCAGCCTGATCTGTCTGCTGCTGGCGATGGTGCTGTTGGTCGGGGGCGGGATGCCAGGCTTGCATACACAGATGGCGGAAGCCGAGGAGAGTGTCGGCACGGTCTATTATATCGACGCTCTGGGGGGCGATGATGCTCATCCGGGCACGAGCGAGGGCGCAGCGTGGAAGAGTCTGAACAAGGTGAATGCGACGACGTTCATGCCCGGCGATACGATCCGCTTCAAGGCAGGCGGCGTGTGGAAGGGCACCCTGCATCCCAAGGGCTCGGGAGCCGAGGGGAGTCCGATCGCGATCGACCGCTACGGCGAGGGGCCCAAGCCGCTGATCGCCGGAGACGGGGCTGCGGCTGCGGTCTAC
>Ga0160452_100515_pt1 | contig 24387 bp, 23 predicted proteins | sample HID1971I_E6MG_FD_108230 | JGI IMG/M metagenome (GOLD analysis project Ga0160452, IMG submission 108230) | Enriched millipede-associated microbial communities from UW Madison campus, WI, USA - HID1971I_E6 MG | ecosystem: Host-associated > Arthropoda: Insects > Digestive system > Unclassified ...
ACCTCGCGGCCGTTTTGCACGATTCGCCGTTCGGTCATGATCGGCTGTCCGCCGACCTTATCGGATAACGCAGAGCAGTAGAGGTGATGTCCTGCCCCGCCATCGGTCGCGCTCCGCGAGGCGAGGAAGGCGCCAGCGCCATCAGCGGCGGCTTCGACGAGTACGGCGCCAGCGCCGTCGCCGAACAGGATACAGGTCGAGCGGTCGGTGTAATCCGTAATTTTGGACAAGGTCTCGGTGCCGATGACGAGGATCTTGCGGCAGCTGCCGCTCAGCAGCAGTCCACTGGCCAGCTGCAGCCCGGAGACGAACCCTGCGCATGCGGCCTGGATATCAACCGCGCCTGCGGAGACGATGCCGCAGGCATGCTGGACCCGGGAGGCTACGCTCGGGAAGACGGTATCTGGCGTCGATGTGGCGACGATAATATAATCGATGTCGCTCAGCCGAGTCAGGTAACGACGCTCAAGGTCGCGTACAGCTGCGACTGCCAGGTCGCTCGCATATTCCTCCGGAGCGCTGATCCGCCGCTCGCGGATGCCTGTACGCTGGACGATCCACTCGTCGTTCGTATCCACCATTCGCTCAAGATCCGCATTGCGGAGCACTTGCTCGGGTACATAGCTGCCGATCGCCGTGATGACGGCATTGGATTGCATACGGCTGGAAGACATCCTATTCAACCTCCTCTGTGGTACTTATGCTCTGGTTATAGTACCTGATACTAATACTAGGTAGTATAAGTTTGAGGAGGCCTTATTGTCAATAGATCTTCTTCGCGGTGGTGTTAGCTTTGGCACTAAAAAACCTCCTCGTCTTCCTTTAAAGCAAGGAAGACGAGGAGGTTTTTTATAATTCAACTTTCTTTTATAACTTACGGTGCGTACAATTCGAGCTTATTCATATCCAAGATGAACCCATATGTTTTTAGAATATCGAGACCGAGTAAACCTTTATGGTTCTTGGGGAGAATACCAACATCGACTTCCATTTGTTCAATTTTGAAAGAATCGATAACAATCTTGTCCATAACTTTGGTGTAGAAAGCCGCCGAATCATATGTTAACTTCATCCATTCCGTCTCACTCTCATTAGAGGATCTCTGCGCAGATGAACGATACACTCCTCATTGGAGGTATGATACACAAGATGTCCAGCCTTTGCGTTGAAAATTCTCTATTCGCTTCCTGCTCGGCAACTGCTCGAATTGGCGCTACCTCCGTGATAACCTTTCTATCGGCCTCCTCGTGGAAGTCAATAATGGAAAGCAAAACAAATTGGTCGGGAAACAATTCTCTGACTTGCTGCCACTGCATCATACATCCCTCCATTTCGGATTTTTTATCTCAAGATTATAGTAACATTTTTAGAACTTTACTGCACCGAGCTCTGAATTTCCTCACCCTTCTTGGCGGATAGCACACCGCTAATTACGGCATCCTAAGGAAAGCGGACAGTGTGCCGCACGGCTAGGATCACAAGGAGGTCAGAGCGTATGCAGCGTTTAGCAAAGCTCGGTGCGGCGGCCTTAATCATCACAGTCGCGATCACAGGCTGCATCGATGAGCGCCAAGGCGATATCGGCAACCGCAATATACGTCAACAGCAACTTAAAAAAGACGCCAACGGTAATTGGGTGATCGACAAGCGCTTTGCCGTTGATCAGATGAACGAGATGAACCGCGCGGGCGGCAATCGCTTAAACAGCAATAATCTGATCGGCGCTCATCAGAACTACCGTATGGAGATGAACAGCGATGTCTCGGAGGCGGTAGCAGCGATTCCAGGGGTCCGGGCGGCCTATGTGCTGTTGGCCGACCGCAACAGCTACTGCGCCATTACGATGGAAAACAGCGAGAACAGCGAGCCTCCATCTGATGTGAAGCGTCAGGCGGCGCGCATCATCAAGGAGCTTCATCCTCAACAGGATCGCGTCTATGTCTCGTCGGACCCGGTGTTCGTCGATCGGATGTCGATGTATATGCACGAAGCGCAGCTGAAGCGCCCTGTGCAGCCCTACATCGCCGAGTTTAACGCGATGGTCGACCGCATCTTCCCCGTCGAAGCAGGGATTCAATGAGCTGCCAAACAATCGAGACGAAATAAAACCTCCCGCATGTAGCAGGGAGGTTTTTTCATGTCGAGTCGAATGTCCGAATCCCGCGGCGGTTCCGTCCAGCCCAATTTTCGAGGGGAGCGCACCATCGCAGGGGCATATTCATACTATAATTTGACTGTATCCCTTAACCTTGTTAGACCATAAAAAACCCGGGCAAGGAGGGGTGACAAAAACGTGAAGGGTAGCGACCATAAGAGCAAGTTTTTATTGACGCTTCGGGAGCGCGAGGTGTTCGAGCTGCTAGTGCAGGATAAAACAACGAGAAAAATTGCAGAGGAGCTGTTCATCAGCGAGAAGACCGTGCGTAACCATATTTCTAATGTGATGCAAAAATTAAATGTCAGTGGTCGTTCGCAAGCTGTGGTCGAGTTGATTAAGCTTGGGGAATTAAAAATTTAATCTCTATTCGTACCCCTTGGTGAACCTCCTCGTCTTCCTTGTTTCAAAGGAAGGCGAGGAGGTTTTTGGGTTGGCCATAATCGGACTGTGGCTGTCCGAGATGCGCGTTAGAGTCCAGCGGCGCCGAACACACGATCGAAGCCTTGGCGCGAGCGCTCTGCCAGCGCTTCGGGGGAGTCTGTTGGCGGAGCAGTCATGAGGATCTCTTGCGCGACAGGGCCGTTGTAGCCGATCGCTTGGAGCGCCTTCAGGAAGCCGACCAAATCGATGACGCCTTCACCGGGGTAGACGCGGTCATTGTCGAGCGCTTCGGCGACCGGCACGTCCTTGGCATCATTGATATGGACATGGACGATCTGATCTGCACGCAGCCGCCCGATGTCATCTAGCGTCATGCCTGTCGTATACCAGTGGTAGGCATCGAATAGCAGACCAACGTTTGGTTCGCCGATCGCTTCGATCCATGCCAGCGTATCCTCGGCAGTCCAGAGGAAGGGATTGGCCCAGCGTGTACGCAGATGATGCGGCCCGACGAACTCGAGTCCGAGACGAATGCCGTAACCGCCGAGGATCTGAGCGCACAGCCGCAGCCGCTTGGTCGCCGAGACGGTGAATTGAGCGGCAGGCTCGTCCACGGAGGGCAGCACATAGGTGCAGCAACGGGTAACCCCGAGCGCTGCTGCTGCTGCTGCCTGTGCCGGCAGCGATATCAGCGAGGCACGGAAGCTTTCCTCCGTTGTCCGCCAATCGACAGACAGCCCGATGGAGCCGATTGAAAGGCCCAGCTCGGCCAAGCGCGCTTTTGTCCCTTCCAGCCCGAGCTGACCGATCAGGCCGGTCGGATCAAGGTCGACGGTCTGGAAGCCGTAGCGCGAAGCAAGCTCCAGATATTGTTCATCATTTGCGATAGCCCCCAGTCCAGCAGGGGTTAAGCCTCTCAGCATAATGGATATCCTCCTTAAAATCATCGCATTTGACCGCTGTCGACGATGCTCGCATGTCGATGCGGCTATTTCCATTCTAACAGATTACGTTTTCATGGTAAGATAGAGCAACATGAAAAGCATGGCGGACATTTCGAACAATGTCTCAATAATTCGACGGGAGCGTCAGCGATGGCCCAGTATCCTCTCCAGCTCACAGATTATCCCAATCGGGACAGCGCGCTGCCCCTTCATATTAACATTCATCGCTTGAAGCAAGGCTATCCGCCGCATCGTCACGATTTCCTCGAATTCTCTTATGTGACGGAAGGCCGGGGCTCCGAGTGGATCAATGGCGTGCGGCATCCGATGCAGCCGGGGACTTTTTCATTGATCCTGCCTTATCAAATCCATGAGATCGAGACGGAGCCCGGACAGACGCTGGAGCTCGTCAACTGCATGTTCGGACTGGACTTGCTGATGGGGACGAGCTCTCATGAGGGACTAGGTCGTCTGCTAGCCGAGGATGCATCGCTGTCGCCTCATCTTCAGATGACGGGTAGGGTACATGAGCGTCTGCTGCTCCTGCTGCGTCAGATGCTGGAGGAGTACGAGCGCAACGACGATTGGCGGAGCGCGATGCTGCGGGCCAAGCTGACCGAGGTGCTGATCGTATTCGATCGGGAACGGCGGTCGGTCCAGCATAGACCGGGGGAGGCGTCGACCAATCTCGTCCCGGCCAATCCGATCTGGCGCGTCTTGCACTACATCCAGCGGCACCACCAAGAGCCATTGACGCTGGCGATCCTGTCGGACCGCTTCGCGATCAGCATGTCGCGGATCAGCGAACGGATCAAAGAGGCGACGGGGTTATCCTTCATACAGATCTTGAGCGAGCTCCGGATTCGTCATGCGTGCAGTCTGCTGGCGTCTACTGGGATGAACGTATCGGAGGTATGCTACGAGGTCGGCTTTGGTTCCTACAAGACCTTCGTCCGGCTGTTCAGGGATCGGGTCGGGATGTCGCCGACCGCTTATCGTAAGCGACGAATAGCCACAGCGCCATTGCCGAGCTTTGATTAATCAGAAGTATGTAGCCCGTGATTTGTCAACATAAAAATTATGGGACAAAGGGTCGAAAAAAAACGGCTTTGGGATTATTATAGAAATAGGCATATGGTGTCAAAAAGATAGGGATGGTTGATGATCGTGACGCATTTTTTGTTATTCATGCTTTTCTCCACCATTGAGGGACTTTCGATCTATGCAGTGGCACTGTATGTGTTTCGGTTCGACCTCAAAAAGTATTTCTGGCACTCCTTGCTGATTATTGAAATCATTAATTTTCAGAATTACCTCACAAGAGAGAATATCGAATCATTATCGTACATTGCTCCAATCGTTAATCTCATCATTACCGCATTGTTTTTCAGTACCATTGTTCGTATACCGCTGATTTGGTCTTTTTTGATGACGATTGTTGGTTACTCTGCGTCCATAGTTATTCAAGCTGTTTTTATTAATTTTTTGTTCTCGCTTGAAGAAATAAAGACCGATCCCATCAAGGGCTATCTATTCCAGTTGCTAACGGGGATATTAATTTTTATTAGTCTTTACTTGTATCGAAAAGGATATGGCTTTACATTCGATTTTGAAAAACTTAGATTCAAGAAAGAGCATATTATCATTATTTTGCTCATTGTTGCCTTTGTTGTTTTTTTGGGTATCATGATGCAATTGCTCAATGTATTTGTCGGGCTTGTCGGTTTCGTCATTGCATTGCTTATTTTTCTTTTTTATTCAATTAAGAAAGAGGCTGAGGAATATTGATTAACGCGATTTCGGAGAGAATTGCGATCAATATTAAAAAAAATGTGCCCGAGCACCCGGCAAGTCTTGCTGTCCTTCAATATTCAATTAAGTTGTTTATTAATACGCTTTCCGTCATTCTGTTTTCGCTTGCTATTTCTTTGTACACAGGACGTGTGGTGGAGACAACAGTAGCCATGATCGGCTTTGCGCTCCTAAGGCAAGTCTCTGGCGGATACCACCTTCAATCCGGAGTTTTGTGCATCCTTGTTTCTTCTTTCGGTATCACTTTACTTAGTTTTGCGGAATTTGGCCCTACAGCGACTTTGCTGATGAACGGTGCAGCTTTTATACTGGCTTTGCTTTATGCACCCTCTCGTATCGAGAAGCAGACTCGGATTCCGACTCGCTATTTCAAGTATTTGAAGATGATCGCATTAGGTATGATTGCGCTAAGTGCAATCATCGGTTATTCTGTTCTCGCAGCAGCTTTCCTAGCCCAAGGTCTCACACTGATTCGGGGAAGGAGGTGAGTAAATTGAAGAAACGTTTTTATACTACAATTGCCACTGTCCTTTCTTCTATCGCTGTGCTTGTCGTTAGTACAGCCAGTTGGTCATGGATCAACCAGCCGGAGACACCTGAGGAACTGCTCAAATAATCCAACAGGGGATGGTCAATATGCATGAATGCAGGCATTTGTCCGTCGCGCTCGATGTTGATGGAGGATTGGGCCTTAAGCTGATTCAAATCGAAGACATTATTTTTTTTGAGTGCGATGCTATTATTAATCGAATTGTGGTCCATACTCGTGATGCCAGCTATTACACCATGGGCACCTTGCGATTCTATGTGGAGCTCCTGAATAATAGCGGCTTTAATTTCAAGCTCGTGGACCGGAATAACGCAGTTAATCTTCATAATATTGCTTATTTGGACAAGAGCATGAAGATGGCTTATTTTGATTGGCCGCTTACGCCTAACTCCAAAAGCTGCACTTTGTCAGCAAAGCATTTCGAAGCTGTGTTGAGAGGCTATGCTGCTGGCAAAGCGTTATTAAACTTTTAGACCCGAAAACCGCACTTATGGTGCGGTTTTTTGTCCGTTCACAAGTCCTGAAAGGACGAGTCATTGGTAAACCAGGACAGGAGGCGTTAATGGAGGATGAAACGCGAAATTAGAAATGTGTATTGTGTCGGCCGCAATTACGGCAAGCATGCTGCGGAGCTGGGTAACGACGTCCCGGACAGTCCAATGATCTTTATGAAGCCTACACATGCTGTCGTGCCATTGGATGATCGCGTGATCTCGTTGCCGGGCATGTATGGCGATGTCCATTATGAGGCGGAGCTCGTCGTACGGGTTGGAGGGCGGTATAAGCCCGGACTGGCCGTGGATGCGCTGATCGACAGCTTTGCGCTTGGTCTGGATTTGACGCTGCGCGATGTGCAGACGGTGCTGAAGCAGGCTCGGCATCCGTGGCTGCGAGCTAAAGGGTTCGCAGGCTCGGCGCCGCTGACGGCCTTCCGCCCGTTCGAGGGACTCGATGCGCTGAACGAGACGCCTTTCGCCCTGCGTATCAATGACGAGGAGCGCCAGCGCGGCGCGCTGCGCGAGGCGATCTTCAGTTTGCCTGCGCTGTTCGAGCATATCGGCACACACTATGGACTGGATGAGGGAGATCTGATCTTCACGGGTACGCCTGCTGGTGTCGGCAAGCTGAGCGATGGCGACGAGCTGGCGTTGTACTGGGGCGACGAGCGCGAGGGAGGCTGTCGGATTGCGCTGACGTCTGCAAGCTTCAATTAATCCTGTCGGAAAATGACGAAACCTCGTGAAACGAAAGGGGGAAGATGGTAAACTTATCGTATGGAAAGAAATTCTGGTTATCGCCTGAGCTGGAGGATCTATGGGGAAGAATGATGGATGGATTATATTCGCCAGTGTTGCGGTCGTCATGCTGCTGCCGCTGATCATTATGGTGCAGACGATCCTCAACCCGCATGTGCCGCCCCGGGCCGCGGACGGCATCCTTGACTTGCGAGGGTGGGACTTCGCTGCCGGCGGCGTCGTGCCGCTGGAGGGCGAATGGGAGATGTACCGGAGCGAGCTGTTGTATCCCGATGATGACCTGACGTTGGCCGGTTCCCCGGTCACCGTCCCGGTGCCCGGCAAATGGAACGCCTACCTGCGTGAGGACGGACATCCGGGCATTACAGGCTACGCGACCTTCCGATTGGAGATCCTCATGCCGGAGGGGACCAAGGGCATCTACGGCATACATATGAAAAACATACGCTCAGCCAGTCGGATCTTCCTCGCAGGAGAGTCTGTCGGCGCGAGCGGACAACCCTCGACCGACGAGGCGTATGGCGTGCAGCGGAATATTCCATTCGTTGGCTATGCCGCGCTCAATGAAGACAGAGTCGAGCTTCTGGTACAAGTCGCGAACTACAGCTATTCCTCGGGCGGCATGATTATCCCGATCGCCTTTGGCGACCAGAAGTCGATCATGAGCAGCCGGGAGCTTGCAGTCGGGATCGATTGGATGTCGATGGTCGGCTTATTTATTCCTGCCTGTCTGTTCATGGTCGTCTCTCGTTTGCGCAAGAGCGAGTCGAGCATGTTATATTTGGGCTTGTTTTGTCTGACTGCGATGTTATATGTTTTTACGCATGGCGAAAAGCTGCTGGGGAACTTGATTCCGGGTTTGGATTACGTTCTTTTCATGAAGCTGCAATTTGCTTGCTCTGTTCTCGTCTATTACTTTTTGCTCCGCTATGTTGCGATATCGCTGCCGGGCACGATCAGCCCAGCTTTCGTGCGAGCCGCATTTTGGGTGACGATTGTAATGCTTGGTGCGTCCCAACTGTTGCTGCCGATCATCTTTAGTCGCGTGGAAGACGTCATGCTGGCTATCTCGTTTGTCAGTATCGGGTATGTGCTGTATGCGATGCTGCGAGGGCTTAAGCACCAGTCCGAAAATTTGTTTTTTATGATGGTCAGCATCTACAGCATTATGGCCATCATCTTGGTCAATGTCTTGATTATGCTCGGCCTCTCGGTGCCTTACTCGATCATGCTCTTCGAGATCATCGTGTTCGTATTCTCGCAAGGGGTGCTGATCGCGATGCGCTACGCCGCTTCCTTCCGCGAGGTGGAGGCGCTGTCGGAGCGGCTGCTGACGCTCGATGGCCTCAAGGACGAGTTCATGGCCAATACGTCGCATGAGCTGCGGACGCCGCTGCACGGGATCGTCAATATCGCTCAGACGATGCTGGAGGGCTCCTCGGGTCAGCTCAGCCGCAAGCAATCGGACCAGCTGTCGATGGTCGTCTCCACCGGCAAGCGGTTGTCCGCGCTCATTAACGACATCCTCGATTTCGCCAAGCTGAAAAACGGGGACATCGCAATCCAGCGCAAGCCGGTCGATCTGGAGATGATCGCCAGCTCGGTGATCGAGATCGTCCGTCATGTCGAGGCCAAACCGAGCCTGGAGCTCCGTCTTCAGTTGCCTGAAGGGCTGCCATTGCTCGATACGGACGAGGATCGGCTCCACCAGATCCTGTTCAATCTGCTCGGCAATGCGATCAAATTCACGCATCAGGGCAGCGTGACGGTATCCGCCAAGCATCATGGCGACCGGGTAACGGTCGCTGTCGCCGATACGGGCATCGGCATCCGTCCCGAACGGCTAGGCACGATCTTCGACGCTTATGATCAAGGGGGCTCGGCCATCTATCGCAGCTATAAAGGGACGGGGCTCGGCCTGAGCATCACGCGCAAGCTGGTCGAATTAAACGGCGGGCGCATCTGGGTGGAGTCAACCCCTGGTCAGGGCTCGATCTTCCGGTTCACGCTGCCCGTCGCAGCGGACCAGTCCAGTGCGGGAGCGGCCCGCGAGCCGTCTGCCGGTCTGCTGACTGCCGCTGCGCTGGCCGAGCCTCAGGAGGAGACGACGAGCCCTGAGCAAGGCGAACGCAGCCGTATCCTGGTCGTCGATGACGATCAGGTCAATCTCCAAGTGCTGATCAACGCGCTGTCGCTCGAAAAACACGAGGTTATCCCGGTGCAGAGCGGAGTGGAGGCGCTCGACGTGCTCCAGCGCAATCCGGATATCGACCTGGTCATCACCGACTGGATGATGCCCGGCATCTCGGGGCTTGAGCTGTGCCGGCGCATCCGGGAGCGCTATCTGCTATCGGATCTGCCGATTCTCATGCTGACGGCGCGCAGCCGATCCGAGGACAGCCAGACCGCATTCGCCTCCGGCGCCAACGATTATCTGAGCAAGCCGGTCGATCTGGGCGAGCTGCGAGCCCGCGTGCGCACGCTGGTGGAGCTTCGTTCCTCGGTCAAGCAGTCGATCCGGACCGAGATCGCATATTTGCAGGCGCAGATCAAGCCGCATTTTCTCTACAATGCGATGAATACGATCATCTCTGTCTGCTACGACGATCCGGACAAGGCAATCCAGCTGCTGTTTGAGCTCAGCCAGTATCTGCGCAACAGCTTTGACTTCCAGAACCGCGACCGCACGAAGCCGCTCGCTGGCGAGCTGGAGCTAGTGAAGTCTTACCTGGCGCTTGAGAAGGCTCGCTTCGACGAGCTGCTCGCCATCGATTACGATATCGACGAGTCGGTGCGCGTACTCATCCCGCCGCTGAGTCTGCAGCCGATCGTCGAAAATGCCGTCCGTCACGGCGTCATGCAGCAGGAGGAGGGCGGCACAGTGAAGCTATCGATCCGCCAGTTGGACGACGTCATCGAGTTCGCGATCCAGGACAATGGCGTCGGGATGTCGCCGGAGCGGGTGCAGGCGATCTTCAACGGACCGAGAGGAACGGGAGGCGTCGGCTTGCGCAACATCCATCAACGGCTGCGATCGATCTACGGCACAGGTCTGGAGGCCGAAAGCCGGGAGGGCGTCGGTACGACGATCCGCTTCCACATCCCCGCAAGGCCGGGCAACAGTCCATCTGAAGAGAGGAGCGAGCGGCGATGAACGCAATCTTGATCGATGACGAGAAGCCAGCGTTGCAGCAGCTGGAACGGCTGCTAAAAAAAGACGGCCGCATCGAAATTGCCGGTAAATACACCTCCGCCCGCAAAGGTCTGGAGCATCTGAAGGAACAAAAGACGGATCTGGTCTTCCTCGATATCGGCATGCCGGAGATGAACGGCCTGGAGGCGGCCGAGCATATCCAGGCGATCCATCCGGATATCCGGATCGTCTACATTACCGCCTATGCCAATTATGCGGTGGAAGCATTCGAGCTGCATGCGCTCGATTATCTGCTCAAGCCCATCAACCCCGAGCGCTTCCGCAAAACGCTCGAGCGTATCGAACAATCGCTCCGCCAAGCGCCGGAGCCGCCGCGGGCCGTCGTGCAGGCCGAGGCGGCGATCCAATGCTTCAAACGACTGGAGCTGTATCACGAAGGGGAAGCCCGCAAGAAGCTGAAGTGGCGCACCTACAAGGCGCAAGAAATGTTCGCTTATCTGCTGCATCATGAGGAGCGGTGGGTGCTGAAGGATCAGATCGTCGACGCGGTCTGGCAGGAATACGAGCAGGACAAGGCTGTCACGTATCTGCACACGACGGTCTATCATATCCGCAAGCTGTTGAAGGAATGGGGCGTGCAGGCGAAGGTCGAGTTCTCGCAGGAGCGCTATCGGCTGTTGAAGTCCTCGCTGCTGACCGATGTCGAGCTGTTCGAGCGACTTGCCGGGATCCAGGAGATCCGGAGCGCCGAGCAAGCCAGCCAGTGCGAGCAGGCGATCGGGCTGTACAAGGGGGAGTATCTGGAGGAGCATGATTACGCATGGGCGTCTGCCAAGCGCAAGCTTCTGCATCAGCAGTTCATAGGGATTAACCTGCGGTTGGCCGAATACGAGCTGCGTGATGCAGATCGCAAGAGCGGGCTGGATCGACTGCTGCAGCTGCAGGAGAGGGAGCCGTATTCGGAGGAGATCTGCCGGCTCGTCATGAAAGGTTACGTACAGGCTCGGGAGCTCGGAGCAGCCCGCGCTCACTATCTGAGCTTCAAGACATTGCTCGAGGAAGAGCTAGGCATCGAGCCTGAGTCCGATTTTCAGAAATGGGCGTTGACGCTGCTGTCGGGCTGACGAAGGAGTCGGCACGCCCTAGGCCGGTGAGAAGCCTTCCTCCTCGAGGTAGGCGCGCGCCTCGTCTGCGGTCTCGAAGGCCATCTCGAGATTGGGACCGTCATAGACATACCAGAGTTCGTCGGCGTAGGACAACTGGAGCAGATGTCCGTCTGTGTTGCGCCAGCTCGTCGGCAGTCCATCGGCTGCCGGAGCCGAAGTGGACGACGGAGCAGTAGGGTCCGACGGCTGGTCGACATTGGGGCCATCGGCCAGCGAGTCGATCGCTTGGCGCAGCAAGCTGCGCAGCTCATCTGCCGGATACTCCCTGATATTGACGAAGCCCTTGTCGTCTGTGGACTGGCCCGCGATGCGCGCGGCGTAGACGAAGCCATTGCCGCCCGGGTGCAGATGGTAGACAACCGTTTTCTTGTCGTATCGGCTGCCTTCGAAGTGAAAGTTGACACGGCCCAGCGAGACGTCCTTGCGGACAAGCTCCGGGAATTCGGCGATAATCGCCAGTTTTTGATCAAACGTAAGCATAAGGTCCTCCTAAGCGCAGCGTAATGTTGCCATATGGTGCAGGCATTGTGGACATCATAGCATAATCGGCCAGCAAGAAAAAAGGTCTTTGCCGCATCCGAACGAATCGGGGGCAAAGACCTTTGTGCTAGGCTACCAGCGGCTGGCGCCAGGGAGCGGACACCGGGAACGACTCAGACGGGCCTTCCAGGCGACGAGACAACCGCAATGGCGGCAGGTCGTGCCATACTGCAAAGACGGGCAATCCCGACAAAGCGCGAGCCTATGCTCATAGATGCCGTCATCCGCGAGATCCTCCGGCGGCAGCTTGCCGAGCTTCTCCCATAGCCGGGCCATCTGCTCGTCCGTCACCTTGACGTCCGCCGAGCACCCCTTGCAATTGTCTCTTCCGTCTGTGCTGCGCGCCGCGTTCATTATTGCAGCTTGAGGACGATGACGGATGCGGCCGGCGCATTCAGCGACAGCTTGCCGCTCTCGAGCTTGGCGCCGTCGAAGGCTTGCGGCTTCACCGCTTCCGGCTGCTCGAACGTATTGTGGCCGCTCAGCGACTCATGTGCCAGGATCGAGCCCGATACGGAGCTGCGCGCCTCGGCGCTCAGATCGATCTCGATCGGCGCGGACGCCTCGTGATGCAGGTTGCAGATCGAGAGGTTCAGCGCGCCTTCGCTGTCGATGGAGGCCGACAGGCTGAGCTGCGGGATACTCTCTGCGCCGTAGGTGTAGTCCGGGCTGACGAAGTCGAGCGCGACATGCTGCGCATCCTGATGCACCTTGAACATATGGAACACATGATACGTCGGCGTCAGCAGCAGTTGGTCGCCTTCCGTCAGGATGACGGCTTGCAGCACGTTTACGATTTGGGCGATGTTGGCCATCGTCACGCGGTCGCAGTGGTTGTTGAACAGGTTCAGGTTGACGCCTGCGACGAGCGCATCGCGCATCGTGTTCTGCTGATACAGGAAGCCCGGGTTGGTGCCTGGCTCGACATCGTACCATGTGCCCCACTCATCGACATACAGACCGATCCGCTTCTCCGGGTCATACTTGTCCATGATGGCGGAATGCTTGGCCAGCAGGTCCTGCATCTCGAGCGTGCGGCGCATCGTCGTGAACCAGTAGGCCGTGTCGAAGTCGGTCGCCGAGCCCTTCTGCTGCCAGTCGCCGGTAGGCAAGGTGTAGTAATGCAGCGTGAGCGCGTCCATGAACCGGGCGGCGTTGCGCATAAGCACCTCTGTCCATTCATAGTCGTGGGCATTAGGTCCGCAAGCGATCTTCGTAATCTTGTTGTCGCCATAGTTGCGCACGTAGGTTGCGTAGCGGCGATATTCGTCGGCGTAGTACTCGGGGCGCATGTTGCCGCCGCAGCCCCAGTTTTCGTTGCCGACGCCAAAGTACTTGAGCTTCCAAGGCTCCTCGCGGCCGTTGCTGCGACGCTGGTTCGCCATCGGCGATTCGCCGTCGAAGGTCATGTACTCGACCCATTGCTGCATCTCGTGGACGGTGCCGCTGCCGAGGTTGCCGTTAATATAAGGCTCGGCCCCGATCAGCTCGCACAGACGGAAAAACTCATGCGTGCCGAAGTGGTTGTTCTCGACGACGCCGCCCCAGTGGGTGTTGATCATGCGGGGACGTTGCTCGGCCGGGCCGATCCCGTCCTGCCAATGGTACTCGTCGGCGAAGCAGCCGCCGGGCCAACGCAGGACCGGCACCTTGAGCTCGCGCAGCGCCTCAAGCACATCGTTGCGCATGCCTTCGGTGTTGGGGATCGGCGAGTCGTGGCCGACCCAGATGCCTTCGTAGATGCAGCGGCCAAGATGCTCGGAGAAGTGGCCGTAGATGTTTTTGTTGATCATGCCTTTGCCGGCTTGCGGACGTACAGTAACTTGGACCATAGGATGAGAAAGCTCCTCTCATAATGAAAGCTTGGGATAATATGTGTTGCTCAGTGGGTTTTGACAACGCGATGGACAAAGGAGTCCCGCAAAATTAGGGTCGCTGGAAGCAGCAGCGACTGCATACCGTCGCGCCCGGTAGGTGAAATGCCCGGACGTTCGCTTGGCGGAACGTCGGCAGGCTCGCTTGCAACGGTATCAGGATACGCGCTTAGCTTTGCGGCAACGCCGCCAAGGAGGCGCATCAGCTCGGCTGTCAGCAGCTTCATATCCAGATCAAAGGTGGAGAGTGCGGGCGTAAACTGACTGGCCAACTGGATGTTGTCGCAGCCGATCACGGCCAACGCATCCGGCACGGGAACCGCCCGCTCCTTGAGACGCTGGATCAGCCCGACAGCCATCCAGTCATTGGCGGCAAACAGCGCAGCCGGCGCGGGGTCAGCCGCGATCCAGGCTTCCAGCGCTTCTGCCGCGTCGTAGCCGCCGGACCAATTCATCTTGCTCGTCCATGTATCCGCTTGCATATCTTGCTCGGCGAGTCCATCAAGGAAACCAAGCTTGCGTTGCGAAGCAGAGGGGTAACGATCCGGTCCGGCGAGCAGCGCGATGCGGCGATATCCCGCCTCCAGCAGCAGTGCGGCGGCGCGACGCCCGATAGCATAGTCGTCAAAGCCGAGATGAATCGCAGAGGTCGGCTGGCCGTTGCCCTGAATGACGATGACTGTGCTATACGCTTCGGTGAGGCGAGCCATGAGGCTCTCAGAGACGACGCCGATGACGACGAGCGGCACATGCGGCTCCTGCGCCATAATCTGCGACTCATGGACCATCATCAGGGCGATGGCCTGAAGAGCGGCTGTCGTCGTGATCTCGACGAGGAACTCATTGTAAAACGGGTCCGTGCTCTTAATATCCGGCGAGCAGAACAAATGCAGCGCGCGTACCGCCTTGCGCGGTGTTGTATACGTGCCCTTGCCCTGAATTTGCGTGAGCAGTCCTTCCTCGACCAGCAGCTTGACTGCGGCCCGCAGACTGATCCGGCTGACGCCGAATTGCTCTGCCAGCTCCCGCTCGGGAGCGATCCGGACAGGCTCCGTGGTCTGAAGCCGGGCGATTTGCTCACGCAACTGGGCTGCCAGCTGCTCGCGCAGCAGCGGTTTTTTGTTCATTCCATCCCTCCCTCATTAAAACGAATGATAGTACCAATAGAGTACCAATAATTATGCGGCTTGTCTAGCCGTTGATGACTTCTCCGCCATTGATGTGGAGCATCTGCCCCGTCATGTAGGAGGAGTCGTCGCAGGCGAGGTAGACGTAGGCGGGCGCGAGCTCCTCTGGCTGGCCCGGCCGCTGCATCGGCGTGTCTGACCCGAAGGTGGCGACCTCCGTCTCCTCGAAGGTGGACGGGATAAGCGGCGTCCAGATCGGCCCAGGCGCGACGCCGTTGACGCGGATGCCGCGTCCGGCTACGTTGGTGGCCAGAGAGCGGGTGAAGGCGACGATCGCTCCTTTGGTGGCGGAGTAGTCGAGCAGCTTGGGACTGCCCCGATAAGCGGTGACAGAGGCGGTATTAATGATCGCGGCGCCCTTCTTCAGATGCGGCAGCGCAGCCTTGGTCAGATAGAACATGGCGAAGATATTGGTGCGGAACGTCCGCTCCAGCTGTTCGTCGGTGATGTCTTCCAGCTTGTCCTGCGGATGCTGCTCGGCCGCGTTGTTGACCAGGACGTCCAGCCGCCCGAAGCTCTCCATCGTCTGCTGGATGACGTCGGCGCAAAAGGCCGAATCGCCAATATCTCCAGCGAGCAGCAGGCAACGGCGGCCCGCTTGCTCCACATGACGAGCGGTCAGCTTGGCGTCCTCATGCTCGTCCAGATAGACGATGACGACATCAGCGCCTTCCTTGGCGTATGCGACAGCCGCAGCGCGACCGATGCCGCTGTCGCCGCCGGTGATGATAGCAACCTTATCTGTCAGCTTGCCGGCCGGGCGGTAAGTCTCCGAGTCGAACTTCGGCAGCGGCTGCATCTCGGATTCCAGGCCGGGACGCCGATTCTGATGCTGGGGCGGGTTGATCTGTTTTCCATTGCTTGAAGGCATATCAGATTCATCCTTTCCTTGCGACGGGTCAAGCCCGAAGTATGGTTTAGTTTGCGTATACCCTTATTCTGGGAGTCGCAAACATATCTCATACCTGGAAAGGAAAGGGCTGGCGCGCGAGGAAAGGGAAGAAGGCTAAAAAATGCTCCAGTTGTGCTGGACCGAAAGCTTGCGGAGCAAGTCGATCCCTGCGGTGCTGTTACCCTTACTGTTGAGCGCGGGACCGACGACGCCGATCCCGTAGCGGCCGGGGACGAGGGCGATGATGCCGCCCGAGACGCCGCTTTTGGCAGGAATGCCCGCTTGGATGGCGAACTCGCCGGAGGCATTGTACATGCCGCAGGTGACCATGAAGGTTTTGGCGATCTGGACGTAGCGGTAGGGGATGAGCGATTGGCCGGTGACGAGATCGTAGCCGCCGTTGGCGAGTACCATGCCCATGCGGGCGAGCTGCTCGCAGTTGACCTCGATGGCGCATTGGCGGAAGTAGACATCGAGCACGTCCTCGACGGCGATGTCGTCTGCGAGCACGTCATTGTCCTTGAGGAAGTAGGCGAGCGAGCGGTTGCGGTGTGCGGTGCGATGCTCGGAGGCATAGACGTCGTAGTTGCAGTCGATGGCGCTGTCGCCGGCGATCATTCGGAAAAAATCTCGTATCCGCGCGAATTGCTCGTCGGTGCTGTCGCCCTTGATCAACGCCGTGACGGCGATCGCGCCGGCGTTGATCAGTGGGTTGAAGGGCTTGCCGGGCTCGACGAGCTCCAGCTTCAGCATCGAATTGTAATCGTCGCCCGACGGCTCCATGCCAACATGATTGAAGACGCGCTCCTCCCCCCGGTCCATTAGCGCCAGCAGCAGCGTGAACACCTTGGATATACTTTGCATCGTAAAGGTCAGGTCGCAATCGCCTGCGTTCGTCGTATTGCCGTTCGTATCGATCAGTGTGCATCCGAGCGCATCGGCAGGCGCGTGGGCAAGCTGGGGGATATAGTCGGCGACCTTGCCGCGTCTGGCGGCTAGGCGGCTCTCCTCCAGCCATGCAGGCAGATGGGCTTCGATATGTTGCCATTCCGTCTTAGTCATAACAAACTCCTCTCAACATCAGGATAGTCATAGTACATACAGTTCGACATCGCCTGTCCGGCTCCCTGCGACGCGGATCTCACGGGATGCGCGACGGAGGGAAGGGTGCCGCAAACTGGCGAATCTGTGCTATGATTAGGGAATGAATGATGGTGGAGGGGAAACATGAGCAAAGTTTTAATCTTCTCGTTTTTGTGGTGGATCGTCGGCAATCCTTTCCTCGCGCTGCTTCTCCTGTTGGCGGTGCTGTATATGCTGGATCGGCGCTACCTTGGGCTCTCGCCGAGTCTGATGAAGCCGCTGCGCCGACGTCGGCGGATCGCCCAGCTGCGCCAGCAGCTGCTGCTCAATCCGAGCGACGTCGACGCCAAGCAGGAGCTGGCGCGGGCGCTGCTTGAGCGCAAGCGGTATCGCGACGCGCTCTCCGTGCTGGAGTCGATCGGCGATACGCTGGAGGATTCGGCCGAGTACTGGGACGATCTGGGCGCCGCTTGTCTGCACACGGACGATCCTGAGCGCGGCAAGGCCGCCATCGAACGAGCGCTCTCGATCAATCCCCGCGTCAAGTACGGGCAGCCCTATCTGAGGCTCGCCGGGATGTATGGCGCGCAAGGCCAGACCGAGGAAGCGATACGTTGTCTGGAGTCATTCCGCGACATCCACTCGTCCTCCTGCGAGGCGTACTATAAGCTCGGCCAGCTCTATGAGCAGCTGGGGCGTCGAGACGAAGCAAGGGCGGCGTATGGGGAGGCCGGCGACATCTATCGGTCGCTTCCTCGTTACAAGAAGCGGCAGGAGCGCAGATGGGCGTTGCTCAGCGGACTGCGCAAGCTGCGTGTCTGACGGGATCGTCAAGCGGCGACTGGACGCAAGCGTTTGACCGGAGCTAGGCATCGCCAGAATGGCTCGGCAGCATGACGGCATTCGGACGACCGCCGATCCACACCAATGACCAGGGGATGTTGCATGACGATGATACGAAGACTGTGGTGGAAGCCGCTGCTGCTGATCGTAATTATTGTAGGCAGCACGCATGGGATGTATTACCTCTTGACCAAACAGGCGCTTGAGCGGAGTCTGAGGCATGAGCTGGGCGCAGTGGCGGGCCAGATCGAGATCGCGATCGAGCAATCCAGACTCGGCGCCGAGAAGTATCAGGAGCAGATCGGGCGACAGCTGCGCAGCGTCGCTATCGCCGCCCAGTACGCGCTGGATGCGGATATCGAGAAGGTGCGCAATGAACAGCTGACAGAGCTGAGCGAGCGGCTCGGCGTGCTGCATATTACGCTGCTCAAGCGGACCAAGGACGATATTGTGCTCTATCGTTCGTCCGATTCGCGGCAGCTTGGGCTCAAGACGAGCAGCTGGACGCCTTGGTACGAGGCGTTCAACCAGTTGTTCGACAAGCGGCAGGCGACGATCGATTGGGGGCAGTCGCTGGACAACTTCTGGACCGGTCCCTTCGAGGTGGCGTCGTCGGATACGAGCAAGGTCCGCAAGTGGGGCTATTACTATGACGGCTCGACCAATTACATCATCGATCCGTATGTCAGCTACGATATGCAGCGCGAGTACGAGGAGCTGACCGGAGCCGATCGGCTGATCGAGCAGACGCTGCTCAAAAATCCGACGCTGCTCGAGATCGGCGCTGTCAATCCGAGCACCTATCCGCGCGGCGAGCAGCTGACCGAAACCGAGCTGGGCGAGGAGCTGCGCCATATTACACAGATGCCGGTCTTCTACGGCTCCAACGACTATGCGGCTCGCGACGAGCTGCGGCATATTGATGAAGCCTATCGGACCAATACCCCGGTGACGATCCGGACGACGATCGCGGGGCGGCCGGTCATGAAGCAGTACGTGCCTGTCTCCATCGACCGCGTCGCCAGCATCCTCGATGCAGAGGGCCAGCCGCTCGACCGGTATGTGCTGACGATCGTCTCCGATTACAGGCAGGTGCAAGACGCGCTGAGGCGTCAATGGCTGATGCTCGCCGGTATAGCCGCAATACTGATCCTCTGCACAGGCGTCGTGGCCTCGCGGCTTCGCAGACCCGTGGTAGCTCGCGCCACGGAGGATGAAGTCGGACCTTCCCGGCTTGCTGCGATCCGTTCGCTGGCAGAGCAAGGCAAGCTGGACGAGCTGCGCGTCTATGTCGACCGGATGACCGAGGAGGAACGGCACGCTCGCCTCAGGCAGTCCGAATAAACGATACTGTACAGGATGGCCTTCACGCCGATACGCGGCGTGGATGGCCTTTTTTGAATTCTAAGAATGTATAAGTTTCACCCATACATCAGCTTAGAATTCTCCGACAAAGCTCTCCGCACGTCCTGTAAGGACGACGAAGTCGTTTTTGCTTGGGTTGCTGCTGCAACTATATCCATCCCCTCAAAGACGGCGCAGCGCGTATCGCCTTGTGGTATAATGAAAAGATGCATCAACACGGGGAAGACATGGAAACGGAGGACTCATGGACATGACTGCTAGCCTTGCCGACGGTCAATGGAATGCAATGAACCAGCAGATGATCGACCATATCCCGCATTCGGCGCTGGAGCAAGGGATGACGAGCTTCCGGAGCGGCATGGTCCGGTCTGTCGACCAGATCGAGGAGAATCGCGTCTACGGTATCGTCGATGATGTGCGGATCCTCGCCGTCATCCTCGATCTCGAGCAGCTGCGCTACAGCAATTGCACCTGTCAGGCAGAAGGTCCGTGTCGACATATGGGCGCGGTCTGGTACGCCTACTGCGCCAGACTCGGCATCGAGCCGCAAGCAGTCCATGAGCATCTGCTGCGGGGGGAGATCCTGCCCGGCAGAGAATCGCCCGGCCCGCAGACGCGGACGGAGCGTCCCCCCAGCCCGGGGGCGGACGGCAGCGTGACGGCGTGGAGGGCGTGGTTCGGCGAGGTGTATGGCGAGGTCTGGCAGCAGTGCAAGCAATCGCTGCATCCGATGCAATCGGTCCTGTCGGAGATGAAGGGCTCGGCCAAGCATTGGGGCAAGGCGAGGCAACGTTACCACTGGCTTCATACGATTGAATTTGTGCTGGAGCAGGTCGAGCTCGCTTATGCGGTGACCGATTCCTACAGCAAATATTATTACGAGATGTCCTTTACCCGTTCGGTCGATCCCTGGATTGCGCATTTTGAGGAGCTGTCCGTCTCGCTCGATCCAGCGGCGATGTCATCCTGGGAGGCGAGTTGGACGACCGCGCTCATCGATGCCCTGCGGGAGCGCGCGCTCGACCCGCAGGCTACGCTGCTGCGTTGGGATCGGCTCTACCATCTGATCTGGTCGCGGCTTAGCGACTCGGCTTCGTGGCGCGAGACGGAGCGCCGTACGCTTGAGGAGCTGTTGGAGCAGCAGAGCTGCGATCAGCATCAGCTGACATTCCTTCAGTCCGTGCTGGCGCATTTTGATGTCATCGAGGGTCGGGATGAGGAGGCGGTAGCCCGCTTGGCGGATGCAGCCTTCGATCCCGTGGTGGAGCTGGTGTACGGATTTGCCAGGCAGCGGCTGGAGGCGCGCGAGTGGGAGGCATTTGGCCGCTGGATGGACTATCTGCATCGCCAGCTGGCGGACTGCCGCAATACGGCGATCCTCAAACCCTATCTGACCTTGTGCCGCGAGGCGGATATCCATCACCCGGCAGCCGGCGGCCGGTGGACGGAGCGGATGATCGCTCTGCTCCCCTATGCGTATAGCGAGCTGTCCGAGCACTGGATGGAGCGGTCCGACTACGAGGCATGGGCCGATCTGCAGCTCTTCATCGGCGTCCGGCCGGAGGAGCTCGATATGCAGGATGTCCGTTCGGTAGCCAAGCACGCGCCGTCGGCGCTCATCCCGCTCTATCATCAGGCTGTTGATGAAGCGATCCTCTCTCGCAACCGTCAGGGCTACCGCAATGCCGTCAAGCTGCTGAAGAAGCTGGAGAAGCTGTATCAAAGCGACGGGCGAGCGGCGACATGGGAGCTGTACGTCGAGCAGTTGGCCAACAAATACCAGCGGCTGCGCGCATTGCAGGAGGAGCTGTGGAAAGGAAAGATCGTCACATGAGCAGAACGTTGGAGCACAAGCAATGGCGCGTCGACGGTCGCTGGGCGACGGGCGAAGGGCTATGGCTGTCGGGCGCGGGCTGGCAAGGCTCGCTGCAGCGCTTGAAGCATCTGCTGTTCGCCTGGCATGAGGGCACGTGGTACGGGGCCGAGATCGAGGAGAAGCGGCTGGACGGCGTCGATGGCTTGCTGCTGCCGCCGCTGCTGGCGATGGACTATGCTTCCCGGCCGCAGCCGGTGCGGCTGCTGGCTGTCCGCTGGTCGGAGGAGGCGGACCGTCTGCTGCAGACGGCGCGGCTCCTCCGTCGCTGCATGCTCGGCGGCTGGTACGCGCCGCAGCCGTCCGGCTGGACTGGCGAGGGCGTGCGCTGGCAGCCGTGGCTGCCGGCCTCGGGCGAGCTGGAGCCTGCCGATGCGGCTGCGCTCGCCGCCGCAGATCCGCTCGTCCTGCAGGATTGGCTCAATCTGGCGGTGGAGGAGGCGATCGCGCGCGATCCGGCTGCTGCAGCCGCTGCGGGCGAGCTGACGGGCCGATTGCGGGGCGGCGAGACGATGGAGGATGCCGAGGACTGGTGGGTGGCGGCAGGCTGGAAGCGGGACGACAAGCCGTTCCGCGTGCTGCTGCAGCTGCTGGAGCCCGAGGCGGAGCAAGGCTGGCGGCTCGCGGTGCTGATACAGGACAAGACGGATCCGACCGCGCGTTACAGAGTCGCGCGGGGGCCAGATGACAGCTGGACGCTATTGCCGGAGGAGGAGGATACACAGCCTGCGCCGCTGCCAGTCTCCTGGCAGGACCAGCTGGCGGAGACGCTGGAAAAGGAGGAGCGCCGCTGGCTGCGGGTATTCCCCGACTGGGAGGATGCCGAGCGCGCGGGCAGACTCCGCATGGATCTGGCCGAGCAAGAGGCGTGGACATTCCTGGAAACGGGCAGCCTGCAGCTGCTGCAGGCTGGCGGCGCTGTGCTGCTGCCGGGATGGTGGGAGACGGTGCGGAGCCGCAAGCCGCGGCTCAAGGCCAAGATCAAGTCCTCGGTCGGCTCCTCGGAGCAGTCGCTGTTCGGTCTGGACCAGATCGTCCAGTTCGACTGGAAGCTGGCAGTCGGCGAGCTCGACCTGAGCGAGGAAGACTTCATGCGCATGGTACGCGACAATCGGCGCCTGCTGCGGATGGGCAATGAATGGGTGCATCTCGACAGCGGCGATCTGAAGCGACTCCAGCAATGGATGAAGCGATCCGGCAAAAAGCAGGGGATGACGTTCCGCGAGGTGCTCGAGCTGCATCTGCGGGGCGAGTCGATGGAGCTCGCCGACGAGGAGGAGCAGGAGGAGCGTCTGCATACCGAGGTCGAGCTGAGCCGCCATCTCGAGCGTTGGCTGGAGCAGCTGCGGACCGTATCGGAGCTGCCGCTCATCGACAAGCCGCGCGCATTCCAGGGGGAGCTGCGGCCGTATCAGCTGCAAGGGGTGTCGTGGCTGGCATTCCTGCGGCGGTTCGGTCTGGGCGGCTGTCTGGCCGATGACATGGGCCTCGGCAAGACGATCCAGTTCACCGCCTATCTGCTCCATGTGCAGGAGATGTCGCAGCGTGCCCGAGCGGCCGGAGCGGAGGAGGCTACACTGCCGCCCTCTCTCCTGATCTGCCCGACCTCGGTCATCGGCAACTGGGAAAAGGAGCTGCAGCGGTTCGCGCCCTCGCTCCGCGTCAAGATTCACTATGGACCGCGACGCGCCAAGGGCGAGGACTTCGCCGCTTCCGTCAGCGAGGCGGATCTGGTCATCACCTCGTACGCGCTCGCCCCGCTCGACGAAGAGGAGCTGAGCGGGATCACATGGCATGCGCTCTGTCTGGACGAAGCGCAGAACATCAAGAACATCTACACCAAGCAATCGGCGGCGATCCGGAGGCTGCCCGCTCTGCATCGCATCGCGATGACGGGTACGCCGATGGAGAATCGGCTGACTGAGCTATGGTCGATCCATGACTTCATGAATCCCGGCTATCTCGGCCAGCTGGCGAGATTCCGGCGCGAGGTCGTGCAGCCGATCGAGCGGACCCGCGACGCCGAGATGATCCAGCGACTACGGCAGTGGGTCAGTCCATTCATGCTAAGACGGCTCAAAAAAGACCCTGCGATCCAGCTCGAGCTGCCCGAGAAGCATGAAGGACGCACCTACATCTCGCTGACAGTGGAGCAGGGCACGCTCTACGAAAATGCGGTCAACGAGCTGCTGGAGAAGCTGAATACGCTGACGCCGATGCAGCGGCGCGGCCTGATCCTCTCGACGCTTACCCGGCTGAAGCAGATCTGCAACCATCCGGCGTTGCTAATCAAGGACAATCGGTTGTCCGCCCAGCACTGGGACCCGCTGCGTTCGAACAAGATGACGCGTCTGCTGGAGATGGTCGAGGAGATCGCTGCCGAGGAGGAGCGTTGCCTCATCTTCACCCAGTTCGTCGGGATGGGACGGATGATCCAGCAGCAGCTCGAGCGTCAATTCGGGTGGCAGGTGCCATATCTGCACGGCGCCGTGCCCAAGGCTGACCGCGATGCGATGATCGAGGCGTTCCAGAACGGTCAGACGGCTGGCGGGGCCTTCGTCCTGTCGCTCAAAGCAGGCGGCACGGGGCTTAATCTGACAGCGGCGAACCACGTGTTCCATTTTGACCGTTGGTGGAATCCGGCTGTCGAAAACCAGGCGACCGACCGGGCGTTCCGGATCGGCCAGTCGCGCACGGTGCAGGTGCACAAGTTCGTCACGCTGGGCACGCTGGAGGAGCGGATCGACGAGATGATCTCCCGCAAACAGATGCTCAATGATCAGGTCGTCAGCGCCTCGGAGAGCTGGATCACCGAGCTGTCCAACGATGAGCTGGCTTCCTTGTTTACACTGCGCAAGACATTGGTAGACGGGTAATAGAGGACGATTCCGGGGAGGGGTGGAGAGATGACGGGCAGTCACGATCCGAGGCAGCGGCTGAGACAGCTGCAAGCTCGGCTCAAAGCGGAGGTGCCGCCGACGATCGCAGGCGGGTCTTCGGTCGCAGGCGGGTCGACGGTCGGAGCCGCGTCAGAGGAGCGGAACGAAACGACCGCAGACCAGAGCCTGCGCAGCGACGCCGATCCGGCATGGCAGGCGCTCTACGAGGGCGTCCGGCGCTCGGTGTCCGCGCTGCGCTCGCCAGGGAGCGAGCGTGAGCGTTAGGGCGGGATGCGGTTCACAATTCTAAACATTCCTGTAGACGCTAAGATATGGCGTTGGACGCAAAAAGGAATACCTCGTAAGATGGGGGTGTCACGGGTCAAGGCCCTAAAAACCCATCCAGGAGGTATTCAAGATGAATTGTACA
>Ga0160452_100520_pt1 | contig 24136 bp, 20 predicted proteins | sample HID1971I_E6MG_FD_108230 | JGI IMG/M metagenome (GOLD analysis project Ga0160452, IMG submission 108230) | Enriched millipede-associated microbial communities from UW Madison campus, WI, USA - HID1971I_E6 MG | ecosystem: Host-associated > Arthropoda: Insects > Digestive system > Unclassified ...
CATCGTGGAGATGATGACCAAGGGCAAGCTGGCCAAACACATCGCCGATGCGGCCTGGGGCGAGATGCGCCGCCAATTGCAGTACAAGGCGGAATGGTATGGACGGCAGATCAAGGAAGTTCCGGCCTTCGTACCGACAAGCCAAACCTGTCATGTGTGTGGAGCCATCCGTCCCGAGGTAAGGAGCCTAGATGTGCGAGTCTGGGTATGTCCTGCATGTCAGACTTGGCATGATCGAGATGGCAATGCCGCGAAAAATATAAAGGTGATGGCCGTCTGATTCGGCACATTCCATGAACTGTGGGAACCACAGGGATCGCTTGGTTCACTTTGCTTCAAGAGGAGCAACTACCCAAGAATCCCCCACCTCAGCCGGTTACGGCAGGTGGCGGGAGTGTTCAACGCAAAGCGCCTGCTGTCAATGATATGGGAGAGAATTTTTGGGGCGCGAAGCGCTCAAAGGCGCCTGAGGAATTCAAACGAGGCGCGCCGATTGATGCGAGGACCAACGTTTTCACAATGGGCGCTATCGCATTTGGCTTGCTAGGCGGAGAGATGGATCGTGCATTCTCGAGATGGGAAGCAGGGGAGCGCCTCTACGAAGTCGCGCTGCGGGCAGTTAGCGAAGACTGCGAAGCTAGATATGAGAACGTCAAAGCCTTCAAAGCTGCATGGGACAAAGCGACACGATAGCTCACCGCTCGTTGATACAGAGAAAATTTCGTATCTTATAGAAGAGGCCCATGCATCTGCATGGGCCTTGCGTTTATTACTGTCCAAATTAGTCCAATTCAGAAATTCCCAAATTCAGAAATTTCCGTTTCAGAAATTAAAATTATCCGGATCGGCGCCAAAACGGTGATCTTTGTTCAAAGCGTCGATGCGGCTCATTTCCTCCTGGGTGAGCGAGAAATTGAAGATGTCGGCATTTTCCTGAATCCTGCCCTCATGCGTCGATTTCGGAATCGTCACAACGCCATGCTGCAAATCCCAGCGTAGCACGATCTGAGCCGGCGTCTTGTCGTATTTGGCGGCCAGCTCCTGCAGAACAGGCAGGTCGAGTTGACCGCGCATGAGCGGGCTCCACGCTTCCAGCTGGATTTTATGCTCCCGACAGTAGTCGCGCAGCGGCTCCTGCGTGAGCAGCGGATGGAACTCCACTTGATTGACCATCGGGCACACCTCGCAGCTCCCCATCAGATCGATCAGATGATGAATCTGGAAGTTGCTGACGCCGATTGCCCGCACCATGCCGTTATTGTACAGCTTCTCCATGGCGCGCCACGTATCGAGATACTTGCCCTTGACCGGCCAATGGATGAGCAGCAGGTCGACATACTCGAGGCCAAGCTTCTGATTGCTGCGCTCGAAGGCGGCCAACGCCTCCTCATAGCCTTGATCGGAGTTGAAGATCTTGGTCGTAATGAACATCTCCTCGCGCGGTATACCGCTGTTGCGAACGCCATCGCCGACACCGGCCTCATTTTTGTATGCGGCTGCCGTATCGATGCTGCGATAGCCGTGCCGGATCGCCGCCTCTACGGAACGGACAACCTCTGCGCCGTCCTCGACCTTCCATACCCCCAGCCCAAGCCAGGGCATCTTGACGTCATTCGTTAAGGTGGTGTAATCGGCTATGGATTGCGTCATCATGATTCCTCCTCCAACTTTGCAGCTTATGCTTCCTGCTTATGTACTTTATATACCCTAATTGATTCGATTTCAACATCTTCTGTTATCTATAGTCTGGGCAGACAGATTCCTGGAAATTTCAGTTGTTAAAAAACAAACGAAAGTGTATAATGTCTATAAATTAGCAAACGAATGATGGAGTTGATTGGTATGGAGATATCTGAACGGTTCTGGAGCGTGCCGATCGAGCGGCTTAAGCAGGGCTATGACTACGAGGCGCGGGATGAAGCATATATCTGTCTCGTCTGCGGGGCGTCTTACACCGATGGCGTCGTCTACCCGCATGAGGGGCAGCTGCTGGAGGCCAGAAGGATGGTGCGGCAGCATCTGGCGGATGCGCATGGCGACATGCTGAGCTATCTGCTCAGTCTGGATAAGAAGGTCACCGGGCTCACCGATCTGCAAAAGGAGCTGATCGCTTCATTCGCAGCCGGGCTGAGCGATGCCGAGATCGTCAAGCAGTCGGGGAGCGGCAGCACCTCGACGATCCGCAATCATCGCTTCGCGATGAAGGAGCGGGCGAAGCAGGCGCGGCTGTACCTGGCGATTATGGAGCTGCTGGAGGAAGGGGATGCGAACGGTCCTCGATTCGTGCAGCTCCACCGGACAGCGACTCAGGTCGATGAGCGTTACGCGCTGACCGAGGAAGAGTACGAGGCGCTAATCCGCAAGTATTTTCCCGACGGGCCAGAGGGGCGGCTCAGCGGCTTCCCTCGCAAGGAGAAGCGCAAGCTGGCGATCCTCCGGCATATTTGCCAACGCTTCGAGCGGCAGCGCCGCTATACGGAGCGAGAAGTGAACGCGTTGCTCAAGGCGGTCTTCCCCGAGGATCATGTGACGCTGCGGCGGTATCTGATCGAGTACGGGTTCATGGACCGCACCGACGACTGCAGCGCTTACTGGATGAAGAGCTGAAAGATCAATAGCTGATAATAGAAAGGGGTCCTGAAACGATGGATCGCAAAAAACAGCTGGTCGCGGAGTACCAGCAGCAAAAACGGGAAATGGGCATCTATGAGATCGTCAACAAAACGACCGGACAGCGCTATTTGGCGATTAGTCCGACGCTGCAGTCGGTATGGAACAAGGAGCAATTCGTGCTGTCGATGGGAACGCATATGAACAAGGAGCTTCAGCGGGATTGGACGACGTTGGGGGCGGAGTCGTTCGAATACCGGGTCGTCGAGACGCTTAAGCTCGGCGATGATATCCGCAACGATTACAAGGACATCAAAACGCCCGAGGGCGGGTTCGATCGCCTGACCGGCGACGCCTACAAGCGCAAGCTGGAGGCAATGCTCGAGCGGCACAAGGCGGAGAGCGAGTCGCCTTTATACAATGGATAGGGGGATTACGGTGAGCGAAGTCTATGGGGTAAGGCAAGCGGGACAAGATGACATCGCGGCGGTCGCGCCGCTGTTCGATCGTTATCGGATGTTCTACGGACAGACCTCGGACCTGGCAGGCGCTGTTGACTTCTTGCGCGAGCGTACCGCGCGCGGCGAATCCGTTATCCTCGTGGCAGAGATGGAGGGGGAGACGCAGCCGATGGGCTTCACGCAGCTCTATCCCATCTTCTCGTCGATTTCGATGCGGCATGCCTGGATACTGAACGATCTGTTCGTCGATGAGGCGTACAGGCAGCGCGGGGTTGCCCGGCATCTGATGGAGGCGGCGAAAGTGTATGCAGAGCAGTCGGGGGCCAAGGGGCTGGAGCTGGCTACCGCCCGGGACAACCTGAGCGCCCAGCGATTGTATGAGGCGCTGGGCTATGAGCGGGATGATGCTTTCTTGCATTATGCGTATACGATTAGGAAGTCGTAACGGGCAACCGAAGTGGTGAAGCTTTGGGAGACTGCCCGCTATTCAAGCAAAACCCCGTCCGCAAGCAACTGTTGCGGACGGGGCTTGTTGTCGTGGCGCAGCCTTTACGAGCCGAACCCAAGCTCCTGGAGCTGCGACTTCGCCGCGTCGATCAAGAGCGTATACTTCATCGACGTCTCCAGCGTTTGCAGGAAAGCGTCGTATTCCTCCAGCGGGCGCTTGCCGTAGACGAACTTGGCGAGCTCCTCCTCGATGTAGCGCGCCGCATCGGCCTGATTATAGCCATCAGGGTTATCGACAAAGCCGTCCAACACCTCGATGCGCGGCTGCTCGGCAGCGAAGCTGATGTAGTCGGACTGCGCGGCGAACTTGGCTTGCAGGTACGCCATCTCCGGCCGTCCCGTGAACTGGTATAGCCACGAGTGGCCGACCTCGGACGCTTGCTCGGTCATCTTTGGCACATCGCCCTCCAGCGTGTAGTGGACGCCCTCGACGCCGAATTGCACGAGCATCGAGCCGCCGTCGGGATCGGAGATATAGTTGAGCAGGTCGAACACCCGCTGCAGCTTCTCCGGCTGTTTTTCCAGCGCCTTGGGGATGGCGAATCGTCCCGGGCTGGCGCCGATGTCCCAGGAGCCGTCGTAGCGGCCGGCCGGTCCCTCGGGCGCCTCGATCTGGATCCACTCGGCCTCGGGGTTGACGGTCTGGATCTGCTCCACGAACTGCTCCTTGGTCAGATTGGGCCAATCGATGTAGATGATGCCCGCCTGGCCCTTGATCGCCTTCTCCTGATGCTGTAGGCCGCTGTTGGCCAGCAGCTCGGGATCGACGGCGCCGGTGGCGATCAGGTCGCGGATGTAGGCGAGCGCCTCAGGCATCGCCGGATCATAGAGCGAGTTGATGATTTGGCCATCCTTATCGTAGAAGTTGCCGGGCATGCCGAGACCATAGCCGCCGAATACCGGGGCAAAGGCGCTGAGCTTGCCGCCGGTCAGGCCAAGCGTATCCGGCTTGCCGTTGCCGTCGGGATCATCCGTCGTGAAGGCCTGGGCGACAGTCGACAGCTCCTCGAGCGTTTGCGGCGCCTCCAGTCCGAGCTTGTCGAGCCAGTCCTTGCGGACGAAGTACGTATTGTACGGCACCTGCGGCGACTTGGAGATCGCGTACACCTTGCCGTCGACAGTGCCTTTCTTGACGCTGTCCTCGCCGATGAAGTCGATGGTCGGCTGCAGTTGATCCAGATACGGCGTCAGATCGAGCAGCAGCCCTTGCTTGGAAAACTGGATCAGCTGCGTTCGGCTCACCATGAACAGGTCCGGGAAGTTGCCAGAGGCCATCCGTACGTTCAGTTGGTTGGTGTAGTCATCGCCAGACGGATAGACCGTGAGCGACAGGTCGATGTTAAGCGCTTTGTCGAGCTCCTGCTTGATCTGATCCTTGTCGGGCGAGGGCAGGTTGTTGCCGTTCTCGATAATCTCCAGCTTGATCGGCTTGGCGCTTGCCGAGCCGCCGTTCTCGGTCGGCTTGGGGTCGCTGGCGCCGCCGTTGCCGTCACTGCTGGTCGAGCCGCCGTTGCCGCCGGCGCAACCGGCCAGCATGGCAGCCATCAGGGCGATGGCCGTCCAGCCTTTGAAGCTTTTGCCGATGGAGCCGGTACGATGCGTGGTATGCATATCTTTTTGATCCCCTTTCGTCTTGTTAATCTTCTGCGCCGCTAATGCTTCATGGCGCTACCCTTTGATCGAGCCGAGCAGCATTCCCTTGGTGAAGTGCTTTTGCAGGAACGGATAGATGACGATGACCGGCAGCGAGGCGAGCATGACCGAGGCCATCTGCATCGTCTGCGTCGGCATCATGTTCTCGGCGTTCTCCAGCGGCTGCTGGCTCTGCATCAGGATCTCGCGGACGACGACCTGGAGCGGGAACAGCGTACGGTCGGTCACGTAGAAGATCGCCTGGAAAAACTCGTTCCAATGCCCCACCAGATAAAACAGCCCGACCGTCAGCAGCACCGGCACCGACAGCGGCGTCACAATGCGCAGCAGGATGCGGAATTCCTTGGCGCCGTCGATGCGGGCCGATTCGAACAGCTCCTCGGGCAATCCCTCGAAGAAGCTTTTCATGATCAGCACATTAAAACTCCAGATCGCACCCGGCAGGATCATCGCCCAGACGGTATCGAGCAATCCCATCGACTTGACGATCAGGTAGGTGGGGATGAGGCCGCCGCTGAACAGCAGCGTGAATACGATCATCAACAGGAACACATTGCGCCCCGGCAGGTTTTTGCGGCTGAGCGGGTAGGCCATCAGACCGGTCAGTACAAGGTTGACGGCGGTGCCGACGACCGTGATGAACACCGTCACCTGGAAGGCGCGCGGGATGTTCGACTCGGTCAGCAGCGTCTTGTAGGCTGAGAACGTAATCTCGCGCGGGAACAGGATGAAGCCGCCGTTGCGCAGCACCTCGCCGAAGGGCGTGATCGATACCGAGACGACGTACAGGATTGGCAGGATGGCCGCGAGGCCGCACAACCCGAGTACGAGGTAGACGATGGCGTTGAACAGCTTGTCGTCGAGACCTTTTACCATATGCCCTCCCCCCACTTCTTGGCCAGTCTGTTGGCGCCGAGCACCAGGACGAGGCCGATCAGCGACTTGAACAGGCCGACGGCAGAGGCGAGGCTGAAGTTCATCTGCTGCAAGCCGGTGCGGTACACCCATGTATCGAGGATGTCGGCGACCGGATACACCTGGATATTGTACAGGATGTAGATCTGGTCGAAGCCGGCGTCGAGCAGATGCCCAAGCTTCAGGATGAACAGCAGGATGATGATGCTGCGGATGCCGGGCAGCGTGATATGCCAGATCATCCGCATCCGATTGGCGCCGTCGACCTTGGCCGCCTCATAGAGCGTCGGGTCGATGCCGGCCATCGCCGCCAGATAGATGATCGCGCCCCAGCCGAGATTCTGCCATACCTCCGAGCCGACGAGGATGCTGCGGAAGTAGTCCGTCGAGGTGAGGAACGGGATCGAGCTGCCGCCGTTCTCGACGATCCAGCGATTGACGAGGCCGCCATTCTGCGAGAACAGCGTCAGCAGGATGCCGAAGATGATGACCCAGGACAGGAAGTGCGGCATATACGTCAGCGTCTGGACGATCGACTTGAGCCAGCGGACCTTGCATTCGTGGAGCAGGATGGCCAGGATAATCGGCGGCAGGGTGCCCCATACGAGCTTGTAGAGGCTGATCAGCAGCGTGTTGGTCATCAGCTGGCCGAAGTACGGCGACTGGTAAAAGTCCTGGAAATGCCGGTACCACGGATCGGCCCACGAGCTGCCGGTGATGCCCTCCATAATCGCAAAATCCTTGAAGGCGATGATGACGCCGTACATCGGAAAGTAACGGAAGATGACAAAGTAGACGATGCCGGGCAGCAGCATCAGGTAAAAGGCTCGGAAAAGCCACAGCTTCCTGGCGCTCCTCCGCCATCTCGGCGGCTGCAGGCGCGGCGCTTCGGCGAGGCCTGGGGGTTGCATGGGAAATCCCTCCTTACAGGCGATGGCTGCGATCCCAAGCGAGGCGTGCACTCCAGGCTTGTGAATGCGCTTCCATCGGATGATTCTAATTATAAGGAGCCCGGGCCGCCGCCGATATGCATGAAAACGTAAAAAGTGTATGAGATCGTGCGCAAGAGGAGCAAATCACGGCTGACGGCCGCGCTGCTCCTCCGATTCGACGATGAGCGGAATCTCGACGCGCACGATCGTGCCTACGCCGGGGCGGCTGCCGATGCGCAGCCCGTAGCGCTCGCCGTGATGGATGCGGATGCGCTCATGGACGTTGCGCAGGCCGATGCCGGTGAAGCGGAAACGTCCGCTGCCGCGCGAGCCCGTCCGCTCCGGCGCGGACGGGGCAGTCCCGCGTACCGTTGTGTCGCTGGGAGTACCGTCGTCCGGGCTGCTGTCCCGGAGAGGAGGCGAGGCGGTCTCGTCCCACGCTGTTCCGTCATGCAGCCGCCGCCGCGCGGCATCGTCCATGCCGACGCCGTCGTCGCGGACGTACAGCCGCAGCCGCTGCCCCGACACCTCGCCGGTGATCGAGATGAGCCCGCCCTGCTGCGGCGTCAGCCCGTGGAATAGCGCATTCTCCACTAACGGTTGCAAGGTCAGCTTGAGCACGCGGAAGCTCATCAGCTCGTCGGGGATTGCCTCCTCGTAGCGGTATTGCTCGCCGTAGCGCACCTGCTGGATCTGCATATACATCCGCAGCCCCTCGAGCTCCTCCGAGAGCGCCACGTATTCCGACTGCCGGTCGAAGCTGAAGCTGAGCAGCTTGACGAGCGAGCGGATCGTCTCCCGCACCTCGGCCGTCCGCTGCTGCTTGGCGAGGCTGCCGATGCAGGCGAGCGTGTTGAACAGGAAATGCGGCGCGATCTGGCTGCGCAGCATCTTTAGCTCGTACTCCTTCTTCGACTCCTCGGCGGCAAGGGTCTTGTGGAGCAGCGTCTGGATCCGTTCGAGCATCGCGTTGTAGCTGCGTGTGAGTCGTCCGATCTCGTCGTTGCGGGTGACGGGCAGGCGGGAGACAACCTGCACATCGTCGAGTCGGTCCATCTTCTCGACGAAGCGGCGGATCGGCCGCGTAAAGGAACGGGTAAGCAGGTAGGCGCTCAGCAGCAGGACGACGATCCAGACGAGCATCGCCGTCCGGTAGTTATGGTTGAGCCGTTGCAGATCCTGGTAGAAGTAGCTCTCCTCGATGAAGGCGGCTAGCGACCAGCCGAGCCGGTTGGGAGCGGAGCGAACGGCGACGAGCGGCTTGCCGTCCTGGCCGGGGAGGCTGCTGATGCCGATATTAAGCTCCGAGAGCTGCTCGCGGAACCGATCCTGCAGCACCGGCGGGAACTCGCCCTCGCGTACCGGCAGCAGCCGCTCCCCGACATCAAGCCGGTTGATGACGTTGCCGTTGCGCGTGAAGAGCGCGTAGGACTGATAGATCATCGGCGAGATGCGCTCGCTGAGCGCCGTCAGATTGATCTCGGCCGCGACGACGCCGCGGACTTGTCCGGCAGTGTTGGTGATCGGCAGCACATAGGCAAGCGTCTGGCCCGACATTGGCGAATAGTAGGGCTCGCTGACGTTGATGGCGCCGTAGTTTTGCATCGCCAGCTCGTACAGCTCGGGCAGATGAGGGTTGCCGATAATCTCATAGTTGACCTGGGCGTTGGTGAGCGCCATGCCATCGGGACGGATCAGATAGAGCGTCTTGGCGATCGAGTTGTTGTTGCTGGCGAATTGGCGCAGCATATCGAAGGCAAGTTCTTCATTGCCTTCCTGGAGCAGGCCAGGTTGGGTGGAGAGGAGCAGGAGCATATTCTCGACATTGTCGAGGTTGGCGTCGATATATTGGTTGGTGCGGCTGACGAGCAGCTCGGCGTCGCGGATCACCTGGTTGCGGAGCAGTCCTTCCGCCTCGTGCAGATTGCGCCCGGCCAGCACCATGACCAGAGCCAGCGTGACGATGGACAAGTAGAGGAATTGCTTGGTGGCCAGCCCGAGGCTGCCGTACCAGCGGTATAGCTTGGTCATGTCGATCTACCTCCGTCGCTTGGGGGTGTCATGGCTGTCGCTTGTATTCGGTAGGGGCCAGGCCGGTCCACTTGCGGAACAGCTGGGTAAAATAACGGTAGCTCGGAATGCCGATGCGCTCGGCAACCTCATACACCTTCATATTGGTCTGTGAGAGCAATTGAACAGCCTTCTCCATCCGCAGCCGCGTGATCGTCTCGCCAACCGTGCTGCCGGTCTCCTCCCGGAACAGGCGGCTCAGATGATGGGGGCTGAGGCCGACCTGCTCGGCGATCAGCTGGAGGGTCAGCGGCGCTTGCAGATGGTCGCGAATATAGGCGAACGCTTGCCGCACCTCCAGCCGATAGCGGTATTGACCCTGATCCCAAGTACGGATGGTATCGGTCAGTCCGCAGATCAACTGACTTAGCGTCTGGGCGTCGATCAGCGCGTCCAGGCGCAGACTGTCCGGCTCTGCGACGGCGTCCTGCTGACGCAGCCAGTCGACGAGCCAGACCATCATCCGCTGCTTGAGCTGGCCGGGCTCGGGGCGGAGCTCGCGGCAACGAACGGCGAAGTCTTCGGCCAGACAACGGCATAGCCGCTCTGCGGAGCCGCTGGCCCGGCGCAGCGGCTCCTGCAGCTGCTGGAGAGCAGGTTCGTCGAGCAGCCGTGTCGGAGCTGGCGCGTCGTAGTAGATGCCGGTGTCTGTCAGGTCTGCGTAGAACAGTTGGTCGCGCCAGCGATCCGATGCGAGCAGAGCGTCACGAAGCGCATCGCGGCTCGCCAGCGGTTCGCTGACGACGGCGTAGACCGAGGGCTGCAGGGCGTCCAGACGGTCCCTACCGGCGGTGAAGTCGGTCGGCTGCGATGCTTGGTGTGTCAAGGCTTGATGCTGAGGCGGAACTGAAGGATACGACTGCGACTGCGGCACCGTTGCTGTCTCCGGCAATTGGGCGGAGATGAGGCGGCGCATATCTGTCAGCAGCGCGGGCAGCGCTTGCCCGAGCCAGACCTCTTGCTCAGGTTCGTCTCGGAGCAGGAGGTAGATACCTTGCTCGCCGATGAACGCCCACTGCCGCTCGTCCGATTCGTCCTGCGCGAGTCGCAGCTCGCTGGCCGGGCGGCTGGCCTGCACCGCCGCCGCCTCGGCGATCCTGTAGAGTTGCACGAGTCGGTAGCGCTCGTGCTCGGTCAGCGCGACGGCCTGCCATTCGCGATCCCCCGGCGTCTGGCGCTGCAGCAGCTTGGCGAACAGCCCGGCGAGCCTGGCGCGCTGCTCGGAGCGGATCGAGCGCCGCGAGTGCTGGTCGGCGGCGATCGCCTCCCGCGCCTTGCCCAGCGCCTCGACCAGCTCGCCGTCATCGAGCGCGACCTTGAGGATATAGGCGACCGCGCCGAGGCGCAGCGCATCCTGGACATAGCGGAAGTCGCTATGGCAGGTGAGCAATATGATCCGGACAGCTGGGCAGTGCGACCTCAGCTCGCGGATTAGTGTCATCCCGTCCATGACGGGCATCGTAATATCGGTGACGAGCACATCCGGCTGCAGCTCCCGGCACAGTGAGAACGCTTCCTGTCCGTTGCTGGCTTCGCCGACGAGCGAGGCGTCGTAGGACGCCCACGGCAGGAGCCGCAGCTCCTCGCGCAGCGGCAGCTCGTCGTCGGCGATGACGATGCGCAATGGTGTGGCGTGCATGGTTGGTCCACTTCCTCTCAGCGCGGCAGACGAGGCCGCTGCGTATGAATGCTTTGAGGCTATCATAAGGCATGAAAGGGCTTGCGTAAATATGGATTGTACTGGAGATCGGCAAACGGGAGGTCAACAGATAGGCAGGAGGAGGGCGGACGGAAGACCGGGTGCAGGAGAGAGGAGGGAGCATCAAGGGACGAGGCTTCGGCCGGGATCGGTTGTCCCCAAAAGCCAGACGCCGTAAGGTAAGTTCGTCTGGCTTGAGCAGAGAGGGGCAGCAAAGAGGATAGGTGAAGCAACAGATGACGACTATTCCTGTCAGGCTCAGGCGCCGCCCTTGACCCGATGGAAAAATTGGTCGATCGCATAGTAGGCCGCTCCACGCACGGCGGATTGCTCGCCCAGCTCGGCGAAAAGCAGGCGCAGCCCCTGGCGATGCTGCTTCAAGGTGCGTCGGCTAAGCGTCTCCTGGACGCTGTCCTCGATCCAGCGCTGGGCCAGGCTCATCCGGTTGCCTACGATGACGACCTCGGGGTTGAACACATTGACGATGTTGGCCAGGCCGACGCCAAGATCGGAGCCGATGCGTCGGAACAGCTCTTGTGCAGCCAGATCGCCTTCATCTGCCGCCGCGAGCAGCTCACGCAGGCTGCCGTAGCCGAGCGGCGAGGCCAGCTCCAGCAGCGCGTGCTCGGAGGCATACAGCTCCCAGCAGCCGAGGTTGCCGCAGCGACACGGCTTGCCGGCCAGATCGATCGACAGATGGCCGAGCTCCCCGGAGAAGCCGTGCGCGCCCTTGTACAGCTCCTTGTTCAGGATGATGCCAGTGCCGATACCGATGCCGACGCTGACATAGATCTGGTGGGCGATGCCTCGACCGGCGCCGTACTTTTGCTCGCCCTGTGCGCCGGCATTGGCCTCGTTGTCGATGAATACGGGCACCTCGTAGCGAGCGGCGACGAGCCGCTGCAGCTCGACCTGCTCCCACTTCAGATTGGGCGCAAACAGGATCGTGCCGCGTTCGTCGACGAGGCCGGGCACGCCGATGCCGATGCCGACGATGCCGTAAGGCGAGTCGGATGCCTGGGCCATCAACCCGGCGATCAGCCGGTACAGCTCGGGCAGCACCAGCTCCAGCTCATGGCGCTGCAGCACCGCCTCGGCCTCGGCGATGACGCCGCCTTCGAGGTCGGTGAGGACGCCGCGGATATAGTTGACGCCCAGGTCGATGCCGACAGCGTAGCCGGCCGCGCGATTGAAGATGAGCATGACCGGCTTGCGGCCGCCGCTCGAGACGCCCATCCCGATCTCTAGCACCAGATGAGCGTCGAGCAGATCCTGTACGAGGCTGGAGACGGTCGCTTTGTTCAGCCCGGTCAGCTCGGATATGTTGGCGCGCGAGAGCGGCGCTTTTTTGACGATGGCGTCCAGCACGATGGCCGTGTTCATTTTTTTGATCAGGGCAAGATCTCCGGTAGCTTTTCTCATGACGATTGTGCGGGCCTCCATCTATGTGCCAAGTTTGTTTTTCCGTTGTTTAATGTAGTGAAATTATTTTACCACAATCTTTGTTAGTTTAATAGACAAACTAAGTTGAAAGATGCTATTATAGGGACTAAGAGCGTTTTCAAACGCCGCTCCATTTTTATTTTTTATTATCGAGGAGGCTGTTACGGGTATGAGTTATTTCGGCAATATTGACAAGATCCAGTTCGAGGGCAAGGGCTCTGACAACCCGCTGGCGTTCAAACATTATAATGCAGACGAGGTTGTGCTCGGCAAAAAAATGAGCGAGCATCTTCGTTTTGCAGTTGCTTACTGGCATACATTCACCGGCGACGGCTCCGATCCGTTCGGCGCAGGTACGGCTGTGCGCGCGTGGGATCACCTCTCGCCGCTCGACAAAGCGAAAGCGCGCGTCGAAGCGAACTTCGAATTCCTGGAGAAAATCGGCGTTCCTTATTACTGCTTCCATGACCGCGACATCGCGCCGGAAGGCGAGACGCTGCAAGAGACGAACAAAAACCTCGACATCATCGTCGACCTGCTCGAGCAAAACATGAAATCAAGCGGCGCGAAGCTGCTGTGGAATACCGCTAACATGTTCACCAACCCTCGCTTTACGCATGGCGCAGGCACAACCTGCAATGCCGATGTGTATGCTTACGCTGCCGCGCAAGTGAAGAAGGGTCTGGAAGTCGGCAAGCGTCTGGGCGCCGAAAACTATGTGTTCTGGGGCGGTCGCGAAGGCTACGAGACGCTGCTGAACACGGACATGTCGCTGGAGCTGGATAACCTGGCGCGCCTGTACCATATGGCGATCGCTTATTCCAAAGAGATCGGCTTTGACGCGCAATTCCTGATCGAGCCTAAGCCGAAGGAGCCGTCCAAGCATCAGTATGACTTCGATGCGGCGACGACGATCGCATTCCTGCAAAAATACGATCTGCAAAACCACTTCAAGCTGAACCTGGAAGCGAACCATGCGACGCTGGCCGGCCACACGTTCGAGCACGAGATCCGCGTAGCGGCGATCAACGGCATGCTCGGCTCGCTCGACGCGAACCAGGGCGACTTGCTGCTCGGCTGGGATACCGACGAGTTCCCAACCGATCTGTATGCGACTACGCTGACGATGTACGAAGTGCTGCGCGCCGGCGGCATCGGCCGCGGCGGCGTCAACTTCGACGCCAAAGTGCGTCGCGGCTCCTTTGAGCTGGACGATCTGTTCCTGGCGCATATCGCCGGTATGGACAGCTTCGCCTGGGGTCTGAAGGCAGCGGCCAAGATGATCGAGGACAACTACTTCGAGGACATCATGGCGAATCGCTACCGCAGCTTCTCCGAAGGCATCGGCGCCGAAGTCGTCGCTGGCAAAGCGACGCTGCAATCGCTGGAAGCCTACGCGCTGCAAAACAACCCGATCAAAAACGAGTCCGGCCGCCAAGAGCGCATCAAGCTGAAGCTGAGCGAATATATCTTCAGCGTATAGGACGCGCGCTGCGATTGAGCAACAACGCTGCCCTCGGCTGTACGCCGGGGGCGGCTTTTGCCCGTTCGGCGGGCTAACGATACGGATAGGAAGGTGCGGAGACGATGAGCTATGTAATAGGGATAGATCTCGGTACGAGCGCAGTCAAGGCGCTGCTCGTAGACCGGGAGGGCCAGGTGCGGGCGGAAGCCTCGCAGGAGTACCCGCTCTACCACGACCACTCGAGCTGGAGCGAGCAAGAACCGGAGGATTGGGTGAACGGCACGCTGGCGGCGATCGACGCGCTCGTCGCGCAAGAGGGCATCGACGCTGCGGCGATCGAGGGCATCAGCTTCTCTGGGCAGATGCATGGACTGGTGCTGCTGGACGCCGAGCACAAGCCGTTGCGCCGGGCGATCCTCTGGAACGACACGCGCACGACCGAGCAATGCCGCGAGATCGAGCGGACGCTCGGCGAGACGCTGCTGTCGGTGACGCGCAATCCGGCGCTCGAAGGCTTCACGCTGCCGAAGATCCTCTGGGTGAAGCAGCATGAACCGGAGCTGTTCGCGCAGGCGGAGCTGTTCCTGCTGCCCAAGGATTATGTACGCTACCGGCTGACCGGGGAGCTGCATATGGATTACTCTGACGCGGCAGGCACGCTCATGCTTGATGTCGCGGGCAAGCGCTGGAGCGATGAGGTGCTGGCGGCATTCGGCCTGCCGGCTACGCTCTGTCCGCCGCTCGTCGAGTCGCATGGGCTCGTCGGCACGCTGCTGCCGGAGGCTGCCGAGCGCAGCGGCCTGCAGCCGTCGACCAAGGTATTCGCCGGCGGCGCCGACAATGCGTGCGGCGCGATCGGCGCAGGCATCCTCTCCGAAGGTCTGACGTTGTGCAGCATCGGCACCTCGGGCGTCATCCTGTCATACGAGAACGACAAGGATCGCGACTTCCACGGCAAGGTGCATTTCTTCAACCATGGCAAGGAGGATGCCTTCTATGCAATGGGCGTGACGCTCGGCGCAGGCTACTCGCTCAGCTGGTTCAAGAAGACGTTCGCAGAGGGCGAGTCATACGACGAGCTGCTGGCTGGTGTCGGCGATCTTGCGCCGGGCGCGAACGGGCTGCTGTTCACGCCGTATCTGGTGGGCGAGCGGACGCCGCATCCCGACGCGACGATCCGCGGCAGCTTCATCGGCATGGACGGCTCGCATCGCCGAGTCCACTTCGCTCGCGCGGTCATGGAGGGCATCACCTTCTCGCTGCATGAGTCGGTCCATATGTTCCGCGAGGCGGGCAAGACGGTCGACGCGATCATCTCGATCGGCGGCGGCGCCAAAAACCCGGTCTGGCTGCAGATGCAGGCCGACATCTTCGACAGCGAGGTGATCGCCCTGGCGAACGAGCAGGGGCCGGGCCTCGGCGCAGCGATGCTGGCCGCTTACGGCTGCGGCTGGTTCGACTCGCTGGAGGCGTGTGCGGAGCGATTCGTCAAGCGCGGCGCATCGTACCAGCCGAACCCGGATGCCGTCGAGACGTACAAGGGACTGTTCGCCATCTACCAGCAAGTGTATGGTCAGACGCGCGAGCTGAACGAGGCGCTCGCCGCTTATCGGGGTTAGTCCAGTTTGAACTAACCGAGGCGCTGGCCGCATACCGCGTCAGGCTGACTGGACAACGCACGGCACGGGCACGACAATGCACGGTATACTGCAATGGCTATTTTGTGGGCCTCCGTCAGATATTCTGACGGAGGTTATTTTTTGGGACTGGCGTCGTTTCGTGTTATGCTGGTGAGATACAACACAAGTACGGGGAAGGAGGAGGTTCGGCTATGACCTTGCAGCAGCTCCGATACGTCATCGAGGTCGCCAATCGCGGCTCGATGAACGAGGCGGCCAAGCGGCTGTTCATCTCCCAGCCCTCGCTGTCCAATGCGATTCGCGAGCTGGAGCAGAGTATCGGCATCACCATCTTCGAGCGCTCCAACAAGGGCATCCTGCTCTCCAAAGCTGGCGCCGAGTTCCTCGGGTACGCCCGTCAGGTGATCGAGCAGGCCGAGCTGCTGGAGAATCGCTACCTGAACGCCAAGCCGTCGCCGCAGCATTTTTCCGTATCGACGCATCACTATGCCTTCGCCGTCAACGCCTTCGTCAAGCTCGTCGATCGCTACGGACAGGAGGAGTACGAGCTGGCGCTGATGGAGACGAAGACGCACGAGATCATCGAGCATGTACGCACCCAGCGCAGCGAGATCGGCATCCTGTATGTCAACGAGTTTAACTCCAAAGTGATTAATCGGCTGCTGCGCGACGCCAATCTCACCTTTACGAGTCTGTTCAAGGCTAAGGCCCATATTTTCATCAGCATCCACAATCCGCTGGCTCGCCAGTCGATCGTCACCCTTGACGAGTTGCAGGATTATCCCTATTTGTATTTTGAGCAAGGGGAGTACAATTCGTTTCACTTCGCAGAGGAGATCCTCAGCACGCTCTCGCGCAAGAAGAGCATCCGGGTCAATGATCGGGCGACGCTGTTCAATCTGCTGATCGGTCTCAATGGCTATACGATCTCCACCGGCGTCGTCAGCAGCGACCTCAACGGCGACGAGATCAAGGCTGTGCCGCTCGCCAGCGACGAGATTATCCATGTCGGCTGGATCGCCCATCGCAACGCGGCGTTGTCCAAGCTCGCCCAAGCCTACGTCGAGGCGCTGCACGAGGCGGTCGGTATATCGGGCAACCAGGATGCGGAGGAACCAGGAGAGTTATAGTAGCTTGCTCGCGGGCAAGTGGTCAACAACTGCAAAAATACCTTTGTTTGTCGGGGATCTGAGCTGATACGGTGGATTAACTGCAATAATACACTTAAAATGGCTGCCTTATTACGAAAATGGATCTTTCATCTAAAACAACTGTACTTTTGCGCTTATTGTCGCCATAATTGCCTTTTCTGGCCGAAATAAATGTATTATTGCAGTTAGCAAAGCCCCCATCATCTCGCAAGAGCGAAGGTGATGGGGGCTTTGGCGTCTGAATCGGTTATCCCGATGTTTGAAGCTACGAATCTTCATCGGGGAGCGCCTCCCGATCGCGATGCTCCTGCGCGGGCAAGCCCTTGAGCCGGCCTGACCGCCGCAGCGCGTCGCGCAGCAGGAACTCGATATGGGCGTTGACGCTTCGGAGCTCGTCGCCCGCCCACCGCTCGAGAGCCCGGTGCAGCTCGGGATCGAGGCGGAGCGGAAATGACTTCTTGCCCTTGCTCATCGTCTCCTGCTATCCGCTGTACAGCGTCCCCGTATTCAGGACAGGGGTTGCGGCACGGTCGGATACGATGGAGACCATCAGATTATTGACCATGGCTGCACGCCGTTCCCCGTCGAGCTCGATGCCCTTCTGCTCCAGCTCCCTGAGCGCCAGCTCGACCATGCCAACCGCACCCTCGACGATCAGCGCCCGCGCGGCGACGATGGCGCTCGCCTGCTGCCGCTGCAGCATCGCGCTGGCAATCTCCGGTGCATACGCCAGATGGGTCAGCCGCGTCTCGATCACCTCGACGCCGGCGACCCGCAGTCGGCTCTGCAGCGTCTGCATGAGCTCGGAGGCGACTTCGTCGGCATTGCCGCGCAGCGATACGAGCTGCGCCGTATTGAAGCTGTCGTATGGATATTGCGCCGCGATATGGCGGACCGCCGTCTCGCTCTGGATCGCCACGAACCGCTCATAGTTGTCGACGTCGAAGGTCGCCTTGGCCGTATCGGTGACCCGGAAGACGACGACTGCGCCGATCTCGACCGGGTTGCCGTCGGCATCGTTGACCTTGAGTGTCTGGCTGTTGAAGTTGCGCACCTTCAGCGAGACGGTGTGCTTCATCGTGAACGGCACGACCATCCACAGACCGTCCTTAATCACCGTGCCGATATACCGGCCGAAGAAGGTGATGACCTGAGCTTCATTGGGCTTGACGATCGTCAGCGAGGTGACGCCGACCGCGGCGACGAGCAGCAGCAGCGCCCCGACTATGATCAGGGACACCTCCTCGGGCGATGAGCGGAAGCCGAAGATGAGCGCAGCGACGCCTCCGATCAGGAACAACAGGGACAGCAGCGATGCCAGGAATCCGTTGACATGCCAAGCTTTCATTTCTTTCATGAGGACACCTCGTTTGATTATTTGATATGGATATAATATCTTTATGATATCACTATTAACAAATAAAAGCAATTTTCGTGAAACCAATGAAATCCCCGTTGCGTATAGCTTGGATATAAGGAGTGGAGCCAATGGACAACCAGAACAAGAACATGCTGAAGACGAGCATCGAGCCGCAAACGGATTATGTGCTGCGAGTTGCAATACAGGAAGCGGGGTACGATCAAGCCGCCTCGGTCATACGGGATATCGCCTTCGACGTGCGGCCCGGAGAGATGATCGGACTGATCGGGCCGAACGGCGCAGGCAAGAGCACGACGATCAAGACGTTGCTGGGGCTGTTGAAGTACGGTCAGGGGCAGGTCATCTTCGGAGGAGCGGCCGGGCGATACGGCTATGTGCCGGAGCAGCCGGTGTTGTATGAATATCTGACCTTGTGGGAGCATCTGCGGCTGGCGGCCGCTGCTTATGAGATGGACGAGGCGGATTTTGCGGAGCGGGCGGAACGGCTGCTGTCGCGCTTCCGGTTGTCCGAGGTGAAGGATCAGTACCCGGTGAAGTTCTCCAAGGGGATGAAGCAGAAGGTGATGCTGATCATCGGCTTCCTGCTGGAGCCGGATGTCTATATCGTCGATGAGCCGTTCGTCGGCCTCGATCCGCGCGCGACAAGGGACTTCCTGGATATGCTGGAGGCGGAGCGGCAGCGCGGAGCGGGCATCCTCATGTGCACGCATGTCCTCGACACTGCCGAGCGCGTCTGTCAAGGGTTCGTACTGATCAATAAGGGCGCGGTCGTCGCCCGCGGGTCGCTGGCGGATGTGCGCGTGCAGGCAGGTTGCGCGAGCGATGCGCTGCTGTTCGATTGCTTCCACGCGTTGACTTAGAGGGGAGAGAGGTCTGACATGATGAATCCACAACAGCTCTTCGCCCGACGGCTGCGCCGCTATGCAACCGAGCAGTACCAGGTGTGGCGCAGCGCGCTCGACTGGACGGTGTTGCTGTACCTGCTCGTGCCCGCCATCCTGATCGGCGGCGGGACGTACCGGGAGATCTGGCTGTCGCCGCCGTCCTGGCTGCTGGAGCTGTCCTGGTGGTGGTATCCGGTAGTGCTGCTGCTCCCGCTCATCCTCGGGAGGCTGCGGACGTTCCAGGAGGAGGCGGATATCCTGTTCCTCGCACAGCAGCAACACTGGCTGCGTCGGATCGTCGGACTGGGCATGATCTATACGATCGTCGTCCAGTCGATCACGGTGCTGCTGTTGCACCTACTGATGCTGCCTTATCTGGTGCAGGGCCTCGGCCTCACCTGGGAGACGCTGCTGATCTGCGCGGGCTGGACGGTGGCGCTCCGACTGCTCTGTACACTCGCGGTCAATCTGGCCGATGGAAGGTGGACGGGGTGGCGGCGTTATACCGTGGATGCGTTGCTGCTGCTGGCGTTGCTCCCGCTCTACGTGTATGGCATGCGGCAGTGGATGAGCCAGCCGGTCTGGGCCGGACTGCTCGGCATCGCTGCGGTAGCTGTCGTGCTGGTCTGGCTGATCCGCCGCAAGCTGGCCAGCCGCAGCAGTCTGTTCGCCGACATCGCCAGCGAGCGAGACGCCAGGCTGGCCAGCACGGAGCTGCTGCTCTCGCAAGCCTCGCCGCCCAAGCGGATTGGCCGACTCAAGCAGCCGCTGGTGCTGCGGCGTTCGCAGCGGCTCTTCCGCCGCTCGGATGCGGGGACGATGCTCGCTGAGCTGTACATCAAGTCCGTGCTCCGCCAGTTTGGCTATGTGCGGCTTAACCTTGGCTTTTTCTCCGTCTCGATCACGGCCGTCGTGCTGACGCCGCTGTGGCTTGGTCTGGCGCTGCTCGTCGTCTTGCCTCTGATGGCGGGCTCGTGGCAGCGCGCGCAGTGGAAGCATTGGTTCGACGAGGAGTTCGTCCGTCACTTCCGTTGGACTGACGAGCAGGCGGCGCAAGCCTTGGAGACGTCCAAGTTTTGGCTGCTGCTGCCGGGCGTGCTGGTGCTCGGGCTGATCGCAGGCTTCAGCTTGATCGGCTGGTGGGGCGGACCGCTGACGATGGTCGGCGCAGGGCTAGTCTGGCGGTTGACGAGCAAGCTGCCGTTTTGAGTCTATTCCTTGCGCGCGGGGCGATTGGGAGATTCCGCCAGTCGTTGCTTGCGGTACTCCTTGGGCGACAGTCCCTCGAGCTTGTTGAACATCGATGTGAAATAATTGGAGTCGTTGAAGCCGACCGCTTGCGCGACTTCAAAAATTTTCATCTCGGTGCTGCCGAGCAGCAGCTTCGCTTTTTGCATCCGCAGCCCTTGCAAGTAACCGGTGACGCTGTCGCCGGTTTCTTTTTTGAACAGATGGCTAAAGTAGCTGGGATTGAGATGGACATGGGCGGCTACCTCGGCCAGGCCGCAGCCCTCCGTGTAGTGGCTCTGCATATAACGGATCGCCTGCGTGACGGGCGTGTCGTTGTGTCTGACAAGCCACTCACGATGGGCCTCCAGGAAGGCGCTGATGCGCTGCTGCAGCCAGTCGGCGGCTTGCTTGGGATCGTCGCAGCGATAGACGGCGTCCCAGGCGACCGCCTCCGCAGCGAGCGGCCATTCGGGGAATTGTGCCCGCACCAGGCGGTGCAGCGCCGTCGCCAGCAGCAGCGCCTCGGTCCTGGCCCGGGACAGCGGCAGGCTGCGCACCTGTTCGGCATGGCGGCGCAGCTCCTGGCTGACCTGCGCGCTGTCGCCGGAGAGGAGGCTAGCCAGCAGACGCTGCTCCAGCTCATGGAGGATCGCCGGGTCCAGCCAGTCGGCGGCAGGATCCGGCTTGGCTGCGCCATCGACCGCCATACTGTAGTGCGCGTAGCTCTGGCGCAGCTGCTCCGACGTCCGGCATGCTCCGGGTCCATGCCAGTGCAGCTCGAGCTTCAGGTAGCGGCGCACAGCGTCGGCGAGCTGCCGGAGCCAGTCGTCAGGCAGCCGTTCGACTGCCCGGTCGATGATCAGCGCCCACCGGCTTGCACTCAGGGCGACTAGCCGGTAACGCTCACCGAGCCACTGCTGCCCATGCTCGCGGATCATATTTTCGACGGCGAAATGCAGCAACGGCATATCCTCGGCAGTGTAGCCCTTGTCCGCAGAAGTGTAGGATCGCACAGTGAGGAAGTACACCTCTCCTTGCGCAAGTACCCCCAACAGCTCGGCCAGCTCGACGGCCGGATGCGCGATCCCGACAATCGCCGACCGGAGCTGGTTGTCCTCATGCTGCCGCTGCCATATCCCGATCTGCCGCTGCGACTGCTGCTCTTCGACCAGTTGATCATAGGCGCGGTCGAGCAGAGCGAGTATATCCGCTTCGACGCAGGGCTTCGTGATGAAGTCGAGCACGCCGTAACGGAGCGCGGATTGGGCGTAGGCAAAATCCTTGAAGCCGGTAATCATGATCACCCTCGTCTTCCAGCCGCGGCTCCGAACCTCCCGGGTGAGCTGCATGCCATCCATCTGCGGCATCCGGATATCGGTGATGAGCAGGTCCGGCACGCAGGCTTCCATAGCGTCAAGGGCGGACTGACCGTTGGCGGCTTCGCCGACGACGATCCATTCGGAGGCCCGCTTGCCCGCCAGCTTGAGCAGTCCTTTGCGAAAGTTCGGTTGATCCTCTGCGATGAACAGCTTACCCTTCATGCGCGTTGTCCCTCCTTATCCTCCTCATCATCCACAGGTTCATTCGTGATCGGCAGCTTCATGATGACTGTCGTCCCGTGTCCCGGCGCGCTCTGCAGTTCTACGCCATAAGGCTCGCCATAGACGAGCGCGATGCGGCGCAGCACACTCTGCAGGCCGATGCCGGTGCGGCTGCGCTCTGGCGGCGATTCGCCGAGCAGGGCGAGGCGGGTAGCATCGTCGAAGCCGCAGCCGTTGTCGGACACCACCAGACGGAGCGTACGCGCTTGCTGCTCGGCTGCGATTCGCAGCATTCGGCCGCTCTCCATATCGCGGAAGGCGTGGACGAACACATTTTCGACGATCGGCAGCAGCAGGCAGCGCAGCATCGGCAAGGCGAGGAGCGCCTCGTCCGCCTCAATGTCGACCTCGATCTCGCCGGTGAACAACGCCGTCTGGATCGTAATATAGTTGCGTACCTGCTGCAGCTCTTCGCCAAGGGTCGTCTCCGACTTCAGCGGCTGGAGCGAATATTTGAGCATATTCGAGATAGCGTGGATGAGATCGGCCGTCTCCATCTGGTCATCGCTGTATAATTTCCAGTACAGCTCATTGAACAGGTTGTGCAGGTAATGCGGGTTGAGCTGCGCCTGGATCGCCTTCAGCTCCGACTCGCGTTCGCTGATCTGGGCCAGGTAGACCCGGTTGATCAGCGTGTTGACCTGCTCGGCCATCTGGTTGAAGCTCTCGCCGATATAGCCGAGCTCGTCGCCGGAGCGGACGCGGATCCGCGTAGAGAAGTCTCCGCCGCGCAGCCTGCGCAGGCCCTGCATCAGATCAGCGAGCGGGGAGAGCAGCGTGCGCGAGGAGATCGTGATCAGCAGGGCGCTCAACACGACGATACCGATGCCGGCCAAGGCGAAGACGCGGATCATATCCTTGTTTTTGCGCTGGATCTCCTGCAGCGAGACGCCGCCGTACAACGTCAAGCCCGCCGGCTCCAGCCGATGCTGGACGAACAGGTACGTGATGCCGTCCATCGTCGCATATTGGGGAGCGACGGCCTCGCCAAGCGCCAGCAGCTGATCCGTCTCCTCCCGGTTGGTGTTGGCATAGAGCAGCCCGCCCCCGGACTCGAGCAGCAGCACCTTGCCGTTGCGCTTCAGATCGGAGAGCACCTTGCCGACGAAGCTTTCCTCCAGCACCATGATCATCGTCCCGTACGGCACGAGCTTGTCGTTGAGCATCCGCCGGGCAGCGAGCAACACGGTTCGGCGGCCGCCGGGATCGATGGCGCTCGGCACGCTCGCCCTGGCCCAGACAAGGTTGCCGCGATGCGGATGCAGCCGCGCCATCACCTTGGCGATATCCTCGGGGTCGGGCCGACCCGAGACGCCGTTCCGCGAGGCGATCGTCAGCGTATCTCGTTCGTCGAAGAGGAAGACGGAGCGGATCGACGGCGCATCGACCTGCAGCGTTGTCAGCTGCTCCTCGACATATTTGCGGTTGCGGTATTCCGTGAATCGCTCATCCTCGGAGGCGGGACTGTCCCGGACGAAGCTCTCGATCGAAGGGTTCAGGATGATCGACTGGGATACCCGGTTCACCTCCTGGATCGTCAGCTCCAGTCGGGCGAGCGCCTGCTCGTTGGCGATGCCAAACTGGGCGCTGATCTCATCCTCCATCCATTCGACGTTCACCTGATAGACCCACCAGCCGGCCAGCGCAAAAGCCAACGTAACCATACAGGAGAGCATCACAATCAACTTGAGCTTGAAGCTGCCTTTGACCGCTTCGACTACTGCCCTCGGCCAGCGTGCGGGATTCAATTCGGGTGACCTCCTTGGGCAACATGGTGTAGTCCGATTGTACCTTTTCTGGCCGTCATTTTGAAACAAGCCTGGTCCGGCGTATGCCGGACCAGGCGAACCCCGCGTAAAGCGCGGGGCGGGAGCCCCTCGCTATTGCAGCTGCGAACGGACGACCTCCAGCGCATCCTCGCCGAGGAAGGCGGTTTCCTTGTTTTCCTTGTACCATTCTTCCATGAACGCTTCGATCTGCTTGCCGCCGCTTTTCTCCCAGGCGGCACGGGCGTCTTCGATCGCTTGCTCGGCCGAATATTTGGCGCCGCCGATAATGCCTTTGACGAGAATATCGCTTACTTCCTTGCTGACGTTGGTGTTGATGACGACCAACTCGCTAGGGAGCACAGGCATATGCTCGTAGTGGGCGAGCGCAGGATATTTGGCCTCGGGATTGAGCAGGTAGCTGTCGGCCTCGCGCATCATCGCAAGACCCGCTTTTTGGTCGGGATCGGAGAGATCGTAGGCCGCCTCGAAGAGTAGGTGCGGATTAAGCGGCAACGAGTAGAACATCGTGTAATCCATCGCCCAATCGACCTCCTTCATGTTTTTGTCAAGGTCGATCACCTTCAGCTTGCCGTCCTCATCCTTGGTCCAGTGCTCGTTTTCCACGCCTTTTTTCAGCGTCAGCGCCGTATCGGACTGCAGTATAAAGTTGATATATTCCATCGCGGCTTGCGGATTTTTGGCGGCGGCATTGATCACCGTCGTCA
>Ga0160452_100526_pt1 | contig 23992 bp, 19 predicted proteins | sample HID1971I_E6MG_FD_108230 | JGI IMG/M metagenome (GOLD analysis project Ga0160452, IMG submission 108230) | Enriched millipede-associated microbial communities from UW Madison campus, WI, USA - HID1971I_E6 MG | ecosystem: Host-associated > Arthropoda: Insects > Digestive system > Unclassified ...
CTTTTCCCTTACCTAAGTGTACTATAATAAGCAGGCTTCCGTGAAAGCGTGGTGAAAATTGCCTTTGGCAGCGGGATCGTCCCACTCGGGGCGATCCCTGCCTGGATGTCAAACGCTAGCTGTGCCAACGCTTGCCGGAGCCTGAATATTAACCATGCAAGATCCGATTGCCCTGCAACGGCCGAAGAGGCACGGGCAGTCGGATCATTACCCCTTCACAGAGCCGATCATGACGCCCTGCACGAAGTAGCGTTGCAGGAACGGATAGACTGCGATGATCGGCAGTGTCGAGACGATGATGACGGCGTATTTGACCAGGGCTGCGATCTCGGCCTTGTTGTTCATCGCGATCGCGATGTCGCCGCTGATCGAAGCGCCCGTCGTCTCGGCGGTCATCTCCTGGAGTACCAGGATCTGCCGGAGCACCATCTGCAGCGGGAACTTCGTCTCGTCGTTCAGATAGATGAGAGCCGAGAAGTAGCTATTCCAGTGGCTGACGCCATAGAACAGCGCCATCACCGCGATGATCGGCGCCGACAGCGGCAGCACGATCTTGATGAACAGCCGCATATTGGTGCAGCCGTCGATATGTGCCGCCTCCTGCAGCTCCTTGGGGATCGTCGACTGGAAGAATGTCCGGGCGACGATAATATTCCACACAGAGGCGGAGACCGGCAGGATGAGCGCCCACATCGAGTTGACGAGGCCCAGATCCTTGACGACCAGATACGTCGGCACGAGGCCGCCGCTGAAGAACATCGTGATCAGGATGATGATCATGAACAACTGACGGCCATAAAAGTCGCTGCGGCTCAGCGCGTAGGCGGCCGGCAGCGTCACCGCCAGGTTGATCAAGGTGCCGATGAGCGTATAGACGATCGTATTGCGATAGCCCATCCAGATCTTGGCGTTCTCGAATACGAGCTTGTAGCCGTCGAGCGTCAACCCTTTGGGCAGCAGCCACATCTCGCCGGAGCTGACGAACTTCGGCGTACTGATCGAGGCGCTGACGATGTAGAGCAGCGGATAGAGCACGACGATCAGCGCTGCCGTCAGGAACAAATAGACGATTGCGAGGAACAGCTTATCCCCTTTGGATTCCTTAATAGACGTTACCATGCGTTGCGACCTCCTTTACCACAGACTGTTCTCGCTGGTCTTCTTGGCGATGCGATTGACCGTTATCAGCAGGATGGCATTGACCACGGAGTTGAACAGGCCGACCGCCGTGGAGAAGCTGAGCTGATTGTTGACCAGACCCGCCCTGTAGACAAAGGTTGAGATGACATCGGAAGACTCCATGTTCAGCGAGTTCTGCAGCAGCAGGATTTTCTCGTAGCCGACGCCGAGCATGTTGCCGACATTAAGAATGAGCAGGATCGAGATCGTCGGGATGATCGTCGGGATGTTGATGTGCAGCACCCGCTTGAAGCGGCTCGCGCCGTCGACGATCGCGGCCTCATGCAGCTGCGGATCGACGCCAGATAGCGCCGCCAGGTAGATGATCGTGCCCCACCCTGCGCTCTGCCATACGCCCGAGATGACATACACCGTCTTGAACCAGCGCGGGTCCTCGAGGAACGCCGCCGGCTGCAAGCCGATCCACTCGATCATCCGGATCAGGATGCCGGAGGACGGACTAAGGAACGTGATGATCATGCCCGCCATGACGACGATCGAGATAAAATGCGGCGCGTACGTAATCGTTTGCACGCTCTTCTTGAAGAAGCCGTTTTTGATCTCGTTGAACGCCAGCGCCAGGATGATCGGCAGCGGGAAGCCGACAGCCAGCTCGTACAAGCTGATGCTGAACGTATTCCATAGCAGGTCCCAGAAGTAATACGAGTTAAAGAACCGTTCGAAATGATCAAAGCCTACCCAAGCGCTTCCTGTAATGCCCTTCGATGGCAGGAAGTTTTTGAAGGCAATCTGAACCCCGTACATCGGCAAGTAATGAAAGATCAGAAAATACAGCATACACGGCGCGACAAACAGATACAGCTCCCAATTGTGCATGATCCGTTTACGCCACGACGTCTTGCTCGCTGCTTTCGGCGGCTGCGTCGACAGCTCTGGACTCGCTTTCAATTCGTACCCTCTCCTTTCCATAAGGCTCAGCCCTCTGTTCCGTCCTCTTCCAAGCTTGACGCTGCGAACCGGAATGCGCGGCCCTCCATCACTCAGCGGGGATCGGACGGCTGTGACTGATACCATCTGAAGCAAGCGTATTCATATCCGTCTCGCTTTAAGGCTTCTCTCTGACCGGCCGGCCTTCAATAAACCATACGTACACGCGCCTCTCCCTTAACAGGGGAACATGATCGGGGCAGCATACAGCCGGCGCTCAGCAGAACGCCTTTACATGTCTGATTGTAGGCATCGGGAGTGTCGGGGGTAAATATGTCGTCTATGCATTGTCATGCCAAAAAGCCCGTCACGTCAGGCGCGACAAGGCATCCGAGCGATGGACAAGCGGCGCGAAACCGGGATTGTCCATGCCGTAATGTGTAGATTATGAACGACTGTCAGGCGGCTCAAATGATACATATTGCGCTTCCCGGCAGGGTGTGACACCCTGTCTTGAGACTGATGACAACAAAAGCAGGAGGACTCCACCGATGACTATCCCAGCATCCGTATCCCGTTATCTGGACCAGACCGACGAGCGGCTCGCCCACCGGCCGAAGCTGCAGCGGCTGTTCCGCAATACATTCCCCAACACACTCGAGACAACAACTAAACTGATGGACGACGGCACCACCTTCGTCTTCACTGGCGACATCCCGGCGATGTGGCTGCGCGACTCGACCGAGCAAGTGCGTCACTACCTGCCGCTGGCCAAGGACGATCCCGAGCTGCAACGAATCATCGGCGGCCTGATCGCCCGCCAAATGTTCTACCTGACGATCGATCCGTATACCAATGCGTTCAACGAGACGGCGAGCGACGCTCACTATCGCGCCTCCGACGACTGCAATCTGAACCCGTGGATGTGGGAGCGCAAGTACGAGCTCGACTCGCTCTGCTTCCCGATTCAGCTGCTGCACGACTACTGGCAGACGACCGGCCGCACCGACGTCTTCACCGACACCTGCTACCGGGCGATCACCTCGGCCGTCGAGCTGATGATCACCGAGCAGCGCCATATGGAGCGCTCGCCGTACCACTTCATCCGCGACACGCATCAGGAGACCGAGACGCTGCAGAATGAAGGACGCGGCCTCCCGGTCAACTATACCGGCATGACCTGGTCGGGCTTCCGTCCGAGCGACGACGCCTGCCTGTTCGGCTACAACATCCCGAACAACATGTTCGCCGTCGTCGTGCTCGGGCATATCCGCCAGATCGCGACCGAGATCTACCAGGACGAGCGGCTGGCAGCGCGCGCCGACAAGCTGCGGCGGGAGATCGACTACGGCATCCGCGCCTACGGCATCGTCAACCATCCGAAGTACGGCCAGATCTATGCGTACGAGACCGACGGCTTCGGCAACTACTGCCTGATGGACGACGCTGGCACACCGGGACTGATCTCGATCCCGTACATCGGCTATGTCGGCGCGGATGATCCGATCTACCAGAACACGCGCCGCTTCGCGCTCAGCTTTGACAATCCGTTCTACTTTGAAGGCAAGCACGCGCGCGGCATCGGCAGCCCGCACACGCCGGACGGCTACGTCTGGCATATGGCGCTCTCGATGCAGGCGCTCACCTCGCAGGACGACGACGAGATCCGCGAGCTGATCGACATGCTGATCGACACCGACGCCGACACCGGCTACATGCACGAGGGCTTCCACCCCGACGACCCATCGGACTTCTCCCGTCCCTGGTTCGCCTGGTCCAACAGCCTGTTCGCCGCCCTCATCGTCAAGGCGATGGATCGCGGACTGGTGTAGCGCGGGACTGGCAGCAACACAAAGGGACGGCTCCGCCGTCATCCGTAAGGATGATAGCGGGGCCGTCCCTTTTTATGCTGTGTAGAGGAGCTTGGCGGGCTGCGGTGTTTGAAAATTGTATTTTAGAGGGGCGGGTGTCTACAAGGGGGGGCCCGTGGCGAAGACGTTTCACTGCGTTAAAAAGGGCTATGCAAGCGACAGACGCTCACCGAGCGGCAAACTAGGCTCCTGCGTGAGGAGCGACAAGCAATGGGACAGCCGGTTACGCCGGTTGAGTGTTCCAATCCACGCCCTGCACGAGGAGCGACGCAGCGCGGAAGCTTAGAACCCAACGCTAGGGGAGTTTCAATCCACGCTCCTGCACGAGGAGCGACGGGCCTGGTCGGTATCAATCCAGGCCGAGCGCGTGTTTCAATCCACGCTCCTGCACGAGGAGCGACCCGCCGAGGGAGCGATCGCGCTGCATCCGGGTGCGTTTCAATCCACGCTCCTGCACGAGGAGCGACCACAATCGTCGAACTCTCGTCCGGCTTCACTATCGTTTCAATCCACGCTCCTGCACGAGGAGCGACATACATGAGATTATACCCAAGTTCTGTTAACACTGTTTCAATCCACGCTCCTGCACGAGGAGCGACGATCATAGCGGCCATGTCGTTATTCATCGCCGGGGTTTCAATCCACGCTCCTGCACGAGGAGCGACCCCTCTCACTGTTGCTGTAGGTGTACAGGCTGGCGTTTCAATCCACGCTCCTGCATGAGGAGCGACCGCCGAGGAACGGGAGGCAGAGGCCGCCAGTCTCGTTTCAATCCACGCTCCTGCACGAGGAGCGACGCTGGCATGAGGATGACCTTGTGGGACGTTTGCTGTTTCAATCCACGCTCCTGCACGAGGAGCGACCGCGAAATCGCGCGAGCCATCGAATACCGTTTCGTTTCAATCCACGCTCCTGCACGAGGAGCGACTGCGGGACTGCAGCAGAACGACCTTGGTCCGGACGTTTCAATCCACGCTCCTGCACGAGGAGCGACAGCGCATCAAGATTTACGACAAAGAGTATGCCGAGTTTCAATCCACGCTCCTGCACGAGGAGCGACCGCATCGTCCGATACCCGTAGACCGGGTGGTAGTTTCAATCCACGCTCCTGCACGAGGAGCGACGCCAATATGATCTGGTGGGATCGTCCGATGTTCGAGTTTCAATCCACGCTCCCGCACGAGGAGCGACTAACTATAGTTGTCACATACGGGTTGATTTGTTGTTTCAATCCACGCTCCCGCACGAGGAGCGACCCGTGATCTTGAGCAATTTGTCGTCGGGCATGAGTTTCAATCCACGCTCCCGCACGAGGAGCGACTAATTGTTATTGTAGTCAAACAGATATCCTACTGTTTCAATCCACGCTCCCGCACGAGGAGCGACGCCTGACCGTAAACGACGTCGTATTCGTCTGCATCGGTTTCAATTCACGCTCCCGCACGAGGAGCGACAGCAGCACTCGCGAGGCCTTACGCAGCCTGGGCTACGAGGCACAAAATCGCGAACCTGTTTTTAGTGTAGCATATTTAATATTATAATGGCGACTTTCACTCAACAAACCCAATCCTGACGTGGGTAGTACAACGGGGAGTCGCGAGAGAAGAATGTTGCCCCACCCGGGCTAACGTCCAATCCTTATGTTCGCCTACGACATAGAGTGGTACTAAGAAGACACGGCGAATGCCGTATACCAAATCAATAAAAGGTTGTGATTCGTGTGAATTATCGCTCTGGTGCGCATCAGAGAGCAATATCGCAGCCGAGGGGCAATTCATCCTCCGATTCACCAGGTGCATCGGCTGTCATACCAACGACACGACTGCCTGCAGCATCATTTAGGACGACAAACGGTGAGGCAGCAAGCTATGCGCCAAGAACCGCCATCTCAGGTGCCGGAGCGGCCGGAGCTCCACGGGCTGTCACGCCTTTCGCGCCACCGCCTTCGGAGATGCCCTCCGGGGCCTCGCCCGTGTTCATGCCTGCTGTCATCCCAGTAGCAGAGCCTGTCGTCCTGCCTGCCGCGACTAACGCCGCAAGCTCCGGCTCCTCCAAACTCGGCGGCATCATGAACGGGCTCAACGATCTGAAAGGCGTCGTCGATCGCATGGGCGGCATCGATGGCATCATCGGAACGATGGGCAAGGTACAAAAGGTTGTCGCTGGCGTCCAGCAGATGGCCCCAATGGTGAAGCTGCTCATGGGCTCCTTTAGCGGCAAAAAGGGGGCCGTCGCCACCACCGCAGACGAGGATACGGAGTGGCGTCCACCACGCCGTAGGCGTCGCAGACGTCCTGGCGCCGGGAGCACATCGAGGCCGCGTCCCCGCGCAGGCGGACGGTCTGGCGCACGGCCCAGCGGCAACGGCAACGGAGCACAGCCTGGCGCGCGACGACGCCCCGCTAGCGGCACCCCCCGGCCCAGTCCAAAGCGCAAGCCCAGTCGCTAACACGACCGGGCTGAGCTGACAACGGTGTAGGCTCGCTGCCCGCTCCTATCACTGCTCTAGAATGAAGTGGACCGCGACTCAGAGTCGGTTATTAATCCAGTCAGTTCGTATCCAACAACAGTTCCAATTCTGACACATGGCTAAACCATCCAGGCCGCACCTTAGGACCAGTAGCTCACGTCACTTTATAGACGGGAGCTACTGGTCCCCTCGCTCGTCGCCGCATTACCAGCAGCAGAGCAAAGTCTTAGCCCCACCCAGAATGCATCCTCCTCAACCCTGTGCGTGGGAGACCATGCTTACTCCCACATCTTATGTATCGAAGTGCCGATAACCACACTCTTCCTCATCCCAGACCATTCAACATTCCCTTCGCTCGTTCCGTTAAGCGATAATAATGATGTCTTTGATTGGCCGCTTTCGCCGGAGAGATGAGCTTCATTTGTACTAATCCACGCATGATATGTCTACTAGATTTGAGACTATAGTTAAGGCATAATGACACATCACGCGCATTAAAACTCCTATTTAGCAAATACGTATAGCGAAGCACTTCTCGTTCAGGAAGTTTAAGGTCTCGTATACTAGATGATAGACATGCACCCATTCTTCCTAGTAATGCGTAAATATACTCTCGACAAGCATCCGGCCTTTTTTCCATTTCGTCAAATGTAAAAGGAACGTAAGTATAGCCCTTCAATACCATACTCCTTACGCGCATCCTCTCAAACGTAAAGCGATCCCTCGAAATCTTTTCCGCATGAACAACATACCCTTCACATTCGAATGCAATCCCATGCGGTTCATAAAAGATATCAATGTATATTTTTATACCTTGCAAGTTTACCATTTCATATTCCAAGTAAAATCCTTCAAATGATTTGAAAATTGGCCAGATGAACTCCTTCAAAAATAATATTTCTGCTGCCCCCATTTTTTCGATGCGCTCCAGCCGACTTCCCTTCGCCTCTTGTTTTTGCTGTTTCAGAAACGTGTTAAATGCTTCTTCAAATTGAATCATGGCAATACCTCCTATATGTTGTCATGAAACGCAAAAAAGCCGCATGTCTCCTGATGGAAACAAGCGACGTGTGCTTCACGCCATGCTATATAGCCCTGTATGCTCCAATACTACCAGACCATAGACTAATGCACAAATATTTGTTCCCTCTGATTCACTTCACGACTTCCCCCGGGGCTCCAGTGCACCTTTCTTCCCTTATTTTCTCCACATCACAGCTTCCCGGGGCTCCAGCGCACCTTTCTTCCCTTATTTTCTCCACATCACAGCTTCCCGGCGCTCCAGTGCACCTTTCTTCCCTTATTTGCTCCACATCACAGCCTCCCGGCGCTCCAGCGCACCTTTCTTCCCTTATTTGCTCCACATCACAACTTACCGGCGCTCCAGTGCACCTTTCTTCCCTTGCCTGCCCAGCATCACACCGCCTGCCGCCGCTACGAACAGCCCTCCAAATCGACTCCCCCTACACACAACAAGGCCCGTCCCATCGCGCATCATGCGCAGTCGGACGAGCCTTGTTTCTCTTGCTACTATATTACAGCCAAATCCACTCGATCAGCTTGAAGAAAATAATCGCCATCAGGGCGGAGATCGGGATCGTGATCAGCCACGACATGACGATCCGGCCGGCCATCGACCATTTGACGCTGGAGAAGCGCTTCGCGCTGCCTACGCCGAGGAGCGAGGAGGTGATCGTGTGCGTCGTGCTGACCGGGAAGTGGGACAGCGTCGCCGTCAGGATGACGAGCGCCGAGCCCATGTCGGCGGCGAAGCCGTTGATCGGCTCGATCTTGAAGATCTTCGTGCCCATCGTCTTGATAATCTTCCAACCGCCGATCGAGGTACCGAGCGCCATCGCCAGCGCCGCCGAGATCTTGACCCATAGCTGGACATCGTCGGTGTCCTGGAGCTGTGCGGCGACCAGAGCGAAGGTGATGATCCCCATCGCCTTCTGCGCATCATTCGTACCATGAGTGAAGGCCTGGAACGCCGCCGTGACGACCTGGCTGGCGCGGAAGCCTTTATTGACCTGGTGCGGGCTGCGATTGGCGAATACTTTCTTCAGGATCGACATCAGGATGAAGCCCAGCGTAAAGGCGATGAGCGGCGAGAAAACAAGCGCCTGCACGATCGACGTGAAGCCGGAAGCATTGATGCCTGCCAAGCCTTCGGCGCCGATAACCGCCCCTGCAAGCGCGCCGATCAAGGCGTGCGAGGAGGAAGACGGGATGCCGAACCACCAGGTGACGAGGTTCCAGGCAATCGCCGCCAGCAGCGCTGCGATGACGATCTGCTCCCCGTGCGCAAGCTGCGTCGGGTCGGCGATACTGCCGCCGATCGTCTTGGCGACACCCGTGAAGGTCAGCGCGCCGACGAAGTTCATAATCGCAGCCATGAGGATCGCTACTCGCGGGGACAACGCGCGGGTCGACACTGAAGTAGCGATCGCATTGGCCGTGTCGTGGAAGCCATTGATAAAATCAAAGGCAAGGGCCAGGAACACGACAAGGCACATGATGATAAATACTGTATCGAACATAAGTCAGGGCCCTCGCTCAGCTGTTGCGCATAACGATCGACTCGAGGGTGTTGGCGACATCCTCGCAGCAATCGGTCGTCTGCTCCAGCCGTTCATAGATCTCTTTGCGCTTGATCACTTCGAGCGGGTCCTTGACATTGGCAAACAAACTCATGACGCAAACACGCAGCAGGTCGTCCGCCTGGTTCTCCAACTCGTTAATATGAATAGCCGGCTCGCGAATCGCCAGCAGTTTTTTCTCGGTAAGCAAGTAGATGGCTTTTTTGATCTGCTGTGCACAGCGGACCAGGTTATCGGCGAAAAGAATGATGTACTCGTCCGGTTCTTGGATATTGTACATCTCGAATCTCGACGCGCAAGCCTCGATGCCATCGAGCACATCGTCGAGCGAGGTCGTCAGCGCCATGATGTCTTCGCGCTCGATCGGCGTGATGAACGTCTTGTTCAGCTCCGTCAGGATCGTGTGTACATATCGGTCGCATTGGGACTCGTATTCCTTCATATCTCTGGCGAATACCTTGAGATCCTTCAGATCCGGGACGTTGCGGTGAAAATATTCGGTTGCCTCAAGAATGGTGTCGGCCATTTCCTCCAACGTCTTGAAAAAAATGTTCTTCTTCTTCTTCACCTTACAAGACTCCTTTACCGCTACGCGGTTTAATTTGCATCTACTTCGATTCAGCCGAAGAATATCTTATCATACTTTACATGATAATTGTTAAGAGAGTGTAAACGTTCATGAAAAAAATCGTCACGTTTCATAAATATACGACAAAACACGCTGCCGATTTTTGAATTCCTAGTTTGTGCTGTACGCCCCGGTTTTAGTCCCCATGATACCTACGAGTAAAAAGCCACCTCGCCTAAAGCGAAATGGCCAAAATTCTAATACGTCAGATGCTCGGCGAACGTCGGCTTCATCGGCACGATGTGGTAGATCGTCTTGCCCGGGGCAAACGGCAGCTCAGAGCCGTTCTTCATGATCCGGATCACATCGCCGTCTCGCCGCTCCCACTCCGCCTCGACAACCTTGCCTTGACGGAACAGTACGGCCGGTCCCCCAGACTCCAGATCGACGGCCAGCCTACCCTCGCTGTCGAGTGTGCGATGCGCCGTCCCGAGGACGACCAGATTGGCCGCCGACAGCTGCTCTTCATTGTTCATATCGGTATGAGGGCTGTCATTGATCGAGCGCAGATAACGGCCCGTCGCCGCATCATAGCTGTAGGATACCTTATAGTTCTGGAGTAGGAAACGGATGTCGATTTCGGTCGCAGACTCCCCTGGTACCAACTCGTCCCCTTCCAAGAAACGCATCACCGGGATAATCACATCGCTTTTGTAACCGCGCTTTTCTGCGCCCTCGCGCAGCTTCTCCAGATTGGAGTACAGATTGTGCGGCGCCTTGCGGAACGATTCTCTCCAAAAGGAGCCTCCAGCGTTGGAAATTTCGTCGAGGTAAGGCTTCTTCTGTCGTTGCAGGATCGCATACGCATCCGGGCTGCCTCCGGCATGCGCCAGCACGCCTTGGTAGCTCTCGCCCAGCTCGATCAAATACGGACGAATGCTGCGGATCGGTCCGATCGCCTCGGGGAAGCTCTGGCTCTGATAGATTGCGACCAGCCGCGTAATGCCGCCCTCCGCCAATACCTCCCAGATCACGTCCGCGCCACTCAGTCCAGATTGCGGACGAGCCGCCGCGAAGTTATTCACCATTACGGCGATCGGGCGCTGCACCGCCTCTTCCTCGAGCGGGAGTCCAGTCAACGGAGCGCGGTAGCCTGCAGGCTCCGGCTCGGGCTCCGGTTCAGGCTCTGCATCCACTGGCTCGATCGATACCGTAGGATCTGATTGTTGCCCCCCGTTGCCTGCACCATTGCCAGAACCGCAAGCTGTGACCAGCACCATGATCAGCACCAGCAGCAGCGCCATCCATGCCCGGCTGCCGCTAACTTCATTGTCGATGCGTGGTCCCGCCGCTCTAGTTTCTTTATTCAATATTCACCCATCCTTATCTTCCGGTTTTCTTGATCATCCCCCTTATTAAACCATATTTCGCCTTGTTTGTCTTGCATACAGCAACGCAATACAGCGCCGACGGACCGATGTGGTCTGGCGACGCTGCACGATAATTAGCTGATCTGAGCCGACGATGTCGACGTAGAGCTGTCGCCAGACGTTGCCGGAGCTTTGTCGCCTGCCGAGCCGCGCTCGCTTCTCGAAGGCTTGTCGCGCTTCATCTCGGAGTCGATCATGTCGTCGAGCTTCTCCTCAAAGGCGCTTTTGCGCTCCGCCTGCTGGCGGTCAAAAGCCGCGGTCATCGCCGCCTTCAGCGCATCGCGAGACACGCCCTGCTCCTCGGCAAGCGCAGACAGCGTTACGCCCTCCTTCAGCTTGCTCTGGATAGTCTCCTTATCGAGCTGCAGCAGCGTCGCTACTTCATCCGAGACAAAAGCGCCTTGGCCGCCGCGTCCTTCGTGATGTCCGCCTCTTGCCTTGCCGGCAAACTTGCCTTCCTTGACCGCGCCGTCTGCGGATTGAGTCGTCGAGCTGTCGCTTGTCCCATTCGTGGTTGCTGCGTACACGCCGATCGGCACCGTCAGCATGAGGGCCGCAGCCAGACTGAGCGCTTGAATTTTTTTCTTCATACACATTCTCCTCCTACGTCTTAGTGGTGTTGCAGCCCCAGTATGCTCCAGCAACCTAAAAGAAACCTTAAACAAGCCACCGGCTCACCTCCGACTTGCTGCAGGCGGGCATACGCTATTCCCGCGATGGGTCCAAGGGGAGCTGCAGTTGATGACGATGCGTCTAGCCGCAACCAAAAAGGGAACCATTCTCATGGTCCCCCCTCTTGACTTACGGATAGCGTGTTGACAATCTGCGCTCGTCAACACGCATTTCGATGCGATCCCTTGCGATCCCTTGCTTCGCTATGCGCCTCTCCAGCGAAATGCGCAACAGCTCCCCATCGACGCCTGAGCTATGCCAGTGGCCAGCCGCCAAGTCGCTAAGCACTTCACATAATGCACTAAGCCGGCTTGTTCAAATGCTCCAGTGATGCCATTGCTCGTGACGCTTCTGCAGATCCGCCAGCCACTGGACGCTGGCGCCGATCGCCGCATCCTGGTGCTGCTGGGTCGAGTACGTGTGATCGGCCTGGAAGACGATCTCCTTGTCGCAACCGCCGTCGCTGCGGGTCCACAGCACCTTTTGCAGCAGGAAGCTGTAATCGACCGGGATGACGTCGTCGCTGGTACCGTGTACGAGCAGCACATCGCCGCCGAAGCGCGGAGCGGCTTGGAACGGCTGATGCTGCATGAGCGACTCGAAAAATACCGGCTGCAGCCCGTAACCGAGATAATCGGTCTGTCCCGTCTGGATCGCCTCGTCATAGCTGGCGCGCCCGATGATGTTGACGATATCGTTGAACGGATAGGCAACCGGCGACCAGAGGATGAGCGACTTCACCCGGCGGTCCCGCACCGCCGTCAGCAGCGCCACCGCGCCGCCGAGACTATGGCCAATGAGCGTAACCCGCAGCGGATCGACGCAGTCCATCTCTGTGATGTAATCGAGCGCCGTGCGCGTCTGGTCAATCATCGACTCCAGACCGAGCGAGCCGTAGTCGCCCTGACTCTCGCCGCAGCCGCCATAGTCGAAGCGCAGCACATAGCTTCCCTGCGCCGCCAGCGCCCGCGCCGCCTTGACGAAGAGGCGGTCGGTCCCCATCCGGTTGCCGACGAAGCCATGGCAGATGATGACCGCAGGCGCCTTGGAGCCGCAAGCCGCGGCGTTCGTCGGATAATGCAGCGTCGCCGCGAGCTCCAGTCCCTCGTCCAGATGATGCAGCGTCAGCGTTTTTTCCATCGTCCATCCACTCCGTTCAACATGTTAATTACATAATTCCAATCAATTTAGTTGGTTTTATTATCATACTCGCACTCATCCTAAATGTCAACGGCAGAAATGTCTCCATTTCTCCATTTCGCCATGTCGCCATCGATTCGCCTGCTTAAATATAAACGGCAGAAATCCCGCCTCCGATCCGCCTGTTCCTCTGCGTCCCCAGCACATAAGCGAGCGCTCTCCCGGGCACCTTACTACTACTGCTAGATAGGCAACCGGCTACCTGGTCAGTTCAACAGATAGGAGGAGGCAGAGCGCATGCAGCAATTCGTGCAATGGTTAGCCGAGCAATGGCTGACGGTCCTGCTTGTCGCAGGGGTTCTTGTCGCCACGCTCTTCGTGTATATTAAGCGCAACGAGCTGTTTTTGAAGGAATAGCAGCATCAAGCCCCGGACCGTCCTGCGACAGTCCGAGGCTTGCTGTGGGCTCAGTAGGCTTTGGACACTTCGATCTGCTCGGTCATGCCTTGCTCATCCGTAAAATAGAGATGCACGCCATGATCCTGATCATCCATAAAATAAGAGATGTAGCGCCTTTGCTCGCGCTTCATCGGCACCAGCAGCGCGACGATGCGATGAGAGTTCCGTTGCGGAGTAACCGCGCGCACATGCCACTGGCGGTCCAGCCCCTCCAGCTCCGCAGCGTCTACTCCGTCAAAGCTGCTCTCTCGCGATAGCGTCAGGTCGCCCGACGAGCAATAGATGAACCGTCCATCCAGCTCTGCCCGATCCCCGCAAACGCGAAAGGCCGACTGCCCCGACAGCTCGGGCGGACGCAGCGTATGCAGCAGCCACTCCACGCGGCCAGGCCGCTCCAGATCTACCGTGTCGATGACAACGAAGTAAGACTGCCGAACAAAATAAATCTCCCGCTCATAGCGCCTCAAGTACGGCACCTGCTCCCGATAGGCCGCTGTAGCGTCGCTGCGGCAATAGCCATGCGCGCCCCGCATGCCCGCTTCGATGACGCGCCCGGACGCAGCCATGCAGAGCGCCTTATTGGTGCCCGCATATTGGCCTTGTCCGTCGATGAGCAGATTGTTGGTCGATCGGGTCTGACGCCGCCACTCCCGGTGCATCGAGCTGCCAAAGGCGACATAATGGCCGCTCTCGATCGCCAGCGGCTCGCCATACGCATGCAGCAGGAAGCCGTTCTGGTCGCCATGGCTATGGCTGATCGAGCCGTAGGGGCTGCTCTTCGCCAGCAGCATCACATGCTCTGCGGGATCGTCCATCCGGCGATGCATCGCCACCCAGCCGATATCTCGGAACCACTTGACGTGCTCGATCGCGCCATCGACCGGTAAGACCGGCGTCGTCTCCGGATAGCTGTGCTGGTATACCATCGCGTCGAAGCGGAAGTCCCACCAACCGTAATTATAGAACTTGCTGTCCGGGTCCTTGGCCTTGGCGGCAATCTGCTCATAGTACCATTGATAACGCCCATCGCCCGTCCAGCCGGCGAACTGGCGCATATTGAAGCCTGTCTTCAGGCTTGCCGGCTCGCCTAGCGTCGATTGATCGCCGAAGCTGGCGCGCGTCGTACCCGGCGGGTTGCAATAGAGGGGAAAGTCGCCCGTCTTGCGGAAGAACGGCCGCTCAAACAGCGCAATCCCTGTATACTGATACAGCAGATTAAGCGCATCGATGACATAGGCCATCCCCGTCGTCCAGTACATCGGGCCTTCGGCCCAGCCGCCATCGACGCCGCCCCACGGCGTATAGATGCAGGCGAAGTATTCGATCGCGTAGTCCAGCCACTCTCTAGCCTGCGGCGCTTCATGCAGGAGCGCCAGACAGCAGGGCACCAGCACCGAGGACAGAGAGCGAACCGCATGACTGTCAAAAGGCACCTGATGGATGCGCGAGCGCTCCATCACATGATAGGCGACCTGCTCGGTCCGGCGTAGCAGGCTGCGGCGCACCTCCTGCCGCTCCGACTCCGATAGCTCGTCATGGAGCCAGTCGTAGCCCCAGGCGAGCGCGCCGGCCGTCCGGAAGGCAGCCTCGTCATTGTAATCCCGCGACGTCGTCCCCTCCGTATCCCAAGCGGCGGCATGCAGTAGCCAGCGCTTCGCCGCATCCAGCAGCTGCCGATCCTGCAGCACCTGCCCGGCTACGCTCAGATGGCGGATCGCGTAGAGAACCTCCTGGCAATCCATATACATCTGCCGCCATAACGCCGCTACCCGGCGATGGTCAGGGTACGGCGCAGGCTCGGCGACCAGCTCGCGCGACAGCCACGGCGTCACGGAGCCTTCAAAGAACTGCTGCCAGCCTGCATAGTCCGGGTCGGCGGCCAGTCGGTCCCGGAATTCGCCAAGTCCATCGCGGCTCAGCCAGAGACGGGGATGCGTTGCGCCAGCGGCACCATACCGGTCTGCGCGGGCAGGCAGCGGGGTCTGCGGCAAGACAGGCGGTATGCGGAAGCTGCGGACCTGGCTCCATTCCGAAGCGCGGCTTGTCGCCCCCTCTGGACATCCCGCAGCCGGCCGCCGCTCCCGGTCGGCCGCCGGTGCCGCCGCTCTCCCCGGCCCTTGCCCTGGCTGCTGCCCTGGCACTTGTCCTCGCGCTCGCTGTCCCGGCTCTTGTTCTTGCGTCTCGCTCCCCGTCTCTGCCAGCGCATAGCGCCAATAGTATGTCCCCGGGGCGTAGACGCGATCGGGCACATACAGATTGTAGGGCAGCGGCCCGACCGTCTCGGTCTGTTCGTCTGCAAAGTCTGGCGAGGTCGAGATCTGCAGCACATAATCGGCCCGCTCCGGCAACGCCGGAATCCAGGTGAAGCGGGGTGGATTCTCATAGAGCGTCGTGTGCTCGTCAGGCGCGTATTGGATCGTCAGACTTCCGCTCTGCGGCTCGAATAGCGCCTTCATGGCACCACCACCTCCTCTTCCCCCTCCTTCAGGCCGTCTCGCGTCATCCGATACGTGCGGCGCTTGCCTCCCGCAGCGATTGCGATACGCCCTGCCGCTTCATCCAGCTGCACCTGCGGACGCGCATCGCCTGCGCTGTATATGGCGACGAAGCGTGCCGCTGTGCCCCGGCAGCGCAGGAGGACGCCTTCCATCTCGCGGCTCGGGTCCACGGCAAGGCCGGGGGATTGCACGCGCATGACCTCCGTCCCGGCAGTCGGCAGCCATTGCAGCCAGACCGATGGCGGACCGGCAGCACTCACCGCACCCGCAGCCTTCGGCGGATCGGCCTTCAGAGCAGGACCGACCGCCCCTTCCACACGACCCGTCCATGCCGCCTCGCCTGCTCCTGTCCATGCCGCCTCGCCTGCTCCCGTCCATCCCGCCTTGCCTGTTCCTGTCCGTGCCGCCTCGCCTGCTCCTGTCCCCGCTACCTCCTTCGCTCCCCTGTGCGTCTCCTCTGCGGCTGCACACTGCACCTCGATGCGCAGCGCAGCTGCAGTCCCGTGGGGCAGCGACCGCGTCGACCGGATATAGCCATATCCGTCCTCTGTGCCCAGCGTCCCGTCGCAGGGCTGCCAGCCCGTAGAGCGCTCTGCGTCTGCGCCATCCTCGGACACGCCCCCTGCCGCAGCCTCGACGGCCTCCCCTACATAATGAAACCATCCATCGATCTGCGCCTCTGTCTCCAGCTCGACCTCGAACCAGTCGATCACCCAATCCGCAGTCACCATGATGTGCCGCGACATTCGCGAACCGGGATACGCCTCGGTCGTCTCCAGCCAGGCATAGGCCGCTTCCTCCGTAGTCTCCAGCTTGCGACAGACCCCGCTCGCCTCGGACTGCGAACGCCCGCCGACCGTAACCGTGTTGTGGCAGGCCGTATGCGGATACCAGCCCTTCTTGAGCAGCGAGCCGTACGGCACCGTGCCGCGATCGGGCGCGATCGGCCCGTGCCGATGCGTCAGCATCAGATTCAGCTTGTCGTAATGTCCGTGCGAGCCGCCGTGCGGACCGTAATCGATCAGCACGGACAGCGGATTGCCGCGATGAGACAGCATCGCCCAGCCGCTGTCGGGCAGCAGGCGGCTCCGCTGATCCGGCAGCGCCGTCCTCAGCTCCCGGTCGCCGTTCCCATACAGCACGGCCTCCAGTCCGCTGCGCAGCGGCTGGCCCGACAGCTGACGGTACGCCTCGGCCAGCAACGGCTCATAAGCCCGATGGCCATATCGAGCCAGCCCGATCTCCAGCACCTCGGCGATCTCCCGGGCATACGGCGTGCGCTCGTACGGGCCGTCATGCAGCGCCGCCAGTCTGCCGTTGCTATCCGCCAGAGCCACCAGCACATCGCACATCCCTCGCAGCGTCTGACCATTCTTGCCGGTCGCATCCCATAGCGCGATGCCGCAGCGCTCCGCCATCTCTGCCGTGATGAAGTACGCCCGCAGCACGAATACATGGTAATACACGCTGCCCTCGAACTCGAGCTGATCGCTGCGGATCGCCAGATCCAGATGCTGCCGGAACCCGCCCTCCGCCGCGACCAGCGCCGCAAGCGCCTCCCGCTCGCCCCGGGCGGCATAGATCGCGGCCAGCGCCGCGATGAGCCAGGCCGTATAATTGTTCTCCGGCTCCCTGCGCTCATGCACCAGTATCCGGTGATACTCCCGCAGACTGCCCTCCAGCAGATCGAGGAAGACATCCAGCGCCTCCTGGTCCCGCTCGAACGATACGCCCTCATCCCGCAGCAGCACATAGGCGCGCAGCAGCGTGGTCGCCCAGATCGCCTCGGTGAGCGCCTGATGGAACGCCCGCCCCTTCAGCATCCACGGCTGGGCGTCCGGATGCACGGGGTAGTGCGGGAACTGGCGGGCGTAGCGGACGATAATCTGTTGCCCCAGCTCCGCGTAGCTGGCCGCCCCCGTCCCCGCATGGACAACCGCAGCCTGCAGCGCATATCGCGCCCAGGCCTGATGCCGGTACACTAGCCACGCGCCGCGATACGCGTCCCCCGTCACCTCGCACCCGTAAGGGCAGCGGTAGCTGCGCGCATCCTCCTCCAGCGGGTCGAACAGCAGCTCTGTATGATGCTCCGGGCACACATACTGATGCCACCAGCCGCCCGGCTCGGTCGGGATCTGCGGGCCCAAGGCATAGTCCCGATCCGGGGGTACCCGCCGAGTCGTGTCTCCATTCCCCATCGGCACTGTCGCACCGGGGTCGCCTGTATGCCGCGCTGTCTCCACGGCGCTGCCGGCCCCCATCGCCCGATCCAATTCCTCCTGCAGCAGCCTCAGCTCCGCTCCACACCAGCCCAGCTTGGCCAGCTTCTCCCGGATGCTCATCGCATGAACATGCCGCCGTTGATCTCGATCGTCTCCCCCGTCAGATAGGAGGACAGATCGGAGCACAGATAGAGCGCGGCGCCTGCGACATCCTCCGGCGTCCCCTCCCTGCCGAGCGGGATGCCGGCCACTGTCGCCTTGCGGGCAGCGTCCGGCGTGAAGGTCGCGTGGAAGGCCGTCTGTCCGATGAATCCCGGTGATAGCGCGTTGACGAGGATGCCGCTGCCGGCCACCTCCTTGGCCAGCCCCTTCGTGTAGGCGATGACCGCAGCTTTGCTGGCTGCATAGATCGAGGCGCCAGGGCCGCCGCCATTGTGCGCGGCTACCGAGGTCAGGTTGACGATCCGTCCGCCGCCGGCGGCCTTCATCCCCGGGATCACGGCCTTACTGACGAATACGGCACTCTTCAGATTGACGTCCAGCACGCGAGTATACAGCGACTCGCTCATCTCTTCGTTGGCCAGCCGTTCGACGAGATGACCGGCGTTGTTCACCAGCAATCCGACCGGCGCACCCCAGGTGTCCTCGACGGCCCGGATCAGCCCCTCGATCTGTTCGATATCCGTCACGTCAGCCTGGAATGCCGCTGCCGTCCCGCCGTCGGCCGTAATCTCGGCCACCGTCGCCTTGGCGCCTTCCTTGTTGCTTAAGTAATTGACCGCCACCTTGGCCCCGCTGGCAGCCAGCATCCGCGCCACCGCGCGTCCTATACCCCCGCTTGCTCCCGTCACCAATGCGATTTTCCCTGTAAGATTGATATTCATCGTTAATTGCTCCTCTCTTCTTGCGGCATTACCATCGTGATCGTCGTTCCTTGATGGAGCCGACTCTCGATCTGAATGCCGTATTCGTTGCCGAACACCATCTGGATGCGACGGTGTACATTCATCACGCCGATTCCGCCCCGGCTGGAGCGGATCTCTTCCTCCTCGTCGCTGCCGGGCAGACGGTTCTGACTGAGCCTACTGCGCAGCAGCGCCAGTCGCTCCTCGCTCATGCCGACGCCGTTGTCCGAGACCGAGATCAGCAGCCTTCCGCCTTCCTCGCGGGCATCGATCCGGACGAAGTGATGCGGTTCGATGCCGTCCGGATAGGCATGCTGGAACACATTTTCGACCAGCGGCTGCAACGTCAGGCGCACCATCTTCTTCAGCAGCAGCGCCGGCGGCACCAGCACCTCAGCTTCGAAATCGCGCTGGATGCGATGCTTGAAGAGGATCAGATAATGGCGCACGTGGTTCAGCTCGTTGGCAATCGTAATCTCCTCCAGATTGGTCTGGATCGCGTAGCGCAGCATAAACGCCATCGCCTCGACCATCTCCGAGATGTCGTCGGAGTCCTGGACAATCGCGTAACAGTTGATCGTCTCCAGCGTGTTGTACAGAAAATGCGGGTTGATCTGCAGCTGCAGCGCCTGGAACTCCGCCCGCTGCCGCTCCAGCTCGATCCCTTGGAGGCGGAGCTGCGTCTTCTGATTGGTCAGCTCGGCGTCGTACACCCGCTCGATCATCTCGGAGAGCCGCCCGACCATCAGGTTGTAGCTGTGCACCAGCCCGCCGAGCTCGTCCTGGCGCGTCGGACCCTCGATATGCGTCCAGTTGCCCTTCTCCGTCTCCCGCATGCCGTCCTTGAGATGGCGGATCGGCTGGACGATGGAACGCCCGAAGCGGATGGCGATGACCGAGCCGACGAGCAGCGTCAGCAGACCGACCACAAGCGTGGTCGAGCGGATGCTGGATATGGGCGCACGCAGCTCCGACAACGGCACCGACACGGCCAGACTCCACCCCGAGTAGTCCGAGGTGCGGGAGACGACCATCTTGCGCTCTCCGTCCACAGACTGGATCAACCGGTTGTCCCCGCGCAGGATCTGCTCCCGCACGCCGGTCTCCAGCAAGGGCTCGAGCGCCCCGTTCTCCGGCCCGAAGATGACCTCGCCGAAGCGATCCAGGATGAAGAAGTAGCCGTTCTCGCCCAGATCGAGCTGACTCCACAGGTCGGTCAGCTGCTGCTTGTTGAACTCGATCGCGAGCACGCCTTTGACGTCGTAGGAGGCGTAGCCGCGAATTTTGCGCGCGACGGTGATGACCTCGTCCTTGTCGCGGGGCAGCAGACTTGTATTGAGTATCGCGATCTCGCCCGTATCCGGCGTCTTGGCATTAAGCTCCTGCAGGCGCGCCGTCGGATCGACGGAGATCGCCGAGAAGCTCTGGTTGTGATCGAAGATCGACCGGCCGTGATACCCCAGGATGTAGATCATATGAATCTGGGTCGGATACGTAATGAACACGCGCTGGAAGACATCCTTGCGAATCTGGTTCGAGAAATTGTAAAACTCATAGCTGTCCGTCGGGTCCATATCGAGGAAACGCTTGACCATCTGCTGCGACAGGATCGAATTGCTGACCCGCTCGAAGGTCATCAGCTGATTGTCCGTCTGCATCGCCGCGTTGTTGATCACCTGCGCCATGTACTTCTCCACCTGCTCGTCGATCGCGCGTGACGATTCCAGATACGAGAAGACGCCGACCATGGACAGCGAGAACACGATGACGATGAGGAAATAAACGAACAGCTGGCGCGCCAGACTTCTCCTCATCCCTGAATCCCCAGCAGCGCGCGGTACTCGGCGGGCGTACAGCCCGTGCTGCGCTTGAAGGTCTTGGTGAAGTGGGGATGGTCGGCATAGCCCACCTCATGCGAGATATCCGTAATCTTGACATGCGGCTGGGCGAGCAGCCGCTTGGCCAGCTCCATCCGCCGCTTCGTGCGATACTGGACAAAGGTCTCGCCGGCCACCTGCCGGAACAGCTGGCTCAGGTAGGAGGCGTTCAAGCCGAGCCGATCGGCCACCTCTTCGAGCGACAGCTCGCAGGACAAATGCTGCTCGATGTACCGCTTCGCCTCCTCGATCGGCTCCTTGGGATTGCCCTTGCGCTTGGCGCGGATCAGCTCGGTCAGGCGGCCGATCTCCTGACGCAGCCAGTCGTAGCATGCCTGCTCGTCGGCGAGCGCGTCCGTCCGCGACGGGCCGCCCTCGAGCGTATACACGTCGCGCCGATTGAGCGCCTGGAGCAAGCCGTCATGCAGCTCTGCGACATACTCGCGCAGCTGCCGCATGCTCATCCGCTGCTCGCGACAGCAGCGCTCCAGATCGTCCAGCGTCTGCGCGATCCGCTCCTCCTGCAGCATCCACACCGCCTCATCCAGCGTCTCCAGCCATTGCCCAGAGGTGGACAACGGGATATAGCCGCCCGGCCGGTTGTTGCGCAGCCCCTCCAGCAGCTTGCCTACCGTCTCGTAGACCGCAGCCTTGGTCACGGGCTTGAGTAGATATTGCTTAACCCCCCAGCCCATGCATTGCCTCGCGTATTCAAAATCGCCATACCCCGAGACGACGACGATCTGCACGTCCTTGTACATCTCGCTCACGCGACGGCATAGCTCCAGACCGTCCATGCGGGGCATCCTTATATCGGTGAACAGGAAGTCGGGACGCTGCTCCCTCATCTGCTCGAGCGCATCCGCGCCGTCGACGGCGGTTGCCGTCTCGGCGATGGCGGCATCGGCCTGTCGGATCAGCTTGCTCAGTCCTTGTCGTATCATCGGCTCGTCGTCTACTATCAGCACTCGGACCATCTGCAGCCTCTCCTTCCTGTAGCGCCTGCCGGATATCGGCTTTTCAGACTGCCCTCAAAACGGAGCCTACGGTCACGGGATCGATCTTCCGATCGCTGTTGTCCCCAGATTCCTTGATTTTCCACCGCATTAGCGGTTGAAATCCGGGGACAGCGTATGCTTTCGAAGCTAGCTTTTCTGCGAAAAGCTTTTAGGCGAACGCTTTAACGCTTTCTGAAAGAAAGCGACTTCGGAAGCATTAACTTTTCTACAGATTCGATTCCGTGCCTCTTCGGCCTTTTGGGGGCAGTCTGGATTCCGCACCGCTTACCGGCAAGTCGCTTCGTATCACCTATAATAATAAGAAGCCCCTCGCACCAACAATCTTATTCGAAAGCGTTTTCTTTATTGTTGTATCGCGTAGTCGCCTCTTCGATAATTTCGTTGCCGCCCTTGGACAGGTACTCGTCCAGCACCGCCTCGTAATTGTCGATCTCCTCCCGCCCGTACACCATCCGCAGCACATGCTCGAGGATGAGCGGCGGCAGCTCGTCGGACTTCGGATTCAGATCAGGGTAGCGGATCAGGGCATCCAGACGCGGATCGAATTCGATCCCTTTGCGCCCCTCATGCGCCAGCATATTATCGAACGCGTCGATCATCTGCTGCCCGGTCTCGGTCAGCGACGATACCATTTTGTTGTAGGTCGTATCCTGCACCAGCCACAGCCAGTAGTTCAGATAGCGCATCTTGTCCGTGCCCGCCGTGTCGGTCGGCACCTCGAACACCGGCTCGCCGCTGGCCACCGTATAATCCTCGCCCTCCAGACCGTAGCTGAAGAGCAGCTCCGCCTCATCGCTCACCATCCAGTTAAAAAATTGCACGATCTCCGCCGCCCTGTCCTCGGCTTTTTTGTTGATAAAAAAAGAGCGGGTGACCGGATTGTAATGGGCATAGCCGCCTCCGCCGTCCGGTCCGACCGGGGAAGGGATGAGCGCTACGCGGGCGTCCGGCACATTCTCCATCAGCTGCGCGCCCCAGATCGGCAGCTCGTTGGCATTCATCGACCACATGCCTGCCTTGCCGCTCGTGATGATGCTGCGGAAGTCAGTGCTCTCGATCGTCGCGAACTCGCGGCTGATCAGTCCTTCGTCATGCATCGTCTTGTAGACGCCGATTGCCGCCTTCATATTGTCGACGTCAAAAAAGCTCGGCTTCACCTGTCCGTCCGGGAACAGCTTGAACTGGTTCAGATAACCCAGCACATCGTACGCCCCGAAGAATGTATCGGCATACTTGAAGTTCTGGCGTCCGGCATACGGCTGCTCCACGCCCGCTTCCTTGAAGGCCCGCAGCACATCAAGCGTCTCCTCGACAGTGGTCGGAATTTCCTTGCCCACCTTCTCGAGTAAGTCGGTGCGGATCCAGGTCGCCCGGCGCGAAGGGTTGGACAGAATCTCCGGGATGCCGTAGATATTGCCCGTCTTCGAGTCCGTCATGCGCGCCCACGCCTCATCGGGGATAAAGGCGAGCAAGTCCTTGCCATGCTCCTCCAGCAGATCGTTGAGCGGCAGGAACACGCCGTTCTCTACTGCGCCTGCGAGCTCGGGACCGCTGATGCCGCCGCTGCCCTGCACGACGTCCGGGATATCGTTGGTTGCGAACATTTGCACCATTTTGTCCTGGTATTCATTGTGCGGGATGAGGCGGATGTCAAGATCGGTGTTCGTCTTCTCTTCCAGCGCCAGCACATAAGGGTCCTTGTTAATATCCGGATGCTTCTCCACATACCCGACATTAAGCGTCCGCATCGAGATGGAGAATTTGGTCGCCCCCTGCGCTTGCGGCGTCTCCCCGCCTTCGGCGCTGCCTGTATCCGTTCCAGGCTGATTATTGCCCGCGCATCCCGCCGCGATGGCGAGGATGAGCGTCAGCATGAGCATACGCATGGCTTGCTTTGGCATAGTACCCCTCTTTTCTACGAGTAATAGCGCTTACAATATCGAAGCTAGCGTCTTATGATTTGATCGAGCCGATCAGCATGCCCTTGATGAAAAAGCGCTGCAGGAACGGGTAGATCATAATGATCGGGATCGTCGCCACCAGGATGACCGCCATCTGTACGCCCTGCACCGATTGGGAGGTGATCTCGAACGCCAGGTTGCCTGTGTCGCTCAGGTCGTCGGTGATCAGCAGCTCGCGCAGCTTGACCTGGAGCGGATACTTGGCGCGGTCATTTATATAGTACAACGCATCC
>Ga0160452_100530_pt1 | contig 23778 bp, 19 predicted proteins | sample HID1971I_E6MG_FD_108230 | JGI IMG/M metagenome (GOLD analysis project Ga0160452, IMG submission 108230) | Enriched millipede-associated microbial communities from UW Madison campus, WI, USA - HID1971I_E6 MG | ecosystem: Host-associated > Arthropoda: Insects > Digestive system > Unclassified ...
AGAATATGATGATCGGCCTCATCGCCATCCTGGCTGGACTGGCGGGCGGCTTCCCGCTCTCCTATGGCTTCCTTGGGCTGAGTACGGCCAACCTCGGTCAGGAGCAGCTGCCGATGTACTTGCCGGTCAAGGCGCTCGTCCTGACGACGGTCGCCTTCTTCGTCTTATTCCTGGTCGTCTCGGCGTGTACGCTCATCTTCCTCGGACGCAATCAGGTGCTGGACCTGCTCCAAGGGAGCAACAAGCCAAAAAAGGAGCCGAAGGTATCGATCCTGCTCGCGCTGTTCGGCGCCACGCTGCTGCTCATCGGGCTGCTGGCCTTATGGGTCTACTTGACGCCGATTTCGATCCTCGTCGCTGCCGCCACCGGCATCGCCGGCACGTACTTTTTTTACTCGCAGCTCACCGTGCTCTTCGTGCGGCTGCTCAAGCGCAATCGCGGCCGGGTACGGCAGGGCGTGCGGCTGCTGTGGATCTCCGAGCTCGCCTACAAGCTCCGCGACAATGCGCGCATGCTGTTCCTGATCACCGTCATGACGGCGCTGGCCAGCATGAGCACCGGCATCGTCCTAGCGATCGACCAGACCGCGCGCGAGCAGTATGAGAAGCAGCCGTTCTCCCTGATCTACCTGACCTTCGACGAGAAGGCCGACGAGAATAGCGCCATCATCCGCGATACGCTCGAGGAGCACTACATCCCGTATCGCGAGATCGTGCAATACCGGATCTACACCACCGCCACCCAGGAGAACGGACAAGAGCATCATCTCGAGACGATGCCGCTATCGGTCTACAATGCTCTCGCCCAGCTGGTGAAGGCGCCGCAGGCGGAGCTCGCGCCGGGCACGACCCTCGTCGTCCGCACCGACACCCGCGAGGCCGAGCCATGGTCCGATGGCGAGCGCGTCGCCCTCCAGCACGCGCCGCAGAGCTGGCTGACGTCCAATGTGATGCTGCAAGAGAAGCTCGGCGACCTCGGTAACTCGAGCACCTTGCTGATCGTGTCGGACGAGGATTTCGCGCAGATCCGGGAGGCTGCGGAGCAGGCCGATGGCTACACCACTTATCCTTCGTACTGGTATGACGTGCCCGAGTGGAATGGCGGTGTACCGGGCCGGGATGCGCCGGAGCTGACGATTAGCCGGCTCATCGACGAGCGTTTGACCCAGGCGGACACCACCGCAGGTTATCTCGATTCTCGCGGCGTCCAATATGCGATGATGAAGCAAGCGACGATGCTCTTTACCTTTATCGGCCTATTCATCGCTTTGCTGTTCTCGCTCTGCGCGGCCAGCTTCCTCTACTTCAAGCTGCATACCGAGCTTGCGGGCGACGCCCGCATGTACCATGCGCTATCGCGAATCGGACTGAGCGGAGCCGAGATGAACCGCGTCGCCACGCGTCAGATCGCCATCCTGTTCTTCGTGCCGATGCTGGTCGCGGCTGTGCAGACGATGGTCGTCGTGCGACCGTTCCTGACCGCCATCAACATCCAGGTGTTTTTCGAGCCGGTGCTGCTCGCCTCCGGCGGCTTCCTGGCGCTCCAGACGGTCTACTTCCTGCTTGCCCGCTGGCTATACGTCCGCGCGCTGCGCAAGGTGATGGTCTAGTCGCTGGTCCTGTTAAGGCGCACGCCTCTCTTGGTGAACACCTTGCTCTTGCCTAATGAAAGGCGTTTGCCAGCCCGATTCCGTACCTTCACTGTAGAAAATGATGTCCATACTGGGCGTTCCAAGGTGAAACGGCTACGTCGTATTATTTCAAAAAGAAACGGTACAGAGCTTGGCTCTGTACCGTTTCTTGGCGACTATGCCGGGGCAGCCCTTACGCGCTGCAGCCCTCGCACTCGTAATATTGATTGCCTGTCGTCTCTTTGACCTCCAGCAGGTCGCCGACCACGATGTCCTCCGGCTCGGTGAATTCGAAGTCCGTAATCTTCGCATGCACAAGCTCGCGAGCGGCCTCCTCCGAGTCCGCCGTCCAGCTGAACTCGCCCTTGCGGCCGGTCGATTGCACCTCATAGGCGAACAGATAACGCGCCATGCCTACCGCCTCCTCCTGTATGAATGGACTCTAACTGTGGAGACGCTTGTCTCCCGGTCCTACTACTATACCGGGTGGAACGGCATTAGACAAGACGAGGAGGAGCAGGAATGGATGCGCCCCTTTCGCTATTGCACGTATCCGCCTCACACAGGCTGCATCGCCAGTCGGATGACCGCTGCTGTCAGCGGCTCCAGCACGGCACGGTCCGCCGTCAGCTCGAGGCCTACAGGCTCCGCCAGCGGCTCGACGCCCGCTCGCTCGCCGTCGACCAGCACCTCGCCAGCGGTCAGATCGACCGGGAGCGTCAGCTGCCGCGCGGTCCGATCCGCATTGACCAGCACGTAGTAGGCTGCCGTACCATCCGACGAGCGACAGCAATACGCGATGAGCAGGTCATGGGCGCTAATCTCCGGCACAGCGAGCCGCTCGATGCAGCGGTCGACCATCTCACGGCTCGACAGACGGAATGCGTCGGTGGAGCGGCGCAGCCGGATCAGCCCGCGCGTATAGCGGCTCGTCTGCGCGCAGACCGGGTATCGTGCCGCATCCGTCGCTTTGGCCCAGTCGAAGCGATTGATCGCATCGGAGGCGTCATACGAGTTGTGGACCAGATAGCCGAGCGTCTCGCCCGACGGTCCGCGCAGCGTGTGCGCCTGACTGGCGGGAGCGCCTGCGCCCTCCCAGCGCTTGGTGCGGCCATACTCCTGCCCGGCGTGCAGGAATACCGTTCCTTGCGCGGTTAGCAGCATCGTCTGACCGAGTCGGATGCGCCGGTGAATCTCATCCTCGGCCTCCGGCTTTGCCGGATCGACACGCAGCGTCAACGCGATCACATCATGCAGCGTCAGATTGTCATGCGCCTCGATATACGGCACCATGTCCCCGGGCGCATCAGCGGGCGTGTTGGACGGCTGCGCCTTCAGGTTGCGGATCAGGCCGTCGATGCTGCGCGCCCCGCCGGTCAGGAAGCGCGGCTCGCCCTCCTGGCCGAAGCCGCCCTTCAGCTCATCGCGGAACTCGTCGGAGAAGACGCCGACATCGTCGGTCTTGTCCATCCAGTCCTGGTCGGCGGCCAGCCCGCGTAACGCCGGCTCGGCCAGATGGCCAGCGAACGTGCGCCAGCCCTCGCCTATGAACAGCGCGTGCGGGCAGATCGCACGAGCCGTATCGTAGGCGCGCTGCACGGCCGGATAGGTCGCGTCGCCCATCATATCCCAGCGCATGCCGTCGATCCTGTACTCGGCGAACCAATACGCCACCGAGTCGAGCATCAGCTTCTCGGCCATCCGGTGATTGGTCGCCAGATTGCTGCCGAAGCCGCCGAGCAGCTTGCCCTGCGCATCCTCCCAGAAATAATAGCCCGGCACGATATCGCTGAGCAGCCAATGCTTCGCCATATGGGTGTAGACGACATCGAGAATGACGCCCATGCCTGCTGCATGAATCGCCGAGATCAGCGTCTTCAGCTCGCGGATCCGCAGCTCGGGATCGCCAGGGTCCTGGGAGTACGCGCCGTCCGGCGCGAAATAGCCATGCGGGTCGTAGCCCCAGTTGTACTGGTTGTTAAACGTGGAAGGCTCCAGCTCGCGGTACGCCATCGCCGCCTCGTCGCCGTAATACCAGGCCATCACCGGCAGCAGCTGGATATGCGTCACGCCAAGCGAGCGGATGTAGTCGAGCTTGTCGATGAATGCCAGATAGCTGCCCCACCGGGCCCTCAGCTCGCCTGCAATCGCCGGGTCCGAGGTGAAGTCGCGCACATGCGCCTCGTAGATGATCGCATCCTCCCTGCGGCGATAGCCGTCGATATGGACCGGATGCCAGCCGCCGAGCGGCTCCGTCTCTGTCAGATCGACGATCGCCGCCTTGCCGACCGCATCGCGATCGCCGCCCATCGGGATGCCTGCCGGATTGACCCGGAACGTCGCCATCGACCGCGCATACGGATCGAGCACCCGCCTGGAGCGGCGACCGTGCTTGACCTCGTATTGATAATAATACCCTCGCAGATCGTCGACGCTCACCGCGACTGGCTCGACCACAGCGTGCCAGACACCACGCGCCTGTCGGGTCATCGACAGCCCGCCGATTGCTTGCTCGGCGTCGTCCTTGTCATAGAGCCACACCGTCACCGCGTCCGCCAGCGGCGCCCAGAGCTTGAAGGTAGCCGCTCCTGCCGCATAGGCGGCTCCGAGATCGTCCCCGTCATAGGCACATAACGCATCCAGCTCCTGCCAGCCCGCTCCGGCGAGCGCAGCCGCATCCGGGTCAGCCGGCCAGGCCGATATGCGACGCGTATAGCCGTCATCCACATAGACGAAGGTGATCTCCCCGGACCGCTCCACGAACAGCGGCAGGTTAGCTCCGCCAAGCACGCCATCCAAGCCATAGTTCTCGGCCCAGCTCCCGTTGATCACGATCTTGTACTCGTAAGTCCCGGCCTCCAGTCGCACCGTCAACGTATGGATGCCGTTGCCGATCGCCTCCATCCGGGTGGCCGCTTGATCCGGCAGCCAGTCGCCGGATAGTCCCAGCTGCGACTGGAAGCTGCCGGTCACATAAGGCGTCCGTGTTGCTATCGTCTGTACCGTATCGATCATCGCTGACTACCCCCTGCTGCCTCTAATCCCGGTAACGCGCTCCGAACCATTGGGCCGCCGCCTCGACCTCTGTGCGCGACAGCTGATGACCGTGGTTCTCCCAATGGAGCGTCACCTCGGCCCCTGCGCCGGTCAACAGCCGCTCCAGCTCCTCGCTCTCCTGCGGCGGGCAGAGCGGATCATTGCGCCCAGCGCCGATGAAGACGCCTGAGCCGGTCAGATCCGGCAGCTCCAGCCCGCGGCGCGGCACCATCGGGTGCAGCAGCACCGCGCCCGCCAGCGCGTCGGCATAGTGGAACATCAGGCTACCCGCGATGTTAGCGCCATTGGAGTAGCCGACAGCGACGACGCGGCTGCGGTCGAAGCCGTAAGCCTCAGCCTGCTCCCCTACGAAGTCGTGCAGCTCGGCCGTGCGGAAGATCAGATCCTCCTCGTCGAAGACGCCCTCGGCCAGCCTGCGGAAAAATCGGGGCATGCCCGCCTCCAGCACATTGCCTCGTACGCTGAGCAGCGACGACTCCGGCGAGATCATCCGCCCGATCGGCAGCAGATCGTCCTCGTTGCCGCCCGTGCCGTGCAACAGCAGGAGCGTCGGCGCTCCCGGGTCGCTGCCTTGTTCGAATCGATGCTTCATCATCTGTGTTGCCCTCCTCGATTAGATTATGCGTCTATGTGCACTGGCGCGTCGCCGGACAACGCTACAGTCGCAACTTAAGCGATTGCGGCAGCCCGGCGATGCGACCAGCTTGGTACGTCGTCATAGGGTTATCGCCAGTTATACGCCTTGACCCGTCGTGTCCAGCGGTTGCAGCTTCGCTTCGATCTCCTGACGCCGCGACTCCAGGAACGGCGGCAGCGCCAGCGATTCGCCCAGATGCGCCAGATCCTCGTCCGTGTCGAAGCCGGGACCGTCCGTCGCCAGCTCAAACAGGATGCCGCCCGGCTCGCGGAAGTACAACGAGCGGAAGTAGAAGCGGTCGACATAGCCGGAGTTCGGCACGCGCGCGGCTCGCAGCTTGTCCACCCAGGCGCGCAGCTCCGTCTCGTCCTCGACCCGGAACGCCACATGGTGGACGCCGCCGCGGCCTTGCTGCTCGCGCGGCAGATCGTTGCGTGTCTCGAGATGGATCTCTGCTCCCGTACCGCCCTCGCCTGTCTCATAGACGAGGATGTCCGGCTGGCCGGCGATCCATGACGGGTAGCTGCCCGCCTCGCGGAAACCCATAAACGCCGTCAGCATCTGCGCCGTCGGCTCAGGATCGCCCACCGTCAGATAGATCGGCCCGAGTCCGACGATGCCGTACTCGGCCGGCACCGGGCTGCGCGCCCATGGCGTGCCGCCAGCGACGCCGCTGTTGGTCTCATCGGAGACGAGCACGAGCCGCTGCCCCTCAGGGTCGCGGAACGCGATCGTCTCGCGCCCGCCGCGGTTGACGATCTCGTCGTGATCGACCCCAAACTGTGCGAATCGTTCCTGCCAGTACCGCAGCGCCTCGTTGGACGGCACGCGCAGCGACGTGCCGGAGATGCTGCCGATGCCCTCGCGGTTGCGCGCAGCCATCGGGATTTCGAAGAAGGTCAGCTCCGTGCCCGGATTGCCTTTCTCGTCTCCATAGAACAGATGGTACACCCGTGTGTCGTCCTGGTTGACCGTTTTTTTGATCAGCCGCATGCCCATGACTTTCGTATAGAAATCAAAGTTGGCTGGCGCTTTCGCCGTAATCGCCGACAGATGGTGAATGCCTTTTAGTGTAAGTTCCATCGTTATTGCCTCCTTATATTATCGTCTTCTTCATCGTGGGGATGAACCTTTTTGAGCAAAGCGATGAGCTGTTTTTTCTCCGCCCTGCTCAGACCGTCAAAGTGGGAGGCCTGCCGTCTTTCCTGCAAAGGCGCTACCGTCTCCACCAGCTTGCGGCCCTCGACGGTCAGCGACAGATGCTTGCTCTTCCACCGCTGCTCTCTCCGAATCCACCCCTGTTCCTCCAGCTTGCCCAAGAGCTGCGTAACATTGCCCTTGGTGACAAACAGCTTGTCGCTAAGCTCCTGCTGCGTCAATCCCTCATGCGCGCCGATCTGCACCAGCACATCGAACTGCGCCACCGACAGGTCCCACGCCTTCAGATGCTGCGCCGAGGCCCGCAAGCTCCGGTTATACGCCCGGGAGAGCCGATACCAGACGAGCAAGCCCCAGCGGTCATCGTTACTAGCGGTTCCAGCCGTGCTATGGCTTGGGCTTGGGCTTGGACTTGGACTTCCGCCCCAGCCTTGGCTTCGAGCTCTGTCTAGCTCTGCGCTTCGAGCGCCTTCGCTATCCATTCGACCAGCCTCCTTTCTATTTGTTGTTATCAGTTTAGTACTTAACTGATGGTTTGTCAACCCTTCGTCCAGCCTGCACTCGCGCAACGTTATCACGACGGCCAAGGTTGCATTAGAACGTTTTAATATCATTATAATTCTATAAGGATTATTCAATACGCAACATAAGCTGTGCTAGAATCAGTAGCGGTCCATCTTCCACGGCTCTTCGCCAAACTTCACCAACCGTACGGAGGGATACACAACACGATGAGAAAAATCTGCCTGCTGCTGATCGCACTGCTGACCCTAACTGCCACTACGGCGGCCGCAAGGGCCGAAGCCCAAACACCGCTGCTCAAGCTGGGCAGTCAAGGCGCAGCCGTTAAGGAACTGAAAATCCGCCTTCACACATTAGGCTATTACACCGACGCCATCAACGATATATACGGCTCTGCGGCCAAACAGGCCGTATTGGAATTCCAACAACGTCATAATCTGCTGGTCGACGGCATCGTCGGTCCAGAGACGCTGAGCAGCCTGGACAGCTATGGCTACGATCTGACTGCCCAGGAGCTCGATCTGATCGCCCGCATCATCTATTCCGAAGCCAGAGGTGAGAGCTATGAGGGGCAAGTCGGGGTCGGCGCCGTCATCCTCAACCGGATGACCTCGGAGCTGTTCCCGGACACTGTTCGCGAGGTGATCATGCAGCCCAATGCCTTCACCGTCGTCACGAACAGTCGCTATGAGCAATTGGAGCCGGACGAGACGGCGATCCGGGCGGCGCAGGATGCGGCTTCCGGGGTTGATCCGACTGGGGGCGCCTTGTTTTTTTACAATCCGGACAAATCTACGTCCACCTACTTTGACTCTCGTATCGTTGCCGCGAAGATCGGCAACCACCAATTTACGTTTTAGTGCGGATGTACCGCAGGAGGAGATGGACTTCGATGAGACAGATCACGCCCGAGCAATACGAGGACCGCATCGAGGCGGTGCTGGATATCGCTGAGAGCATCCTGGGCGGAAGCGTGCCCGCGCTGCTGATCAGCCAGCTGCGAGCGATGAGCTATGACGAGCTTGGACGGCTCGCGATGCAGTTGGTCGAGACGCGCTCCATCGAGCAATGTCTGAAGCGGATGTCGTGAGCGGCAAAAGAGACCTCACCCCTCGTCTTGAAGGAGGGATAAAGGTCTCTTGATGCGTACAAGCTAGTCGTGTGCAGCGCGGTTTATCCTGGCAGCAGCTTCTGCAGACTTGTCAGCGGCAATGCGAGCAGCTTGCGAATCCGCAGAGACTGCCGCACGCGACGCGCCGGGAGCGCTGGCGGCAGCGGCGCGTACTGGAGCCCGGAGTACTGCTGCAGCAAGCCTTCGTATTCCAGATGGAGCAGGCGCGCCCGCGCGATATCGCCCGGCGTCGTCATCAGCGAAGATTTGTTGACGAGCGGCATGCCGCCAGACTCGAACAGGTATGCGACGAACTGAGAGCAGAAGTACGCCCGATTCCGGCGCCATTCGATGTTGAGCAGCAACGTGAACAAGCCGACGAAGTTATACGTGTACGTGTCCTGTCTGCGATACATCGCCCTGACGCGGCGACGGATACGGCGGTACACCTCTTCGCTGACGCGGCAGCTATAGATGGCGCAAGACGCTTCGCTGAACAGCTTGCCGCGCATATCCTCTCGGACCAGGCCGCCGACGAGCGGATTGGACGGATGCTTGCGTCCGAAGCTGTATACCTCCTGCAACTCCCGGTCAAAGGCAATCGACGCATGATTCAGCGGGTCCTTCGTGCACCAGCGGATCGCCCGGGTCAACATCGTGCCCGTATCCGTCAATATAATGTGCAGCTCGCGTTCGTGGCTCATTCCGTTCGACCTCCACCCATTCTCTTCTCTCAATCTTCCTATTCATCTAACATTTATATACGATGGCAAACTTTATTTCGTTTCCAAAAAGATTAACTTTCGCTGTCTTCATTTTACGTTAACATCCCGCTACTTTAATAGTACTAAAATTGCTTGGTACCGCGGAGTCGGCGCGGTTGCCCAGCACAGAAGAACACCGTCCTGCGCTGAAAAAGTTGCGTTCAGCGCGAACGGTGTCAGGTCTATCAATCATTTATAGTGATGATCTACAGCGATCATTACTTGCTGGCTGCAGTCGCCTTGCCGGTCAGAATAACCGAGTTCGTCTTGCTGTCCCAATGGACGTCAAATTGCGAGAGCGTCGAGATGTCGCGCAGCGGCAGCATGACCGAGCCATCGACCATCTGCGAGGCATTGATCGTAACCGAGCTGCCATTGACCATTGCCGTCGCGGTTAGAGGCTTGTGTACGAGCACCAGTCCGCTGCTGTAGGCTGTCACGGTCTTGGTCGCGTTGTCCCATTGGACTGTGGCGCCGAGCAACTGGAACAGATCGCGCATCGGTACGAAGATGCGTTGCTCGGACATGATCATCGGCGCATTCAGCTTTTGCTCAGTGCCATTGATGATGACCTTGCCCTCGTATTTTTCTGGACCGACGTCGTAGCCGTTATTGCGGGCGATCTCTTCAAAGGACAGCGACGAAGTGGTCACGACCGCGTAGGCGTTGACGCGCACCTTCTCGAACAGCTCCCGCACCGAATCGTTATGCATCCGAATGCAGCCGGCGCTCACATACTTGCCGATCGAGCGCTCGTTGTTGTTGCCGTGTATCGCATAGGTCGTGCCTTTTGTGCCGTTCACATCCAGTCCAATCCAGCGATCGCCGAGCGGGTTGGTTGGGTCGCCGCCCTTGATTCCTTCCTTGTAATAAGGCCGGTTTTTGATTTTATTGACGATTTTGAACTTGCCCTCCGGCGTCAGATCCGGCGTCAGACCGGTCGCCACCTTATATTCCTTCACGAGCTTGCCCTTCTCAAAAAATGCGAGCTTGTTATTTTTTTTGTTGACGACGATCAATTGCTCCTGACTGGACGAAGCGCGGCTGCTGCTGGCATCGACCGTCCCGGTCCATCCGGTAACGGTAGCCAAGACAACGGCCACCATCAGCATCAAGCCTGTACGTAGTTGTTTTTTCATCCGGGTCCTCTCCCTCTCTCTTTGTCCACATAGGCTACCCTTGTACCCTATATCTCCAGGTCAGCTGAACGGTTACTCCAGCTCTGTTCCTAGCGATCGTGCCTGGCATCCCCTTGCCAGACTGTCGGTAACACGAAGTAATCCCAAGTATCTATTACTCCAATATGTGGAACATGAATCGTTCATGACTGTTAAAAGTTTGGACAATGTGCAGTCATGTATCGTCGGCTGCTCCTGTATGCAGGTATGTAGAACCGACTTGCTATATAAGACGTGTCGAGGAAGAATTAGGTTGCAAAAATTTTTAGGAGCTGGTCCCAAGCAAACCACACATGTGGACGACACATGCCATGTGCTTATCGCATAATCCACGGATTCGTGCAATACAGTGTATAAACGGTGAAGGCGGTGACAGTATGAGGCTGACAGGCAAAAGAACAGTTGTCACGGGAGCATGCGGCTTTATCGGATCCCACCTGACAGAGCGGTTGGTCCGTGCAGGAGCTGAGGTGACGGCATTCGTCATGTACCAGCCGACCGGGTCGGCTGGCTGGCTCGACACCTTGCCGGAGGAGACGAGACGGCAGATCCGTATCGTCGCCGGCGACATCCGTGATGCCGCTGCGGTGCGCCGGGCGCTCGCGGGTCAACAACTCGTCTTCCATCTGGCGGCGCTGATCGGCATTCCCTACTCCTATCAGGCGCCCGAGTCTTATGTAGATACCAATGTCAAAGGTACGCTCCATGTGCTCCAGGCCGTACAGGAGCTGGAGCTCGAGCGGATGATCCATACCTCCACCAGCGAGGTGTACGGCAGCGCCCGCTATGTCCCGATGTCCGAGTCGCATCCGCTGCAGGGCCAGTCACCCTACGCAGCTACCAAGATCGGCGCCGACCAGTTGGCGAGCGCCTTTTATCATTCGTTCCGCACGCCTGTCGTCACTCTCCGCCCCTTCAACACCTACGGCCCTCGACAATCACTGCGCGCGGTGCTGCCGACGATCCTCAGCCAACTCGGCAGCGGCTCCTCGGTGCTGCGGCTCGGTGCGCTCTATCCGACGCGAGACTTCACTTATGTACAAGATACGGTGAGCGGCTTCCTGGCGGCAGCCGACGCACCGGACGCGCTCGGTGAGACGATCAACCTCGGCAGCGGCTTTGAGATCTCGATTGGCGAGGCAGCCGAGCTGGCTGCCGACGCGCTCGGCGTCGCCGTGTCGATCGACACGGACAATCGGCGACTGCGCCCCGAGAGCAGCGAGGTGACACGCCTGTGCGCTGACAATTCCAAGGCTCAGCAGTTGCTCCGCTGGACGCCCGACTATGGCGGTCGCGACGGGCTGCGCCGCGGGCTGCTCGAGACCGCCGAGTGGCTGCGCAGCAGCGGCGTACTGGAGAGCCATGCCAGCCGCAGCTATCATCTATAACGGCTCGGCCGCGACGACTCGCCAGCTCCTCGATGCGGCGCGCCACTGCGGCTCGACGCCCTGAGTCTCCCCGTCCAGGAAGGATGAAACTATGCAATGAAGCTCGCACTATTCGGCGCCTCCGGACTAGCCGATGAGATCGCGCACCTGGGGATGGAGCTGGGCTGCAGCGAGGTCCTCCTGCTCCACCCGTCCGGCACGCGACCGACCGCTCGCGCCTTCCCCGCCGCCCCGGAGGGTGATGCAGGCGCTCTGGCGGCAGCAGGCTACCGCTTCGCTATCGCCATCGGCGATCCGCAGATCCGTCGCAAGCTCCATCAGGTCTATCCCGACCTGCCTTATACCAACCTCGTTCACCCCACTGCGACACTGCCCGTCGCCATCCGGGCGATGCTGCCGGAGCGGCCGGGGACGATCGTCATGGCGGGAGCCCGCTTCACCTCCTCAATCGCCATCGGCCGCTTCGGCATCTATCACCCGAACTGCACCGTATCCCATGATTGCGAGATCGGTGATTATGCGACGATCGGGCCTGGAGCTAATGTGTGCGGCAATGTGCGGTTGCAGTCCGGCGTCTATGTGGGGGCGGGAGCGGTCATCCTGCCCGGGCACCCGATCCTCGGCAAGCTGACTCTCGGCGAGGACGCTGTGATCGGGGCAGGCGCCGTCGTTACCCGCAACGTCTCGGCCCGCAGTACCGTCAAGGGCAACCCGGCACGCTAGCCGCCGACCTCGACATTGCGCCTCCTGCACATCCGCAGACACGTATTCGCAGGAGTCGCTCCGGCTATCAGCGTGTCGCTACACTGCGACGCCTCTCCCATAGCACTTTTCATAGGGAATCCCCTTGGACCCGCCCCGCGCGCAGATCGTACACAGCCTTCTCATTGCTGACCCACCTCCCGCTCCGGGCCGCCGCGCTGACGCGCTCTATCATGTGCAGGCAGTCGGCGGCTTCCTCAATTCCGCACAGCTCTCCCCGCTCCCCACCCAGCAAAGCCAGGTGCTGCTCGCGATACGTATGATCCGGATCAGACGGGTAGCGCTCGATCTCGCCGTCGATGGCTAGCGTGCCGGCGATCAGATCGGCGGTGTACGTATGCTCGTCTGTATTGACGATAATCTGCCGTTGACGCTGGCGATCGACATAATTGAGCTGCAGTATGACGATCGGACAGTCCGCCATCCGAATCAACAGAGCATAGATATCGTCGCTGTCGATGTCCAGCCGGCTGTATCGTCCGCCAGCGGCAACGAGCTGACGCCACGGACCGAACAACCAGAGCAGATAGTCCAGCTCGTGGCTCAGATCGAGCAACTCGCCGCCCTCCTCCCTTCTAGCCGAATAGACGTACCGATCATCCTCCGAGCGCCAGCCCGGCAAATATTGACCGGTATACACCTGCGCTGACAGCATCCGCTGTCCCTGCAGCAACTCCCGCAGACGGCGGAGTACCGGGTGGAAGCGCAGATTATACCCTGCGTATACCCGCGACAGCGTGGCTCCCGGCAGCGAACGCAGACGCTCGAAGAGCGGCTTCTCCACGAGAACATCCCCTGTGTAGCCACGCTCTCGCAGCGTCTTCAGCGTCTCGTAATGCTGGTGCGTCCGGTTCGCCACGACGACATAATCCCACGAATCGCTATACATCGCTTCCGCTATTGTCTCATACACGGACAACCCAGGCTGCGGACGACTGCTGACCACGCTGACGCTGCAGCCCAGCTCCGACAGCAGACGACAGTGGCGGCGGCCGATCGATCCATATCCGATGACAAGCGCGTTCACATAAATACCTCCCGTACTCTCGATTCGCTGCTGCATAGCACTCCGGCGTCCTGATGTCGAGCCATTGCCCGGTCACGGGGGATACCGTCAGTCGCCGTTTATTCTCCAATCTATGTCAGGAGGGGGCGGAAGAATTGGGGTATCTGCCTGTCATACACAATATGTGCGTTTATGCAGGCTGGTTCGCCCAGCTACCGTTCCTGCGGGCAGCCAACAAGCCCGATGTAAATTGAGTTTAAAGTCCTATGAATCGGTGTAATAAAGGACATAAGTCACAAAAAAGGCGGGTGGATCTGTCACGAATGCGTTCTATGAACTAATACATATGAACTGGTTGTTATTGGGCCTAGCCTGGGCCGCAGCGATCGCGGGCGTAGCGTCGTTTAATCAGGGGTGGGCAATACCCTCGCTCTCCAAAGGCGGAATGCTGCAGTCGCTTAACAAAAAGGCACTCTTGCACAGTACGACGGCTTTTACGCTTGCGCATATGCTGGCGCCGTTCGCGCTGGGACTTCCGATCGCATGGACGCACTATGGCTGGCATGCCTTGTTTACGCTGCTCGGTTGCTACGCCGCCTCCTACTTGGGCTACTGGTTCATCTCCTTGCCTTGGGGCGGGACGTTTCAATATGTGAGAGCAAGTCTGATCGCAGGCGTCATCATCCTGCTTTTCGACTATGCCAATCTGCTGCTGCTCTTCCACGACCTGCTGCGCTGGCAGCCAGAGCTGGTTCTCCTTACCTGCGTGCTGGTGTTCCTCCTATGCTTTGCCACGCTGCGGATGCTCGCCTTCATCCGCCATCACCGCGAGGAGCGCAGACGCACGCCCGTCATTGTGCCGGGTCTCCTGCTCGCCGGGACTAGCCTCTTCGCCATTCCGCTGCTGTGCGCGATCTCGCTCCTGCCTGCGGAGCTTCTGGGCAGCGAGCATGCCTATCTGCTGCCTTATGCGCTGCTGCTCCTGGTCGGGAGCATCCTCTATGTGCTGCCCGACCTGTCGGTCGCCAAAGCCCAGGCTGACGGCGTGACCGTCTGGAATCTCGCCTACCGGGACGAGCTTACCGACCTGCCGAATCGCCGTTCCTTCAACGAGGCGCTAGACACCTGTATGCGTCCGGCGGGGGGAGCGCCAGCGCCGCTGACGCTGTTTTTTATTGATCTGGACAAGTTCAAGCGGGTCAATGATCTGCTCGGTCATGTGACGGGGGACGAGGTGCTGCGGATCGCAGCGGACAAGCTGCGGAGCTGCCTGCCGCCGCAAGCGATGCTGTCGCGGATGGGCGGCGACGAATTTACCGTGCTGCTGCCGGGGAAACGAGAGGACCGGGAGATCCACGAGCTGGCCGACCTTATCGTCGAACAATTCCAGACGCCCATCAAAGCAGGGCCGCATCTGGTCAGGCTATCGGCATCGGTAGGGATCGCCAGATGTCCGGAGGAGGGCGTCGACGCCTCCACGCTGCTCCATCACGCCGATGCCGCGATGTATACGGCCAAGGAAAACGGCAGCGCGCAGTACCAGTTTTTCGACCAGCTGCGCTCCCAGAACGGCCAACGCGAGCTGATGCTGGAGCAGGATCTCGCCGCTGCGATCGAGAATGGAGAGTTGCGCGTCTTTTACCAACCGAAGATCGATATCCGCGACGGCAGCACGATCGGCCTCGAGGCGCTCGTCCGCTGGCATCATCCGGTGCACGGGCTCATCTCGCCGCTGCAATTTATCCCGCTGGCCGAGAAGCTCGGCCTCATCGTCCCATTGGAGCGATGGGTCATCAACGAGGTGTGCCAGCAGTCGAGGCAATGGCAGGATACCGCCGCTCTTCATATCCCGATCGCCATCAATATCTCCCAGGTTCATCTGATGCAGCCCGATGTGTACGAATACATCATCGAGAGCGCAGGCCAAGCGGGGATCGATCGGCAGGGACTGGAGATCGAGATTACAGAAAGCGCGATGATGCACAACGAGGAGCATGTCATCGAGGTGCTGAACCGGCTGAAGGCGGCAGGCATCCATGTGTCGATGGACGACTTTGGCACCGGCTACAGCTCGCTCAGCTATCTGAGCAGTCTGCCGATCAGCTGTCTGAAGATCGATCGCTCCTTCATCAGCAAGCTGGCGAGCGACTCGGACAATCGGGCGATCGCCGAGTTGATCGTCGGCATGGCCAAGCAGCTCGGCCTGCAGATCGTCGCCGAAGGGGTCGAGACCTCCGAGCAGGTCAATCTGCTCAAGGATCTGCAATGCTACAATGCGCAAGGCTACTACTACGGCAAGCCGCTCCCCCCGGAGCAGGCCTTGCTGCGGATGCTCGACAGCGTAATTCCTAGTAAGAATGCCGACCTAGAATCTTCGAACGACGCGCAGGTGTGCTGAGTCTCGCGAACTTGCCCGTGATTTTTCCCTTTGCCGCGTGTTTTCTGCTAAAATGTAGAGAAGAGACAGGCATCTTACTGGAGGATTACAAAATCGATGGATTATATTGTACTGGATATTGAATTCAATGGCCGCAAATTCGCCAGCGAATTGCCGATGGAAGTAATCGAGATCGGCGCGGTCCGACTCAACAGCTCGCTGGAGCAGACCGGCGAATTTACCGCGCTCATCAAGCCGGTGTATTTCGCCAAGCTCAACTCGTTTATTAAGAAGAAAACAGGCATTCCGCAAGCGGATATCGATACGGCCAGCCGCTTCCCCAAAGTGATCCGAGCCTTTATGGACTGGCTGCAGGAGAGCGAGGACCCGCTGCTCGTCACCTGGGGCGGCGAGGATATGAAACGAATCGTGCTGGATACGCGCATGCACAAAATGGACGACGCCTATTGGCTGTCGATCTATTATTACGATCTGTTGAAGGGCTATCTGAAATGCAAAGGACTGACCAACGACGTCAGCGTCGAAGCGGCATTGCAGGAGCAGGGCATCGCCGCCACCGGTTCGGCGCACCGCGCGCTCGACGATGCCCGGATGACCGCGGAGATCTTCCGCAGCGTGTTCTCCGAGCTCGATTTCGAGCAGCGCAAGCAGTACAAGGATGTATTCAGCAACGCCAAAGAGCGGCGCATCGTCAAAAATGCAATCCGCTCCATGCACGCCCATCGCGCCACCCCGACCTGGGAGCTATTCGTCACCCAGTTCGGCAAAGACAAGCCGATGCTCCAGGACCCTCGCAAGGTCGCGGAGCTGCAGGTTTACTTCGAGGAAGAAGCGGCCAAGCCGCCCAAGCCCGTCGCCCGCAAGCCAAAGCCGAATGACGACGAGGCCGAGTCGACCTCGGCGGTGGAGGGTACGGATGACACAGCTCCTGCGACGGAATCGGCGGCGTTTGACTCGGCCCCGACGGCGGGCTCGGGCTCGGCGGCGGTGGAGGGTACGAATCCTGCGGCGGGCTCGGCGGCGGATGACGGAAAGGTGACAGACCCGACCTTGCCTGCTGCGGATAAAGGAAGCTCGCTGGACGAGTGAAGGGCCACAGTCCCGACCGAGTGGGTCGGGGCATGATGAGGGCAAGGCTGGTACGGCTTATGGGGGTGCGCATGAGGAGGAACACGGCCGATAGGAGTGCGCTGGACGAGTGAAAGGCCATAGAAACGGCCGACGGGAAGGCGCATGGCGTGGGCGTGGTCAGCATGGCTGATAGGAGTGCGCTGGACAAGGCGATTTTGTGCGATTTTTCGCACAGATTCGGGCCCCGACGCGCCAGCGGGGCGATTTTGTGCGATTTTTCGCACAGATTCGGGCCCCGACGCGCCAACCGGGCGATTTTGTGCGATTTTTCGCACAGATCTGGGCCCCGACGCGCCAGCCGGGCGATTTTGTGCGATTTTTCGCACAGATCCGGGCCCCGACGCGCCAGCCGGGCGATTTTGTGCGATTTTTCGCACAGATCCGGGCCGGGACGCGCTAGCCGGGCGATTTTGTGCGATTTTTCGCACAGATTCGGGCCGGGACGCGCCAGCCGAGCGATTTTGTGCGATTTTTCGCACAGATTCGGGCCCCGACGCGCCAACCGGGCGATTTTGTGCGATTTTTCGCACTGAGCACTCTGTTCGCACTGATCGGCTGGTGGCGCACCCTGTGCGCCCTATGCCCCTGCTGCCTGCCCCTTGCCACTGCTCCGGCGATCCGGAGTTAGTTCGCCGTCCGCCAGCTGTACAAGGTGCAATGACAGGCATAAGACGAGCTACGCAAGCGGCTGCCTGGAGCAAATGGACAGGTATTGGTTCGGAATCGCGATCCCCGCTTCCTTTCGCGTGGCCTGTACAACGGGCGCTACATGTCCGCCTCTATAGGAAGCGAGCGGCACAAACGAATTGACGTACCCCTGCGTGGAGTGCTGACCGTTGCTGCAATCGTATGCCAGGCCGAGGGGACCGCATCCGTGCTGCTCCGCATATTTGCATTCCAATACATGCGCGAAGTCCGCAACATAGAGACCAGGGAAATCTGGTGGCAGCGCAACCTGCAACAAGATCGCTCCTACGTATCGACTGACCATGTGCATGCCAAGATCTTGGAAATAGGAATCATGACTCAGCCATTCCGGTAGCGGCGACAAAAAGCCCTCGGTCAAATAAGCATTGGCAAACTCGGCCGGCGGACTCGGACATGCAACCGGGCGCCAGGCATACAAGCCTGAGCCAGGAGCGAATATCGCATCGAGTCGGTCCTCATGCGTGTAGTGGTAAAAAACGAACTGCCCCTTTTCATCGAACGATAAAACATCCGCAGCGGCACGAAAGCCAAAATCGCGCAGCAGCAAGCCTCGTTCCCTCAACAATCGATCGGCAAGTACGGATCGCATCGTATCGACCTCCCCCTCGCTTCGCAAGTTTTCCCAGCTCACTCCCTAGATAATCTGCGTCTGAGCAACTGTCCACTCTTGCTATCCAATGTCTACTCTACTCTCCCCTCCCAACCTACCTTAAAGCGGACCTATGCCGCACAACCAACATCGCGCTTCACCGTTACAGCTGGTAACGCCTCCGGTATTGCGTCGGGCTGAGCCCTGTCTGCTGGCGGAAGACGCGACTTAGGTAGTAGCCGTTCTCGTAGCCGCAGCGGGCCGCAATCTCGTGCAACGTCAGCCGCGAGCCTGCGAGCAGCCGCCCGGCCTCGCGTATCCTCAGCTCCGTCGCATACGCCTGCGGCGTGACGCCGTAAGCCGTTCGGAAGCGCCGCGTCAGCTGCACCGGCGTCAGTCCGAGCCGCTCCGCCAGCGCCGCAAGTCCAGCTCCCTCGACGGCATGAGCATCCAGCCAGCGCTTCGCCTCCCGCATCGGCTCGTCCATGCCCTCTACAGACTCGGCATCGTCCACTGTGCTCTCCACCTCCGACTCGGCAGCCAGGAAGAGCAGATCTCGCAGCAGATGCTCGAGCTTGGACGCACGGACCGCGCCCTGCTGCTCGCAGACGCGGTGGATATATCGATAGGTCGTCAAGAGACGCTCCTCATCTGCGATCCGGCATGCCAAGCGAGTATCGGGGCGCCTGTCCGCCCCTACGCTCCTTTGCTCCTCCTCGCCCCCCGTCTCCCCTTCGCCTACTGGACTCTCCACCTCCTCTTCCTCTGTATAGTGAAAGAAGTGAAACGTCACCGGCTCCAACATCTCGCGCGCAAACCAAGCCTGTGGCGGACATCGCACGAGCATCCCTGGTCCGACAATCCCCCGCTCCCCTTCGATCTCATAGCGGAACCGCCCAGCCTCCACCGCGAACAACGTCCATATCGGGTAGCGGTCTCGCGCCAACAGGAAGCGCTCCTTGCCCTGCCAATACATATGACTGACGAAACGAATCGACATGAGACGCACCTCCTCGCATAGCTATGAAATAAAGTATATCTCATTATGAAAATTACTGCATTCTAAATCAACCTAACCTCCTCTATAGTGAAAGCAAGGATATCCAAATCATTAACGAGGTGAATGAAGCGATGCGAAATGAAACGGTAATCTGCGACGTCACGGTCGTCGGCGGCGGTCTGGCCGGCGTCTGCGCGGCGATTGCTGCGGCACGGCTCGGACAAAAGGTGGCGCTGGTGCAAAACCGGCCGGTACTCGGCGGCAACTCCAGCAGCGAGGTGAGAGTGTGGGTGTGCGGGGCGACCGCTCACGGGGCCAATCGCTATGCGCGGGAGACGGGTATTATGGGGGAGCTGTTCGTCGAAAACCAATATCGCAACATCGACGGCAATCCGTACATCTGGGATCTGATCGTGCTGGAGGCGGTGCGGGCGGAGGCGAATATCCAGCTGTTCCTGAACACCGATGTCCATGAGGTAGAGGCCGACGGGCCGCAGACGGACCGGAAGATCCGCTCGCTCACCGGCTGGATGATGGGCTCGGAGCGTCGGATTCGTTTTGAAAGCGCGATCTATCTGGACTGCACTGGCGACGGGCTGGTTGGCTTCCTGGCAGGCGCAGACTTCCGGCTCGGCCGCGAAGCGCGTCATGAGTACGGCGAGGACTGGGCTCCCGAGGTTGCTGACGAGATAACGCTTGGCAGCACGTTGCTGTTCTATACGAAGGACGCCGGTCATCCGGTGAAATATACGCCGCCCTCCTTTGCCCTCGACATCACCAAGACGGATATCCCGCTCAATCGGGTCATCCACAGCGGCGACAACGGCTGCGCCTATTGGTGGATCGAGTGGGGCGGCGAGCATGATACCGTGCATGACAACGAGCGTATCCGCGACGAGCTGTGGTCGATTATCTACGGCATCTGGGATTACATCAAAAACTCCGGACAATTCGACGCTGACCATATGACGCTGGAATGGATCGGTTCGCTGCCCGGCAAACGCGAATACCGCCGCTTCATCGGCGATTATGTGCTGAACCAGCATGACATCCTGGCTCAGGAGCCGTTCGAGGATCGCGTCGCCTTTGGCGGCTGGTCGATCGACCTGCATCCGCCCCAAGGCATCTATGCCAAGGAGCGCGGCTCCAAGCATCTGTACGCCGACGGCATCTATCATATCCCGTATCGCTCGCTCTACTCGGCCAATGTCGGCAATCTGATGTTCGCCGGACGGGATATTAGCGCTACGCATGTAGCGTTCGGCACGACCCGGGTCATGGCGACGTGCGCCGTCATCGGCGAAGCGGCTGGCACCGGGGCGGCGCTGGCCGTCCGACACGGCGTCTCGCCGCGGGCTATCCACCGCGAGCGTCTGACTGAGCTGCAGCAGACGATGCTGCGCCAGGACGCCTCGATCATCGGCGTGCGCAGCGACGATCCCGACGATCTGATCCGCCAGGCGCAGGCGAGCGCGTCCAGTACGCTGACCCGACTGGCAATCGAGCCGGACGGGATGACGCACGCGCTCGGCGAAGCCGATCTGGGCATCCTGCTGCCCGTCGCCCCGCGATTGGAGCGGATCGAGCTGCTCGTCGACGCCGAGCGCGAGACAGAGCTGACCGTCGCCCTGTGGGGTACGGGACGCGCCGAGAACTATGTGCCTCATGCCGAGATCGTCTCGGCGACGGTCCGCGTAGCCGCAGGCGAACGGCAATGGATCGAGCTGCCGCTGGTCTGGGAGCCGGAGCAGGAGCAGAACGCCTTCCTCATCGTCTCCGCCAACCCGGATGTGCGCGTGCATACCGCCGAGCAGCAGACAGGCATGCTGCTGTTCCTGAAGGGCGATCCACCGAAACTGGCCCCCGAGGATGAGCATCGTCCGCAGCCGCTGCGGCAATGGACGATGAACGGCCTGCGCCGCCGCGCCGTCTGCCTCCGCTCCTATCCCGAGACCGATGCGTACGCGGCGTCCCGCACCAGCGGCGGTTATCTGCGTCCCTACGGCGGTCCGCAGCTGTGGAGCTCGGAGCGGCTCGCTCCCGGCGAAGAGGCTTGGCTGCAATATAGCTGGGACGCGCCGGTCAGCCTGCGCACGGTGCAATTCGTCTTCAATGACGATGTCAACGAAGACCTGATCAATCTCCATCATCATCGCACGCCGTTCGAGGCGATCCCCGAGCTCGTCCGCGACTACCGCGTGGAGGCCCGAGTGGCCGGCGAGTGGACGACGATCGTAGAGGAGAGCGGCAACCACAAACGGATGCGCCGCCATGAGCTGGCTGCGCCAGTCCATGCCGACGCGCTCCGTCTGATCATCCTCGCAACCAATGGCGGGGCTCATGCCGAGGTCGTCGAGGTGCGGGCCTTCGTCTAACGCTTGCGGCGAAGCAGGGCACACCCCTTGGCTGAACTTTGCTCCGAGTCGATCGCAAGGTACCTCCGCGACCGCTCTTGGGCCCGGTCGATCGCGGGGCGCTTCCGCGCCGACGTTTTCGGCAAGCTTCTGCCTGTTACTCGCTCAGGAGCACGTTCACCATGCCTTCGTTCCCCTCAGGTTCTCCGGGGACGAGGGCTTTTTTGCTATGACTATTGATGCTCCAGTTGTGAGATACCGACCGTACATGCCGCCATATCCCGGAAACTTGTTACTCCCGCAAGATGGCCTGTGCCGCTCAGGAAATGGTATCCTATAGCTATCAACCTATCCCGGAGGTGTGTTGCATGAACGTGATGCAGAAGAGCTATCGGTTGTTGCGCGAGGTGAAGTTGTTATTGCCACAGGACAGCTGGGTTATCCAGGCTGGCGATCGGCATGACGGCGAGTTCGACGATATGCCAGTGCTGGTGCACAGTGGCGAGCTCCGGCTGGACAACCTCCACCTGGATGAGCTGGAGCCGGCTGCGCCGCCAGAGGGCGCTGCCTCGGACGAGCTGTTCCTGCTGCTGGTGGACGGCAATCTGGTCGTCGATGGGCTGATCTACAATGACAATACCGACGGAGCCGTCGGTCTGATCGTCACCGGCAATGTCAGCGCCCGGCGCATGGTCGTCGGCGGACAGGAGATCTATGTCGGCGGCGACCTCGAAATCGCTGAGCTGTTCTGGGGCGATTATAACCACGGCGAGCTGGTCGTATCAGGCGACGCGAGCGCGCCGGTGTGGGCCGAGACCGAAGGCTACCGCGTCCGCGTGCGCGGCCGTCTAGACACGGCGATGCGCGTGACGGATTGGGACGAAGCCGTGATGGGCTCCGAGCCGCTAGCCGGGCAGAGCATCCTTAGTCCCGAATGCCGGAGCGACCCGGACGATGCGACGCCTGACCGGACGCACGAGCTACTCGCACGCGCGGAATCGCTGTTCATCCCGGAGTGGCAAGCTTATCTGCGCACGCATGCGGCAGCTGGCGAACAGGAGCGCGTCGCACTGCCCGAAGTCAGCTACGCAGCTTTGGCTCGCCTGACGCAGCCTGCATGGATACCTGCGGAGCCCTACGATGAGGAGAGCTATGGGTATGAATTTTGGCGGGACGATATGTTCTTCCGTGTCCTCATCACCGCTGATCGACCCGGGGCGTCGCCGAGCTATCGCAGCGTCTACTACGAGCGGGACGAGCAGTGCGGCATACTGATCGAGACGCCGCCGGACGGGGGCGAGGAGGTATACATACGGGTGCATCTGACGCAGGACGACGCTTCGGGGTGGTATGTATATGACGAATCCGAGCCAGGGCCGTGGATCAAGCTGCACGCCGACGGTTGGCGGGCGCTCCATGAGGCGATGGCCGTATTCGAGCTAAGCGCGACCAAGCTCCAAGCGGAGTCGATACATGAGCTGCTGGCGATGCCGCTCATCGCTCCGTATGACGACTATTACGACGATGATCTTAACGGCTTCTGGATGGGCGACCTGTATTATGCTTTCCGGCAGGCGGATGAGGAGGAAGGCGCGTTATTGAAGGTGGGCCGCGAGGTGGAAGGGCCTGACGAAGAGATGGAGCTGGCGTGTTATTACTATGAGGCGCAGCGTCAACTCGATGGCTCGGAGATTGTCTTCATCAGCTATATGGAGGACGAAGACAACGATGAGGATATCGAACTGAGCTATGTGGGCGGCGCTCGCCTGGAGGAGGCGATACGGCTCTTCCATATTGCTCGCAAGCGCCTGCTCCAGGCTAACGCCGAGCTGCTGTCAGGCCAGCTCCCCTTCGATGCGGACCGCTTCGCAACCAAGTATTGGCGCAAGCAAGGCTACCTGACCGGTCGGTTGCCCTGAGCGCAGAGGGTTTCGTCTGAGGACTGTACTATCTGTAGATGCCCAAGAGAAAGGCAATTAATGGTTCCGCCCCTGTTCCCATATATTAAAAACGTCGCTATCTCTCGCTCGCTACCTCTCGATGGTAGGCTGCTACGCATGCAGCGCAGATGCAGGCTTGACCTGCGCGCTCAGCGGGCACTCGCTCGAGCAGACCGCGCGGGATGGCAGCGATCCGACACCAGCAGCTGTTGATCTCGGCCCCGCGCAGGATCGCGCAGCGATTGTCCCCGCCGCAGAGAGGACAGCGGGATGTGTCAATGTTGGCAGAGAGGTCGGCCGTTACAGAGGATGCATCCACCGGGGCAAAGGGCGCAGCGGCCGTCACAGAGGACGCAGCGGTCGGCGCAGTCACGGTCTCGGTTGGTCGAGACGCCACGTCAATCGGCGCCGACGCAATATCCGTTGTTACTAACGCCTCGATCG
>Ga0160452_100538_pt1 | contig 23057 bp, 20 predicted proteins | sample HID1971I_E6MG_FD_108230 | JGI IMG/M metagenome (GOLD analysis project Ga0160452, IMG submission 108230) | Enriched millipede-associated microbial communities from UW Madison campus, WI, USA - HID1971I_E6 MG | ecosystem: Host-associated > Arthropoda: Insects > Digestive system > Unclassified ...
ATCGAATTGATCTGCCTCGGTATCGGTGTGAACGGCCACATCGCCTTCAACGATCCGCCGGTCGCAGATTTCAACGATCCTCTGGACGTGAAGATCGTCGAGCTGGACGAGGTCTGCCGCCAGCAGCAGGTGGACGACGACTGCTTTCCCGACCTTGGATCGGTACCGCATCGGGCCATTACGTTGACCGTGCCGCGCCTGCTGCGGGCAGGTCGTCTGTTCTGCGTCGTGCCGGGCGCGGTCAAACGCGATGCGGTCTCGAAAACCCTCTATGGGCCACTCAGCACCAATTGCCCGGCCAGCATCCTGCGCAACCATGAGGCCTGCACCCTCTATATCGACAGGGACTCCGACCCCGATGCCTGAGACCGACGCCATTGATGCCGATGCGCTTTGCGCCGATTATTTTGCTGCAACGCAGGCGCTGATGCGCCGGGTGCTGGAAGAGGAGAGGGCGCCGCTCGATCAGGCGGCGTCAAAGCTTGCCGATCAGATCGCCGTCGATCGTCTGATACACATCTACGGGCCGGGTGGTCACTCGAACCTGGCCTCGCAGGAAGTCTTCTTCCGTGCCGGCGGGCTGATGCACATCAGCGCCATCCTCGATGAAGGCACGCTGCTTTCGAACGGCGCGCTGCGCTCCATGGCCGTCGAACGTACGCCAGGGTACGGCAAGCTCGTCATCGAGGACAACCGGCTGGCGAGCGGCGATATCCTGATTATCGCCAATGCGTACGGCATCAATACCGCCTGCGTTGACGCAGCCCTCGAAGCCCGAAGCCGCGGCGTGAAGACGATCGCCGTCACCTCGGTCGATCATGCAGACGCCGTGCCGAAATCGCATTATGCCCGTCATCCGTCCGGAAGCAATCTGTATGAGCTATGCGATTATGTGCTGGATTCCAAAGTCAAGCCGGGGGATGCGGCGATCCAGATCGATGGCATCGAGCCGAAGATGGGATCGACCTCGACCTTCGCCAACGCCTTCCTGTTGAACTCGCTCATGATGACGACAGCAGCCGTGCTGGCCGAACGAGGCGTCGAGGTGCCGGTATGGCGGAGCGGCAATGTGCCGGGAGGCGACGAGTGGAACAATCTGTTCATCGAACGATTCAAGGGGCGGGTCCGATGGCTATAGGAGGAGATGCGATGAAGCTCAACCTGATCCCTCAGCCTCAATATACCAAAGCGCGACCAGGCGATGGGGTGGAGCTGGCTGCGCTCGACGCGACCCTCATGCTCCCGTCGCGCGACGGCAGACTGAACCGCCAAGCCGAGCAGTTATTCCGCCGTGTGGAGGATAAGACGTGGGAGCATGACGTGTATGCGCTGTCCGCTGGCGGAGCGGCGCTCCGCCCCGCCCAAGCCGAGCGGGTACGCGGCCGTCATGACGGCTATATCTTGCTCACCGGCGCAGCGCAGGCAGAGCTGTATGCCTGCACCGCTGCCGGTCTGTACTACGGCCTCAAGACGCTGGAGCGTCTGCTGGCCGTCAGCGATGGCGCAGACGTGCCCGCGTTATCGATCGCCGACTGGGCGGATGTGGCGATGCGCAGCGATTACCTCGATCTGCGCACCCTCTATCCGACCTTCGACCATATGCTGACCTATATCGCGGAGCTGTCCGACTACAAGCTTAATACGCTGGTCGTCGAATACGAGGACAAGCTGCCGTTCCGCAACGATCTTGCCTATTTGCGACATCCGAGGCTCTGCCTGACCGAACAGCAGCATCACCAGCTGCTGGAGACGGCGCAAGCCCACTTTATCTCGGTCATCCCGAAGCAGCAGTCATTTGGCCATCTCGAGTACATCCTCAAGCATCCGGCCAATCTGGGCTTGCGCGAGATGCCGGATACCGTCGGCGAGTTGTGCCCGCACCGACCGGGCGCCTATGAGCTGATGGCCGGCATCCTGACCGAGGTCGCCGCGCTGCACCCAAAGAGCGCTTACCTGCACATCGGCTGCGACGAGGTGTGGAGTCTGGGCACCTGCGAGGAATGCCGCCGCTCCGGCATGAGCCGCGAGGCGTCGTTTATCGCCTTTGTCAACCGGCTCGCCCGGCATGTCCGCTCGCTCGGCAAGCGGCCGATGATCTGGCATGACATGCTGATGCATGCGACGCCTGAGGAGCTGCGGACGCTAGATCCCGAAGTCATCGTCGTCGTCTGGCTGTATGGCGGCCATCAGATGAAGGCCGATGCCCGGCGTATGCTCGGCTCGCTGCGCGAGGCTGGCGTCGCCGTGCTCGGCGCGTCCTCCGTCCGCTGCTGGGACGACAGCGGCGATCAGAATTATCCGGTCATCCGCAACCGTATCGCCAATATCGAGGCCTGGCGCGAGCTAGCGCTATCGGAGCAACTCGATGGTGTGATTGCAACCAACTGGGCTTGTCCGTTTGCGCTGGGCAGTCCTTACGGTCTGTTCGAGACGTCGCGTTATCCCGCCTACTACTCCGCCGACCGGAGCTGGAACAGCCGGGGCGACGCCTCCGACTATTTGCAGCGCTTCCTGCTGCACTATCATGGTCTGCGCCCGGAGGACGCGCCGGGTCGCTGGGACGACTACACCAACAGCGATTATTATGAGCTGATGCCCGGTCTGCTCCCGCATCTGCGCGACCATCGGGAGACGGCCGAGCTGATCGCAGCCATGCTCGCCTACGAGTTGCCGGCGTATCGTCAGTTCCCGTTATACACCTGGCTGTTCCGGGCTGTGCAAGACGGCGGGAGCGAGGAGATCGCCACCGGTCTGCGAGCGCGCCACCGATCCGGGTACGCTCAGTTGAAGCAGGCAAAGGAACGGATGAAGGCAGCGCTGGATGCCCTGCTCATCCCCGAGATGAGAGACGTCTATCTAATGTCGAGGTTCTATCGGTTCGAGTTGTACGAGCGGCATCTGTCGGAGATCGTCGAGGGAGTCGTGCCGACCTTGCGGGTCGGGGAAGGAGTGGATGAACATGCCTGATATGCTGGTGAAGCTGTATACGCTGCCGGACAAGCAGCCGCTCATCGAACGGCTGGCACAGCAAGGCATCGTAATCAAGCGGGGAATGTCGGGGGATATGCATCGCGCCGTCGCCTTCGCGGAGGAGCACTTCAATCCGAGCTGGCGCAATTCCTGTCAGAATGCGTTCGCCCGCCTCCCCTCGGGAATCTTCCTGGCGGTCCGCGACAAGCAGATCATCGGCTTCGCCTGCTACGACGTTGTCGTGCGCAACTTCTTCGGACCGACAGGCGTCACCGACGCCTGCCGTGGTCTGGGGGTCGGCAAGGCGCTGCTGCTGGAATGTCTGCACGCGATGCGGGCCGATGGCTACGCCTACGCGATCATCGGCTGGGCCGAGGACGCGCAGGCGTTTTACGAGCATGCGGTAGGCGCGACTGCGATCCCCGATTCGTTCCCCGGGGCCTATCAGGGGATGATCGACATCGACTGAGGCAGCAGATCGGAGACGTCAGTCGCCCACAGGCGGCTCGCCATCCAGTCGTACGAACGCCTGCCGCTAATCTCATGTCCGCCCGGGAACAGATCGTAATCGAGCAGCCCTTCCGCTCCATGATCGCCATAGATCGCCTGAAGCTGCAGGATCGCCTCGCGCGTCGGCTGGATCGGGAATACGGTGTCGGACAGACCTGACTCGATGAACAACGGCCTTGGCGCGATCAGACCGAGGATATCCGGCTGCTCGCCCAACTGCAGTATGCCCGGGATATAATTGTCCACGCAATGCGGTCGATCCAAGATGCTGCCCTTGTACGTATTGGCGTAGCCGCACAGCACAGTCGCGCGAATCCGCGCGTCCGCCGCGGTCGTCAAGGAAGCAATCAGCCCACCGCCGGAGAAGCCGAAGGCCCCGATCCGGCGAGGGTCGACCTCCTCGCGCGTCTCGAGATAATCAAGCGCAATCGATGCTTCGTTGACCCGCAGACCCGCCAGCGTCGTCCCGCACATCAGCAATTGCAACGCTATCGGCAGACAGCTCGAAGAGGTCGCCAAGGGATCTGCATCGAGGTCAGCCTGCAGCCTGCGGTCGCCAAAGCCGATAATCTCCGGCACCAGCACGAACAGACCGCGACTCGCCAGCTCGATCGCGAACCGGTTATGGATGCCCGGCTCCGCCGCCGGCGCCCCGGCCGCATCCAGCCCAAGCGCGGCGCGGTGTCCGATGCCATGGCCGTGACAGGCGAGCACCGCCGGCAGCCGCTCAGCCCGATCGCGCGGATACAGCGCATACGCCGGGACGCGCAGCCCCGCGTAAGTCGTATAGGCCAGCTTCTCGACGATCAGCTCGCCCTGTTCGGTACGCTCCAGCAGCTCCGGCTCGAGCGGCGCCCGCTCCTGCGCCAGCAGCTCGCTCCGCATGCCGGTAACAGCAATCACCGCTTCGCGCAGTCGCTCTCCCCCCTCCGGCAGAGTCTGCACGGGGCGATTTCCTCTGTCCGCCGCCCCGTTTGCGCGTCGACTCAGACGTTCTCCTATCGTTCGATCATACAGACGGCTTAGGAATGGATCCGGATTCCACATGCGAATTACCTCCTTGAGACGTGTCAGACGTGTCGTTAAACGTGCCTATTATCCTTTCACTGCTCCTGCCGCGACACCGCTAATGATATATTTTTGTAACGCGATATACAAGACGATAATCGGCAAGGAGGATAAAATGAGGCTCGCCGTGATGATGTCCCAGTCGCTGCCGAACTTGCCAAACAGCTTGTAGATGTTGATCGTCAAGGTGGCTGCCTCCTTGTCTGTAAGCACCAGGAAGGGCAGCAGGAAGTCATTCCAGGTCCAGAGCGCGTAAAGTATGGCAACACTGCTGATTGCCGGCTTCAGGAGCGGAAAAATGATTCGAAAGAAAAATCCGAGCTCGGAGCAGCCGTCCATGTACGCCGATTCGTCCAGCTCGCGCGGGATGCTTTTGACAAAGGCGTGAATCAGAAAGACCGCAAAGCTGCCTGTCGACATGTAGATCAGCGACAGCGCCAACGGGTTGTTCGTAATGTGGAGCGTCTTGGACAGTTGGACGAGCGGAATCATATACGTATAGAAGGGAATCATGAACGGAAACGTGCACAGCAAATAGATGAACCAACTGAGACGGCTCCGATCGCGCGACAGCTTGTAGCCCGCCAACGCGGCCACCAGGATGACCCCTGCGACAGAGGCTGCCGTAATGACGATATTGTTCATAAAGGCTTGCGCGAAGTTGGTCGAGGACCACGCCCGGACGTAATTGTCGACATAGAGCGCTTGCGGCAAGGCCAGGAACGAGTCGAAAATTTCCCGGAAAGGCTTAAACGAATTCAAGGCGATCAGATAAACCGGGAACAAATAAACGACCAGCAATAGCAGCAGCAGTACCCCGATCAGAGGCGAAGCCTTCGATGTACGCATCATGCCTCCACCTCCCTCGACTTGAAAAACTTGAGCTGAAGATACGAGACAAGCAATACGATCACGCCAAGCGTCACCGACTTGGCCATGCCATAGCCGAACCGATTGGCCGTCCCGAACGCTTCATAATAAATGTTGAGCGCAATCGACTCTGTAGCGTAACCGGGACCTCCGCCGGTCAAGACGAAGATGGCGTCGAAAATTTTGAGCGAGCTCGTAATACTGGTGAAGATACAAATGGAGATCGACGGCATCAAAAGCGGCACCGTCATCGCACGGAAGCGGGTCCACCCCGTAGCTCCATCGAGGGAGGCCGCCTCCATGACGCTCGCATCAATCGTCTGGATGCCTGCCAGATAGATAATCATGTAATAGCCCAAGCTGAACCAAATATTCATCACGATGACCGCATATAAGGCGAGCTGCGGATGACCGATATAGTCGAGATTAAGAAACTCCAGCAACGGACTAAGCTTGGCGATGTCGGGAAGCACTTCGATATACATAATCTTCCACGTGAAACCGACCACGACCAGGCTGAACACATAAGGCAGGAAAAACAACGTCCGCAGCGTATTCTTGAAGCGCCGGACGCCCTCGATCAGCACGGCAAGCACCAGAGAAACCGCGTTGGAAACAATGACGGTCAGGGCAGTAAAGATAAACGTAATCCATAAGGAATAAAGAAAACGCGGGTCGTCCGTAAACAACTCCACATAGTTTTGAAGTCCGTTGAAGCTGACGCTCCGCTGAATGCCGTTCCAGTCGGTAAACGACAGCAACACGCCGCGAGCAAGCGGATATAGGAAAAAGACGGCGAACACAAGTAGGAAGGGCGCGGTAAACAAGAGCAAGGAAGCCGTGCCCTTGCCGCTGCGCTGACGTATGCTGTTCATCTCGGTTAGGTCCTCCTTCGAGCAGAGTCAAGCAAGGACGGCAGGGTCTGCTCCCGCACCGCCCCGGATTGACGATGGTTATGTGTGTTGTATACGAGAGATGTTATACGGCCCGCGCCGCTGCCTATGGCTTGTACAGCTTTTTCCAGGCGGCGTCGATATTGTCGTACAACTGTTCCCGCGTCTTCACCTTGCCGATATAATCCTGCATCTCCTTGCCGATGATATCGGCCAGGCCGCTCGGCCAGAAGTTGATGACGAAGCCGCGCGTTTTGCCGCCGTCGGCGATATACTGCGCGACATCAGCGCTTAAGGCATTCAGCTCCGACTTGGGATTGCTAGCCGAGGTCGATTGCTGCTTCAGGATCGCGCCAACCGTCGCCTCTGCGCCTTCCTTGGATACCATCCACTTCAGGAATTGCTTTGCTTCCTCCGGGTGCTTGCTGTCTTTGGAGATATAGATAAAACCGTCCCCGTCGGCAAGCATCGTCGCATCCTCAGGATTCTCGGACACCGGGATCGGCGCCAGCCCAAGCTCGACATCGGGCTCGAGCTTGACCATCTCCTCATAGGACCAGACACCCTGGATCGCCATGGCGGCTTTTTTGGTGCCGACCAGATGACTCATATTGGAGAAGTCGCTTGACAGCGGGTTGTCGCCGTCGTTGGCATTGTACAGATCGAACAGCTCGAATGCCTGATCCAGCCGATCGGTCTTGGTCTTCGCGGTGCCCGCATTCATATCGTCGTAGAACTGTTGGAAGTCATCCAGCGTCGCGCCTTGCATCGCCCAGAACATATGATAGCTGAGCCAGACATCCTTGAAGCCGGAGGCAAATGGCGTGATGCCGACGTTGTTCAGCTTGTCCACCGCTTCCTTCATCTCGCTCAGCGTCTTCGGCGGGGCCGCGATTCCGGCATCCTGGAACGCTTCCTTGTTGTAGATCAGACCGTACCCTAGCACCTGGGTGGAGACCGCATACGTCTTGCCATTGTACTTGCCGCCCTCCCGGAAGTTCGGCAGGATCGCCTCCTCGATCTTATCCGCTGTCAGGTCGAGCAGTTGGTCTGCGTCCGCGAACGGCTTCATCGCCAGATATCCGGCATAGTTGAACAGGTCTGGCGCATCCTTCGTCGCGAATTTTGTCTTTAATACCGAATCGTAGTTGTCGAATACATGATCGAACTCGACCGTAATGTTCGGGTGGGCTTTGTGCAGCGCCTCATTGATTTCGTCCTGGTATTTCGGATAGTCGACGACCTGGGTGAGGAACTTCAGCTTGACTGGCTCGAGCGCCGGCTCGTCCGGCGTCGCAGCAGGGCTCCCTTTTTCCCCCGAGCTACAGGCGGACAGCGCCAGCATACATGCGACAGACGCGAGCACGATCGGCTTTAATCTCTTTTTCATCCTTAAGACCCCTCTCCCATATGAATTGACATAGGTACAAGCCTATTGTCTGGCCTGCTGTCAACAGCAGCTCTTATTGGTAGTGTACGCGTTTTCATAATGCTTAACCATGTACCATCTTGCGCTGGATTTGTATTGTATTAAACAAATAATACGACAGTAACTGTAAAAACGACAAAAAGCTCCGTCTTGCGGAGCTTTTTGTCGTGTGGGATAAGCAGTAATTCACTGGCTACGTCATCGGATCTGCTCCCTGTAAGCTTTGGGCGAGCAGCCCGTATGCTTCTTGAACGCTTTGCTAAGGTGGCTCTCGTCATTGAAGCCCAGCTCGTCGACAATCTGGCGCAGCTTGATCTCGCGGTTCATGAGCATCTGCTTGGCATGCTCGATCTTCAGCTCGGCCAAATATTCGAACAGATTGGCGCCGAATTCCTCCTTGAACATCTTGGAAATATATTCCTTGCTCAAGTAGAAGCGCTCCGACAGCTCCTTCAGTGAATGCTTGCGCCGATAATCCCGTTCCAGATAATCCCGAATATCATAGATGACCTTGCGCTCCTTGCGCTGCTTGCGATCGAGCCGCGAGATCGACTCCAGAAACTGTAGCGCGCAAGTCTGGACAAACGGCGGGTTCAACTCCCCGGCTACCCTCTGCCGAAGCGACGCCAGCTCCGCAAAAAACGTCCGCTGATCCTCCATCTGGTCGACAAGCCGCTCGAGCTGGTAGAGCAAGTCCCCGTTAAGCTTGCGGAGGCTCGCAATGCTCAGATAGTCCGACTGCGCGGCCTCGGCGTACACCGCTTCCACCGTCTGACGGATGAAGGCGAGACTGCCGGAATCGATCGCTGCCGACAGACGCCGCTCGCTCCCCCCGGTCTGGTCCTTTCCCGGTCGCGCCGCGACTGGCCGATAATCGTAGTACGCTGTGCGCGCCTGCTGCTCTCCCGCATGAAGCGAGGACAACGCCGCTCGCGCTTCATGGAGCGAGTCGCGCACCAGCTGCGGGCTGTCGCGACACTCTCCGACGCCGATCCGCACAGCGATCCCGAGCAGCTGCTGCAGTTGTCGTTCCAGCTCCGCCAGCAGATTGGCGAGCTGCTCGCGGTCCAGCGGACGGTACAGTACTGCGATCAGCTCGCTGTCCTGCTGACGGCTGCGGAACCATTTGCCTTGTCCGCCGAACAGCTCATTGACGATATTCATAATGGCGTAGAGCAGCAGATGCGGATTGGCTTGGAAACGGCGGCCCGCAACCTCTGCGAGATTGTCCATCACGCACACTACCGCGGTATACGCCGACTCCATCGGGGCTTTTGGCAGATCCAGGCTGCGCAGCAGCGCCTCCTCGTCAGCTCGCGTGCCGGTCATCCATTGATGGAACAAGTCTTCGGAGAGCAGCGGCAAGCTTTCATTGAGCCTGCGCCGCACATCCAGCGTCTGCTCCCGCTCACGCTGCCGCGTCTCCAGCTCGCGTACCGCCTGTCCGAGCGCGTCGTCCAGCGCATCCTTGCGGACCGGCTTGAGCAGATAATCGACGACGCGCGAGGCGATCGCTTGCTTCATATAGACGAAGTCGTCATAGCCGCTGATGACGATCAGCTGTATTTCGGGATACTGAACCCGCAGCTCTCGCACCAGCTCCGCTCCGCTCAGTCCCGGCATGCGCATATCCGTCAGCACGAGCTCCGGCCGCTCGCGCGCGACTATCTCCAGCAACTCGTCGCCGTCCTGGCACTCTGCGATCTGCGTGATCCCATGCGCCATCCAATCGGCTTGCTTGATAATTGCGCTGCGCACTCTGCGTTCGTCGTCTGCTACGACCGCTCTATAATCGCTCATCTGTGTCCCCCCCTTCATGCGGCACATCCGCATCCGCTTGACTTGCAGGCAGACGCATCTCGATCTCCGTCCCTTGTCCCTCTACGCTGCGCAGCCGCAGCTCCGCGGCAGGCCCATGCATGAGCAGCAACCGCTGGCGTACGTTGAGCAGACCGATCCGCTCCTGCCCGCCCGGCTCCAGCATGTCGGGCGCTTCCAGCGCAGCCTGCAGCTCGGCCAGCCGCTCGGGAGCGATGCCTACGCCGTTATCCGAGATTCGGATACATAACTCGTCTCCCTCCACGCTACAGCGCAGCTGTACCTCGCCCGGCAGCTTGGACGGCTCCAGACCGTGGAGGATCGCATTCTCGACGAGCGGCTGCAGGCTAAGCTTGGGCACCGTCCACTGACGGACCTCGTCCTGCACTTCGATGCGCGTCGTCAGCTTGTCCTCGAATCGGCACATCTGGATGAACAGGTAATCCTCCACATTGCGCAGCTCGTCAGACAGCCTCGCCTGATCGCCGGCCTTCAAGCTGTAGCGCAGCATATCCGACAGCGCATGCGTCATCCGCACCAGCTCGTCGATGCCTTCATCGAGCGCCACGCTGCCGAGCGTCTGCAGCGTATTGTACATGAAGTGCGGGTTGATCTGCGCCTGCAGTGCCTTCCACTGCGACTCGCGGGTGGCCATCCCAAGCTTGTACTTGTCTGTGATCAGCGTATCGATCTGCCGGATCATCCGGTTGTACTCCCGCGAGATCTCCCCGATCTCATCGCTCTGCGAAGCCGGGATCGGCATTTGGAAGTTGCCCTCCCCCGCCCGCACCATATGGCGCTTCAGCTTGAGCAACGGTCCCGTCAGCCGGAACGAGATGAAGGCTGTCGTCGCGATTACGATCAGGACGATGCCGAGGGCGATCACCAGATTAATGATGCGCGTCTTCTCGGCCTGGGCGACGATTACATGGACCGGGATCAGCTTGGCGACTAGATGTCCGTTATGGCTGGAGCGAGCATAGACGAGGCGCTGCGCTTCGGCGCCTGCCGCCGCTCTGTATTCGAACGAACCGCTCGCCTCGCCCTGCATGCGGGCCAACAGCTCGGGCGAAAGTGCTGTCGTCTCGGGATTGGAGCTGTAGAGCAGTTGTCCCTCCGCTGTCCACAGACCGATCTCTTCATCGGGATTGCTCATCCCGCCCTCGCTGATCCGCTGCAGCCGCGTCAGCTCATAATTGATCGTCAAGACGCCCACCTCGGGCGTATAGCCCTTAATCTGCCGGGTGAGCGAGAAGACGGGGACATTCGACTTGATCCGGTATTCTGCCGGGTAATCGGTCAGCCGATGCTGCGGCTCGACGATCAGCTCGTCGGGCGCATCGACCGCATGTCGATACCAGTCCCGGCCTTCTATCGCTTGCGCCGCCGGAAATGAGCTGTTGAGCGCTTTGTTGATCACATACAGCTCTTGATTAAGCGGGGTGTAGAACAGCACCGAGTTCGTCTCCTTATGCGCCAGATAGAGCCCCATCAGCTTGCGCAGCTTCATATTATGCTGGATGAACTCCGTATTCGCCAGCTGATATTCGGGAGAGAACAGCAGATCGGAGTAGAAGGACAGGCCGTCGTTCTCCAGTTGGACAAAATAATCGTCCAGCCGATGCACGAGTTGCTCCAGGATCACCGTATTATTCGCAATGTAGCTCTGCTCTAGCTCCGACGCAAAGTTCCGGTAGGAGATGTAAATGGACAACAGCAGCGGCAGTGTGATCACGCCGAGGAAGCTGACGATCATCTTCGCGCGTATGCTCTGTATTAGGCCTCTGAACACGCTTACACCCCCGCCGGCTATCGATCTTGACTGTCATGGTCGAACCATATGTGTTCCAAGTATACGGTTCGACAGTCGATTCGACAAGCATTATTCGATAGCGTTCCCACGGCTGTCCTAATGGGGGAGTGCTTGCACAATGCTAACGATCTGACACAAAAAAGACCGCTCAGTATGAACGGTCATCATTTCACGCCATCTGACTTTTCCCGTAATTGATCGATTTTATCAGGAGAGAAGCCCGTAGCAGCAACGATGACTGAAGCATCGACTCCCAAATCAATCATACGTCTAGCTACTTCTTCTTTGCCTTCGATTTTGCCTTCTTCTTTGCCTTCGATTTTGCCTTCGATTTTCCCCTCGGTTTTGGCTACGTATCTTTCTTCTTTTATGATCTTTTTTAACGTTTGTTCCAAACCCATAATAGCTGCGCCTCCCTTCACGTTTTTCACAAGCTCTTCAATATATGTTGTACCTTCAGGCAACTGTTGTTTCAAAACATTCGACATCCAAGTCGTAAACTTCTGTTGGCTATCCTCCGGCATTTGTTGAATCGTATGCATCAGCTTGCCGAGTCGTTCCAACAATTGAACCTGATCTTCCGTTTGATCGAGCAAAAAAACAGAGCCAATAGTATTGGACAAGGACAGTAATTCTTCTTCGGTATATCGAGCGACATCAATGAGTAAATATTCAAAATCCAATAATTCAGGACCAAACATCTGTTCATGGTTCAGTAATTTTCGGAACTGTCGCGCAGCGCTCCATCTTTTCTTTCCATTATACAGCACAATCGGCACAATGGGGGGCAGTCGGAACGTTTTTCGGTTGTCTAGAGCTTGTTTGTCATCATTTAACAAGTATCGCCAAATCTCCGCCTGATAAAGCAACAAACGATAAGGCATCCGATAATCAAAGCTGGATTGCATTTCCAACAATAAATAGAATACAACTTCCTGGCCATTCAAGCTGACTCGATAAACCAAATCAGCCTCCTGACGCTTAAAGTCCTGAAGGACAAAGGAATGCGGAATCTCCTGTACGTTGCTCTCGTCGATATCCTGCACCCATCCTTTATGGACAAAAGAACGGAGTAATTCCACAAATAGCTTCTTGCTGGAAAGCAGAAAGCGATACGATGTATCATGTCGCTGGTGTATCTTTTCTTCGCGATCATCAAGCTTCAAACGCTTCGCTCCAATCGTTTCTATTCTTATTATATGGTAGCGTTTATTCAAATGACTTCACTTCATTAATTATAGCACAAACGTTCCCATTCGAATATACGAAAGTGACGGATTCGTCATCTGCTTAAAGAAGGCGGAGTATTCTAGCTCTCAGCCGATTTCTCTGGACGGCGTCACACGCATTCCATCACCGAACTTCACATGGCCGCCTGGCAATCCGTTACTTTGCTTCGCGAATGCGACGAATATTGCGATTCATGAGATGCCGGACCGCATGCTTGTACAGCCATTGCTTCACTGCTCCGAGCTGTTGCTCATGCTCGGCGAACAGCGCGTCCGGGGAGTCGTAGATGCCCAGGTCGGCGACGATGCCTTCTTTTTGAATATACGTATCTCCGCCCTCCCAGTAGATCGGCGGATTGTGCAGATCCTCAACGGCGGCTCCGTAGCCGCAGAACGAGCCGGAGCAAGAGCGGAACTTGTCCTGCAGCTGCGTCAGATAGGATCGATCCAGGATAAAGCCTTCCAGATTGATCCATCTGCCGTCATAGTAAACCTCGACCCAGCTATGCAGGATTTCTTCGGGCGACAGGCGGTAGTAGATGCCGGTAATCGCTCCCTTTTGCAGCAGCTTGTTGATCCGGAAGCCATGCATCCGACAAGGGATGCCGACTGCGCGCAATAACGCCATGAAGAGTACGCCTTTGGTATTGCATTGCCCGTAGCCGTCCTTCAATACTTGCGATGCCGGGATTGCGTCGCCACTGTTATAGCCAAACCTGATCTCATCGCGCACATAATTGTAGATCGTCAATATTTTGCCCTGTTCGTCCAGACGGTCCCAGCGCTTCGCAGCGACCAATGCGCGAAGGTCGGGATGCTCGTAATCCAGCAAAGCCGTAGCGGCTGTGTATTCCTGTTTCATAGTTGAAGCACCTCCTGATTCCAGTATAGGGCTACATGAAACGGGATACTTTCAAAAAAACGCTATCCTTGCGAATATCCGCCGCGCTCATCCCGAGCAGTCGTCTGCTAGCAGCGGCAAAATGCGAGGGACTGTCAAAGCCAGCTGCCATTGCAGCGTCAGTGATATTGATCCCGTCGAAGATACTGTAATAGGCTTTTTGCAGCTTGTGCAGTACCAGATAGCTGCCAAGCGCGATCCCGGTCTGTTCCTTGAACAGATGAGACAGCCTGCTGCTCGACAAGCCCGCCGCAAGCGCCAGCTCGTCGATCGGATGCTCGCTATGGCGGCATTGGCTCAAGCGCTCGAGCGTGGCGACAATACGCGCATCCATCAGCCGGGGCATCTCGTAGCTGAAGCCGAGTCGACGCAGCAGCTCGATCAGGAAGCGTCTGTAGTCCTCGGGCCCGCGCACATTCGGGTAATGTGCGGCAGCGTATCGCCCTGCCTCTATTGCATCGTCGACATCCAGCATCCGTATCGACTGCCCCGCCGCATAGCGCCGCAGCATATCCCCCAGCACTGACGCCCGATCGGCGAGCAAGATCAGGACAGGACCGCCGGACAAGCTATGGCTCACATTCGACCCGAGTACAAAGCCTTGGCCAGAGATCGACTCGTCGTCGATCCCCATCCTCACAGGCTGCTCTAGACCAAGCGTCAGCTGCAGGAAGGTATGCTTGTGGCTGGTCGCGTCAATCATCGGGGCTATCGCCAGCAGGTGCTCATCTCCCCCGTACAGGTTCATTGGGACCTCTCGGCGTAGACGCGCAAGGCCTGCCGCACGACGTCTTCGGCGATGCCGCTCCTGCCGCTAATCCGCTCCGCCCATGCCTCGATAGAGTCCAGCTGACTCTCCTCTTCTCTGCCTTCCTGGTAGCTGATGAAGCTTTTGTCCGCGTCGAATTCCCAATGCGCGATCTGCTCTGGCAGGAACAATCGCTTCTCGACCAGCGGCCTTCTCAGCGTTTGCTGTGCTTTTTCTCCGGCAGCGATCAACTCGGCTTCGGATAATGGGCGCAAGTAGAAGGTTTGGAGACTTGTTTTCCCGTTTGGTCTTTTGTATTGCACCACTAGATGGTCTGGCTGAACGTTCAGCTTGACCTTGGCCCCTGGGAAAAACCCATCCAGAAATTGCGATGTATACGCTTCATCGCGATCGTCGATCAGTATCGGCTCTATCCATTGATCCCCGAGATCGCATAGATACTTCTTGCCCTCTCCGCTCACTGCGACTACAGCCACATGCGAATGCGGCGTCAGAATCGCGTAGCTGTGCAGCTCCTGCTGCCTGAACTCATCGATTAGCCAGATCGCCAGATCAAAGCAATTGCCCGATGTGCCGTACTGCTCCCGATGCTGCTGCATCTGCTCGACGGTCCGTTGTCTGGGCTCCGTATCCATCTGACTGTACCAAGCCTTCGTGATCGTCTCCATCGGGAAGCCGTCGAACCTCCGCCACACATCCAGAACATCCTTGCTCGCTCTCATTCGTATCCCCCTCGATAGACCTCATGCCTCCATTATACTTGGAATTTGCGGTGCGGGCTCGCAAAAAAAGACCCGTCTACAATCAGACGGGAGTATGCGGTCGCTTAGGTAGAGACGGCCTTCAGGCTAGTGACCGTCCCAGTCATGATCCGCCAACTTTAATCAGGTGACGTCTAGTCATTCCCGCTCGATCAGCAGTGCCACGCCTTGGCCGCCGCCTATGCAAAGCGAAGCGATGCCGTAGCGGCCGCCCCGCCTGCCCAGCTCATGCAGCAGCGTCACGAGTACGCGCGCGCCGCTGGCGCCGATCGGATGACCGAGCGCGATCGCGCCGCCGTTGACGTTTAGCCTGTCATCCGGCACGCCCAGCTCCTGACTGACGGCAAGTGCCTGAGCCGCGAAGGCCTCGTTCAGCTCGAACAGGTCGATATCGGCAATCGACAGACCGGTCCGCTGCAGCAGCTGACGGATCGAGGCGATCGGTCCGAGCCCCATCCACTGCGGATGGAGAGCAGTGCTGGCATAGCCGCGGATCGTGGCGAGCGGCTGCAGTCCCATCGCCTCCGCCTTGTCGGCAGACATGACGACCAGCGCGGCAGCCCCGTCATTGATACCGGAGGCGTTGCCTGCCGTCACGGTGCCGTCCTGGCGGAAAGCGGGCCGCAGCCTGGCGAGCGTCTCCGCGCTCGTCCCCGGCCGAGGGTACTCGTCGCGGTCGACGAGCAGGTCGGCGCCTTTCTTCTGCGGGATGTACACCGGCACGATCTCCTCGGCGAAGCGCCCGGCGGCCATCGCCTGCTCCGCCTTCTGCTGGCTCCATGCTGCGAAGCGATCCTGCGCCTCTCGGCTCAATCGATACTTGTCCGCGATCTGCTCGGCCGTCACGCCCATCGCAACGTCGCAGGTCGCGCACCATAGCCCGTCGCGCAGCATCGAGTCGACGAGCGGCGAGTCGCCCATCCGCAGTCCGGCTCGCGCGCCTTCGAGCAGATATGGCGCCCGGCTCATATTTTCCATCCCGCCGGCGACGACGATATCCGCATCGCCCGCACGGATCGCTTGCGCCGCCAGCATTACCGATGACAGACCGGAGCCGCACACCTTGTTGATCGTCGTCGCCGGCACTGTATCGGCGTACCCGGCATTCAGCCACGCTTGCCGAGCCGGATTTTGGCCCAACCCTACCTGCAGCACATGGCCCATCAGCACCTCGTCGACCGTCGTCGCCGCTACTCCTGCCCGCTGCAGCGCCTCCTGGATGACGATGCTGCCGAGCCGGATCGCCGGCACTCCGGACAGTGCGCCGTGGAAGCTGCCGATCGCGGTGCGGGCGGCGCTCACGATAACCGCTGCTCTGCTCATACTCGCTCACCTGCCCATGCCGGGCTGACGCTGAACGCCGCCTCCGTGCTCGCTTGCACCTCATCGAGGCTCACCCCGGGTTGCAGCTCCGCCAGCACCATGCCGCCCGGCGTAAAGTCGAACACGGCCAGGTCGGTAATGAGCCGATGGACGACGCCTTTGCCTGTTAGCGGCAACGTGCAAGCGCGTTTGACCTTCGATTCGCCATGCTTGTTCACATGCTCCATGATGACGACGATCCGCCGGGCGCCATTGACGAGATCCATCGCCCCGCCCATGCCTTTGACCATCTTGCCGGGGATCATCCAGTTCGCCAGATCGCCGTCCTCCGACACCTCCATGCCGCCCAGGATCGCCAGATCGATGTGGCCGCCCCGGATCATGGCGAACGACTCGGCGCTATCGAAGTACGAAGCGCCAGCAATCGCGGTGACGGTCTCCTTGCCGGCATTGATCAGATCGGCATCGACCTCCTCCTCGGCGGGATACGGACCGATCCCGAGCAGGCCATTCTCGGACTGCAGCATCACCTGACATGTGTCTGGGATGATGTTGGCGATCAGCGTCGGCAGGCCGATGCCCAGATTGACATACATGCCGTCCTCGATCTCCTGGACGGCGCGATGGATAATACGCGTGCGCGCTTCACTCATGCCCCTGCCTCCTCATGCTGCCGAACGGTGCGCCGCTCGATCCGTTTTTCATACGCCTCGCCCTGTACGACGCGCTGGACGTAGATGCCCGGCGTATGGATCTCGTCCGGGTCGAGCCCGCCTGTCTCGACGATGCGCTCCGCCTCGACGATCGTCAGCCTGCCTCCGGCTGCGGCGAGCGGATTGAAGTTGCGCGACGTTTTGCGGTAGCGGAGATTGCCCGACGTGTCGGCCTGCCATGCCTTGACGAGCGCGACATCGCCGACGATGGCCTCCTCCAGCACATAGGTGCGTCCGTTGAATACGCCATGGGGCTTGCCTTCGGCGACCTGCGTCCCTACCCCTGTAGCCGTATAAAAGGCGGGGATGCCCGCTCCGCCTGCGCGGATACGCTCGGCCAGCGTGCCCTGGGGCACGAGCTCGACCTCAAGCTCGCCGTTCAGATACTGCGCCTCGAACGTCTTGTTCTCCCCGACATAGGAGGAGATCATCTTCTTGATCTGCCGACTCTCCAGCAGCAGGCCCAGTCCCCAGTTATCGACGCCGCAATTGTTGCTGACGACCGTCAGTTGACTAGCGCCATGATCTCGCAGCGCGAGGATCAGATGCTCGGGGATGCCGCACAGGCCGAACCCGCCGACGATGATCGTATCGCCGTCGTGGATGTCTTGCACCGCTTCCCGAACCGAAGGGTATCGTTTGTCCATGATGAATTGCTCAACTCCCCGTCTTGGTCATGATATAATGAACCCGAAGCATCAAGCACGCAGCGGATTGTTACCGTTTCCATATTAACGATACAGGGAATCGCGTCAGGCGAAAAATTCAATTGCGACATGGCAGCCATGCCATACCGTCATGACGCTGCATATGGTCAAACTAGGGGGATCGTTGCCGATGGATGTGAGGAATCTGAATTATATACTGGAGGTCGCCCGACAGCAAAACATTACCAAAGCCGCCGAGCAACTGCATCTGTCGCAGCCTACCCTCAGCAAAATCATCAAAAATGTCGAGGAGGAGCTCGGCGTTACGCTATTCGACCGGTCGAGAAAGCAACTCAAATTGACGGACAGCGGAAGCGCTGCCGTCCGTCAATTTCAGATTATCGTCAATGCTGCGGTCGAGCTGCGCCGCGAGCTGGAGGAGCTCGAGCACCTAGAGTCGGGGATTTTGACCATCGGGCTGCCGCCTGTCATCAGCTCGGTGTTCGTCCCCCCGGATGGTCGCGGGCTTCCAAAAGCAGTATCCGCGGGTAGACATCCGGATGGTCGAGGAAGGCGCCAAGACGATCGAAAGGCTCGTGCAAAACGGACAGCTGGAGCTCGGCTTCGTCGTCTCGCCCGTGGATGAGCAAACGTTCGATCGCTTGCCGCTGCTCGAGCGGCGGCTCTCGCTAGTCGTGCACCGCTCCCACCGGCTGGCAGAGCAGCCGTCTGTCTCGCTCCGCGAGCTCAGCTCCGATGCCTTTATCGGATTCCCCAAGGGCTTCGCAGTACAGGAGCTGGTCGCCGCAGCTTGCGGACGGGCCGGGTTCGAGCCGAGCATCGTCTACGAGAGCGCCCATTGGGATCTCCAGGTCGACATGGTCGCCGAGCGTCTGGGCGTCGCTATCCTGCCGGATGCAGCCTGCCAGAAGATCGCCAATCCCCATGTCCGCGTACTCGCGCTGGAGGACCCGGTCCTGCCCTGGCATCTGGTACTGATTTGGCAAAAGGATGGCTATCTCTCCTTCGCGATGAAGGCATTCATGCGCTTCGCGCAAGCAGCCGTTGCTGTTCCTTGACGTTGAGTTACTTGACGTTGAGTTACTTGACGTTGAGCAGTTGGTAGGAACGGTCGCCTGGCGCTAAACCGCTCGCAGCTTCACACGAAGCGTTCGTAGATCCGATTGCGCTCGGCCCGCTCCTCCGGGCTGAGTCGCTGGGCATCGGCGATCTCATAGACGCCGAAGGTGTCGTACAGTCGCGACGTAGGGTCGATCTCCACATAGGTGCACCAGGGCAGCCAGTGGTAATGACTCTCAAGCATCTGTGTCGTGAAATTGCCGGCTTCGTGTCCCAGACCTGCCATACGGTAGCCGAGCTTGCCGTAGATATCGTTGGACTGTCTCGTATTGTTATGGATGAACTCGGCAAAATCGAGATAATGCTCGTCGCCCGTAATGACATAGAGGCGGTAGTAGGTGTAAGAGCAAGCGGCCATATACACATCCGCGCCGCCGCCAATCGTAATGATGCTCTGTCCGCTGATCGAATAGTGATTGAACGGATGGATCGGCCAAGGCGTCGTCACCGGGAAGGTCCACGCATACGTCCATGTCTCCGTGTAGTCCGCCGCCCCAATCGCTCCCTCCAGCCATTTGTCCTCGCCGGTCAGATCATACAGCGCCAGGAAGCCCCACATCGCGTAGATGCCCGCCTCATTGTCCTGCACGTCGACGTTGTCGCAGGTACCGCCGCGGTATTCCAGATTGCGGTACGCATGGTCATAGGACCACTCCCCTGCCCGGATCGCCGCCTGCTTGTATCGCTCCTCGCCGGTCACGAGGTAGAACTGGACGAGGAACCGGATGACGCTAGGCGTATTGGCCTTGGAGTCCATGCGGATCGAACTGTCCGTATTGTAGGCGCGGTAGAAGCTGCCGTCGTCATTTTGGATGTTGACGATCCAGTCGGCCGTCCTCCGGCAGAATTCCAACCAGGCCGGCTTGTCCTCTCCCTTCTTGTGCATGTACAGCCATGCATCCAATAGGTTCTCGATGCCGTCCGCCAACATCCGGATATAGTGCGGATAAGGCTCGAACGCGCCGATCCCCGGATGATAGCACATCTGAGGCAGCCCCGAGTCGGTCATCGCCGACCTCGCCCAGAAGTCGATGACGTTGACCCCTTTATCATACGCCTCCGCATCGTTCTCCTTGTCCCCGTAGCGCAGCAGCTGGTAGCCGAGCCCTGGCTGCTGTCCGACGAAGCCGAACTGGAAGGAGACGCTGGAGATGTCCATATTCGGGAACTGGCAGGAAAACGGCAAGCCGTACGCGTCGCCATACTGCCGGGTATAATGGGTCAGCATGCGCATGCAATCATGGAAATGACGTTCGTTGTCCACCTCAAACAGCTGATCGCGCATCCGGTCGTACGTCGTCCGCCAGACGTCGCGCATCATCTGCTGGTAATCGGGATATTGGCCGAACTGCAGCGCCACCGAATAGCTTTGCTCGAAGCCCACCTCGACAGGATGATTGACGCGATTGAAGCTTTTGGACGGCTCCTTGTAATCCAGCCCCTCATATTTCCGCGTAGCGGGGAGCTGTCCATTGCAGCCGGGATAGACATAATCGATGGACAAGCCGTCGACCTGAGCCTCGAAGGGCTTGCGTACCGGGAAGCCATAATACAGGTAGTTCATCGTCCGGCTCTGCGGCTTGCTCATGCCGAGGGCGCCGATCGTAAACTTCGGGTCCACATGATTGCCGGCCCACTTGATGTCGAGCGAGCGCATCGTTACGTCGGAGGCCCAGCGCGAGAGCGCTGCCATTTCGCCAGAGGCGATGTTGTGCATCGCGAACAGCGGCAGCGCCGAGCCCGTCTCGATCCGCCAGAAATACTCGGCGTCGAGGTCCTTGCCGAAGTCTGTCTCGCGCGCAAACTCAATTTGCTTGTACCAGACGCCGGGCGCAAAGCAGTTGTAATCGCGGGGATGCTCCGACTCCGTCATCGTGAGCGACAGCTTGGTCGAGAAGCCAAGATCGCTGCCCGCCTTCAGCACCTTCACTTGTCGGCTCACCCGGAAACCCGACGGAGCGCGCTCGTACGTATCGACAAAGCCAAACTCCGACCCGGCCGGCACCTCGAGCGTCCCCCGAGCGACCACGGTATCCCCCGCCGCCTCTACCTCGCTGTAGGCTTGGTCATAGAACTCGTTCAAGGCATATTCGGTCTTCACCGTCACAAACATCGGACGCCGATTATAATACAGCGCCTTCCCGCCCTTAAAAACCTCCATGCCACCATCTGCAAAGGTTAACGTGTAATCGCCATTGTCCAGTTGCATTCCGACTCCTCCTTGCGATCGTCTAGTAGCTAATGCTGACCTATCTCATAAGCGCTAGGCATCGACCTCAAAAATCGAATCCACGATGATCGGTAGATTGTCCCGTACCGATACGGCTCCGAATACGGATCGTGCGTGAATCCCCTTATCCTCGAATACGTCCATCATCAAGTCGGAAAAGCCGTTCAGCACCTTATGATGCTCCTCGAAATCGGCGCTTGCATTGACGAAGCCCTGCACCTTCACAACTCGCTTCACCCGATCCAACGAGCCAAGCGCCGACTTCACAACAGCCAGCACCTCCAGCCCCGCCTCCCTCGCAAACTGGTAGCCCTCTAGCGTCGTATAGTCAATCCCCAGCTTTCCCTTCGGATGGCCGTGAGGCCCCTTCCCAGAAACAAACATCAGCCCGTTCACAATAACAACATTGGCGTATTTGGCTGCAGGATCGCTTGCATCCGGCAGACGGATACCCAATGCTCGCAGCTTATCCTCGATTGAAACGGAATCCATTGCGCACGCTCCTTTGTTGAAGAGTGGGAAATTATCCCTCCCCTAGCTATTCGACGCCCGGCGGCCATCCCCTTGTCCTGGACCGCGTGCGTTGAGCGCAGCAAAAGGCCCGACCGCATTCGCAAATGGGTCGAGCCTTTCAGAATGATTATGTCTCTTGCTGTATCGGCCACGCTCACTCGGCCCCGTCTGGCTAACTCGCTACACCCCGCCCGCTCAAGCGATCTCGATCGTCCGGCCGGTCCGCGATGACTCGTAGGTGGCCCAGATTAGCTCCAGCGCCTGCACGCCATCCTCGCCGGTGATGCCTGGCGAGCGCTGCTCCAGCACAGCCAGCGCCATATCACGGATGAGCAGTCGATGGCCATCAGGCAGCACCTGGAACGGCTCGAAGGCGGGCACCTGCACATCCTCGCCGCGAATATGCAGCCGCGTGATCGTATCCTCGGTCAGGATCGCCGAGCCATGCTCGCCCTGAATCTCGATGCGTTGCGGCTGCTCAGGGCTGCCCGTGGTCGTCATCACTATCGTACCCATGCCGCCACTGCGCAGCCCGAGGACGGCCACGGCCGTATCTTCGACCTCGATGTCGCGCTGCAGCGCCGCCGCGCGTCCATAGACGCTCGAGACGCCGCCGACGAGCCACTGCAGCAGGTCGATCCAATGGATGCCCTGATTCATCATCGCGCCGCCACCGTCCATCGCCCAGGTGCCTCGCCAGCCGGCGCTGTCGTAATAGCCCTGGCTGCGATAGATCTTCATATTCGCTTCTACGAGCGTGATGCGGCCGAGCGCCCCCGCGGCGATCTGCTGACGCAGGTACTGCGCCGCCGGCGACACCCGCCTCGGGAATACCGTCGAGAGCAGGACCCCCTGCTCGCGGCAGACGTCGATCATCTCGGCGACGCTGTCGCGGTCGATGCCGATCGGCTTCTCGCAGAGCACATGCTTGCCGGCGCGCGCCGCCGCGATCGTCTGCTGCGGATGCAGGCCGCTCGGGGTGCAGATGCTGACGACATCGATCGCAGGATCGGCCAGCATTTCCTCATAGCTGGCATAGAAGCGCGCGCCATACCGCTCGGCGAAGGCTTGCCCGCGCTCGGTCTGGTGATCGCATACGGCGACCAGCTCCGTCTCGTCGTTGGCGACAATGCCCTGCGCATGGATGTCTGCGATGACGCCGCAGCCGACGATTGCGAAGCGGACGGGGCGATTGACCTGGTCGATTACAGATCCGACCGTCATCGCCGCTCTCCTCCCTCGCCTGCGATCTCCATATACCTGACCTCGCGATCGGCCTGGACAACCGCTTCGTGGGCGGCGAGGATATCCCGGTGCGTCAGTTGACCCGCTTCGCCCGCGCACCGCCGCATGAAGTCCTCGGTAATCGACACCGGCGGCGACTGCAGCTCCACCGTTCCCCAGCTCCGTGTATCGCTGACTAGCAGCAGCAGCGACGCTCCGTCCGTGGCGGGCTCGCC